>Ga0207678_10001113_pt1 | contig 24636 bp, 22 predicted proteins | sample KBSC63metaG_FD_184319 | JGI IMG/M metagenome (GOLD analysis project Ga0207678, IMG submission 184319) | Corn rhizosphere microbial communities from Kellogg Biological Station, Michigan, USA - KBS C6-3 metaG (SPAdes) (version 2) | ecosystem: Host-associated > Plants > Roots > Rhizosphere > Soil ... | reverse complement strand
TCGGTGGCGCGGCCGTCGAGCCAGGAGAAGTCCCAGCCGTCGACGGACTCCGCTTCCGCCTCGGCGACCAGCTCGTCGAACATGCCTCGATGGTCACAAAGCGGGCGGCGGCCCGCCACCCGATTTCCGGACCGGTGGCGGTGGCACCGGCTTGGCGAGGGTGACCGAGGAGAACGCCACCACGACCGGCCCGCGCCGGGTCTCGACCGTGCACGTGGTTTCGTCGCGGGCTGTCAGGTCCCCGAGCGCGTCGGTGAAGCCGCCCTCGATGCGGTAGCGCACCACGACGCGCGTGCCGAGGGGCAGTTCGCGCAGCAGTTTCACAACCGTCCGCTCAGCTCCGCGTCCGACGGCTCGACCAGGAACGAACCGTCTTCCCAGACGATGGTCGGGATGCGGCGGGCGCCGTCCTGCAGCTCGCGGACCCGGCGCTCGGCGTCCGCGTCCGCCTCGACGTCCACATAGGAATATTCGACGCCTTCGCGGTCGAGCAGCGCGCGGCTGCGCTTCACGTCCGGGCACCAGCTCGCGCCGTAGACCGTCAGCTTCACGGGACTCCCTCCGATACCGGGTGGACCCCGAGTATCGCCTCCGGCAGGGCCGCCCCGTTCAGTGACCCGCGGGTAGCAGGGACGAGATGCGCAGCGAGGACGTCCCGATGCCGGTCGGCCCGCCGAAGACCGAAACCGTCATCGGGTGGTAGCCCAGCTCCGGCTCCGTGTAGCGGCCCACGTTCCCGTGCCAGTGCACGATCCCGGCCATCCAGTCACGCAGCTCCTGGACGAACCCGCGCAGCGTCTCCTCGGTGGCGTCGTCGCGGTACAGAGCCGGCAGCTCGGTCGCCGCCGCGTGGTCGAACTCCGCGAGCCGGGCGTGGACCAGGTCCGTCACCACCTCGAAGGCGCGCTCCTCCGGGCAGTCCAGGAAGTTCCGCACCACCAGCACCGCGTTGTGCAGCTCGCCTTCGTACTGGATCTCCTTGCGGTAGGAGTGCAGGTCGTTGGCCAGGCCCGCCACGTCCGCCGCCGCGTGCTCGAGCGTCTGCACCGGGCGCGTGCGGTGCAGGGCCGGGGGCACCGCACGGCCGCGCGAGAGGCTCATCGTGAGGTCCGCGCCGAACGTCCGGCGCCGCATCTCGACGTAGTCGATCGGGTCCGGGACGCGGTTCTGCGCCTGGTTCGCCAGCTCCCACAGCCAGCTCGACGTCATCTTTTCGACCGCCCGGCGCACGCCGGGCCGGCTCTCCGCCGTGGTGCGCGGCCAGAGGTCGGCCAGGCCCGCTTCAAGCGGCGTCGCCGGCGTCGGCATCGGCGCGCCGTCCGCCGGCATGAACGCCGACAGGCGCAGGTTGGCCGCCTTCGCGCCCGCGAGGTCGCGGGTCGCGCCGAACACCAGCGGGTAGTGGTCGTCGGCGTAGGTGCGCCAGGTCAGCCAGTCGCTCGTGACGTCGAGGGCCTCGGCCGTCGCGTCCGGGTGGATGCCCGCCGCACACAGCGGCAGGTCGGCGGCCCGCAGCTTCCGCTCGTCCCACACCACGCCGTCGAGCAGGCCGGTGCGCCGCGCCCAGTCGACGTTCCGGCGGCGGCAGGACTCGAGGTGCGGGCTGAACCGCGGCGGCAACGGCAGTTCGAGGGACGGCCGCGGCACGCTCGCCGCGGAAACCGGCGTCGAGCTGTAGGCCCGCAGTCGTTGCGGCGCGGTGGCGAACACCGACGCGAAGATGCGGGCCGCGGACGTGCCGAAGCCGTCCTGCCCGCCGCGGCCGTCCAGGGCGCCTTCGTTCATGTACCGGCTGGACCGCAGGTGCCACTCGTGGCCGCCGGACTGCCAGTCCTGCAGGCCCTTGACGTAGGCGAACGTCGCCGCGCGCGCCGCCGGGTCGACGCAGTGGTCGTCGAACAGCGCGGGCACTTCGGTGAGCGCGGTGTGCTCGAACTGGTGCAGCCGGGAGGTGATCAGGTCGTTGACCGCGTCGGCCGCCTGCTGGGTGCCCAGCCCGAGGAACTTCTCGAACACGAGGACGCCGTTGGACAGTTCGCCCTCGTCCTGCACTTCGCGCTGGTACGAGAACAGGTCGTTGCGCAGGTGGACGCTGTCGGCGAAGCAGTCGCGCAGGACCTCCATCGGCCGGGACGCGGCGATCGCGCCGGGGACTTCCGCGTGCACCGAGTGCTCGACCAGGTTCGCCGACCACGGCGCGCCGCCGACCTTCCGCCGCATCTCGACGTACTCGATCGGGTTGGCGAGCCGGCCTTCGTTGATGTTGGCCAGTTCCCACAGCGATTCGTCGAGCAGCGCCTTCGTGCTGTCGACGAACCTTCGCCGCCAGCCGGCCGAGCGGTGCGGGACCGTCCGGTTCCACAGGTCGGTGAGGCCGCGCTCGACCGGGTTTTCCGGTGTCGCGGTGATCTCGCCCTCGGCGGGCATGAACAGTTCCAGGCGGTCGAGGTAGCCCCGCGCGCTGTCGATGTCGCCGGTGCGCTTGTACAGCTCGAGGAAGTGGTCGTCGAAGTAGAAGACCCAGACGTACCAGTCGGTGATCAGGTCGAGCTCTTCGGCGCCGGCGTCGGGGTGGGTGTACGCGCAGAGCAGCGCGTAGTCGTGGGAGTCGAGGTCGTGCTCGGTCCAGATCACCGCGCCGTGCTGGGGCACGTCGATCATGTCCAGCTCCCGCGCCCACGCCTTGCTGTGCTCGCGCGCGCGGTCCAGGTGCGGGTTCAGCCGCGCCGGGTAGGGCATGTAGAACTCGGGGAGGACGAACGGCTGCTCGGGCACACCGCGAGGCAACCAGCCTGCCGCGGTGTCCGCCAAGGGGAACAGTCGCGAAGCACACGAACGGGAGGGCCGCTTCCCCCGGCCGGCCCAGCGGCGTTCCGGCCCGATCGGCACCCGGTGGCCGGCCGTCGCACGATGGGGGAAGTCCCCGAGCGAGGAGCGCAGATGACCGACGAAAACCGCGTGGTCGACAACCCGGACGAGGACCGCTACGAGCTGTGGGCGGGCGGGAAACTGGCGGGGATCGCGCAGTACGACCGCCGCGGCGACCTGACGGTGTTCACCCACACCGAGATCGACGACGCGTTCTCCGGGCAGGGCCTGGGCAAGGTCCTGGCGGCGGGCGCGCTCGACGACGTCGTCGCCCACGGCCGGACGATCGTGCCGGTCTGCCCGTTCATCGCCGGGTACCTGAAGAAGAACTCCGGCTACGAAGCTCACGTTCGCTGGCCGCGGGAGTAGGCCGGAAGGGCGGAAGCGGTACGCCGTTCGGGGTGGTCTGAGAGGTATGTCCGGTTCCCTTGGTTATTAACCAACCTTAGTCGGTAGTGCGTTGGTTGCCTGGCAACGAAAGTGTCCGCACAGGCTTCTACGGCAACCCTGGAGGAAGTTGATGACTCCCCGGAAGACCGCTCTCAAGACCCTCGCCGTCTTGTCGGCGGCCACGCTGACCAGCGGTGTTTGTGCTTCTGCCGCCACTGCGTCCCCACTGGCCTTCGCGGAACTGCAGGCGCACGCCATCTCCGGCGCCACCCAGGTGGCGAACGCCCTCGGCGCCGCTTCCGGCGGCATCTACCTCGAAAACGGCAAGGCCGTCGTGAACGTCGTCGACGACGCCGCGATGCAGCAGGTGCAGGCCGCCGGCTTCACCGCGAAGAAGGTCAAGCACACCTTCGCCGCGCTGACCGGTGTCAAGAACCAGCTGGACGCGGTGAAGAACGTGCCGCAGACCGCGTGGGGCATCGACACCAAGACCAACCAGGTCGTGGTGAAGGTCTACGACGCAGCCAGCAAGGAGACCGCCGACAAGGTCTCCGCGGCCGCCGCGCAGTACGGCGACAGCGTCCGCGTCGAGCACCGCACCGGCAAGCTGGAGCTGTACATCAAGGACGGCGACGCCATCCAGAACAGCCAGGGCCGCTGCTCGCTCGGCTTCAACGTGACGCGCGGTGGTTCGCCGTTCCTGCTCACCGCGGGCCACTGCACCAACCTCGGCGGCACCTGGTCCGGCGGTGACGTCTCCGGCGCGCAGGTCGTCGAAAGCGACTGCCCCGGCGCCGACTCCGGCCTGCTGACCCGCCCGAACGGCACCGGCCCGGGCGAGATCAACACCGGCCAGCAGATCACCAGCGCGGCGACGCCGACCGTCGGCGAGCAGATGCAGAAGCAGGGCTCGACCACCGGCGGCGGCAGCGGTCAGGTGACCTCGGTCGACGAGTCGGTCAACTTCGACGTCGGCGTGCTCAACCACGAGTTCGGCACCACGGCGCACACCGACCACGGCGACTCTGGCGGCCCGGCCTACGACGGCTCCAAGGGCCTGGGCACGCTGTCCGGCGGCGACACCGTGACCAGCTACTTCTACCCGCTCACCCTCGAGCTGCAGGCCTACGGCCTCGAGCTCGCCTGAGCCCGGGCGAGGGCCCGCTCACTTCCGTCGGGGGAGGTGAGCGGGCCCTCGCTCGTTCCTAGGCTTCGAGCCGTCGCGCGCGGTAGACGGCGTCGGTGTGGTGGCCCTCGCCGCGCGTCTCGCACGTCTCGACCATCCACGTCCAGGGGTCGCCGAGGTAGCCGGTGATTTCTTCCGGCTCGAAGAACAGCTCCTCCGGCGGCTTCTGGCCGTCGAACTGCCGCATGGCCTTCGGCGAGTGCCCGACGACCAGCAGCGAGCCGCCCGGCCGGATCGCCGCCGCGGCCGCCGTGAAGACGTCGCGGCGCAGGTCCGGCGGGAGGTGCATGTACTGCGCCGAGACCAGGTCGTACTGCGCTTCCGGCCGCCACTCGAGGATGTTGCGGTGCAGCCAGTTCACCGTCACGCCCGCCTCGGCGCCGGCTTCGGCCGCGCGGGCGAGCGCGGTGGTCGAGATGTCGACACCGTCGACCGTCCAGCCCTGCTTCGCCAGCCAGATCGCGTCACCGCCCTCACCGCTGCCGAGGTCGAGGGCGTGCCCGGGTTTCAGGCCCTCGACCTCGGTGCGCAGGTTGACGTTGACGTTCCCGCTCCAGATCCGGTGCTCGTCACGCTGGTACAGCGCTTCCCAGAAGTCCTGCTTGAGCATGGCGTCGACGGTCATCGGGTGGTCGTGGGACATGGTTCCTCCTCAAGGACGTCCTCCGAGCATGCGGAAGACGTCCCCGAGAAGGCAAACCTCGTTGCCGGAATGGCAACTCAGGCTGGGCCGTACACCTGCATCTCGTACAGCGAGTAGCCGTACGACGTGCCGCGCGTGACGCCGTTCATCCGCACGTACCGGCCGGTGCCGGCCAGGCCGGCGAGGTCGTCCGCGCCGCCGTTGCCGGTCGTGGTGCGGTAGATCGTCGTCCAGGTCGTGCCGTCGGCCGACGTCTGGATCTGGTACGCCTTGCCGTACGCGGCTTCCCAGGTCAGCTTGACGTGCGTGACGGACTTCGCGGCGCCGAGGTCGACGCGCAGCCACTCCGCGTTGCTTCCTTCCTTCGAGGCCCAGCGCGTGCTCGTCAGGTTGCCGTCGAAGGCCGCGCCCGCCGGGTACGACGACGACTCGGTCGAGGACGCCGTCGCCGCCTTGCCTTGCGACAGCAGGGTTTCCGTGCCGCCGCCGGTCACCGTGACGCCCAGTGAAGCCGTCCTCGTGCCGCCGGTGAGGGTGATCGTCGCCGAGCCGGGAGCCGCGGTGGCCGCGGCGGCGACCGTGACGGTCGATGTCCCGCCGGCGGGCACCGACGCGGGGGCGAAGGACACGGTGACGCCCGCCGGAGCGCCGCTCGCGGAGAGCGTGACGGCGTCGGTGGAGGTCACGGTGGCCGTCGCCGAAGCGCCCGGCGCGACCGACACCGACGACGGCGTCACGCTGAGGCCCGAGGTGCTCGCCGCGGTGAACGTCCAGCGGGCGGCCGTGCCGGAGCAGCTGCCCGCGGTGAGCGTGCTGCCCGAGGCGCGGAAGCACTTACTGCTGGACTGGATGTCGGAGATGGTGCCGTCCGGGTTGATCGACCACTGCTGGGCCGGGCCGCCGGTGCAGGTCTGCAGCACGATCGAACTGCCGGAGATGCCCGCGCACTTGTCGCCGAACACGAGGAACGCGCCGTGGAAGGTGAACCGCTGCTCGGCGGTCCCGGTGCAGGCGGCCACTTTCAGCGTGGTGCCGCTGCCCGGGGCGGCCAGGCAGGTGCCGGTGGAGTCGTTGCGGTACTGGCCGACCGTGGTGTTCGGCTGCGCGCCGCCCCAGCATTCACCGGTGCTGGTGTCGAAGATCGGCGTGGCGTCGTACGGCTCGTTCGAGGGCGGGTCGACGACGACCGGTTCCAGCACCGGGGTGTTGTCCGGGTTGTAGTGCGTGAGCGCGTCTTCGCAGTCGATCGCGTCGAAGGCGCTGCCGCCCTTGCCGCCGAGCCAGAGGTCGATGTGCCGCAGGCCGGGTCCGCCGTTCGGGCCTTGGCTGTTCCAGTCGTCGGAACACTCGTCGCAGCCGTCCTCCATGACGAAGTACTTCTTCACCCGCGGGACCCAGACCTTGGTGCCGGGCTTGAGTTCGTCGCTGCTGGTGGCGAAGGTGATCGGGTCGGCGTAGGTGCCTTTGCCGCCGGCGGTGTCGTGGATCTGCGGATAGGCGATGTCCCCGCCCGGCGGGGTGTTGTCCCACCAGCCGTAGAAGGTGAGGAACGTCGGCTGGGTGGTGGCCGCGCTCGCCGTGGCGGCACCGGTCAGCGCGGTGGCCAGTGCGAGGAACAGGGTCACGACGAACACGAGCGCGCGCCGGGTCATGCTGCCTCCGGAGAACTGGGCGGAACGATGACTGCGGCGTGCGTCCAGGTTCGCCGGGCCGGGGGTCGCCGTCAAGACTTATTCGTAAAGTTTCCTAACGAACCGGGTTTCGTGTCCCGCTCGCCGGGAAAATCCGGTGGGGAAGCGGTTTCCTCGGCGAAGATGACGGCATGAGCGAACAGCGGGAAATCGTGGTCACCGGGGGCGGGACCGGCATCGGGCTGGCGATCGCCGCCCGGTTCGCGGCGGCGGGCGAGCGGGTCACCGTCACCGGGCGGCGCAAGGACGTCCTCGAGGCGGCGGCGGAGAAGATCGGCGCGCGGGCGGTCGCCTTCGACGCGAGCGACCCGGCGGCGGTGCAGGCCGCGCTGGCGGACCTGCCTTCGCGGGTGGACGTCCTGGTCAACAACGCCGGCGGCAACACCGACCGGATCCGGGAGGCCCCCGCGGCCGGCGACCTGAAGGGCCTCGCCGACGCGTGGCAGGCCAACTTCGAGGCCAACGTGCTCTCCGCCGTGCTCGTCACCTCGGCGCTGAAGCCGCGTTTCGCGGACAACGTGCGGGTTGTGACTCTCGGCTCGATCGCGGCGAAGCAGGGCTCGGGCTCGTACGGCGCGGCGAAGGCGGCGATCGAGGCGTGGAACACCGACCTCGCACGGCAGCTGGGCGCCGCGGGCACGGCCAACGTCGTGGCGCCGGGCGTCGTCCTCGACACGGAGTTCTTCCACGGCACGCTGACCGACGAATGGCTGGCGCCGCGGATTTCCCTTGCGTTCAACCAGCGCGCCGGCCGTCCGGAGGAAATCGCGGACACCGTGCGGTTCCTGGCCGCGCCGGAAGCCGCGCACCTCACCGGCCAGGTCGTGCACGTGAATGGCGGCGCGTACGGCGCCCGCTAGGCCATCCGGGTCGCAAGTGCGGCGGCCGGCCCCGGTTCTCTCCATGGTGGAAGTGTCGACACCACCGGAAGAGAGAGGTGATCCGCCGTGACGGCCGCACCCGCAACCCCGGCCCTCCCGACGACCCGGCCGGACGGCTGCCCGTTCGACCCGCCAGGGGAGTACGCCACCCGCCGGGAAACCGCGCCCACGTCGAAGGTGCGGTGCCCGGCGGGCATGGACGCCTGGCTCGTGACGCGCTACGCCGACGTCCGCGCGGTGCTCGCCGACCGCACGATGAGCTCGCGCGGCGCGTCTTCGGTGCACGTGAACCCGAACGCCGACCTCGAGGAGGCGGTCAGCCCGGGCTCGATCATCCAGCTCGACGGCGCCGCGCATTCGCGCCTGCGGAAGAAGGTGATCGCGGAGTTCACCGTGCGGCGCATGAAGGCGCTGCGCGGGTACGTCAAGGAGCTGGTGGAAAGCCACCTCGACACGATGCTCGCCAAGCCGGGCCGCGCGGATCTGGTGCAGGACTTCGCGTTGCCGATCCCGTCGCTGGTGATCTGCGAGCTGCTCGGCGTCCCGTACGCCGACCGGTCGCGTTTCCAGCGGCAGAGCGCCACGATGGTCAGCACCGACGCGACGCGGGAGGAAGGCGAGCAGGCGTACCACGAACTTTCCGACTACCTGGCCGGGTTGTTCACCGGGAAACAGCGGAATCCGCAGGATGATCTGTTCAGCAGGCTTTCTTCTGCCGGTGCCGACGACCCGCTGACGATGGAAGAGCTGGTCGTCCTCGGGCTGAGCCTGCTGGTGGCCGGTCACGAGACGACGGCCAACATGATCGCGTTGAGCACGTTGGTCCTGCTGGAGCACCCCGGTGCGCGGGATGCGGTGCTCGCCGAGCCGGAGCGGGCGGTGGAGGAACTGCTGCGGTACCTGTCGGTGGTGCAGTGGGGGGTGCTGCGGTACGCGACCGCGGACGTCCAGGTCGGGTCCCGGTCGGTCCGGGCCGGGGAATGGCTGGTGGCCGCCGTGAACTCGGCGAACCGCGACGAGTCGGTGTTCCAGGGCGCGGACAAGCTGGATTTCGATCGTGAGTCGCCGCGGACGCACGTGGCGTTCGGGTTCGGGGCGCACCAGTGCGTCGGCCAGCAGCTGGCGCGGGTGGAGCTGCAGGAGGCGTTGACGGGGTTGTTCCGGCGCGTGCCGGATCTGCGGCCGGCGGTGCCGCGGGAGGAGCTGGAGTACAAGCACAACACGCTGGTGTACGGGGTCCGGGAGCTGCCGGTGGCCTGGGGCTGAAATTCGCGGGCGTCTTCGCGGCCCGGCGGTTACCGTGGTCGGCAACGCGCTGATGGAGACGAGTAGTCCCCGGGTCGCACGGGTCCAGAGAGCCGCCGGTTGCTGGGAAGGCGGTCCCGTGTCCGGGGGCGAAGACACTCCGGAGTGCGGGGAGGAACGGCGTCCGCGCCCCATGCCCCGCCGGCCGGCCCCCGTCACCGGGCCGCGAAGAGGCCGCCGTCAGGCGGTGAAAGTGCGGTGGCACCGCGATTCCCCTGGTCGCCCGCACTCCCAAGGGATCCGAGTTGGGAGGGTGATGACTGCACGTGTTCTGGCCGCCGACCTGCCCCGGTACGTCGGCGCCCGCGTCCGCGTTGCCGGGTGGGTGCACCGACGGCGGCGTCTCAAGTCCGTCACGTTCGTCGTGGTCCGGGACCGGTCCGGGCTCGCGCAGGTCGTGCTGCAGGAGCCGGCGCCGCCGGAGGAAACCGTCGTCGAGGTGCATGCCACCGTCACGGCGAACCCGCGCGCGCCCGGCGGTGTCGAACTGACCGAGCCCGTCGTGGAGACGCTGGCGGAAGCCGCGAAACCACCGTTCGACCTCTACCGGCCCGCCGTCACCGCGTCGCTGCCGGCCATCCTCGACCACGCGCCGGTCGCCCTGCGGCATCCCGAGTTGAAGGCTCGGTTCGCCGCGGCCGCGGCCGCCGTCCGAGGGTTCCGGTCCACTTTGGACAAGATGGGCTTCACCGAGGTGCACACGCCGAAGATCGTCGCGTCGGCGACCGAGTCCGGCGCGAACGTCTTCGGCATCGACTACTTCGGACGGCCCGCCTACCTCGCGCAGTCGCCGCAGTTCTACAAGCAGGCGCTCGTCGGCGTCTTCGAACGCGTCTACGAGGTCGGCCCGGTCTTCCGCGCCGAGCCGCACGACACCGCCCGGCACCTCGCGCAGTACACCAGCCTCGACGTCGAACTGGGGTTCGTCCGGGACCACCACGACGTCATGGCCGTGCTGCGCGAAGTACTGGCCGGGATGGCGGACCCGGCGCTGGTCGCCGTCCCCGGCGAAATCCCCGAAATCCACTTCGCGGACGCCTTGGCGCTCCTCGAGGCGGACCCCCACGAGCCCGACCTCGCCCCCGCGCACGAACGGGCGCTCTCGGAGTGGGCGCGGCGCGAGCACGGGTCGGACTTCCTGTTCGTCACCGGCTACCCGATGGCGAAACGGCCGTTCTACACCCACCCCGACCCGGCGCGGCCCGGCTACTCGAACAGCTTCGACCTGCTCTTCCGCGGGGTGGAGCTGGTGACCGGCGGCCAGCGCCTGCACCGGCACGCCGACTACCTCGCCGTGCTGGGGGAATCCGCGCCGGAGTACGCGGACTACCTGCAGGCCTTCGCGCACGGCATGCCACCCCACGGCGGCTTCGCGATCGGTCTGGAACGCTGGACCGCGCGGCTGCTCGGCGCCGCGAACGTCCGGGAGGTCACGCTGTTCCCGCGCGACCTGCACCGGCTGACCCCGTGAGGAGTGGTGATGCCGGCTCGTCGCCTTGGGGCGGCCGGCCTGGCCGCGGCGCCGGTCGCGGCCCCGAGTGTCGATTCCGGGCGCGCCCGTTCGACGCACCGGTGAACCCACCCGGACACCGGAGGACTCCATGACGCTGCTCAACGGGAAGAACGCGATCGTCTACGGCGCGGCGGGGCGGATCGGCACAGCCGTCGCCACCGCCTTCGCCGGGGAAGGCGCGCGGGTGTTCCTCGCCGGCCGGACCCCGGCCCGGCTGGACGAGGTCGCCGTCCGCATCCGCGCGGCCGGCGGGCACGCCGAGACGGCGGAGGTCGACGCCCTCGACGAGCGCGCGGTGGACGAGCACGCCGCCGCGGTGGCCGCCGAGGGCGGTGTCGACGTCTCGTTCAACCTCATCGGTCACGGCGACGTCCAGGGCACGCCGCTGGTGGACATGGCGCTCGCGGACTACGAACGCCCGGTCGTGACCGCCGTGCGCACCCAGTTCCTGACCGCCCGCGCGGCCGCCCGGCACATGGTCCGGCAGCGGTCCGGGGCGATCCTCTTCTTCGGTGGCGCGGCCGAGCCCGTGCGCGAGTTCGCCGTCGGCGGGCTGCAGGTGGCGTTCCACGCGCTGGAGGCGATGCGCCGCCAGCTCGCCGCCGAGCTCGGCCCGCACGGGATCCGGACGGTGACGCTCCGGACGGCCGGCGTCCCGGAGACACTGACGGCGGACTTCCCGGGCCGGGCGGAGCTCGAGGAGAACATCGCGGGCAAGACGATGCTCGGCCGCGCGGCCACGCTGGCCGACGTGGGCGCGGTGGCGGCGTTCGTCGCCTCGGACCGGGCCCGGACGATGACGGCCGCCACGGTCAACGTCAGCTGCGGTGCCCTGGTCGACTAGGTCCGGCCGAATCGGTGCCCGGTGACGACTGCGTGAAGCTCGACCAGGGCCGCAAGGGCAACGCCGCGTGGGCGAAGGCCATCGCAGCCGTACGTCAGCGAGCCTCTTCGCGCTGTTCGACCACCAGCCGCTGGTGGCGGGCCGCGCGGACCCGGTCGCCGCACGTGGTCGAGCACCAGCGGCGGCGGGCGTGCTCGCGGAGGTAGTACCGGACGCACCCGTGGGCCTCGCACGGCCGCACCAGCGGCCCCAGCTCGCCGCTCACCACCTCGATCGCGTCACGCGCCAAGGTCGCCAACGCCGCGTCGAGGCTGCCCGGCCGGGTGCTGCGCCATTCGCGTGAAGGCCCGTTCCGCCAGGTCAGCTGGGGTGCCGCCGGGTCGGCGCGGGCGGCCGCGTTCACCGCGTCCACCGTCGTGGGGGCCGGTGCGCGGCCCTCCGCCAGCGCCGCCAGCAGTTCGCGGACCGCCGTGCGCAGGTCCGTCAGGCGGTTCAGCTCCTCGCCGCCGACGACGGCTGCCGTCCCGTGCTCGCGCAGCCACGTCGTCGCGCTGCCGGGCTCGCCGAGGTCGTCGACCGGACCGCCCGGTGTCAGCCGCCGGCTGTTGACCAGCGCCAGCGCGGGCGAGCGGTCCTCGCCCGGTGCCGCAGTGACCACGTTCGCCTCCCGAATCCGTCCCCAGTGTCCCCGACCGTTGACAGCTTACCGCGTCTCATGGATAAATGAAAAAGTATCCATGAGACGTGAGGAGTGCGCCGTGTACCACCGCTACGCCACCGTCGCCGGGCGCCGGCTGTTCTACCGGGAAGCCGGTCCCGCCGGCGCGCCCACGATCGTGCTGCTCCACGGGTTCCCGACGAGCTCGCACATGTTCCGGCACCTCATCCCGGCGCTCGCCGACCGCTACCACGTCATCGCGCCGGACCACCTCGGCGCGGGCGCGTCCGACGCGCCGCCGGTCGGCGAGTTCACCTACACCTTCGACGCGCTCGCCGAACTCACGCTCGGCCTGCTCGACCAGCTCGGCCTCGACCGCTTCGCGCTCTACATCCAGGACTTCGGCGCGCCGGTGGGCCTGCGCATCGCGGCCGCGCACCCCGATCGGGTGGCCGCGATCGTCACGCAGAACGGCAACGCCTACGTCGAGGGCCTGGGGGCCGGGCTGCCGCAGAAGCTGGCCGCCGGCACGCTGACCGAGGACGACCTGCGCGGCATGGTCACCCTCGAAGCCACCAAGGCGCAGTACCTCGACGGCGTGCCCGACCCGGCGCTGGTCAGCCCGGACGTCTGGATCCACGACCAGGCGCTGCTGGACCGGCCCGGCGCCGCCGCGATCCAGCAGGCGCTGCTCGCGGACTACCACCACAACATCGGCCTGTACCCGAAGTTCCACGAGTACTTCCGGACCAGTCAGGTGCCGCTGCTGGCCGTGTGGGGCGGCAACGACGAAATTTTCACCGCCGACGGCGCCCGCGCCTACGCCCGCGACCTGCCCGACGCCGAGATCCACCTGCTCGACTCCGGCCACTTCGCACTGGAAACGCACCTGGACGCCATCGCCGGGTACATCCGGGGCTTCCTCGGGCGGGTGCTGCCGCGCTGAACGAGCTTTCCGCCGAGCGGGACGGGAGTTGACCAGCCGGACCGTCGGCTCGTAAGGTTTTTTCGAGGTCGCCTGGCGCGATCCCGGAGCGCTCCGCCGTCACTCACCAGCATGGAGGACGGGATGAGCAGACGGATTCGAGTGGGGGCGATCGCCCTTGCGCTCGCCGCCGGGATGATGACCGCGGGGCCGGCGGAGGCCGCCGATCCCTTGCTGTCGCGGGGAAAGCCGGTGACGGTGTCGTCGTCGGGCGGGTGCTGCCCGGCGGCGAACGCGGTCGACGGCAACTCGGCGACCCGCTGGGCCAGCGCGGCCGGTGCCGATCCACAGTGGATTTACGTCGACCTCGGCGCGGTGGTGCACGTCAGCCGCGTCCGGCTGCAGTGGGACGCGTCCTGCGCCACGGCCTACGAAATCGACACGTCCGCCGACCGCGTGACGTGGACGAAGATCTACGCGACGACCGCCGGCAAGGGCGGCGTCGAGGACCGGACCGCACTGGACGGCACCGGCCGCTACGTCCGGGTGTACGGCACGAAACGCTGCCGTTCCGACGCGTCGAAGGGCTACTCGCTGCAGGAATTCGGCGTCTACGGCTCGGCCGGGGACGTCCAGCCGCCGTCACCGCCCGGCACGCCGACGCTGGTCGGCGTCACGTCCACCAGCGCCACGATCGCGTGGACCGCGGCCACCGACGACGTCGGCGTCACCGGTTACGACGTCTACCGCGACGGCCAGCTCTGCGCGAGCACGACCGGCGCCCTGACGGCGACCTGCGGCAACCTCGGGCCGAACGGCAGCTACGGCTTCTACGTCAACGCGCGGGACGCGGCGGGGAACGTGTCGCAGGCCAGCGGGACGTTGCCGGTGAAGACACCGCCGTCCGACGACCACACGCCGCCGTCCGCGCCGTCGAACGTGCGCACCACCGCGGTGAACAGCACCTCGATCGGTCTCGAGTGGACGGCGTCGACCGACGACGTCGGCGTCACCGGGTACCGGATCTACGACGGCGGCACGCAGATCGGGACGTCGGACACGGCGAGCACCACGCTCGGCGGCCTGACTCCGAACACGGCGTACCACCTGCAGGTGCGGGCCGCCGACCGGAACGGCAACCTCAGCGAGCCGAGCACGCCGGTCCTCGACGTCACCACCCGCGGCGGCTCGGACTGCTCGCCGTCGCAGGGCGTCTGCGGCGCGACCCAGGTCGGCACCGACGACGACGTCGTGTGGGGCCTGGTGACCCTGCCGGACGGCACGATCCTGTACGCCCAGCGCGACGCGCACGACATCGTCCACCTGGACCCGGCGACCGGGGCGAAGGAGACGGTCGGCACCGTGCCGGGCGTGCAGAACACCGACGGCGAAGGCGGCCTGCTGGGACTGGAGATCAACCCGGTGTCGTTCGCTTCCGACCACTGGCTGTACATCATGCACACTTCCGCCGGTGACAACCGGATCGTGCGGATCCAGTACGACCCGGCCGCCGGTGCGCTGCGCACGGAAACCGAGCAGATCCTGCTGACGGGCATCGCGCGCAACAAGTACCACAACGGCGGCCGCCTGCGGTTCAGCCCGGACGGCCGGTACCTGTTCGCGGGCACGGGCGACGCGCAGAACAGCGCCAACGCCCCGGACACGAGCAGCCTCAACGGAAAGGTGCTGCGGATCAACCCGGACGGCTCGATCCCGGCGGACAACCCGTTCTCGGGCGCCGTGTGGAGCTACGGGCACCGCAACATCCAGGGCCTGGCGTTCGACGCGCAGGGCAGGCTGTGGGAGCAGGAGTTCGGCAACAGCATCATGGACGAGACGAACCTGATCGTGAAGGGCGGCAACTACGGCTGGCCCTCGTGCGAAGGGACGTCGGGTTCGTGCGACGGCTTCGTCGCACCGAAGCGCACCTACCCGGTGGCGCAGGGATCGTGCAGCGGAATCGCGATCGTCCGCGGCGCCCTGTACGTGGCGTGCGAGCGCGGCGCGCGGCTCTACCGGGCGGTGATCAGCGGGGACACGCTGACGAACGTCCAGTCGTTCTTCACCGGGACGTACGGCAGGCTGCGCACGGTGGAGCCGGCCCCGGACGGGCAGCTGTGGCTGGCGACCAGTGTGGACGGTGACAAGGACGGCGTCCCGCACAACAGCCACAACCAGATCCTGCGGGTGTCGGTCGGGTGAACCCCCTCCGGCGAGCGCCGGGAACTGTCGGTGCTCGCCGGTAGTGTGGAAAACGGGGGGCGCCCCGCGCTCCCCAGTGCCGCTGTGCTCGCGCTGACCGGAGGCCGGCCCGGTCCCCGGTCAGCGCCAGCTGTCGTCGCCGAAGCCCAGGGTCACCGGGCCGCGGCGGATGCCCGCCACCGTCTCCGAGGGCAGCACTTCGTCCAGGAACGCGTACTCCGGGCTGCGGGTCCGCGCGTGCCACTCGGCGATCTCGTGCCAGCCCGGGGCCGCCAGCGCGCCGCCGAAGTGCTGGACCGACAGGCTCGCCGTCAGGCATGCGAACCGGAGGCGCTCCACCAGGGGCCAGCCCGTCAGCGTCGCGGCCACGAAACCCGCGCCGAACACGTCGCCCGCGCCCGTCGCGTCCAGCACGTCCACCGGCAGCGCCGGGACCGCCGCCGTCTCGCCGGTCGTTCCGTCCACCGCCAGCACGCCCTCGCCGCCGCGGGTGATCACCGCGATCGGGACCAGCTCCGCGAGCCTGGCCAGTGCTGCCGCCGCGGTGTCCGTGCGCGTGTAGCGCATGGCTTCGACCTCGTTCGGCAGGAACGCGTGGCAGCACCCGAGCTGCTCCAGCAGCGCGGGCGACCAGGCCTCGGACGGGTCCCAGCCGACGTCGGCGAACACCAGGCTGCCCGACTGGTGCGCCGTGTGCACCCACTCGGCCGTGTCGAGACCGATGTGGGCCACGGTCGCGCGGCTCGGTGGCGGGCAGCCTGCGAGCTCCGCGACCGGGACGGGCGGCGGGTGGCCGTGGGTGACCATCGCGCGGTCGCCGGCGTAGGCCAGGGAGACCGTCACCGGCGAGTGCCACTCCGGGAACCGGCGCGACCGGGACAGGTCGATGTGCTCCTGCCGGTCCAGCACGTCCCAGCAGTAGCGCCCGTAGACGTCGGTGCCGAACGCCGCCGCCAGCGACGTCCGCAGGCCGAGGCGGCTGAGCGCGACCGCGAAGTTCGCGATCCCGCCCGGCCCCGAGCCCATGCCGCCCGTCCACACCTCCGTGCCCGGGGCCGGCGGGTGTTCGAGCCCGGTGAAGACCAGGTCGAAGAACAGCAGGCCGGACAGGAAGACGTCGACTTCGGGGGTGGGCTCAGCCGGCACGGGCGCCTCCAGGAGATCACGCAACAGTGGCCCGAGCCTGCGTCAGCGGCGCGAGATTCGCAAGAGCTGCCCCCTTTCGGCAACGGATTGCGTGAATCCGGCTGCTAGGGTCGCCCGATGAGGCTGGCGATCCTCGGCGGCGGCGGGTTCCGCGTGCCGCTCGTGCACGGAGCGCTGCTGGACGGCGGCGAGGTCACCGAGCTCGTCCTGCACGACGTCGACGCCGGGCGCCTCGCGGCGATCGAACGGGTCCTGGCCGAGCAGGCCGCCGGAGCGGAACACGCGCCGAGGGTGCGCACCACCACCGATCTCGCCGCCGCGGTGTCCGATGTGGACTTCGTGTTCTCGGCCGTCCGCGTCGGCGGTCTGCGCGGCCGCCGGTCCGACGAGCGGATCGCGCACGCGGAAGGCGTGCTGGGTCAGGAAACCGTCGGCGCGGGCGGGATCGCCTACGGACTCCGGACGGTCCCGGTCGCGGTCGCCCTCGCGCGGCTGGTCGGCGAGCTGGCGCCGCGGGCGTGGGTCATCAACTTCACCAACCCCGCCGGGATGGTCACCGAAGCGATGGCCGCGCACCTCGGCGGCCGGGTGATCGGCATCTGCGACTCCCCGGCCGGGCTGTGCCGCCGCGTGGCCCGCGCCCTCGGGATCGACGCGGCGGCGGCGAAGTTCGACTACGCGGGGCTGAACCACCTCGGCTGGCTGCGCTCGGTCCGCGTCGGCGGCGAGGACGTCCTGCCGCGGCTGCTGGCCGACACTGCCGCGTGCGAGTCGTTCGAGGAAGGGAAGCTGTTCGGCGCGGACTGGCTGCGCACGCTCGGCGCGATCCCCAACGAATACCTGCACTACTACTACTTCGCCCGCGAGGCCGCCGTCGCGGAGTCGCGCGGCGCGTTCCTCCTGGAGCAGCAACGCGGCTTCTACGCGGAGCCTTCACTGGCGTCGTGGGAACGCACGCGCCTGGAACGCGAAGCGACGTACATGGCCGAGACCCGCGAGGGAGAGCGAGACGAGCTCGAGGGTGGCGGCTACGAGAAGGTCGCGCTGGCCTTGATGCGGGCCCTCGCCCACGGCGAGCGCACGACGCTGATCCTCAACGTCCGCAACGGTTCCGCACTTCCGGGCGTGCCCGGTGACGCGGTCGTCGAGGTCCCGTGCACCGTTGACGCCGGTGGCGCCCGCCCGCTCGCCACCGCGCCGCTCGCGGACCACGCGCTGGGCCTGGTGACGACGGTCAAGGCGGTCGAGCGGGCGACCATCGAAGCGGCGACGACGGGTTCGCGGGCGGCGGCGTTGCGCGCGTTCGCCCTGCACCCGCTGGTCGACTCGGTCTCGGTCGCCCGGCGGCTGCTCGATGCCTACGTCGCCGCGCACCCGGAACTCGCTTCCCTCGCTTAGGCCACAGCCATCGCGTTGAACTCCGCCTCGGCTTCCCAGTCGGTGTAGAGCTCCCACGCCTTCTCGGCGATGTCGTCCGGATCGAGTGTGCCGACGGTGAAGCCGTGGTCCTGCGCGGTGAACACGCGGTGGATGTCGCCGCGCTCGATGAGGCCGCCGATGGTCAGGAGCCCGGCGTGGACGCCCGTTTCCCGCAGCGCCGCGTGCAGCGTGAGCACGTACATCCGCAGCGCCGCCGACGCCGGGGCCAGGCTGCCGAGCATCGGCATCGGGTACTTGCCGCTCAGGCCGCCGGCGAACAGCAGCGAGCCCGAGCCGTGGGCCAGCATGCCCGGCAACACGGCCTCGACCAGTTGCGCCGCCGGGGCAACGACGGCCTCGAACGACGCGCGGAGCGTGCCGGCGCCGGCTTCGGTGAGGGGCGTGATGCCCGGGCCGGACGTCGCGTCGGCCGGCCCGAAGTACACCGTGTCGATTTCGCCGGCGTCGGCCGTGATGCGGACGAGCACGTCGCGGAGCCGGTCTTCGTCGGTGACGTCGGCCGTGTAGGTGAGGGCGTGGGTGCCGGCCAGCGACGCGCGGTAGCCCGCGTGCCGCGTGTCGGTGCGTGAAACCAGCGCCGTCGTGAAGCCTTCGCGGCCGAACCGGCGGGCGACCGACAGGCCGAGCCCGGGACCGACGCCCAGGACGGCGAGCACTTTCGGCATGGGAACCTCCTCAAGTTGAGTATTCTCTCAACTTAGCCACAAGGTGAGACTGCCGTCAACTTGCCTATCTGTCTACAAAGGACTACATCCGGGTGAGGCCGTCTGGGCGGTTTCCGGCGTCCGGACGGGTTTCCCGTGGTCGTTCGCCTTCCGCGACGCCGGGGCGGCGCCCATCATCGGCGGCATGACCGCTGTCTATCCCGCCGAGAAGGACCATCCCGCCGTCCCGATGGGGGAGATCTACGCCGGGCACCCGCCGGTGTCCCGGATCGCGTTCCCCAGCGGGCACGAAGGCTGGCTGGTGACCCGCTACGACGACGTCCGCACGGTCTTCTCCGATCCGCGGTTCAGCCGCAACCTGCTGTACCCGGGTGCGCCGTGCCTCATCGAGCCGGGCGATTTTTCGACCGGCGAGCACAGCATCCTGAACATGGACCCGCCCGACCACACGCGCCTGCGGCGGCTGTCGGCGCAGGCGTTCACCGTCCGCCGGATCGCCGCGCTGCGGCCGCGGATCCAGGAGATCGCCGACGAGCTGCTGGCGGCGATGGTCGCGCACGGCCCGACGGCGAACCTGGTCGAGGAGTTCGCCTTCCCGCTGCCGACTCTGGTCATGTGCGAGCTGCTGGGCGTCCCGTTCGCCGGCCGCGAGCGGTTCCGGCAGTGGTCGCGCGTGATCGTGACGCCGATCCAGCACACGCCCGCCGAGGTCGAGCGGGCGCGGCGGGACGGCGCCGAGGACATGGCCGCGCTGGTGGCCGAGAAGCGTTCGCGCCCCGCGGACGACTTCCTGAGCGCCCTCGTCCACGCCCGCGACGAGGACGGCGACCGGCTCACCGAGCCGGAGCTGATCGACCTGGCCACGCAGCTGCTGCTCGCCGGGCACGAGACGACGGTCAGCCTGATCGGGTGCGGGGTCGTCCTGCTGTGCCGGCACCCGGAGCAGCTGGCCGCGCTGCGCGCCGATCCCGCGCTGACGCCGGGCGCGGTCGAGGAGATCATGCGCTACGACGGGCCGGTCGACTCGTCCCTGCTGCGCGTGGCGCTGGAGGACGTGCCGCTGAGCGGGGTGCTGGTGCGCCGCGGGGAGGCGGTCCTCGCGCACGTCGGGGCCGCGAACCGGGACGAGAACGCGTTCCCGTCGGCGACGGAGTTCGACATCCGCCGAAAGGACGCTCAGCAGCTCGGCTTCGGGCACGGGATCCACTTCTGCCTGGGTGCGGCGCTGGCGCGGCTGGAGGGGGAGATCGCGCTGCGGACGCTCGTGGACCGGCTGCCGGGCCTGGACCTGGCGGTACCGTGGGAAACGATCACCTGGCGGCCGCCGCTGTCGGTGCGCGGGCCGGAAGAGGTGCCGGTGGCCTGGCAGGGTTGAGCCTGCGCCGAATGCCCGTTCACATTGGCGCCACCGGCCGAGTCGGGCCTTCCGGGACTGCTCCACTCGGGTAGAACCTGTTCCAGTTCCTGGGGTGCTGCGTAGACCATGACCCTCGCCGTTCACCGCGAGCGAGGAGTCGCCATGGATGCCGACCTGACCCGCCGCCAGCTCCTCCGCGGCAGCGCCGCCGGCGTGGGCCTCGCCGTGACGGCGGGGCTCGCGACCCCGGCCGCCGCGGCGCCCCTGGGCGAGTACGACGTCGTCGTGGTCGGCTCCGGCGCGGCGGGCATGACCGCGGCGCTGACGGCGGCCAAACGCGGGCTCAGCGTCGTCGTGCTGGAGAAGGCACCGACGTTCGGCGGCTCCGCGGCCCGGTCCGGGGCCGGCATCTGGATCCCCAACAACCAGGTGCTGCTCGCCGCCGGGGTGCCGGACACGCCCGCGAAGGCCGCGCAGTACCTCGCCGCCGTCGTCGGGCCCGGCGTCCCCGCCGCGCGGCAGGAGGCGTTCCTGCGCAACGGCCCGGCGATGATCGCGTTCGTCATGGCCAACAGCCCGCTGCGGTTCCGCTTCATGGAGGGCTACAGCGACTACTACCCGGAGCTGCCGGGCGGCCTGCCGAACGGCCGGTCGATCGAGCCGGACCAGTTCGACGGCAACCTGCTGGGCGCCGAGCTGGCGAACCTGAACCCGCCCTACCTCGCCACCCCGCCCGGGCTCGTGGTGTTCAGCGCCGACTACAAGTGGCTGAACCTCGCCCTGGTGAACGCCAAGGGTGCCGCGGTCGCCGCCGAGTGCCTCGCCCGCGGCACGGCCGCCGCGCTGGCCGGGCAGAAGCCGCTCACCATGGGGCAGTCGCTCGCCGCCGGGCTGCGCGTCGGCCTGCAGCGGGGAGGAGTGCCGGTGCTGCTGAACACCCCACTTGTCGACCTGAACGTCGAAAACGGTGCGGTCACCGGGGTTTTGACGCCGACCGGGCTGGTCCGGGCCCGGCGCGGCGTGATCGTCGGCTCGGGCGGGTTCGAGCACAACGCCGCGATGCGCGCGCAGTACCAGCGGCAGCCGATCGGCACCGACTGGACGGTCGGCGCGAAGGAGAACACCGGCGACGGCCACCGCGCCGGGCAGCGTGCCGGCGCGGCCCTCGACCTGATGGACGACGCCTGGTGGGGTCCGGCCATTCCGACCCCGGGCGACCCGTACTTCTGCCTGGCCGAGCGAACCCTGCCCGGTGGGCTGATCGTGAACCAGGCCGGGCAGCGGTTCGTCAACGAAGCCGCGCCCTACAGCGACGTCGTGCACACCATGTACGACAAGAACCCGACGGCGCCGGACATCCCGGCGTGGCTGATCGTCGACCAGAACTACCGCAACCGGTACCTGTTCCGCGACATCGCGCCGCTGCTGCCGTTCCCGGACGCCTGGTACGCCGCCGGCGCGGTCTTCAAGGCGTCGACGGTCCAAGGGCTCGCAACGCAGATCGGGGTGCCGTCCGCGGCCTTGAAGTCCACTGTGGACCGCTTCAACGGGTTCGCCCGGTCCGGCACCGACCCCGAGTTCCGGCGCGGGGCGAGCGTGTACGACCACTACTACACGGACCCGTCGGTGACGCCGAACTCCTGCCTGGCGCCCCTGTGGGCGGCGCCGTACTACGCGTTGCGGCTCGTCCCGGGCGACCTCGGCACGAAGGGCGGCATGCGCACGGACGCCCGGGCCCGGGTGCTGCGGCCCGACGGCTCGGTGATCCGCGGCCTGTACGCGGCGGGCAACGCGAGCGCGGCGGTGATGGGCCACAGCTACGCCGGCGCGGGGTCGACCATCGGCCCCGCGATGACGTTCGGCTACATCGCCGCGAACGACGTCTAAAACTCCTTTTCCACCAAGGGAAGCACCTCGGTGCCGAGCAGTTCGATGGCTCGCATGACTTCGGCGTGCGGGACGCCGGACCAGTCCATCTGCATCGCGTACCGGTCCGCGCCGGTGAGCTTGCCGACCGCGATCAGGCGTTCGGCGATCTCCTGCGGGCTGCCGACGAACAGGGCCTGCGCGTCGCGGGTGTATTCGTCGTACTCCGCGCGGGTCGGCACCGCCCAGCCGCGGGCGCGGGCGCCGTACTTCATCGTCTCGAGCCAGTACGGGAAGAACGTTTCCTTGGCGTCCTGGGACTTCTCGGCGACGAAGCCGATCGCACCCATGGTGACGTGCAGGTCCGCGGGGTCCTGCTCGCCCGCCTCGCCGGCGCGGCGGTAGAGGTCGACCAACGGGGCGAAGCGCTCGGGCTCGCCGCCGATCACCGCGTACACCACGGGCAGGCCGAGCAGCCCGGCGCGGATCGACGACTCCGGGTTGCCGCCGGTGCCGACCGAGATGCGCAGGCGCCTGCCGTACGGCCGGGGCAGGATCCGCGCGTTCTCCAGCGGAGGGCGGTACTTGCCGGACCAGGTCAGCGGGTCTTCGCGGTCGATGCGCAGGAGCAGGGCGAGCTTCTCTTCGAAGAGCTCGTCGTAGTCGCCGAGGTCGTTGCCGAACAGCGGGAACGACTCCGTGAACGACCCGCGCCCGGCGAGCAGCTCGGCGCGGCCGTGGCTGAGCTGGTCGAGCGTGGTGAACTGCTGGTAGACGCGGACCGGGTCCTCGGTGCTCAGCACGGTGACGGCGGAACTCAGGGTGATCTGGTTCGTGACGCTCGCGGCGGCGGCCAGGACGGTGCCCGGGTTCGAGATCGCGTACTGGTCGAGGTGGTGCTCGCCGAGGCCGTAGAAGCCGAGGCCCAGCTCGTCGGCCAGCTTGATCCGCTCGAGGGTGTTGGCCAGCGTCTGCGCGACGCTGGGCTGTTCGCCCGTGCGCGGGTCCGGTGCGCGGTCGCCGAAGCTGTAGATGCCGAGTTTCATACAACGCTCAACTATCTCGGGGGCGGATTCGTTCCCTCACCCGAACCTCGCCTGGATGGCCTCGAGGTTCTTCTCCGACAGCTGCAGCGCGGCGGCCCGCAGGCTCAGGCCGTCCAGGGTGGCGACCTCGAACATGCTGGTCACCAGGGCGCGCATCCGGGCGCGGACCTTCCCGAAGGCTTCCTCGGCGTCCGCGCCGACGTCGCCGAACAGCGTCCACCACCACCACGAGTTGGTCGCCGAATTGGCGACGAAGTCCGGCACCACGCGGATACCGCGCGTGTCGAGGAGCTCTTCGGCGTCCGGGGTGACCGGCAGGTTCGCCGCCTCGACGATGAGCTTCGCGCCGATCTTGGCCTGGTTGTCGGCGTCGACGCAGTACGAGATCGCCGCCGGTACGAGGACCTCGGCCGGCACGTCCAGCCAGGCTTCCGGCGGCAGCAGTTCGTCGCCGGGCTTGAGGTTGTCGCGGTCGATCCCGCCGAAGCGGTCGCGGTGCCGCAGCAGGTTTTCGACGTCGAGGCCGTCCGGGTTGGCGACGACGCCGCGGACGTCGGAGACGCCGACCACGCGCAGCCCGGCGTCGGCGAGGAACCGGGCGGTGGCACCGCCCATCGCGCCGAAGCCCTGCAGCACGACGCGGTTGTCCTTGTTTTCCAGGCCGAGCATTTCGAGTCCGGTGAGCGTGGCCTGCGCGACGCCGAGGCCGCCGACCAGCTCGTCGAGCCCCAGCCCGCCGACCTCCAACCGGAGCGCGTCGGCCAGCCGGGCTGTCGCCGCTTCGCGGTCTTCGAGCAGCGGGTAGATCGCCTGCACCGGGCTGAGCAGGCCGATTTCGGCGATGACGCCGTCGATGACGTCCTGCCGCAGGCCCAGGTCCTCGCCCATGGTCCAGTACTGCTCGATGAGCGGCCGCATGGCGTGCAGGTAGCGGGCGACGACGTCGCGGGCGCGCTCGTCGTAGGGGTCGAAGTCGATGCCGCCCTTGGCGCCGCCGAGGGGAACGTACCGGCCGTCGGGGTCGTAGTTGAGGCCTTCCTTGAGCGTCATGCCCCGGGCCAGGCCGCGGACCTCGAACAGCGAGCAGCCGCGGCGCATGCGCAGGCCCCCGCTGGCCACGCCGCGCACGAGCCGGTCGATCACCAGGTACCCGCGGCACCCGGTGACCGGGTCGGTCCACGCCACCTCGAGCAAGGCTGTTTCGGTCATCGCCCCTCCTGATCCCCCGGTCAACATCCGAGCTCGTACGCCATGGCCTGCTCGACCCACCGCTCGCAGTCCCCGGTGGTGACGGTGCCCTGCCGGGCGACAACCTGGACGGCGAGCCCGTCGAGCAGCGCGGTCAGCCGCCACGCGGCGCCGTGCGGGTCGGGGCACCGGAAGGTCCCGGCCCCGACCCCCTCCGCGATCAGCGCCACGACGGCATCCCGCCACCGCAGGTCAAGGCGTTGAAGCACGGCCCGCAGGGCGGCGTCCCGCATGGCGGCGGCGCCGGCTTCGATCCACAGCGGCCAGTTGTCGTGTTTGGTGGGCCCGTACAGAGCGAGCACGGAGCGCAGCCGCTTGTCGGCGGGGCCGCCTTTGCCGAGCTCGTCGTTCAGCTTGGTCAGTTCGTGCTCGGCGGCCTGCCGGAAGGCTTCGATGACGAGCGTTTCGAGGGTCCCGAAGTGGTAGAAGATCAGCGCGGTGCTGACATCGAGCGCGTGCGCAACATCGGCGGCCCGCACACCGGCGATCCCCCGCAGGCGGATCTGCCCGAGAGCGGCCCCCACGATCTCCTCCCGCCGCACGGCAACAGCCTTCCGCATCATGCGGTCACCGTACCGAGGGCGAACGAGCGGCGGGAGGCGCCGAATGTGGGTTCCTCGGCCTGTGCGGACAGTCAGGACCGCAGGTGAGGGTGGGTTTCCGGGGCGGGCTTGGGGTTTGGGTGGTGGGGTTTGTGGGGCTTGGGGGGGGGGTGGTGCGGTCGGCTGGGGGCTGGGGGCTGGGGGCTGGGGGCTGGGGACT
>Ga0207678_10001112_pt1 | contig 24644 bp, 26 predicted proteins | sample KBSC63metaG_FD_184319 | JGI IMG/M metagenome (GOLD analysis project Ga0207678, IMG submission 184319) | Corn rhizosphere microbial communities from Kellogg Biological Station, Michigan, USA - KBS C6-3 metaG (SPAdes) (version 2) | ecosystem: Host-associated > Plants > Roots > Rhizosphere > Soil ... | reverse complement strand
CTTCTCGACCGGCGGCGAATACGGCGGCGCCGCCACCTTCATCGCCGAGTTCTCGACCGACAAGCGCCGCGGCTTCATGGGCAGCTTCCTCGAGTTCGGCACGCTGATCGGCTATGTGATGGGGGCCGGCGTGGTCGCGCTGCTCACCGCGTCGCTGTCGCAGGAAGCGCTGCTGTCGTGGGGCTGGCGCGTGCCGTTCCTGATCGCGGGCCCGCTCGGCCTGATCGGCCTGTACATCCGGATGAAGCTCGAGGAGACGCCGGCGTTCAAGCGCCAGGCCGAAGAGCGCGAAGCGCAGGACAAGGCCGTGCCGAAGACGCGCTTTCGCGAAACGCTGCTGCGCAACTGGCGCGCGCTGCTGCTCTGCGTCGGCCTCGTGCTGATCTTCAACGTGACCGACTACATGGTGCTGTCGTACCTGCCGAGCTTCATGTCGTCGACGCTGCATTTCGACGAATCGCACAGCCTCGTGCTGGTGCTGATCGTGATGGTGCTGATGATGCCGCTGACGCTCGCCGCCGGCCGCCTGTCGGACAAGATCGGCCGCAAGCCCGTGATGCTGGCCGGCTGCGTCGGCCTGCTGGTGCTGTCGATCCCGTCGATGATGCTGATCCATGCGGGCACCACCGCGTCGGTGTTCGGCGGGCTGCTGATCCTCGGCGTGCTGCTGTCGTGCTTCACCGGCGTGATGCCGTCGGCACTGCCGGCGCTGTTCCCGACCGAGATCCGCTACGGCGCGCTCGCGATCGGCTTCAACGTGTCGGTGTCGCTCTTCGGCGGCACGACGCCGCTCGTCACCGCGTGGCTCGTCGACGTGACCCACAACCTGATGATGCCCGCGTACTACATGATGGGCGCCGCCGTGATCGGCATCGTGTCGGTCGTCGCGCTCGCCGAAACCGCGCGCCAGCCGCTCAAGGGCTCGCCGCCGGCCGTCGCATCGCATCGTGAAGCCCACCAGCTGGTGCGCCAGCTGCGCGAGGAAGAGGACACGGAGATCTACGGCGTCGTGTCGGCCGCCCGTGCCTGAGCGCCATGAATGAAAAAGCCCCGGCCGAAGCCGGGGCTCGATCGAATCCGATCGGCCCGACCGGCGCTTGCGCCGGCCGGGCTTTTTTTCGCCTGTGCGGCGCACCGGCGTTCATGCGTGCGCTTCGCCGTTGCCGGAGAAGATCAGTGCGCGCGAACGCGACATGGCAGCCTGCGCGCCGCGCGCGGCGACAATCAGGCCGACCTGGCCGAGATTGAAATCGCGCTCGACCATCAGCTGCGTCAGCGCGGCAAGCGGCAACACGACGGACGGGTGGTACAGGCTCGATTCGATCAGGGCTCTCATCTTCGGCTCCATCAGGCAATGCGTATTCGATGGAGTGGATTCTAGGGACCGGGTGCCTCCGGATAAACGGCACGAATGCGAAGTCACTTGTCAGCGGCCGAGAACAATCGGCCGGGCCTTGCCGGACGGGGCCGAGCGGGTCGCGAGGGGCGATCGGGGGACCATAAAACGGACGCACGCGCCGTGGTTTTGCGTACGCTGCGACGAACGGCCGGGGAAAACGGCCGGCCTGGCAGTCAAGGACGGCCCGGGGCGAGCCGCGCCGGACGCCGGCCCAGGTCCCGATGCGGCCCCACGCACGCCGGTCGCGCCCCGCCCCGTCGATCCCGCGCCGGCGCGAGCGACGCCGGCTTCAGTCGAGCGGCGTCTCGACGAACGCCGGCAGCAATTCCGCGCGCGCCGAATGCGCGGCGAGCGCCGGATAACGGGCCGGATCGATCCGCGCGAGCGCCGGGTAATCGGCGGTCATGAACTGCGTGAAACGCCATGCGACGGCGACGGTCACGTCGGACTGCAGCAGGCGCGCGCCGCCGAGCCAGCCGTTCGCGGCCGCGACGAGCGGCTCGAGTTCGCCGTACGCGGCCTCGAGCTGGCTCAGCACCCGCTCGAGCCACGGTGCGTGCTGCTTGTCGGCCGGCCGCAGCGCCTGCTCGTACACGACCTGCACCGTCTTCTCGGCCGCCGCCAGCGCGAAACCGACCGGCACGAGCGCGCGCAGCCGCGCGTCGGCGGCGTCGGGCAGCAGGCGCCGCTCCGGCGCGACGCAATGGTCGAGGTAATCGACGATCAGCGACGAATCGATCAGCGTCGTGCCGTCGTCGGTCACGAGCGTCGGCGCCTTAACGACCGGACTGAACGTCCGGAACCGGTCGAAGTGGCGGAACACCGAGACCGACTCGTGTTCGAACGGCAGGTCGAGCAGCCTCGCCGATATGGCGACACGGCGCACGAACGGGGAATCCAGCATGCCGATCAGCTTCATTGCAACGCTCCGCTTGAGGGGAATGGGAGCGACGACTGTAGCAGCGCCGTGCGTCGCCGCCTAGCGCGACGCTGCCCGCTGCATGCTTGATCCACGTCACCCGGTGACGATTTTTTCGACACCCGCTGTGCGGCCGGAGTGACCATAATGCAGATTCACGCCCCTTCCGCGCCAGGTTTGCCATGTGGTACGCCGTCGTCGAGCAGCAGCGGGAATGGATGCGCGCGTGGCGCGAAGCGACGCGTCACGCGTTCGACGTGTGGCCTGCCGCGACGCTGCCGCACGCCGCGTCGTCGTGCTACGACGACCTGTTCGAGCCGCTGCTCGGGCCGGCCGTGGGACCGCCGCGCTTCGAGATCCGGCGGCCGGCCGTCGACGAGCGGATCATCGCGCGCACGCCGTTCTGCCAGTTGCGGCGCTTCGCGCGCGACGACACGCGACGCACGATGCTGCTGTGCGCGCCGCTCGCCGGTCACGCGGCCGTGGTGATGCGGGAGACCGTCGAGGCGCTGCTCGCGGACGGCGACGTGTGCGTGACCGACTGGGTCAATGCGCGCGACGTGCCGCTCGCGGCCGGCCGCTTCGGGCTCGACGAGTACGTGGCGACGCTCGACGGCTTCGTCGACGCGCTCGCCCGCGACGCCCGGCCTCTGCACGTCGTCGCCGTGTGCCAGGCCACCGTGCCCGCGCTCGGCGCGCTCGCGCTGCGCGCCGCGCGCGGCCTCGCCCCGCCCGCGAGCGTCACGCTGATCGGCGGCCCGCTCGACGCACGCGTCAACCCGAGCGCGCTCGGCACGACCGCCGCGTCGCGTTCGCTCACGTGGTGCCGCCGCCACCTGATCGACATCGTGCCGCCCTGCTTCCCCGGCCGCGGCCGGCATGTGTTCCCGACCTATCTCCAGCAAGGCGAAATCGCGCTGCTGTATCCGCAACGCTTGCTGACGCTGATCGAGGAGTACGCGCGCGCCGCGTCGCGGTTCGACCTGACGGCGCTGGCGGACGCGCGGCGCGCGCTGCGCGAATACACGGCGCTGCTCGACATGCCGGCCGAATACTTTCTCGATACCGTCGATGTCGTGTTCCAGCGAATGTGTTTGCCGAACGGCACGTGGGACGTCGGCGGCCGGCACGTCGAGCCGGCCGCGCTGCGCGGCGTTTTGCTGCTGACGGTGGAAGGCCGTTGCGACGCCGTCACCGGCGCCGGCCAGACGCATGCGGCGCTCGACATGTGCGGCGGCCTCGCGGCGGGCGAGCGCCATCGTGTCGATATCGACGATTGCGATCACTACGGGCTGTTCACGGGCGACCGCTGGCGCGTCGACGTCCATCCGGCGCTGCAGCGCGTGTTCGCGCAGGCCGAAGCCGCTCGCCCGGCAGCGCGCCGGCGCCGGGTCAGGCGGACGTGATGTCGTCGTCCTGCGCGCGGGACGCATCGAGCAGCGCACGCACCTCGTCGTCCCCGGTCTGGTCGAAACGCGCGTAGAACTGGCTGATCCCGAAGAAAAGATACGGCTGCGACACCGTCACGAACGCGTCGGCCAGACCGTCGAACACGTGCCGCGCGCCCGCTGGCGCGACCGGTGCGGCGGCCACGATGCGCGCGGGATGGCGCTCGCGCAGCGCCTGCAGCGCGACGCGCATCGATGCGCCGGTCGCGACGCCGTCGTCGACGACGATCGCGATGCGGCCGTCGACCGGCAGCGGCGGCCGGCCGCCGCGATACAGCGCGTCGCGGCGCTCCAGTTCGACGGTTTCGCGCGCGATCACGTCGGCCAGTTGGCCATCGGTCACGCCCATCGCGCGAATCGCCGCGTGTTGCAGATGGATCGCCCCGCCGGTCGCGATCGCGCCGATCGCGAATTCGGGATCGGACGGCATGCCGAGCTTGCGCACGACCAGCACGTCGAGCGGCGCGTGCAGCGCCAGCGCGACCTGGTATGCCACCGGCACGCCGCCGCGCGGCAGCGCGAGCACGACGACGTCGCGACGCCCCGCATAGTCGTGCAGCGCGTCCGCAAGCCGGCGACCCGCGTCGGCGCGATCGGCAAAACACTCGGTCACGATCGGCTCCCTGCGTGGCGCCGCATGCGTGATACCCGCGCCGGCGCCTGTCCAACGAGCATGGTTCATCGGACGCGCCGATGCAAGCGGGGTCACACCGGCGTCGGTGGCGTGCGGATTGCGGCCGGGGCTGGCCGCGCGGAAAGGGACGGTGGAGTTCGCCCGGGCGGGCTCGCCGGTCAGAGGCCGCCGGCCTGCCGGTACAGCCGCCAGAACGACTGCGCGTACGATTGCGCGAGCTCCGGCGCGCGCTGGAACACGTTCACCGTTTCCGCGCGCGCGGCGGCATCGTCGGACAGCGTCGTCAGCGCGACGCTGTCGTCGACGATCACGAAGCGCGGCGCCGGATCGCCGTGGCGCGAGTCGATCGCGACATCGATGCCGGCCGATTTCAGATAGCCTGCGCCACTGTACTTGCCGGCACGCGACGAACGCACCAGCACGACCCGCACTTCGATCCCGCGCGAGCGCGCCGTACGCAGCGCGGCTGCGACCGCGGGCGGCACGTACGCATAGCCGGCCAGCAGCACGCGGCGCTGCGCTTGCCCGATCAGGTCGACGGTCGCGTCGGCCGCCGCATTGTCATACGAAAAGTACGTGCCGACCGACGCGGCGTCGGACGGAATCGGGCTGGCGTGGGCGCTCGCCGCGCAGCCGAGCGCGGCGAGGAGGAAGGCGGCTGGTCTCATGGCGGGCGCCATTGTAGCGACGCCAATTCGCGTGGCAAGCACCTGCTGAAAGGGTGCTGCGCCGGCGCAACACCCGCGGCGGAATGGCCATCTAACCGAGCGGTTTCCGAGTCGATTTGCCGCGTTGTCGGGGACTCGCGGGGTGCCCTGCGCGCTGCCTGCGCGCTGCCTGCGTGGTGCCTGCGTGGTGCCTGCGTGGTAGCTGCCTGGTGCCTGCGCGGTGGCTGCGAGGCGCTTGCGCGCCGCCGGTCAGCCGACCGCGACGCGCGCGAGCCAGCTCGCGATACCGTCGACGGAACGGAAATCCGCGACGCTGCGCGCCGGCAGCGCCGGGTACGCGCCGCCCGCCATCTCGGCCAGTGCGCGACCGGGGCCGAGTTCGAGAAACGCGGTCGCGCCGGCCTCGACGCATGCGGCCAGGCAAGCCGCCCACTCCACCGGCTCCGCGATCTGCCGCGCGAGCTTGTCGAGCCCCGCGCCGACATCGAGCACCGACGCGCCGTCGATCCCCGAAAACAGTCGCGTCCCGGGCGGTGGCCGGCGCACGTTCACGGCGGCCAGCGATGCGCGAAACGCGGGGACCGCCGCCGCGAGCCGGCGCGTGTGCGACGCGATCCGCACGCACACGGGTGCCACGCGCAGCGCCCCGTCGCGGGCGGCGTCGTCGGCCACCGCGGCGACGTCGGCCTGCCGCCCGGCCACGACGAACGCGTCGCCGGGATTGGCGATCGCGATCGCGGCATCACGTCCGTCGCAGAGCTGCGCGAGCCGCGCGCGCGTCAACCCGCGCACGAACGCCATCCGCTCATCGCCGCCGCTCGCGGCGTCCATTGCGCGCGCGCGTGCATCGGCAAGATCCAGCGTGTCGTGCGGATCGATCATCCCTGCGACGCTCCACGACGCGACTTCGCCGACGCTGTATCCCGCGACACAGCGACGCCGCGGCCACACAGTATCGAGCAACGCGGCCGCCGCGAGCGCCTGCAGCGTGCAGAGGAGCTGCGCGGCGCGGTTCTCGTGCAGCGCGTCCGGTTCGGCGTGCCGGACCCAGTTGCGCGGATCGTCGCCGAGGAGCCGGCCGGCGTGCGCGAACAGCGCATCGGCCTGCGGCACCGCGCCGGTCAGCTCGAACATGTCCGCGCGCTGCGCACCTTGCCCCGAACACAGGATCGCCAGCGTCATCGCGTCTCCTCGTCCGCTTCGAGCGCATCGACGAACACGCTCATCGCCAGCAGGTCGGCCGCGCCGCCCGGGCTCAACCGGCGGGCAACGAACGCACGATGCGCGGCGGCCGCGCGCAAGCGCCAGCCGCGGGCGCGTATGCCGCCGCGGGCGACGAACGCGCGTGCCGTGGCTCGCGCGAAGTCGAGTCCGGCCTGCCCGCCCCGGTGCAGCAGATTCGTATCGTCGAGCGCGGCGATCAGCGCGAAGCACGCGTCGACACGCGCGGCTTCCGGATCGCCCGGGACACTGCGCCGCGCGCGGCGCAGGGCCGGCAACCCGACGCCGTACACGGTCGCGAACCCGTCGGCCGCCTCGCGACGCGCGCCGCCGACGCCGTAACGGCGGCTCGCACGCTCGCCGTGACTGTCGGGCAACCGCGGGCCGCCGAGGATCTCGGTGCCCCAGCGCCGCGCGACGAACGCGCCGAGCGTCATCTCGCGGGCTGCCGTGCCGGGCACCGTGCGGCGGCCGGCAGCCGCGCACAGCAGCCCGAGCCCGAAGATCGCGCCGCGATGCGTGTTGACGCCGCCGGTCGCGGCGAGCATCGCGTGCTCCGCGCGCAGCCCGATCTTGCGCAGCATGGCCATGTCCGCGTCGCGCGCGCCGGCTTCGGCGAGCTCCGCGAAATACGGCCGCAGCACGGCCGCGCTGCGAGCGAACGTCGCGGCGTCCATGTCCGCATGGCTGCCGGAGTCGACGTGACTGACGAGCCCCGGTTTCGGATACGTGTCGATTTCGAGCACGAGGCTGTGCTCGGCCAGCGCGGCGATGCGCTCGGCGTCGGACGGCGCCGTAGCGCGACGCGCGGCTCCCGCACTCATCGCTCGCCTCCCGTGAATGCGTCGGCGGACATCAATTCGACGGCGATCGCCGTCTTGACCGCGACTTCGGGCAGCCGCGCATGCAGTTCGCGCCAGTTCACGCCGGCGCCGTCGTCGCGCAGCAGTTCGCCGTCGATACGCATCGGCGCACGCGCATCCAGCGCCGCCAGGCCGTCGAGCAGCGCGGCGAGCGACGCGGCGGCCGGCAGCGGAAACACGATATCGAGATCGGAGGACGCGCTCAGGTAGCGCTCGCCCGTCAGCGCCTGCCACGCGAGGCTGCCGAACACGCGGCCCGGCACGCCGCAGCGCGCGCCGAGCGCGTCCAGCTCGCGCAACGTCGCGTGCCATGCGTCAGGTGCGACGGCGAGCACGTCGGCCAGCGCAGGCAACGGGCCGATGGCCGCCACCGCGTCGGCGGCGACGTTCAGCGCGATGCGCCGCTTGCCCGCGGCAGGCGGCAGCGGCAAGCCGAGCGGAATGCGACCCGCGTCGGCCTCGTCGGGCGACGCGCGGCGCACGATCAGCGGCCGGCCGTGCGCGGCCCACGCCTGCACGAGTGGATCGGCCGCCAGCGCGGGATCGCGCGCACATGCCGCGCCCCACCCGGCCGCCGTCAGCGTGACGAGCGTGTGGCGGCGCAACGGTGTGTCAGCGTGCGGCACGCGCGAGTGCCTCGACGCGACGCGCGACGTCGGCCGCGACCGGCCGGCCGCGCGCCGCACGACCATCGCCGCGCTCGGCCGGCCTGCCGAGCCATTCGCCGACCTGCGCGTCGAGCGCGCGGGCCGGGTCGAGCACGGCGTCGACGGCGCCCATCTTCACGAGATTGTCGAGCCCCGGCGCGAACACCGGCGTCGAGCGCGCCATCTCCTTCAGCACGTCGATCGGCAGCTTCGTCACGCGCGACATCGACGGCAGGTCCATCACCTCCGGCTCGGCGCCCGGCACCGCGAGCAGCGTACGCGTCGCGAGCGCGGTCGCGATGAACGCACCCGCGGCCGTATGGCCGTACAGCACGCCGATCGTCCGGTGCCCGGCGAGCTCCGCCTGCATCAGGCATTTCGCGAGATGCGACAGCCCTTCGTTCAGGCCGAGCAGTTCGTCGCGCTTGCTCATGCGCTGGCTGTCGCTGTCGACGAGCACGAGAATCGGCGTGTCGCCGCCGCGCTCGATCGTGTCGAGCACGTGCGACGCGAGCGTCAGCGCTTCGTCGATGCCGAACGGCAAGCGCTCGGCCACGCCAATCACGTCGACGCGCGTGCCGGTCAGCTGCGCGTGGCCCGTCAGCAGGCCGCCGCTGCGCGTAATCGAATGGCCTTTGGGAAACAGCGAGGTCAGGACTTCATCGAGCGTCATGCTGCCTCCCGCCGGGCCGCCCCAGGGAAGGCAGGCGCCCCCTCGGGGGGAGCCATGCATGGGACCGGAGTAAGCGCTGAAGCGCCAACTCCGGTCGACAGCGAACGAAGTGAGCGTGAGGGTCGTTTCATTTCTGCTCCTGCAGTTGGTCGGCGAGCTTCGCGAATTCGTCGTCGGGCAACCCGGGGATCGCTTCGGGCGTGTCCGCGCCGAGCGCGCGCCACACGTCGAGCGCGTCCTTGCAGCCACCGAACCGTTCGACGCGGGCTTCGAGACGCGCCTGCTCCGCGCGCAGCATCGCCACGTCGAATGTCGGCGCATGCTCGAGCAGCTCGAGCGCCGCCGCGCGAAACGCGTCGGGCGTGTCGGCCACGTAACGATCCGCGCCGCCGATCAGCCGTCGATGCTTGCCGCCCATCGTGCGCCAGATCAGCGCGCGATCCTTCGCGTCGAACTCCTCGACACCGCGATTGGTCTCGATCACCTCGGGGCCCGACACGCTGATGCGCCCCTGCTCGGACACCGCGAGCGCCGAGCAGCACGCGGCGAGCAGCCCGCCGCCGCCGTAGCAGCCGGCGCGCCCGCCGATCAGTCCGATCACCGGCACGCCGGCCGCACGCGCGTCGACGAGCGCCCGCATGATCTCGGCGATCGCGAGCTCGCCCGCGTTCGCTTCCTGCAGCCGCACGCCGCCCGTATCGAACAGGATCAGCACCGGCGTGCCGACTTCGCGCGCCGCCCGCAGCAGCCCGGTGAGCTTCGCCCCGTGCACTTCACCGAACGCGCCGCCCATGAAGCGGCCTTCCTGCGCGGCGACGAACACCGGCTTGCCATCGAGCCGGCCGTGGCCGACCACCATCCCGTCGTCGAACTGCTGCGGCAGGTCGAACAGCGGCAGATGCGGGCTCGTCACGCGTTCGCCCGGCCCGAGAAATTCCGTGAAGCTGCCCGCGTCGAGCAGCCCGTCGACGCGCTGGCGCGCCGACGCTTCGTACCAGCTCGCGCCGTTCGCGACGAACGCGGGCGCGTCATGAATCATGTCGGTCGTCATGCGTCCCCCTCGATCGCGCGCACGGCCTGCGCGAGCCGCAGCGACACCATGTCGGGCCGCGCGCCGCCGTCGTTGATCGACAGCTTCAGGCCGCCCGGCGCGCGCCGTTCGACGAAGTCCGACACGACGGCCTGCCACACCGCGCCGAAACCGACCGCCGCGGTGCGGATGTCGATCTCGCATTCATTGCCCGGCAGCACGCGCTCGACGAGCACCTCGAGATTGCCGGACGCGACCACGCCGACGAGCGCCGTGGCCCGTTCGCCCTGCGCACGCTCGCGCGCGGTGAAGCGGTAGTTCAACTGTTCCATGCCCTCTTCCTCACCAGTTGCGGAACCGGGCCGGCGGCGCATAGAGGCCGCCCGACCAGTGCACGAGATCCTTGATCGAGCGCGCGGCGAGCCAGCGGCGGTCGGCGTCGAGCGGATCGATGCCGAGATCCTCCGGACGCCGGATCACGCCGCGCTCGCGCAGCCGCTCGACCATCCGGCGGTCGCGGCCGCGGCCGACCTCGGTATACCCGGCCACGCCGCGGATCGCGTGCTCGCGCTCATCCTTGTCGCGGCACATCAGCAGGTTCGCGATCCCTTCCTCGGTGACGATGTGCGTGACGTCGTCGCCGTAGACCATGATCGGCGCGAGGTCGAGCTGCAGCTTGTCGGCGAGCTTCAGCGCGTCGAGCTTCTCGACGAACATCGGCACGTTCTTGTCGCCGAACGTCTCGCCGATCTGCACGACCAGCTTGCGGCCGCGCCTGAGCGCCGCCGGCGTGTCGGGGTCGGCTTGCGCGCCGGCCTTCAGCCACGGCTCGCTCGGATGACGCCGGCCGCGCGCGTCGCTGCCCATGTTCGGCGCGCCGCCGAAGCCGGCGATCCGCTCGGCCGTGACCGTCGACGAATGGCCCGCCAGGTCGATCTGCAGCGTCGAGCCGATGAACATGTCGCACGCATAGAGGCCCGCGGTCTGGCAGAACGCGCGGTTCGAGCGCAGCGACCCGTCGGGGCCCGTGAACCACACGTCGGAGCGCGCGCGGATGTAGTCGTCCATCCCCACTTCGGAACCGAAGCAGTGAATCTGCTCGACCCAGCCCGACTCGATCGCGGGGATCAGCGTCGGGTGCGGGTTGAGCGCCCAGTGCGTGCAGACCTTGCCCTTCAACCCGAGCTTCGCGCCGTAGGTCGGCAGCAGCAGCTCGATCGCGGCCGTGTTGAAGCCGATCCCGTGGTTCAGGCGCCTGATCCCGTACGGTTCGTAGATGCCCTTGATCGCGAGCATCGCGGTCAGGATCTGCGTTTCGGTGATCGCGGCCGGGTCGCGCGTGAACAGCGGCTCGACGTAGAACGGCCGGCCGGCCTCGACGACGAAATGCACGCGGTCGCCGGGAATGTCGACGCGCGGCACCTTGTCGACGATGCAGTCGACCTGCGCGATCACGATGCCGTCCTTGAACGCGGTGGCCTCGACGACGGTCGGCGTGTCTTCCGTGTTCGGGCCGGTGTACAGGTTGCCGTCACGATCGGCACTGACCGCCGCGATCAGCGCGACCTGCGGCGTGAGGTCGATGAAGTAGCGAGCGAACAGCTCGAGATACGTGTGCACCGCGCCGAGCGCGATCTTGCCGCCGAACAGCAGCTTCGCGATCCGCTGCGACTGCGGGCCCGAATACGCGAAGTCGAGACGCTTCGCGATCCCGCGCTCGAACACGTCGAGATGCTCGGGCAGCACGACGCCCGACTGCACCATGTGCAGGTCGTGGATCTTCGCGTTGTCGACGTCGGCGAGCGCCGTCGCGAGCAGGTCGGCCTGTTTCTGGTTGTCGCCTTCGAGGCAAACGCGGTCGCCGGGCCGCAGCACCGCTTCGAGCAACGCGACGGTGTCGCGCGCATCGACCCGCTTGCCCTGCGCGTACGCCGCGCCGGCCGCGAGGCGTGCATCGCGCGCCTGCCGCGCGTGATTCCATCCCGTCATGAACAGTTCTCCCGCTTCGATGGTCCAGCGGCATTCTAAGCCTGGCGCCGCCGTCGATTGATGATGTTGAAGAATGCGACTCAGAGGGCGCCGCGATGGATTCGGCGCGGCGGAAACCCGCGCACGCCGCCTGCACACGCGGGCCGCCCGCATCCCCAGCGGCGGCTATGCGCCGACCAGCGCGCGCGTCGTGAAGAACAGCAGCGACGGCCCGAGCAGGCAGCCGACGCCCGTATGGAACGTCGCGACCAGCGCGCCATACGGCACGAGCCGGCGGTCGGTCGCGGCGAGGCCCGCGCTCACGCCGCTGACGGTGCCGGCGAGGCCGCCGAAGATCATCGCGGAGCGCGGCGTCTTCAGGCCCATGAAGTTGGCCGCGACCGGCGTGCCGACCATCACGATGATCGCCTTGACCAGCCCCGTCGCGATGCTGAGCGCGATCACGTCGGAGCTCGCGCCGATCGCCGCGCCCGTGACGGGCCCGACGATGTAGGTGACGGCGCCCGCGCCGATGGTCGTCATGCTGACCGCATCGGTGTAGCCGAACGCGCGCGCGATGCTCGCGCCGACGATGAACGGCAGCACGGTGCCGAGCAGCAGCGACACGACGCCGACGAGGCCGGCCTTGCGCGCCTCGGTGGGCTGCACTTCGAACGCGGTCGCGACGATCGCGAAATCGCGCAGCATCGCGCCGCCCATCAGGCCGACACCGGCGAACAGCCGCACGTCGGCGAGCCCCTTCTCGCCGCCGGTGAACGCGCCGCCGACATAGGCGAGCACAAGGCCGATCACGATCGCGATCGCGGAGCCGTGTACGCGGCCGAACGTGAGCTTGCGCGACGCGATCGACGACACCCACATGATCAGGCCGACCAGCGCGAACGACGCGACGAGCCCGTTGTGGGCGACGGTTTTTTCGAGCATCTGCAACATGGCGGCCTCCTTCACTGTTCTTCTAATTGCGGCACGCCCATGAAGGCCGTGTCGTCGCGCCCGGTGCGCACGAGTACCGCGATGCAGCATGCGCAGATCGCGACCGCGCCGACGGCGGCCAGCAGCGCGACCGGGCCGCCCTTCAGCGCGGCGACGACGTTCTGGTTCGCGGCCATCGCGACGACGACCGGGATGTACATCGCGCCCCAGAAACCGACGCCCGCCTCGGTCTCCTTCGGCAGCCAGCCGCGCCGGTGCAGCCACAGGCGCAGGCAGATCAGCAGCAGCATCGCGATGCCGACGCCGCCGACGTTGGTCTTCACGCCGATCGCGGCGCCCAGCAGGTCGCCGAGGAACAGCCCGGCCAGATGGCAGAACGCCAGCAGCGCGGTTCCGTAGATGATCATGAGTCGTCTCCAGTCTCTTCGTGACGGGCGCCTGACGCGTGCGGGAGCCAGGCCCGCACGCCGGTCCCGGGCGCGGACAGTCTGTCTCCTGCGGCGGGGCGCCGCGACCCGGCGGCTCGTCGTGCGAGCGCGTTCTCGGGCGGTCGATGGGATGATGCGGTTTCGGGCCGGACGCCGGATGGCTTAGACTGACCGATGGAGCTGGCGGCGCGACACGGGCTACGCGTCCGATGTGCCCCCTTGCATGGGCCGCACCAGCGCGTGATCCGATACTAGCGCCGCAAAATCCGGCCATTTATGAAGTTGTCGAAACCGATTCAGTGGATTTAGCAATGCGTCCCTTACCGCCCGAGTTGCTGCGCAGCTTCGTCGCCGTCGCCCAGTCCGGCAGTTTCACCGCCGCGTCCGAGCGCGTGAGCCTGTCGCAGTCGACCGTCAGCCAGCACATCCGCCGCCTCGAGGAGCTGCTCGACCGGCCGCTGTTCGAGCGCGACACGCGCAACGTGCACCTGTCGCAGCACGGCGACGCGCTGTTCCGCTACGCGGTGCGCATTCTCGAACTGATGGACGAGGCCGTCACGTCGGTGTGCGGGCCGCCGCTGTCGGGCAAGGTGCGGCTCGCGATGTCGGAGGATTTCGCGAGCGCGCACCTGACGGCCGCACTCGCGAGCTTCGTGCAGCGTAATCCGGACGTCGAGCTCGCGATCTCGACGGGGCTGTCGGGCGATCTGTTCGATGCACTCGACGAAGGCCGCCACGATCTGGTGTTCGCGAAGCGCGTCGCGGGCAGCCGGCGCGGCCGCGTGATCCGCAGCGAACCGCTGTACTGGTGCACCGGCCCCGATTCGCGGATCACCGGCCACGAGACCGTGCTGCCGCTCGCACTGCATCCGGAGCCGAGCGTGTCGCGCCGCCGCGTGCTCGAGTCGCTCGAGGCAGTCGGCCGCCCTTACCGGATCGCCGTGGTGAGCAGCAGCATCGCGGTGCTGCGCGCGGCCGCGAGCGCGGGGCTCGGGGTCAGCGCGTTCGCCGGCTACGTAATTCCGGCCGGGCTCGCACGGCTCGACGCGGGGCTGCCCGAACTCGGCGAACTCGAATACGTGATCGACCGGCCCGCGGCTGCGTCACGCTCGACGCTCGCGCTCGAGGCGACGCTGATCGCGGCGGCCGCCGAACTGTAGCGAGCGCTCAGGGCAGGAAGCTGCGCCGCCGCGCGTCGATCAGCTCGACGAGCAGCCGGTCGCGCTCGGCCGCCAGCTCCTGCATCGAACGCTCGCCCTGGATCGCGCGCAGTTCGTCGTTCAGCTTGCGATCGACGGCCGGATCGAACGACGGCGTGCCGAGGTCGTCCCACCACGTCGTGATCGGCCCCGACAGGTGTTCGAGGAAGTGCGCGATCCCACCCGCGCCACCGCCGAGGTGATAGGTCAGGCACTGCCCCATCAGCCCCCAGCGCAGGCCCGGGCCCCACGCGACGGCCTTGTCCGCATCGGCGACGCTCACCACGCCTTCGCCGACCAGGTGATACACCTCGCGAAACAGCGCGGCGGCGAGCCGGTTCGCGACGTGGCCGGTCATTTCCTTGTTGAGCACGATCGTCTGCTTGCCGAGCGCGTCGTAGAACGCCTTCACGCGCGCGATCACGCCCGGGTCGGTCGCGTCGCCGCCGACCAGCTCGACGAGCGGAATCAGATGCGGCGGGTTGAACGGATGCGCGATCAGGCAGCGTTCCGGATGCTTGTCGCACGCGGTCTGGATCTCCGACATCTTCAGGCCCGACGAACTCGACGCGATCGGCACGCGCGCGGGCAGCACGTCGTCCATCTGCCGGTACAACGCGCGCTTCAGGTCGAGCCGCTCGGGGCCGTTCTCCTGCACGAAATCGACGCCGTCGAGCGCGCGCACGAGATCGGCGTCGAACGACAGCCGCGCGGAAAGTTCGGCGGCGCGTTCGCCGAGAAACGCGGCGAGTGCGTCGCGCAGCCGCGCGTCGGCCTGCGGCGCGGGATCGGTCGCGACGACGTCGAAGCCCTGCGACAGATAGAAAGCCGCCCAGCTCGCGCCGATCACGCCGGCGCCGACGATCGCGATGCGTTGAATGTCCATGTCCGTCCCGTCTCCGTGGTCTGTGGATAGCGCGACGATTGTCGCATCGATTCGCATCGCCACGCATTGATGCCGGTTGCAATTTCCCTCTTGAAAACCGCCGCGGCGACCTCTAATTACCCGTTGCCAGGCAGTGCCCGTCACGCGCACTGCCCCCGTTTCGACTCAGCGGAAAACCGCGCATCGCACACGCCGTCGGCGTCGCGTCGTCGCGTCTTTCGCACTCATGTTCCGGAGGACCTTCATGAGCGGCATCCATTACGGCTACGACCTGTTCGACGAATTCGCCCGCGTGCAGCGGCAGGTGGCGAGCCTGTTCGGCGAGCATCCGTCCGGCATCCGCGCGGTGCGGCCGAACGCGTTTCCCGCGCTGAACGTCGGCGCGACCGACGACGCGATCGAGATCGTCGCATTCGCCCCCGGCATGGCCGCGGCCGACTTCGACGTATCGATCGACAAGGACCTGCTGACGATCAGCGGCGAGCGCAAGCCCGTGCCGCACGACGCCGGCGACGACCTGCTCACCTACGCGCAGGAGCGCTTTCACGGTGCGTTCCGTCGCGTCGTCGAGCTGCCGCAGAACGCCGACGCCGACAACGTCAGCGCCCGCTATGAAAACGGCTGCCTGCTGATTCGCGTCGGCCGGCGCGAGGCAGCGAAGCCGCGTGCGATCACCGTTCAGTAACCTTCAGGAGAACGACATGAATACGAGCCAGAGCCAGAACGTGACCGAACGCCGGAACGGTGCCATCCACGCGGCAGCCGCGGAAGCCGCACGCCGGCCCGCGCTCACGCCGGCCGTCGATATCGTCGAGGACGCGCGGCGCGTCACGCTGCGCGCCGACCTGCCCGGCGTGCCGCGCGAGAACCTCGACGTGAAGGTGCACGACAACACGCTGACGATCGAAGCCGACACGCGCATCGACACGCCGGCCGACCTGCGCGTGCGCCATGCCGAAGTCCGCGCGCCGCGCTTCGTGCGCACGTTCGTGCTGAGCCCCGATCTCGACACGTCGAAAATCGATGCGAGCCTGCGCGACGGCGTGCTCACGCTGACGATTCCGCGCCGCGAGGAAACGCGCCCGCGCCGCATCGACGTGACGGCCGGCAACGCGTAAGCGCCGGCGCGTGTTCAGCACGTCACGCGCATGACAAAGCCCCGCCAGGCATCACACCTGACGGGGCTTTTTGCAACGTGCGGCGTGATAGCCGCGCGCCGTCGCGTTCAATCGAAATCGAACAGGTCGAACATCGACTTCTTGCGACGCTGGCCGTCGCGCCGGTAACGGTCGTCGTGCGGGCGGCCGTCGCGCCCCCAGCCGTCGTCACGCCCGCGCGGCGCGTGTGCGTCGTGCCGCACTGGCGGCTCGTCGCGGCGTGCCGGCACCTCGCCGGTTTCGCGTGCGATCAGCTTGTCGAGTTCGCCACGATCGAGCCACACGCCGCGGCACGTCGGACAGTAGTCGATCTCGATCGACTGGCGCTCGGCCATCAGGAGGTCGGGTGTCTTGCAGACCGGACATTTCATCGCGTTTCTCCTTTCGTTGAGAATTCCGAATCGAGGGCGGGCCCTCGCCCGCCCGCTTGCTCAGTGAGCTTCGCCGCGTGCCGCGCGCCTGGCCTTCGCACGACGCGCCAGCATGTTCATACCCTCGACGAACGCCGAGAACGCCATCGCCGCATAGATGTAACCCTTCGGCACGTGCGAACCGAAACCTTCCGCGATCAGCGTCATGCCGATCACGACCAGGAACGACAGCGCGAGCATCACGATGGTCGGGTTGCGGTCGATGAAGCGTGCGAGCGGCTGGGCGGCGAACAGCATCACGCTCACCGCGACGATCACCGCGACGAACATGATCGGCACGTGCTCGGTCATGCCGATCGCGGTCACGATGCTGTCGATCGAGAACACGATGTCGAGCATCACGATCTGGCCGATCGCGGCCCAGACCGTCAGGCCGGCCGCGCCGCCGGACGCGCCCGAGCCGTCGGCGTCATGCGACACGTGATGATGGATCTCGGTGGTCGCCTTCCACACGAGGAACAGGCCGCCCGACAGCAGGATCATGTCGCGCCACGAGAACGCGTGATCGAACAGCGTGAACACCGGTTCGGTGAGGCTCGCGATCCACGCAACGCTGCCGAGCAGCGCGAGGCGCATCACGAGCGCGAGCCCGATGCCCAGGCGCTGCGTGCGGGCGCGCTGCGCTTCCGGCAGCTTGTTGCTGAGGATCGAGATGAAGATCAGGTTGTCGATGCCGAGCACGACTTCCATCACGACGAGCGTCAGGAGCGCGGCCCAGACGGCGGGGTCGGCGGCAAGCGTCAGCAGATAGTCCATGAATAGGGCCGATTCGAATGTTGGAAAGTCCGATGATAGGCCTTCCATCGCTTCGTAAAAATCAGCGAGAATCTGATCTTTGGTTCGGTTTTTCCGAAATCTCGATCCGATGCTGAATTTTCGCCATCTGTACTATTTCTGGGTCGTCGTGAAGGAAGGCGGCTTCGCGCGCGCCGCCGAGCGGCTCGACATGGCCGTGCAGACGATCAGCGCGCAGGTGCGCGACCTGGAGAAGTCGCTCGGCCACCAGTTGCTGCGCCCGGCCGGGCGCGGCGTCACGATGACCGACGCGGGCCAAGCCGCGTATGCACGCGCGGAGGTCATCTTCGAGATGGGCCGGCTGATCCCCGACGAAGTACGCGCGGCGGCCAGCCAGCCGACCGTGCGGCTCGCGGTCGGCCTCGCGGACGGGATCTCGAAGCTGGCTGCGCATGCGATCCTCGCGCCGGTGCTCGACACGCCCACGCTTCGGCTGCTGTGTCACGAGGGCGAGCACGACGCGCTGCTCGCGGAACTGGCCCTGCATCATCTCGATCTCGTGCTGGCCGGACAGGGCGCGCCTTCGGGGTCGAATCTGCGCGTGACGAGCGAGCGGCTCGTCGCGTCGCCGGTCGACTGGTACGGCCCCGCGGCGCTTGTCACGCCCGCCGCGCGGCAGCGCTTCCCCCACTGCCTCGCCGAGCTGCCGGTGCTGCTGCCGACCGCCCATTCGGCGCTGCGCGCACGCTTGGACCTGTGGCTGGAACGGGAACGGATCGTGCCCCGCGTGGCCGGGGAATTCGAGGACAGCGCGCTGATGGCCGTGTTCGCGGCCCGCGGCCTCGGCGTGTTTCCGCTCAGCGAACTCGGCGCGAACGACGCGTCGCTGTTGCGCGGGCTGCGCCGGCTCGGCCGTGCGGGTGACGTGACCGAGGAAATCCACGCGATCCGCTCGCGGCGCGGCGAACACCATCCGCTCGTGTCGCAACTGCTCGCCGTCGCGCCGCCGGCGCCGGCCGGCTGAAGCAAGCGCGACATCAAACGAAACTATAATGACGCCCCGGCCATACGAGATTGCCAAGCGCCGTGCACCGGCACAGCCGTTGCGCGGCATCGCGTGGGCGGCGCCCGCCGCCCCGCCCGGCATTTCGCCGAGCCTTTTGAAAGACGCCATGCACAACCGATTTCGCCTGTTTTCCGTTTCGTGCGCGCTCGCGGCCGCGGCCGTGCTGGCGGCGTGCTCGTCGCCGCCCAAGCCGATCTACCAGCAGGAACAGTTCGACGCGACGAGCAGCCCGTATGCGCACACCTTCCGCTCGAAATCCGACGCGGCCTGCGAGGCCGCGCGTCGCGCGCTGCTGAGCCAGGGCTATGTCGTGTCGTCGTCGCGCAACGATGCGGTCGACGGCAGCAAGAATTTCCAGCCGAACAACGACATGCACGTCGTGATCGAGTTTCACGTCGTATGCGCGGACGCGAACGCGGACGGCACGTCGAGCATCGCGTACGTGAACGCGGTGCAGGACCGCTACACGCTGAAGAAGTCGAATACGTCGGCCAGCGTCGGGCTCAGCGTGTTCGGGTCGCTGTCGCTGCCGATCGGCTCGAGCGACGACGCGCTCGTGAAGACCGCGAGCGAGACGATTCCCGCCGGCGTGTTCTACGAGCGCTTCTTCAATCTGGTCGAGCATTTCCTGAAGATCGATCCCGCCCGCCGCGACCGCGCCACCGTGAAGGCGGCCGAGAAGGAACCCGTCGCGCCGCTGCCCGAACCCGCGCCGACGCCGCAAGGCGAGCCGATGAAGATGACGACGCCCGTCGTGCCGACGCCGCCGGCGGCGCCCGTGCCGCTGTCGGTGCCGAGCGTCGCGCCGACGCCGGGCACGCCCGTCATGCCGGCCGTGCCCGCGCCGGCATCGGCCGTGGTCGCGCCGGGGGCGATGCGCGGGGTCGTGCCGGGGGCCGCGCCGGCTTCGGGTCCGGTGCCGGCTTCAGCACCTGCGTCTGCCGCTCCGACGCCCGCTTCTGCTTCGACGCTTGCTGCTTCGACGCCTGTGGCTGCCACGACGGTGGCCGCAACGCAGGTATCGTCCACGCCCGTATCCGCGGCATCCGCACCTGTGGCGTCGAGCGCCGCTTCGACGGCAGCAGACAAAGCGCCTGCGCCGGCGGCTGCCGCTCCCCTCGCCTCGTCCGCGCCGTCCGGCGCCAGCGCGCCCGCCGCGAACTGACTGCGCGAGCGCCGTTACGGGTTCGTCTGCATCGTCGGCCGGCTACGCCGCGTAACGGAAGGGGGCGTGAGGGGTCAGCGCGTTACCGCAACGTCGCGTTCAACGTCTGCAGTTGCTCGACTGTCGCCGTCACGCCGCCGCACACGATCACCGCGATGTCCGACGCCGACGCGAGCACCGGCACCGACTGCTCGAGCGCGGCCAGCGCCGCGCCGCACGCCGGCTCGACGACGATCCGGTGCTCGTCCAGGAACCGCAACGACGCCGCCACCGCCTGCGCATCCGACACGACGACCGGATGAATCGCATGCCGCGTCGCCCATTCGACTGCCGCGTCGCACGGCCGCTTCGCGCCGAGCGTCGTCGCGATACTCGTGATCGCCGGCAATTCGACCGGGCGCCCGTGCGCGACCGAGCGCGCATAGCTGTCGGCGCCCTCCGTCTCGACCGCGACCACCGGCACGTCGTGCCAGCCGTTGCGCGCGAGCCCCTCGAGCACGCCGCACAGCAGCCCGCCGCCGCCGACCGCTAGCACGACCGCGCCGGGTTTCGGGCCGGTCAGCGCCATCTCGTCGATCATCGTCGCGTGCCCTTGCCACAGCACCGGGTCGTCGAACGGATGCACGAACGCGTCCTGCGCGCCGACTGCCGCCAGCGCGAACGCGTTCGCCTCCACCCAGCTCGCGCCGTGCACGATCACCTCCGCGCCTTCGACACGAATCAGCTCGCGCGCGCGGGCCGACGCGGTTTCCGGCACGACGACGAGCACCGGCACACCGAGTTCACGACCGCAATACGCGACCGCGATGCCCGCATTGCCGCCCGACGACGACACGAACCGGCGCGCGCCGGCCGCATGCCGCGCTTCGCAAACCGCGCCGATGCCGCGCAACTTGAACGAACCGGACGGCTGCAGCGCGTCGAGCTTCAGCCGAATGTTCGTGCCGAGGCGGCGCGACGCGATTTGCGAACGGATGTAGGGGGTCGGGATATGAAGCGGCATGGTGCGGGACACGGTGGGGACAAGGGAAACGCACGCGGCCTGTGAACAGGCCCGGCAACGGTGCCCATCGTACGGCACGCGGGCCATGCTTTCCAATACCAACGGATAACCATTGTTATGCTTGACAGGCATACCAACTGAATCGGAACCGGAGCCGACACCGCATGCGCCAGATCGAACTGCGTCACCTGCGTTACTTCGTGGCGGTCGCGCAAGCCGGCAGCGTGATGGCCGGCGCCCGCGCGGCCGGCATCGTCCAGCCTGCGCTGTCGCGGCAGATCCGCGAGCTCGAGGACGCGATCGGGACACCGCTGCTGATCCGCCGCACGACGGGCGTCACGCTCACCGCGGCCGGCGCGAGTTTCCTGGACGATGCGACGGGCCTGCTCGCGACGTTGCAGGACAGCCGCGAACGCGCGTTGCGCAGCGCCGCCGGCCAGCTCGGCGAACTGCGGCTCGGCGCGCTGCCGAACTGCCTGCCGCTGCCGGTCGTCGCGAACGTGCTCAAGGCGTTTCGCGACGCGTGTCCGGACGTGAAGCTGTCGATCGCGCCGATGCTGTCGGCCGAGCAGGCGGCGGCGCTGATGCGCGGCCAGCTCGACGGCGGCATCATGGCGTGGCGCCGCGACGAGGCACCGCATCTGTCGGGCGTGCGGCTGCTGAGCGACCGCTTCGTGCTGGCGATGCCCGCACCGCCCGGCGGGCGCTTTCACGCGCCGCGCACGCTCGCCGACGTCGCGCACGAACCGTTCGTGTGGTTCGACGCGCAGCGCTCCGCCGCGCACCATCGCTTCCTGATGGCGCAGTGCGAACGCGCGAGCTTCACGCCGCGCATCGCGCAGGTCGGCAGCGATATCCCGACGCTGATCGGGCTCGTCGCGGCCGGCATGGGTTGCGCATTCGTGCCGGAAAGCGCGTCGCCGACGTGCCCGCGCACGGTCCGGCTCGTCGCGCTCGACGAACTCGCGAGCCGCTTCGACATCGAGTTCGTGTTCGACGGCGCGGCGGCGCCCGCTTCCCCCGTCGTCGCACGGTTTCTCGATGCCGTGCGCGACGCGGCCGGCCACGCGGATTGACCGAGCACCGGCGAACGCAACCGGCGCACCTGCGACGGATTCCGTAGCGTCGCGTGACGACGGCCGGCTTCGCCGTCATCCCACGTAAACATCGGCTGGAACGCACGAAAATTCTTTCAGATTCATGACAATCGGCGCTGCCGCGTCGCTATTTTTAAATTGACACCAAAAACGACCGTTTAACGTCATTTCGAATCGTTATGCCCCGAAATATACTGCGCCCGCATCCAACCCTCGTGCCAAAGAGAGGATGCCTTCTCGCCCCGGTCACGGTCCCCCTGTGACCGGGGCTTTTTTTGTCCGGGAGCGCTTCGGTGCAGGATCGGCGGGAGGGATCGTGCATTTGCGTCAGCACGGGCCGGGTGCCTACGCCGTCGCCCGAGCGGCCTGACGCTGCCAGCCGCGCCCCTCAACGCGTCCCCAACCCCGCATTGTTGACATGAAATCAAGATAATTTCGCCCGGATGCGGCTTTTCCCGCAAAAGTCATGCAGGCACACTTCACCCTGTCCACAACGGCCGATGCCGTTGCCCAATGCTTACAGGAGCGCATCGCGTGAACCCCACGACTTCTTCTCCTCCCCGCCCAGGCGGCAGCGCCGCGCTGCCGCTGCTGGCGCTCGCCGCCGGTGCGTTCGGCATCGGCACGACCGAGTTCTCGCCGATGGGCCTGCTGCCCGTGATCGCCGACGGCGTACACGTGTCGATTCCGCAGGCCGGCATGCTGATCAGCGCGTATGCGATCGGCGTGATGGTCGGCGCGCCGCTGATGACCCTGCTGCTCGCGCGCTGGTCGCGCCGCTCGGCGCTGATCGCGCTGATGTCGATCTTCACGATCGGCAACCTGCTGTCGGCCATCGCGCCCGACTACACGACGCTTCTGCTCGCCCGACTCGTCACGAGCCTGAACCACGGCGCGTTCTTCGGGCTCGGCTCGGTGGTCGCGGCCGGCCTCGTGCCGCGTGAACGGCAGGCCAGCGCGGTCGCGACGATGTTCATGGGCCTCACGATCGCGAACGTCGGCGGCGTGCCGGCCGCGACCTGGCTCGGCCAGATGATCGGCTGGCGCATGTCGTTCGCGGCCACCGCCGCGCTCGGCCTGATCGCGATCGCCGGCCTGTTCGCCGCGCTGCCGAGGGGCGAGGCCGGCAAGATGCCGAACCTGCGTGCCGAACTGTCGGTGCTCACGCGCCCCGTCGTGCTCGGCGCGCTCGCGACCACGGTACTCGGCGCCGGCGCGATGTTCACGCTCTACACGTACGTCGCCCCGACGCTCGAACACGTGACCGGCGCGACGCCCGGCTTCGTGACCGCGATGCTCGTGCTGATCGGCGTCGGCTTCTCGATCGGCAACATCGCCGGCGGCCGCCTCGCCGACCGCTCGCTCGACGCAACGCTGATCGGCTTCCTGGTGCTGCTGATCGTGACGATGGCCGGGTTCCCGCTGCTCGCCCGCACGCATGTCGGCGCGGCGGCCACGCTGCTGGTGTGGGGTGTCGCGACGTTCGCGGTGGTCCCGCCGCTGCAGATGCGCGTGATGCGTGCCGCGCACGAAGCGCCGGGCCTCGCGTCGGCCGTCAACATCGGCGCGTTCAACCTCGGCAATGCGCTCGGCGCGGCAGCCGGCGGCGCGGCGATCTCGGCCGGCTTCGGCTACGCGGCCGTGCCGCTCGTCGGCGGGTTGATCGCCGCCGCCGGGCTCGCGCTGGTCGCAATGCAGAGGATGCAACGCCGCCGCGCACCGGTTGCCGCGAACTCGTAAGCGCACCGCGATCCGCAGGGTGGCGATACGCGGCACCCCAATTGAACTACGCCCGCGCCGGGATGCCGACGCGGGCGTTGTCGCTGACGGGCCGCGCATGGCGGCCGCCTTCTCGACGTATCAGCGCGCGGCGGCGAACCCGCCGAAGAACGCACGCGCGTTCGCATCGAGGCTCTCGAGGTGATAGCCGCCCTCCTGCACGATCACCGTCGGCAAGCCGAGCGCACCGATCGCGCCGCCGAGCCGGCCGAACCCGTCGGTCGTGACGGCCACCTGCGATTGCGGGTCGTCCTTGTAGATGTCGAAGCCGAGCGCGAGCACGAGCGCATCCGGCTGGAACCGCGCGAGCGCGCGCAGCGCGTCGTCGAGTCGCTCGAAGAAGGTCGACTCGGGTGCACCGTGCGGCATCGGCAAGTTCAGGTTGTAGCCGTCGCCGGGCCCCGCGCCCGTCTCTTCCTCGTAGCCGGCGACGACCGGATAGAAATTGGTCGGGTCGCCGTGGATCGACACGTACAGCACGTCGTCGCGGCCGTAGAAGATCTCCTGCACGCCCTGCCCGTGATGCATGTCGGTATCGAGGATCGCGACCCGCCGATGGCGGCCGAGCAGCGCCTGCGCGGCGATTGCCGCGTTGTTCAGGTAGCAGAAGCCGCCGGCCGCATCGCGGCGCGCGTGATGGCCGGGCGGGCGGCACAGCGCGTACGCGTCGCGCGCGCCGTCGTTGACGTCCGCCGCGCCCGCGAGCGCGCTCTGTGCCGACCAGTACGCGGCGCGCCACGTGTTCGCCCCGACCGGGCAGCTGCCGTCGGCGAGATAGCGCGCGGCTTTCGCGAGCACGCCGCGCAGCGGGTTCGGATCGCGCACGAACACGTTCGACATCACTTCGTCGCCCCAGTCGTCGGGCATCCGTTTCCAGTCGCGGTGCGCTTCCTCCAGAAAGCGCAGGTAGTTCATGTCGTGCACGGCCGCGATCGGCGCGGTGCCGCGGTCGGCCGGCTCGCGCACGTCGAAGTCGAGCGAACGCACCGCCGCCACCAGCCGCGCCGCGCGCTCGGGCACTTCCTGCGGCTCGCGCATCCTGCCGCGCGACAGGTAGGTGCGCGGATGGTGCAGCAACTGTTCGGGGTGGAAATAGGTTTTCATCGTCGGTCCTCGTCGATTCGTCGCGTCATGCATCGTGCGCGGCTGCCGCTGCCGCCACGCGCGTCGCGACGCCCGCCCGCGCGAGCACCGCGTTGAGCAGCACGTTGGTGCCGCGCGTCACGTCGTCGGGCAGCGCGTCCTCGGCCTCGTTGTGCGACAGCCCGTCGACG
>Ga0207678_10001108_pt1 | contig 24669 bp, 21 predicted proteins | sample KBSC63metaG_FD_184319 | JGI IMG/M metagenome (GOLD analysis project Ga0207678, IMG submission 184319) | Corn rhizosphere microbial communities from Kellogg Biological Station, Michigan, USA - KBS C6-3 metaG (SPAdes) (version 2) | ecosystem: Host-associated > Plants > Roots > Rhizosphere > Soil ... | reverse complement strand
CCTGTCAAAATGACTGGCTCCGTTATCGGAGCCGGAATGCTTTGTATTTTCGCAGCGGGAGCCGCTACGATCATGACAACAACGTCGACATCAACCATGACGTCGACCACAACCACCAGCTCGCAGCTTGTTGCAGCCACGAGTTCGACGACCACAACGTCGACGACGAACAGTGGTTCCACGACGACGAACACAGTTTCGGATTTTTCCACCTTTGATTTCGCCAATGGGACGAGGATGCCGGAAAAGGCGACGCTTTCCCTGGGCGATGCCAGTTTTCGTCCGGGCAGCAGCGTAGCCTATGTTCCAGTGTCGCTCGACCGGCCAACACCCAATACGGTGATTGCGCGGATCACCACCGTCAACGGATCGGGTACCTATCGCGCACTGTCGGGCTATAATTACCAGACGGTCGACACTGTGGTGATCTTCCGTCCGGGCGATCCGTTGGTGCAGACGGTCGCGGTTCCGATCATCGGCGCCACGGAAGGCCAGCAGTTCCAAGTAAAATTGCGGGAGGCGCCCTGGGGCGGGCTTCAGGGGCAATCGACCGCGACGGTCACGGCCAGCAGCACGGCGACGGTAACGGCCAAGGCGGCGGGAACCTTCCGGGCACCGCGCACCTTCGCGGCGACCGGCACGCTTCAGTTCGAATTGCTCAAGGACACGCACAAACGATCGCCCGATGGCGGTTGGGATCGCTGGGCGACCTCCCTTGCCAATGGCCGGACCCAGGTCGCCAACGGGGAAACCGGTCTCTATCTCGATTCCAGCATTTTCCCTGGTATCGAGGGGCCAGTCTATTGGAGCGCCTATGGCCTCGTCCTCCACACGCAGAAGCTGAAGACGCCGATCAGCTATGGCGGGCAGAACTGGTATTATGGATCGTCGGTGCTCGATGGCCGCAACTTCCTGGCGACTCAGATCGGCTACGGGCAATATGAATGGGAAGCGAAGATGCCCAACCGGCGCGGATCATGGCCGGCATTCTGGCTCGTATCCACCAGCGGCTGGCCGCCCGAGATCGATATTTACGAGGGGTTCGGCTATCAGAGCTACTGGGATTTCGATCGCCATGTCGCCCACACCCTTCATGTCGGCACCAACAGTACCCGATATGACCAGCGGGGCATCACGATCCAGACGCAGCAGGCCTATGGCCTCAGCGGCTATTCGCAGGGCTTCCATCGTTTCGCCGTGGACATCCAGCGCGACTACATCACCTGGTTCGTGGATGGCGTCGAAACCTATCAGTCGGTCAATCCCTTCCAGGGTTTCCGCTTTTATCCGATCATGGATGTCGCGGTGAAGACCAGCGGCGCCTATGATGACGGATCGGGCGACATGGTCATCAAGAGCTTCAGGATCTACAGCGCGCCATAATGGCCCGCCCCGCGACGGGAGCGCCCGCGGCCCGCGAGGGCATAGAGGCGCCCCCAGCTCTTGACCCACTGCCCGGCGATGTCCACCCGACGCGCGCCGGGCAGCAGCAGGGTGGCCAGACCAGCGGTTCGCAATCCCAATATCGCGATGGATCGGACCAGCAATCTGGCGGTGCCGGTCCAGCCGGGCAGGGCCTTTTGCCGAGCCAGCGTTTCCGTGCAGCCGATGCGCCACATCCGTTTCAGCACCCAGGATAGCCGTGCCCGCTCAACCGGCACCCATTCGCTGACCCGGGCGTCGGGCGACCAGCCGAAGCGCGCTCCAGCCTCATGCAGTCGCGTCAGGAAATCCAGATCCTCTCCGCCGCTGCGGTTGAAGCGCGCATCGAAGAAGGGGCGTGCGATCATCTCGAAAGCCCGGCGGGTTACCAGCAGGTTGTTGCTTGCCCACAGCATGCCGGTCGCGCCCCATGGGCGTTGCTCGGCACGGAAAACCAGTGTTTCCCTGGCCCAGCGCGGCGCTGTCCCAACGAAGCAGCTATCCACCGGTCCGGCGACCACGTCGGCGCCCACCTGCGCCTGACAGATGAGGAGTGCATCAAGCCAGCCCGGCTGGGGCCACTCATCATCGTCGATCATCGCCAGGAAGCGCATCGCCGGATCCTCCAGGGTGGCGGCGGCGATGGCGTTGCGGACCGCGCAAAGCCCCGGCTGCGCGACCGTCAGGAGCGTCACGGGCAGGCCATATCCATCGGCCAGCAGGGCGCGGACGACGGCGGACCCTTCCTGCCGAACTGGATCATTATCGGCCACCAGCACCATCACGTCGTGGCGATCGACCACGCCCGGCAGGGTCTCCAGCAGGTGGCGGAGCTGGTCCGGTCGACGGAAGGTGGGAATGGCGATCCAGATCGACGCCATCAGGCGGCTGCCTCGACCGTGGGTTTGCGGCTGCGCCCGCCACGCTGGAGCCATTTGATGAATTGATGCCCGCGCACCTCCACCAGCGCATAGCTCGCCCAGCAGAGCAGCCAGGTCGCCACCAGCATGACGATGATGATCAGCCCGTCGAATTCAGTGATGCCATGCCTGTGTGCAATCCCCATGCCGCGGGCGAAAACGTCACGCACCAGCGGATGCCAGAGGTAGATGGAATAGCTGATGAGGCCCAGATGGAAGCTCACCGGATTGGCCATTACCGCCCGCGCCGCCGTGCCGTTATAATAGCAGCTCAGCACCAGGGCCGGCATCAGGCATACCACCAGCAGATCGACTTTCCCCGGCAGCAGCAGCGCCAGCGCGATCAGGCCGCAGATCATGGCGAATGCGCCGGTTCGGTCGATCAACCGCCTGCACCAGCCCTTCTCCGCACAGCGATAACTCAGCACGCCCAGCGAGAAACCGGCAAGACAGCGCAGGAGCGTCAGCACCGTGTCGCTTCCATTTACGTCGAGCGGTCCGCTGGCCCCCTGGCCGAAGGCCGCGACCAGCGCCAATGCGCCGATGCACAACAGCGTCTGTGCCCAGGCCCATCGCGAAAAGGCGATTAGGGCGATCAGCGGGTAGATGATATACGCCGCGACCTCCGTGCTGACCGACCAGCTGTTCCCTGCGATCGGCTCGGTGCCCCAGCCCCAGCTTTGCACCATCAATATGTTGCTTGCGATGTTTGGGCCGTCCAGGGGGATGGCCTGCGTGCCCGATATGTTGAGCAGGATGCGCGCCATGAAAACCAGCGTGACGACAAGGTGCAGTGGCCAGACGCGGGCCATGCGATTGACAAGAAAGTCGACGTAGCTTGCCCGTGAGAGATGGTTCACCACCCGGTCGTGATAGCCAAAGGAAATCACGAAGCCGCTCAGGATGAAAAAAAGATCAACCGCAAGATAGGCTCGCGAAAACAGCGGAATGCGAAACGCCTCCAGCGCGGGATTATGCGGTATGTGATACAGCAGTACCGACACGGCCGCCACGCCGCGCAACCCCGTCAGCGACGAAATTCTCATGCCCGTCCGCTTCCCATTTCAGGGGCCGCGTCAAAGGCGGCGGCTATGGCGTTCCACAGCGGCTTGCGGTGCATCTGCCCGTCCAGCGGCAGGCCGCGCGACAATTGCCCGTCGGGCCATTTATAATCCTTGTAGTTGGACAGCCAGCTATAGCGGTCCGAAAGGCCCCAGCAGAGGACCGATCGCATCGCCGGATTGTCGAGCGCTACGTCCAAAAACGCCTTGGCGACAGAGGCCACGTCCTTGTCGCGTTTGTCAGGATCAGGTGGCCCGCCCCGGTCAGCCACGTCGAATTCTGTCACGGCCAGGCCAAGCCCATAGCCACGCAACTGGTCGAGGAAGCGCGCGAAGACGGGTTGGCTGAACGGTTCCTTGAAGGGGGTAAGATGACCCTGTATACCTATCGCATCGATAGGGACGTTGCGCGCCATCAACCGGTCGAGCAGCTTCAGCATCGCGGTGCGCCGCCGTTCGCAGCGCGGTGAATCCTGTTCAAAACCGAAGTCGGTCAGGAACAAGGTCGCCTTGGGATCAGTTTCCCGCGCGCGGTGGAAGGCAATATCGATATAATCTTCGCCCATGGCCTGCATCCACATGCTTTCCTGGCGCATGCCGTCCGCCCGGCCGTTATTGGGCTCGATCGCTTCATTGACGACGTCCCATTCACTGATCTTCCCGGCATAACGGGGCATGGCGACGTCGATATAGCTGGTCATCAGCCGCGCTCGTTCGCCGCTGTCCGCAGCCTGCAGGGCAGGTTCCAGCCATGGCGGCTGGGCAGCATACCATACCAGCGCATGGCCGCGCGCATGCATGCGATGTTCCTGCGCAAAGGCGATGATCTGGTCAGCGCCGCTGAAGTCATATTGACCCTGCTTGGGTTCGGTGGTGCCGCGCTTCAATTCATATTCCTCGACGACCATGTCGCATTCGCGGACTATGGCTGCCTTGAAATCGGAATCGTCGCGCAACTGTCCGGACTTGACGGCCGCGCCGAAATATCGGCCCGAGCGGCGGGCATGGGCTGCCAGCCCTTCGGAGGAGGTGCTGTCCTGCGCCATGCTGAATGGTGCGGGAGCGCAGGCGGAAAGCGCTAGTGCTCCGGCCAGAAATTCACGCCTTCTCATAGCCTTTGTCCCTTGCCGGCCAATATGTGGGAAAGGTCGATCCAACGATCGGAAATGCGGCGATAGACCGGGTCCGGCATCACGATTTGCAACAGCACCGTCGCAGCCAGCCGAGGCCCGAATGCGCCGCGGCATACAGCACCCAGATAATAGCGCATCGCCTGCCGCCTGCTGGTCGGCCAGATGCTCTTCGCTGCATGCCAACCCATATAAGCGGAAAAGGCGCGAGGGCTGATATGAGGGCGAAGGTCCCTCAGCCAGGTCAGGCTGCCGATGCTGCCGCGGACGTGGGAAAGCCGGTCGTCGGCATGGCGATCCGCCCATATGGTGCCGGGTCGTTCCGTCATCAGAAAACGCGCCCCAGCCAGCGACAGGCGCAAGGCAAAATCTGTATCGTCGCCGAATTTCACATCTTCGCGATAGCGGACCTTCTCCGCGAGCGTTCGGCTGAGCGCCATGCTGCTGGTCTGGATGAAGCCGCGATCGCACATCAGATAGCGATCCATGGTCTCGTCATGGGCGATGGCGCGCGGCGGCTTCAGGAAATTGCGTCCCTGGCCGCGATCGGCGAGCACCTGACCATAGGCGACGACATCCCCGCTTTCCTGCAGCAGCGGCAGGAGGTCGGCCAGATGGTGGGGCAGGAAACGATCGTCGCAATCCAGAAACGCGATGTAGCGTCCACGGGCATGGTCGATGCCCTTGTTGCGTGCCGCCGCCGCGCCGCGATTTTCCTGCACGATGACCTTGAGGCGCGGATCGTTGATCGCGCCCAGGGCAACCTCTGTCCCGTCGGTGGAACCGTCCACCACCACGATTACCTCGATGATCGCGACGGTCTGCTCCAAAGCGGACATGACGGCGGCCACAGCGGAATCGCGTCGCTGATAAGTGGGGATCACCACGGAAAACAGCGGCGCGGCGATGGCCGCCTTCAGCCTGGATGGAGGTTGCCAGGCGGTCATCACGAACTGGCTCCACTTGCGACGGTCTCAGCCTTGCCAAAGCGCAGGACGAAGCCGTTGACCAGCGAACGATAAAAGGGTTTGGGCAGATAGGATCGCAGCACCTGCCGGGCGATCACGCGGGGAGGGACGCCGCCGGCCACCATGCCGACGGCCAGATCCTTGATTGCCACCACCGGTCTGATCGGCGCCATATGATAGGCGAGCACCGTTGCGCGATAGCCGCGTCGCGCGCGGGTGGTGAGCATGTGGCCGCAGCGATCGAGCCAGTCGAGCGAGGTTTCATAGCCCTTCACATAGGATGTCCGCCCCGCCTCCGTGGCGTCGAGCCAGATGGTCAGCGGCTGGTCGATCATCCGGAAGCGCGCGCCGGCGCCCTGGAGGCGAACGCAGAAATCAAGATCCTGACCCTTTTTCAGCGCAGGGTCGAACAGGACCTGCTGCGCCATGCCGGTTGGCACGACCATGGTGCTGGTCTGCATGAACTGGTTGGCGCAGAACAGATATTCCCCGACATCCTCGCCCTCCCGAATGCCGCGATCAGGCCTGATCCAGTAGCGGTCGACCCCCCGGTCCACCTTCATCCGGGAATAGAGCACCGTTCGCCCGTCATCTCCCGCCAGTGCCTTCGCCATGATGGAAAGCTTGCCGGGAAGGAACAGGTCGTCGGAATCCAGAAACGCGATATAGCGTCCGTCCGATGCCATGATCCCCGCGTTGCGGGCCGCGCCGCCACCCGCATTGTCCTGCCGGATATAGCGGACGCGGGGATCGCCTATGGCATCGATCACGGGACGGGGATTGTCTCTTGAACCGTCGTCGATCACGACGATCTCGAAATCCTGCCAGTCCTGCGTCAGCACCGACCGGATGGTGTCACCGACGATCTCCGCACGATTGTAGAGCGGGATCACGACGGAGAAAAAGGGTTGCTTGCCCAGCGCGGCCTTGGTCATGCGCCATGCACCTTTCGATATTCTTCATAATGGATTCCGGCGAGCCCAGCGATCTTGCCCGCCGCGCGATAGAGCTTGCCAAGCCGTTCGACCCGCTTGCCCCGGTCAAGCGTGGCAATGGCGCCCAGCGACCCGACAATGAAACCTGCAACAATGCGTGGCGCTTCGTTCAGCAGCGTGCGCAGCCGCCCCTTGTGGAACCGCTCCACCATCATGTCGGTCATGCCGACCCGATAGCCGCGCATCAGCAGCCATTTGGCGGTGACGCGGCTGGCGGGGATGAGTTCGGTGACGACCGCCTCCTCCGACCAGGCGAAACGGAAGCCGGCGCGCTGCATCCTGGTGAACAGTTGCTTATCCTCGCCGCCAGTCAGCGCGAGCCGGTCGTCAAACGGTCGGCCGCCCATGGCGCGCAACGCCTTTGCCGAGATCAGGATATTGGCCGTGCTGTCAACCAGCGCGACAGGGCCCGACGCGTCGCGGCGCTTGGGCGCCAGCAGGGGATGGCGTGCCGCCCAGGGGGCGACCGGGCTGTCCATTTCCCGCACCACGGCGCCGCCTACTACTTCGGCCTCCCACCGAAGCGCGGCATCGGCCAGCGCATCGATCCAGCCAGGTGAGGCGGCCTCATCATCGTCGAGCATCGCGACATGGGTGACAGCAGGCCGCGCCAGAGCCCCTTCCACCAAAGCGTTGCGGGCGAAGGGAATGCCGCGCTCCCGCACCAGCAGAGCGTCAATCGGCCAGCGATAATCTTGGCTGGCGATGCTTTCGACCACCGCCAAACCTTCCTGCCGTTCAGCATCATTGTCCGCAACCAGCACCTCCAGCCTCTTGGCGGTGTCGAGCCTCGCCAGCGATTCCAGCGTCCTGCGAAGGCCCTGGGGCCTCTTGCAGGTGGCGATGCAGATCATGATCTTCCCCATCGGATCAGCCATTGGCGGCCTCCATCATCGATGGGCGATGCTCGCGCCGCCAGGACTGTCGCGGCTTGGCCTTGAAGGCGGCATGCGCCGTCGCGATGGCCGCCAGGAAGATCACCCAGACTTGCCGGTCGCGGTCGAAAAAGGAAGTTTCCAGCAGGTTGTGATAGACGACGAAGATCCAGATCGCGAACGCCGGGACCATCAGATGCTGGTTCTCCTTCGTCGCGCCGGTAAGGAACCACCAGGCAGGCATGGCGATGAAGGACAGCAGCAGCAGGAACAGGCCCAATGGTCCGGTCGTGGCCCAGATCTCCAGATAGCCGTTGTGCGAATGGGCAATAAGCAGTTGGAATTGCTCATTGATATAATCGAAGGCGGGGGAGCGTGCACCAACCTGCCAGAAGCTGCCGAAACCAGCGCCGAAATAGGGGTGGTCATGCATGTAGGCGAATACGACCCGCCAGATCGAAACGCGCCCGGTGAAGGATGTGGGGTCAGCGAAGATCCGTTCGACCACGGGCTGATAGGCGATATAAAGTCCCATCACAGCGACCATGCCAAAACCCAGCAGCAGCAATAAGATGGCGCGCTTTTGCGTGGAATCGCTCAGGATCCGATAGAAATTGCTGATCGCCAGCATGGCGACGCAAAGCGCGAGCGACGTCTTGCTCTTCGTCCCGATGACGAAGACGAACGCCAGTACGGCGAACAGCGCATAATACCATTTGCGCTTGTCGATCCAGCTGTTGCCGCAGATGATGAAGGTCATCGACATGACGGCGCCTGCGATATTCTTGTGAAAGAAGAAACCGCGCCATGCGCCGATCAGCGCCCGGTCGCTTTCTGTGGGCGGATGCACGGCGGCCGGGGTAAGCGGCAGGGAAATCCAACAGATCAGCAGCGACACGATCAGCGCGGCGCGCAACGATTGGAACAAGCGTTCCGGACCCATCAGCGACAGGGCGCAGAAGGTGATGTAGATCACGATCAATTGCTGCATTGCCCGCTTGAAGGATACGAAGGGATCGACGCTCCAACTGCAGGTGATGAAGAACCAGGCGAGCATGATTGCCAGCGGCCAGAATGTGAAATGATAGCGCAGCGGATGATGACGGACGATCTGCACCAGTGACAGCAGCAGGGCGAAGCCGATGAACAACGTCTGCTTGAACAGGTCCGACCCGTCATTATTCTGCGCCATGGCAACCAGTTCTTCCTGCGTGCGCATGGCGAAGGGCTGCTGGCCGATGAAGACCATCATCAGGAAGATGAAATAGAATATCTGCGCCACTATGACGATGTGCCGGCTTTCCGTGCTGGCCGGTGCGGTCCTGGCGCCGTTGAAGGAAGCCGGGGAGGCATGGGCGCCGCGACGCCAATTGGTCGCCATGGTCAACAGGCCTCCGGATGCCGGCGCCAGCGGCGATCCAGCCGCCAGATGCCGAACGTCATGACGAGCTGCGACAGCACGACGCCGCCGATCGAGAAGACCGGTGCGGTGCCCAGCACGATCAGCGTCACGGCGATCAGCCCGACACCGCAACTGCGCATGCTTTGCGCGGCGAGCGGGCGGAACGCCTTGCGTGCCTGGGTCATCACGCTCATCGGCGTCTGCACGCATTGAACGAGGGACAGGAGCGCGCACAGGCCCACGGCGATCATCACGAGCCGGTGATCCAGCGTCGGTTTCAGGATCAGGCCGGGAAAGGCATAGAGGGCGATGGCCGCCACCGCGCAGGTCGCCAGCCACAGCAGGACCAATGCCGCCATGAAGACCCGTTCCGACCTGATCGCCGCGCCGTGATCGCCGCGCGCCACGGCGCGGGTCAGGCGGGGACGCTCCAATTGGGTGAGGGCGGTGATGCAGACGTTGACCGGCCGGAAGAACAGCATGCCCACGGCGATCGGCGCAAAGGCCGTCGGCCCGGCAAGCAGCGTCACGATATAGCTGTGCGAATTGGAGGTCGCCTCCGTCGAGAGCACCCCGACCAGCGTCCAGGCCGACTGCTCCTTCCATACCGGGCGATAGGCGCCCAGAGCGTGGCCGGGCGCCATGGCGAAATGTCGCCGCAGATAGGCAAGGCCGAAGGGGAGAAGGCCGATGAGGCTGGCCGCCACCAGCATGCCGCCAATGGCCGACATGTCCGCGCCGGTTCGCATCGCAATCAGCAGTCCGGCGAGGATCGTCCCCGCATAGGCGAGATCCGATCGCGCGGCCCGTGCGGGCGTGTGATGCGCATAGGCATTGGAACGCCCGAACCAGCGGATCAGCGAAAGCATGCCCGCAAGGCCGAACAGCAGGGCTGCCGACGGGGAGGCTGTCGCCCATGCGATCGCTGCGCAGATCAGCCCCTGGCTGGCCGCCAGCATCAGGTTGACCGGGAAGAAGAAGTCGAAGCTCCGCGCATCGGCATCGTCTCCCTGGTTCACCACGATGGTGTAGGGCGTCGACACCAGTGCATTGGACAAGCCATAGCCGAACTGGATGATCACCAGCAGGAAGGCCAGCGTGCCGATGGCCGCCGTCTCCAGATGATGGATGGAAAAGAGCTGGATCAGCAGGTGACTGACCGAGACGATCGCGGACGACAGGCTGGCCAGACCGAAGCGGCCGAACAGGCTGCCCAGGCGCTGGACGCGCCCTGTCGCAATATTTTCAGCCGCCCGGGCTTCAGCCATGGCGATGTTTCCAGATCAACCAGAGAGCGTGCGGATTCGTCGTGATATAGCGCCAGGCCAGTTCCCTTGGCCGCGTTGCCATGCGGTGCAGCCATTCGAAACCGGCCTTCTGCATCCAGATCGGCGCGCGCGGATAGTCGCCGGTGATGTAGTTGAACAGGCCCCCGCAAGTGATGATCCAGCCCGCCTTGATCCGCTCGCGATTGCGCACGCAAAATGCCTGCTCGCGCGGCTTGCCGGTGCCGACCCAAAGGACGTCGGGCGCAACCGCGTTGATCGCGTCGATTACCGCATCTTCCTCTTCGGCTTTCCAGAAGCCATTGCGTCGCCCGGCGAGGCGAAGGCTCGGCGCCAGCCTGAGGATTTCCTTCGCGCAGGCTGCGTTCACCGTCTCCTCGCCGCCCAGGAGGTAATAGCTGACCTGGGCCTCCGCCGCCGGTTTCAGGCTGTCGATGAACATGTCCGTCGTGCTCGAACGATCCGCGATAGGCGGCCCGCCGAACCAGCGGGAAGCCGCAACGACGATCTGTCCGTCAGCGTGGATCAGGTCCGCCTGCGCCAAGTTCGCCCGAAAATCGGGATCGGTGGCGTTCATCGACAGGCCCTGACCATTGGCGTCGAACACCAGAAGGGGCGATTGCTCCAGACCTTTGCGCAAGGGCGCTTCCACCAGCATCTTGGCGATCAGCGCATCCAGCGACAGGGTGGACACGGGCAATCCGCCGACATGGGCGACGGGAGCCCCAGCTCCTATGCCGGGACCAATGCCGGGGGAGGGAAGGGACTGGCGATGCGCCAGCGCTTGGTCGGCACTCATGCGATCACCGTTCCGGCGATCGGCACGCTATGACGGTCAAGATCGTCGATGACCCGGCGCATGTCGGCGATGGCGGTATCGCCCCGCCGCGCAACGATGACGACAGCGTCAAATCCCGCCAAGATGCTGCCATAGGGGGTCTGATCGCCCTTGCGCTCGGCAAGGTAGAACAGCATCGACGTATCGCGCAGGCCCCAGCCATTGGCCGTTTCCGCAAGGGGGCCGCGCGTCACCAGGCTCGCCGCGCTGCCCGACGCGCGGCCCGCAGTCATCAGCCAGAGGCCCTCTACCGCTGTTTTGGCCGCCGGCAGCAATGCGGCGCTGCCCATCAACTGTTCGGCCAATCCGGCCTTGTTGGCGATGCGGAACAGCCGGTCGAGCGAAGGCCGACCCATGTCGACGTCGATCAACATCGTCTGCCCGTCCATCTGGGCCAGCACGACGGCAAGGTTCGCCGCCATGATGGCCGCTTCGTCGCCGGCATCTATGGCCAGCACGGCCAGCCGGAGCGCGGCGGGATCACCTTCCTTGGCGACGGCGCGGATCTTTGCGCGGACCGTCCGTACCTTGGCGGCATAGGGATCGGCGGGATCGAAGGCCGCGACGACCAGCGGATCGACCCGCTGGTCGTTCTCCGACAGCAGGGCGAAGCCGCCCTGCAAGGCCGCGAGCATGCCGGCGTCGTCCGGATTAAGCAGCCCCAGGTCCACCGCCGCGTCATGCAACGCCAAGCCCTGCGACCGGGCATGGGCCTCAACCTGATGTACCTCGGTCTCTGCGAGGAACCCATGCTCTACCGCCAGCCGGGCGAAATTATGGCTGTCCCGGGCACGGGGACGGAGCGTGGAACCGCTGCCTGCCGGACCGCCCGACGCCAGTTGATGCGGGGCGCCCGCCGTGGAACGCAGTCTCATGCGGCCTCCTGTTGCTTGAAGAATTTGGCCTGGCGCGCAGTGACTGGCACCAATTCGGTGATGACTTCGACCTCGGTCGCGCGGGTCACGCCGCCGGCAGAGCGAACGCGGGGATGAATGATTTCCATCATGATCACGGCAGCCACGCCGCCGATGAGGCCAAGCGCGATCCCGCCGATCAGCCACAGGATGACATTAGGCTTGGCAGGCAGCAGCGGCACTGTCGCCTCGTCCAGCGGACTGGCATTGGGCTGCGAGATTTGGCTCTTGAGTACCGCTTCATTGAAGCGCTGGCGCACCGTATCATAAGTCTGCCGGGCCGCGTCGACGTCCCGCTGGAGCACCATGAGCTGGTCCTGCACATCCGACATGCGGATCATGCGGTCCTCCTGGCCAGCCATGTTGGACTTGAGGTCGCCCTCCCGTCGACTGGCTGCCACGCTGTTGGCGTTGACCGCGCCAGCCTGGCTGGCGCGGGCTGCGGCCAGCTTTGATTGAAGCTCGGACAATTGGGCCGCCGCCGCCGCCATGGTCGGGTGGTTGGGGCCCAGCGTTTTTTGCAGCTCGGACACCTTGGCGGATTGCTCCGCGACCTGCTCTTGCAAATTCTGGACGATCAGCGACCCTTCGATGTCCGATACGCTGCCAGCGCCAGCCTTGGACCGGGCTGCGGCCGCTTCCGCCTGCGCCTGGGTAAGCTGGTAGGACATGTTCTTGAGCTTCTCGGCCTCAAGGTCCATGCGGTTGATGCCGATGATGTCGTGCGCCCGCTGGAAATCGGACAGCTTCTTTTGCGCGATTTCATAGCGACGGCGCACTTCTTCCGTTTGCTCGTCGAACCATCGGGCCGATCCGCGTGCGGGAGAGGCGCGCAGCTCCACCTGTTCGCGCATGTATATCTTGGCGATCAGGTTCGCGACCTTGGCGGCGACCTGTGGATCGGCGTCCAGATACTGGATCTGGAGCACGTTGCTCTGCCGGCCGGTGGTGATGGTCATGTTCTTCGCGACCAGGTCGGCCGCCGCCTGCACCCGTGCATCGGCGGGCATGTCCGTCGGCATCGCATCGACGAAGCCCGCTTCGCGCGCCACGGCATCCATCACCTTGCCGCTGCGGATGATGTCCGTCTGCGTACCCAGGATGGCATCCGTATCCGGCTTTGGACCCTGCACCGTATTGGTGTCGGTCGGATCGGTTTGCGAAAGGTCCAGCAACAGCGACGCTGTTCCCATATATTGGCGCGGTTGCAGAAAGGCGGCGATCGCGACGAGCAGGAACAATATGCCCCCGATCATCGCCGCCGTGCGCCAGCGCGCCTGAAGCGCCGCCAGCAAGTCCATCGGGTTCATGGTCATAGCCCATCCACTCCCTTGAGCAGTGCGCGCATTTCCTCCGCGGGCGATTGCACGGGCGGTGCGCTCTGCACCGGCTGTTTCGCCATCAGCAGCAGGAATTGCGGCGCCAGCGTGTCTTCGAACATCCAAAGCTCGCCATTGGGCGTCGCCACCAGGGCGGGTTGGAGCCGGATCATGGCATCGCGGGCCTGGCTTTCATTGACCGGCCCGCCGCCCAGCACCTCATGGCCGAGCTTCACGAGCCGCTCATAGCTGATGGCGGACATTTGCGATGCGACCACCGCCGCAAGAGCGATCATCCGGCGGGCCGAACCGGCTTCCCACAGGATGCGCCGGAATAGCGCGTGGGTCTGTCTGCTCATTTCCTCCCAATCTTCCAGGGCGGAAACCAGCCCCTGTTCGACGTCGGAAAGCAGCATCCGCTCGCGCCCCGCTGCCTCCGTCACCAGGGCCGCGGACATTCCGAAGAGCCGTGCATGATAGGGTGACCCCATCGCGGCGCTCGCCAGAGCGTCGAGTGCATCCTCGTCGATGGAAAGCCGGGCATTGCCTGCGCAGGACAGCAGCAGCCGTTCCAGCTCCGGCTTGGGGATTGGCGCAACCCGCTGCGGCACCAGGTGGCGGCGGAGCGAGGGATGGGCAGCGATCAGCCCCTCTATGTCGCTGGCGATGCCGACCAGCACGACCTGGACGGGAGAATGGATGTCGGTCAGCAGCTTCAGCAGCGTCGCGACATCCTGCTTGGCCGTTTCGGACTGCACCCGGTCATATTCGTCGATGATAAGGATGGAACGTTCACGCACTTCCTCCACCAGCAGGGCGGAAAGGCGCGACACGTCCAGCGGCTCGCCCATCATCCTGCGTGCCCGTTCCTGTCCCGCGCCGCTCATCGGCAATTCGGTCAGGAAGGGACGGAAGAGAGAGTCGAAATCCGCTTCTCCATTGGCTGAGGCGTAAAGCGCGACGCATCCGGCTTCATCCGCCAGATCGCCGAACACGCGGGCGAGCGAGGTCTTGCCCGAACCGCGCGTGCCGAAGATCACGGCATGCTTGCGTTGCACGACGATCGCCTCGACCAGCTTTTCCAGTTCGCTGTTGCGCCCTGCCAGCCCATGGCGGTCCGTCACGGGCATGGCGGTGTTGAACGCGGCATAGATGCTGTCGCGGCGCAGACTGATGGGCTTGATGGGCGCAGCCATCGCGCTCATGGAAAGAGGCCTGTGGGTCGGTTCCTCCAATTGCGCTTCCAGCGCGTCATGTCGGAAGCCTGGCAATGCCGGTACGTCCAGGTGCAGCGGCACGTCGTCGGGGATGGTGCGTTCGTTGCGCCTTTCCCCACTTCGGGCGAGCGACAGGAAACGATCGAAAATGCCGGATTTCTGGCCAGGCCGTGTTTGTGCGAAGCCTTGATCGAGGGTCGTCAAAACAGCTTCTCCCGGATGATGAGGACGTCCTCAGGCTTCACCGGATCATCCAGCTTGGCCTGTATTTCCTTCCCCTCCCGCCGGACTTTTATCCTTTTCGTGGAACCTGCCAGTGTCGGTCCGCCGGCGAGCGCCAATGCCTGCCGGAAACTTTGCCCCGGCACGTAGGAAAAGGCTCCGGGCTGCTGGACCTGGCCATAGACATAGATTTTTTCCGCAGGCGGCACGAAGAGCGTGTCGCCGGCCTTCAGCGGCCGCATCGCGCCTGCGCCCATGTCGGCCAGCGAAATGCGCACTGGCCCACTGCCGTCGGCGGGCGTCAGGATCACGGCATTGGCGCCGTCCTTGGTCGATCCTCCCGCCTTGGCGAGCATCGATGCTACCGTGTAATCCCGGTCAAGCGGGTAATTGCCCGCCTGCGGCACATTGCCGAGCACCGTGACGAACCGGCTCACATAAGTGCTGACATCGACGCTGACGGACGGCTTGGTCAGATAGCCGCCGCTGGCATAGCCGGCCGCAATATCCTGCGCCAGTTGCGAGGTAGTCTTGCCCCTTGCCGGCACCGGGCCGATGAGCGCGAGAAGGACGGTGCCATCCTCCTTGATCCGGGTGGTCGTCGACAGATCCGGCTGGCCGAAGACGGAAATCTTCAGTTCGTCGTTCGGACCGAGTTGATAGCCCGAGCCAGCCGCAGACGCCGCCGTGTTTTCGGCAGCGGTCTGGGCAATCGCCGTCATCGGACCCGCAATGATCAGCGGGATTAGTATGGATTTAACGAGAGTATCGGCTTTCACAGCTCATGCTCCCAATATATTGGTGTTCTAGAAATGCAGAGCAGCGCTCAATGTTATTTGCGTGCCGCTATAGTTCGAGACACTGGTGTCTGTTCTGCGAGTATAATGCTGGGCATCCAGCGTAAGATCGAAGCGATCGGAAAGTTTCCTCCTCAACAGGCCGCCAAAACGACGATTACGATCGGCCGTGATTGAATAGGGACGAAGTGCAGCATCCTGCCGGAACTTTCTGCGGTCCCATTCCGCATACAGACCGCCCGACGTCAGTTCGGAGATCGAAAATTCGCCCTGGATGCGATAACTGCTATCAATGGTGAAGCCGGCGGCGATCAGGCTGTCGTTTATGATCGCACGCTCCGTCGTCGCCGTCAGCTTCAGGCGGGGAATGGCCTGTGTAGAGAGGCTGACTTTCCACCCCAGACCGTCATAGCTGCCCACGGCCGCGCTATCGCTGCTGACGTCGAGCCAGCGGACATCCGCGTCGATCTGCGTGATCGGCGTCACCGCGCGCTGGAATCTCAAGCCATAGCTGTTGATGCGATTTTCGATGCCCAGCGCGTTGCGCTTGCTGTTCACTCGCTCATAATAGGCGGTCAGCGTACCAAAACTGGGCATGGCATAGCCGACACCGCCCCGGAACGTATCGCTGGTCTGGTCGGCATAGTCGAACTCTGCGGCGTTGCGGGTCGTGTCATGCTCATAGCTTGCCACCGGGAAAAGTCCTGGCCGCTCGCACGTGAAATCCGCACCGATCGTGGAGAATTTCTGAAGATTTTCCGTCACCGCATTGATGTCGCCATAATCGGCGCGCTGCTGGCGATAGGCGGCCCTTGGGGTGATCAGGCAGGTAGCGCCGAAGCGGATATTGGCCTTTGCCTCCGTATCCAGACGCAGCTTGCTCCGCTGCTCTTCGGAAATGAAACGGTCATATCCGATCTTGCCGCGCAGGAGGATGTCGTGTCGTCCGATCGGCATGCCATAGGCCGCCTCCAGAGAGGGCGTGACGATCAGATCGGCGGTGGGCTTTTCGATGTTATCGTTCACGCGATAGATATTGTCGTCATAAAGTAGATCCAGGCCAGCCGTAAGGTGTAGGCCGTAATCACTTATTCTTTTTTCCTCCGTTGCATTTTCAATGCGCTTTGGCTCGGTTGTGTTGTCATTTTCCTGCGCACGCGAAACTGCAGGCGCAGCCGTGAGTATTGCGGCACCACTTATGGCTGCCGCAAAACAGGTGCGCGACCATGAATTCTGTCGATCGCTGGGCGCAGAATTCCGGCCCCGCAATCGCGGATTATTATATTTGTCCAAAACCAATCGACCCTTATTGCATTGCAGCAATCAGGGCATGCTAGAAGTATTTTTGCGTAAAACCACTGCCGGAAAAACAGCTTGTCGCGTCAAAACAACGGCTCGGTTCATCGCAAAGAAGGCGCGTCGGGACCAGTCCCGGCGCGCCCTGCTGCTGTTAATCTGGGAGAAAGCTTGAGCCGGATGAATCCGGTCAGAAGATCAGCCAGGCAATTGCCGATAAAGCACCGACAAAGGTCAGTATGCCGGCCCAGCGCGATAGCAGTTGCACGCCGCTCTCGGCGCGATCGACGAAAGTCGTGCTGCCGGCATGCACCGGAATCTCGCGGCGTACCTCCGCCGCTTCGATCAAAGAGGGTGCCGCTGCAACTGCTGCAAATTCTTCCGCCACGTCGATATTCCGCCGCCCATTGGTGATGACGTTAATATCCGATTTTGCGGTTAACAAATAGTTCGGACGAGGGCGGCTTGGCCATCAGTTCGTCGCATATGGAGGCGAATCAGGTTCGAAATCCTGATCTGGGATAAGATAATTTGCGACGAACCGATTTTATGAGCAGCTTGTCGCAAATCTCGATTTTTCAGAGGAACCTTTTCCGCCGATCTGCGTGTTGGCGCTTCCTCGATTCGCCATCGATGTCAGGGTGCTGAACTGTATCACATACTAATAGGCGTTTTTGTGAACCAGCACGTTGAGCGTACCGAACAGGATCGCAATATCGCGCATCAGGCTCCAGCCGTGCAGATATTCCAGGTCGGCCTCGACCCTGTTCAATATGTCGCGGCGCGTTTCAGTAGCGCCGCGAAAGCCGCGGATCTGCGCCAGCCCGGTAATTCCCGGCTTCAGCGCATGGCGGTGCCAATATTGCCGGTCGACCTGCCAGAACAGTTGCTCCTCTGCCGTTGATCCCAAGGCGTGAGGGCGTGGCCCCACCAGGCTCATCTCGCCCAGCAGGACGTTGATGAGCTGCGGCAGTTCATCGATGCTGGTCTTGCGGATGAATGCCCCTACACGCGTGATGCGATTATCATCCCGCTGCGTGGAGGTTGCGCCAGCGCCGTCGCACTGCTCCACCTTCATGCTCCGGAACTTGAGTATGTGGAACAGCATGTTGCCGCGCCCGATCCGTTCCTGCTTGAAGAAAATGGGGCCAGGCGAATCCAGTTTGATAAGGATAGCGACCACCGCCATCAGCGGCGCGATCAGGATGAGCACCGGGACCGTCAATGCGATGTCCAGCAGACGCTTCTTCGCGCGGTTGGCAAGGTTCAGCGGACCGCGCGACACCACCAGCGTCGGGCTGCCGCCATAGGATTGAACGGCAAGCGGAGCCATCGGGTCCAGTTCCGGCACGATGATCTCGCCCAATATGTTGCCGCCCTTCAGCATCTGCGCCCAATCCGCCTTGCGGTCGGCGGGGCAGGATATCACCACGCGATCATAATCGCGGAGCAGGGTGCCCAGGCGGTGCAGCATATATGGATCGTCCAGATCGGCCTTCAGTCCGACGGCTGATGCATCGACGATCACCATGCCGCTGACGTCGTCCGGAATGGTGCCGTCGTCGATGATCAGAAGTTGGGCGAACAGTCCGTCCGCAAAATTGCGGCGGACCATTTGCACGATCATGAACCGTTGCAGCACCAGCAGGCTTCCGCTGCACAATATCCCTGCCGAAACGCCAAGCCGCGACAGATGGCCGGTCGCCTTGAGCGAGAACACGACGAGCAGGAATATCAGCAAAGTGCCAGCCAAGGCCATTGTTGCGCTGCGGCATGATTGGGTCATGCGCATCAGGCAATGGGGGTTATATGCCTGGTTGTGAAAAGCCAGGACGGCATAAACGATCATGCCGCCCGCCAGCGGTTGCCACTGCCCGTTGGCCAGCCATTGCAGCCCTGCCGCGCGCAGGCCAAGGGCGAAGCCCGTTGCAAGCGCAGCCATGTCGGCAACCAGCAGCAACAAACAAAGCCAGAGCCGCGCATTCCGCTGACCTGCGGCCGTGGCGGGCTGGCGACTGGGGATACCTTTGATCGCCAGATCAATTTTCGACATCTGCAACCCTTTTTTATGTCCTGACGTCAAACCGTGCACCGCCGTGCGGCAGCGTGTTAACCATCAGACATCCGCAGTGTTTTGATTTATGTTGCGCAGCAGCAGGGCATAAATGTTTTGGGCTGACAATCGGGCTTTAGGTGCGCGGACCCGCTTTTCCGATGATCCGTTGGTCCTGAAGGATGCTCTGCCCCAGATTTGCGACGACCCGAAATGCAGGGCGATGCCGTGCCCTGCAGCCGGAGGCGCGCAGCGCATCGCCAAACCCGAATCAGCGGCAGTTTCAAGCTATTGTCCACCACCCCAGCAGAAGCAGAGTAGCAATCAGTGCCAAAGGGCCGGCCCATCGCGAAATGCGCTGGATCCCGGCTTCCATCCGTTCGTGCGGAAAATGCCAGCGGGAGGGCCTTGCCTCGCCGCTGATGCTTTCCCCGTGCACAGGATCATGCTGAGGCGCGACGGAGGCCTTCTTTCCGTCCTGGCCCTGTTCGTGTGATTTCGAGGAAAGGTCGATCATGTCGCTGTCCAACCGTGCATGATGCGGCCTGCCGACAGAATAGCCCGGTTGGCCGAAAAAGAAAGCAGATTCGCATTCTCGGCAACTCGCAAGATCATCTGCGACGCATCTGCGCTCTTGGATGAAACCGCTGCGGTGATTATCCTCCTTCTCATGAAACAGGACCGACAAATCGATGCGATCGACCGCAAGATTATCGCGGCGCTGCAGGAGGACGCCACCCTTAGCCATTCCGACCTGGCGGAACGGGTTGGGGCCTCCAGCGCTTCCTGCTGGCGCCGGATCAAGGCGCTGGAGATTGCGGGTGTCTTCGCCGCTACCGTCAGGCTTGTGGATCCTGAAAAGATCGGCCGTGGCGTTAATGTCCTTTGCCACATCCGCATGCGCAGCCACGCCCAGGATGCACGCCGCGCGTTCGAGCAGTTCGTTGAGAGCCGGCCGGAAATCGTCGAGTGTTTTTCGATGTCTGGCGAATGGGATTATCTGATACGCGTCGTCGTGGCGGACGTCGCGGACTATAATCGCTTCCTGATGATGACCCTGTTGGGACATCCATCCGTCGCGGGCGCAGCTTCCCATTTTGCGCTGTCCATGACCAAGTTCACCACGGCATTGCCAGTCTGAAGCGGTTTTCAGTCAGATTGAACGGGATCGATCAATCGGTTGCTCTACTTTATCGTGAACACTCGACTGGAGCGAGCAACCTGCGCCGCGATTTAACGCGGCGCGCCAAATCGGGCCGTGGTAGGGCGTGGAAATCAAGTTGTGGTAAGGATATTGGCAAGGGAATTTGGTGGACGCACTAGGGCTCGAACCTAGGACCCGCTGATTAAGAGTCAGCTGCTCTACCAACTGAGCTATGCGTCCATGCCCGCGTTCGGCCTAAGCCTTGATCGTCGGGAATTTGGTGGACGCACTAGGGCTCGAACCTAGGACCCGCTGATTAAGAGTCAGCTGCTCTACCAACTGAGCTATGCGTCCACATCCGCTTTCAGCTAGTCCCGGACGGGCCGTCGCTTTGGCGTGGCCGGGCTGGTAGCAGCCGCATGGGACTTTGCAAACAGGAAATCGTGTCCTTCAGCATATTTTTGCGGGAGGGCTGGCTTTCAGCTCCAGCTTCCCGGACGATGAGGGCGCTTACCCGACCGGTCGATCGCCATGATGATGCCGACGCACAGCATGACTGTCAGCATCGATGACCCGCCATAAGACATGAACGGCAGGGGAATGCCCACCACCGGCGCCAGGCCCATCACCATCATGAGGTTGATCGCAACGTAGAAGAAGATCGTCGTGGTCAGCCCGGCCGCCACTAGCCGCGCATATCTGTCCTGCGTGCGCAGCGACACGCCTATGCCCCAGCGGAACAGCAGCATGAACGCGCCGATGAGCAGCACCCCGCCCAGCATTCCCCATTCCTCGGCCATGGTGGCGAAGACGAAATCGGTGTGCCCTTCGGGCAGATAGTCCAAATGGCTTTGCGTACCTTTCAGGAAGCCCTTGCCGAATATCCCGCCGGACCCGATGGCGATCTTCGACTGGCTGATATGATAGCCTGCGCCCAGGGGATCGCTTTCGGGGTCAAGAAAGATGAGGACGCGGTTCTTCTGGTAATCATGCAGGAAACTGAAGGCGATGGGCACGACGGCGGCCAGCGTCAGTCCCGATCCCACGAAAAGGCGCAGAGGCAATCCTGCAAGGAACATCACGGTGACCCCGCCCGCGGCGATCATGGTTGCGGTGCCGAGGTCGGGTTGAATCAGCACCAGCGACCAGGGCAGGCCGATCAACACCAGCGCGGGCCAGATGGCATTCCAGCGCCTTATCTCACCCACTGGAAGCAGCGCATAGAAACGCGCGACCGCGAGCACGATGATCGGCTTCATGAATTCGGAGGGCTGGAGTTGCATGAAGCCCAGGTTGATCCATCTCTGGCTTCCCCCCGCGACTCCTCCGATCAGTTCGACGAGGAACAGGGAGATCAGAACGGTGCCATAGGCGGGAAAGGCTAGGCGGGCGATGGTTTCCAGGGATATCCGGCTCAACACCAGCGCCATGCCTGAAAAGATGACGAAACGAACGCCCTGATTGATCGCCCAAGGGGTGATGCTGCCGCCGGCGGCGCTGTAGAGCACCAATGTTCCAAAGCCGGCGATGGCGAGCAATATGCCCAGCACGCGCCAGGGGAACTGGGTCAGGGGCTCAGGCACGATGCTCATGGCGCGCTGTCCGCCGGAGGAGGAGCGTCGTCCGCGTCGGCAGCCGGCGCCGTCGGTGAAGCCGGGGGGAGGGAAGGCGCGGCCGCCGCGCCGTTGCTCTCGGCTACGTTCATCGCTTTGGTCGCTTCGGCGGGAGGCGCCTGCCCCTTCTCGATCGCTTTCGCCAGCTTGTAGGCCGCCATCTGCCGGGCCATCCGTTCGGCCGGCGGACCGCCCCAATCCTTCTCTATGGTTTCCAGCTTCTCCATCGCCTTTGCGGGGTCAAAGAGGAAGGTCATGGTGTCCGCCGCGATCATGGGCGCGTCCTCGATCCGGTTGACGTGTCCGCCATGCTCAAGGATGCAGGCGATGGCATAGCGTGGATTGTCGAACGGAGCGAAACCCTGGAACAGCGCATGGTCGCGCAGCTTGAAGGGCAGCGAGGCGTTGCTGCGCACGCCGCCGCCGCGTTCGGCCATGGTGATGCGGCGGACCTGCGCCGTCCCGGTCTTGCCTGCCATCATCACGCCGGGCAGGGGGATGCGGGCCGCGCCGCCCGTTCCGCCGCCGTTCACCACCGCGCTCATCGCGTCGCGGATGGTCACCAGATGTTCCTCATTCACGCCCACAGGGGCTGGCGCGGGTCGGTGCGCGCCGAAGATGAAGTTGGGCATCAATTGCCGGCCCGTCGCCAATCGCGCGGCCATCACCGCCATCTGCAACGGATTGATGAGCATGTAGCCCTGACCGATGGTGGCGTTGACCGTGTCGTACACCTGCCATTTCTGATTATATTTTTTGAGCTTCCACGCCGGATCGGGGACCGTGCCGAAACTCTGGCTGGGGAAGGGAAGGTCGAACTTCTGCCCCATGCCGACGCGCCGCGCCATGCTGGCGATCCGGTCCATGCCGATCCGCTGCGCCATCTGGTAGAAATAGATATCGCAGCTTTGCGCGATCGCCCCGCGCATGTTGAGCGAACCGTGCCCGCGACGCTTATGGCAGTGGAACAGCGTGTTGCCGACCCGGATCGCACCGGGGCAGTTCACTGTGTCCATGGGTGAAATCCCCGCCTCCAGCAACGCGAGCGCCACCATCGGCTTGACCGTCGATCCTGGCGGGTAAAGCCCCTGCAGCGTCTTGTTGCGGAGCGGGACATGGTCATCCTTTGACAGCATGTCCCATTCAAGATGGCTGATGCCGTCCGAAAAGCTGTTCGGATCGAAGCTTGGCATCGACGCCATCGCCAGCACGTCGCCATTGTGGCAGTCGATCACCACCACGGAACCGCTTTGCGTCGCCAGCCGGCGCCCGGCATATTCCTGAAGGCCCGCGTCTATGGTGAGCTTGATCGCATTGCCGGGCGTGTCGGGCCGGGTGGTGAGTTCCCGCACGATCTTGCCCCGCGCCGTTACCTCCACGCGCTTGGCGCCCGGCTTGCCCGTCAATTCGCTGTCGAATGCGCGCTCCAGCCCGTCCTTGCCGACCTTGAAACCCGGCGTGATCAACAGCGGGTTCTTGCGCTCTTCATATTCCTTGGCCGACGCCGCGCCGACATAGCCGAGCAGATGCCCCACGGTCGCGCCTGCCGGATAATTGCGGGAAAAGCCCTGGCTTGGCGACACGCCGGGAAGGTCGGGCAGCCGTACGCTGACCGCCGCGAATTGGTCGTAGCTCAGCTTTTCCGCCACCTGGACCGGGCGGAACCCCGCCGATTTGTCGAGTTCCTCCTTGATCCGCTCAACCTCATCATCGCCCAGCGCCAGCAGATGGGCCAGGCTGCGGATCGTATTCTCCGCATCTGTCACCCGTTCCGGGATCAGGTCGACGCGAAAGTCGGTGCGGTTATTGGCGAGGGGGCGTCCATTGCGATCGATGATCCACCCGCGCCGGGGAGGGATCAGCGTCAGGTTGACGCGGTTGCTTTCCGAAAGGAGGTTGTATTTCTCATTCTCCGCAACGCTTATCCAGCCCATCCGTCCCACAAGCAGCGCGCCGATCGCCCCCTGCAAACCGCCCACCACCATCGCCCGGCGCGTGAAGGTGAAGGACAGGGAGGCTTCGGTAACGGTCTTCTTCTTGAGAAAAGGCAGCTTCATGCCATCACGCGCCAGCGGTCGATCCGGGCGCATTGCCGAACGACGAAGGGAAAGAGCAGGACAGTCCAGACCATTTGCGGTGCGACCAGCAGCAGTTTGATGTCTCCTCCGCCGGTGATCCGCGCGAAGAAGACGCCGCCGGCGATGCAGAAGATAATGGCGATGGCCGCGATTAACCAGTCCTGCCGATAGCTGCGCCAGACCATGCGATGTTCGATGGCGTCGATGCCAATCAGCATTATGGTCCACAGGCACATGGCCGAACCGATGGGTTGGCTGCTGGCGATATCGTCGAACAGGCCGAGCGGGACGCCGATCCAGGTGCGCCACAATTCGGGGCGCAACAACCGCCAGGAAAGCAGCAGCAGCAGACCGAAAGGAGGCATGACGGGCGATTGCGCGATTACCGGCAAAGCCGTCGCCAGCGATCCCAGCATGACCGTGATCACCGGGGTACCCGCCAGCCGAAAACGCGAAGGATGACGGCCAAGGCGCGGCACATGCTGCAAATGGGGATCGATCATGGGGCGGCTGCGTTCTGCGTGGCCTCCGGCACGACCGGAGCAGATGGCTCCCCGCCCTCCGGCCGGGTGACGGCTTCCTCGAAGGAGCGCTCCACCACCACCGCGTCGACCTTGGACGGGTTGGCGAGCGGCACGCCATAAGCGATCTCCCCCGCGATGCGGACGATTACCGCCACGGGAATGTTGGGCTGATAAACTCCGCCCACCCCGGATGTCACGAGCAGGTCACCTGGCTTGAATGGGTTACGCCCCGCAGCCAGCGCGCGAATCTCCAAAGTGCCGTCGCCCAGCCCCGTCGAGATGGCGGGCACGCTGTCATTGGCCCGCCGCACCGGCACGATGTTGCTTGTATCCGTCAGCAGCAGCACTTCGGCCGTATTGGGCGTGGTGCTATGGATGCGGCCGATCAACCCCTCGGGCGCGCGCACCGGCATGCCGGGCCGCACACCCTGCCAACGTCCCGCGTTGAGACGCGCGAACCGCCGAGCGCTACGGGCAACAGGTCGCCGCGTTCGTGACGTCGCACCTGGGGCTGGTGATCGCGTTCGGCCTGGGCGTCATCCTGCTGCTGCTCGTGCTACTGGTCGTATCGCCGATCGCGCCGCGCGGTGGTTGG
>Ga0207678_10001104_pt1 | contig 24734 bp, 20 predicted proteins | sample KBSC63metaG_FD_184319 | JGI IMG/M metagenome (GOLD analysis project Ga0207678, IMG submission 184319) | Corn rhizosphere microbial communities from Kellogg Biological Station, Michigan, USA - KBS C6-3 metaG (SPAdes) (version 2) | ecosystem: Host-associated > Plants > Roots > Rhizosphere > Soil ... | reverse complement strand
TTCTCCTAGAATTAGACGGAGCCTCAACGACGAGACACTGCAATCATTTTTGGGGCGATTCGAGAATGCTCCTATTTCAGTACCGCGTCGCTTTGCGCCCGATAAGAATTTCTTGCGATACCATAACGAGCGCGTTTTTCTCAGCCGATGAAAGCTTCAATGATCAACAACGTTAGATTTCACTATCTCTACCGGGATGGCAGCAACTATAAGAAATGGGCCGACATTGTATTTTCTAACCCCGATGACCTGCTCACCGACATCGTCGCGAAAGGATTGCGGAGCGCTTTTTTGGAGGACGGACTATTCATCGCTCACCAAGTTCGAGTTCCGGAAATTTTCCTCGCTGCAGAAGATCACCTTACGTCTGATGATCACTGCTTTCACGAATTCGACACGGTCCAGAGCACATTCGACGTACCAAATGATGTCTACAGTCGCTCAATCAGAGGCTTCATGGTCGAGGTCTCCAATGAAGCCATGCGCGGTTGGCGCGCGTTCGACCCGCAAGACAGATTCCCTCTGCAAGGTGGGTGAACCGGGTGCAGAGCCGCCCTTCGATCCAGCCCTTGCGATGTAGGTGCAAGGAGATGTGTCCGTGAAGGTGGGTGGTGACCGGGGCGGGGACGATGTACCAGAGGTCGAGAGGGATGATGCAGGCGGCCACGAAATCGACCTGCACGCCCATTTCGGGAATTCCCAAGCTCGGATGTGACGGGTGAACATGCAATTCGCATGTTTCGCCGTTACCGTTACACGCGTGGGCCTGTGGTGTAACGGAAGCACAGCACCCCGTCAAGGCAGCAGGCGCGGGTTCGAATCCCGTCAGGTCCATTCCTTCGGAGGACACTAACTCCGACGGAAGCTTCAGAGTGGGAGGGCCGGCAGACGGGGCATGGCTCTCTTTAGGAAAATCCTTGATTCGGCGCAACCGGGAGACGATAATTGAATTGACCTTGACGGGGTGCCAGCAATCCTGAACGGCCTCAATTTGAGGCCGTTTTTATTTTTGCGCCAAAGAATTGCCGAGTTTTGCTCGGCAGGACGGGTGACGGGGTCCGTCCCCTCTCGGAGTCCATGCCACCCTCCCACTTCGCGGGCGAGTCGCCCGCGACCACATACAATCCCCTTCTACCTTGGCGCCGGCAGACGCCACACCATTGTGACCACTAGCGCCACCGCGATTCCCAGCGACACCTCCACGAAGCGGTGCGAGGCGACGATCCAGGGTGGGCGTCCGTGGGTGATCAGCAGGACGATGGTCAGCGTGATGGCGGCAAAGCGATAGGCGCTGCCCAGGCGCAGCACGGCCGAGAGCAGTCCGCACACCAGGATTCCGGCTCCGTACACCATCCAGTTGGCATTGAAGTAAGTGGCGATCAGGGCGCCCAGGACCGCGCCCAGGGCTGTCCCAACGAAACGCTGCCATGCCAGCGCCAGAGGATCGGTAACCGAAAGCAGGATGACGATGGTGGAAATGGGCGCCCAGTAAAATTCCGGGAGCTTCACGGAGCGGGCCAGCAGCGTGGACACAACCGCGGCGATGGTGGTCCGCAGGGAGTGGAAAAGAGCTTCGCGGGTGAGCCCCAGGCGGGTTGACCATGCACTCATACAGCGGGCAATTGTATCGTGCGGACCGGAGAAGTCTCGCGGGCGAGTCGCCCGCGGTCCCGCAACCTGACGGCACAACCCACATACGACCCAGGCTTGCCAATCTGAACCGACCTGGACGTTATGCACCAGGCGTCGGGCCGGAAGACGTAGCGGTCACCACGGTAATCCAAAACCCCATAATTCTCTTTCTCGTTCAGATAGGCGCGCTACAATCGCGCCAAACCCCGTGGATATTAAGCGCATCATCAGCACGTTCACTTACCGCATTGAGGCCAAGCCTCAAGGCGGATTCATCGCCCATGCCAGCGATCCCAGCCTCCCGCCGCTCGAGGCCCCCACGCGCCAGGAGTTGCAGGAAAAGATTCAGGCCAGCATCGGTGCCGCCGTGGCCAGGGAATTTCCCGGATTAAATCTTCCCTCGGAAAACCTCCCGTCCGGAAATAAGGGGCCCAAGTTCGCCTTCCACGTTGAAGCCAAGCCGGGCGGCGGATTCAGCATTCATTCCCACGATCCGAACGCAGCCGCGATTGAAGGAGCCAGCCACGAGGAAATCGAGCACCCCTTCGCGGAAAAGCTTGCCGGCGTGGTTGGCAAGTACCTCCTGCCCGAACTGTCTCAGACCCTGACCAAGCAGGGTGGGGCCGGTGAGATAAAGGTATTCGTGGACCGGAAGGCAGGCTTCAGCGAAAGCACCGGCCCCAAAACGGTGACCTTCGGCGGCGCGCAAACTTTTCGGCCGTCGGGCACGCTTCAGACCCCCAACATCGACAACTCGCCCCTTGCTTTTGAGAAAAGCAAGAGCTGGCCCATCTTCCGTTTCCTGCTTACATTGCTGGTGATCGCTGCGCTGATGTACTTCTTCCTGCATCACTGAAGGCTGTGCCGAGCATCGCTCGGCCTGGACGGGTCGGAGACCCGTCCCTACACGAGCGCTACTGAAACTCCACAGTGATCAGTTTCGCGTTCTGCCTTCCAATGTTGGTCAGGGCGTGGGTCAAGCTGCCTTTTTCCCAGGCCACGTCTCCGGCCTTGAGTCGGACCTGCGACGGGGCCGCGCCTTCGATATCGCTGCGCAAGTCGAGATCGGTCACGGCTACGACCAGGTAAGGGCCGGCGTGATGGTGTTTGGGCAGGACGCCGCCCGGCTGCAGTTGGAGTTCGGAGGCGCGCGCGCCGTCCTTTACGAACAGGATGTCCTCGGTCCCGCCGTTCAGGATGTGCAGGCCTCTTTCTTCGTCCCACTTGGGCGGCGGCGAGCGGCGGGCCTCTTCGTCCTGCAGGAGTTCGATGGTGATGTTGCGGAAGGGCTGATCGGAAAGATTCTTCGCGATGTGGGCAAAGCCGCCGGGAAGGACGTGGGTCTCTCCATCCTGCAGGGTGATCCTGACTGGAGGCTTGCCCGCGACATCATTCTCCACGTGCGCGGCTCCCAGCGTCACGTAGATATAGTCGTGGCGATGGCGGTGCATGAGCGTGGCCGCATGCGGCGCCACTTCCACCTTGAATACGCGGACGTACTTATTTTCCAGGGCGAGATGGTGGCCGGGCTCGGCGGTAATCTCAACCTCAGGTGGAGTTTGGGCGGTGAGAGTAAAAGCAGCCAGCAAAATGATGCAAACAGCCAGATGATTTCGCATGAGGCCGGATTTTAGCATCTTGTTTCGGGACTTCTGAATTGAACCATGCCGAATTCAACCACAGAGGACACGGAGAAGTCTCAACCGGTTTAGACTGGGTCTGCGTGAACGATCTGGGCAAGATGCTGGTGGTGGCCGGGGCGGTTGCCATTCTGGTGGGAGTGGGGCTCATGCTTGCGGGGCGGGCCCACATCCCTCTGGGGCGGCTGCCTGGGGACATCGTTTATCGCGGAAAGAACAGCACATTTTATTTTCCGCTGGCGACCTCGCTTCTGGTGAGTGTTGTGCTTTCGGTGGTGCTTTATTTGATTGGGCGGTTCCGGCGTTAGGTAATGGAGTAAAGGTCGAAAGCGGACAAGAGTGTCCGACCCACACAGGCCGCTTATGAGTTCTACTGACCAGCTCGGATTCAGTTTCAAGCCGCCCGATCGCCGCGTCTGGACGGTGCGCGATCTGGTGGCCGCGGTGCGCACCCACATTGAACGCGAGTACGGCGACACCTGGGTGGAAGGTGAGATCTCGAATTTCAAGGCACATGACTCTGGGCACATGTACTTCAGCTTGAAGGACCAGAACGCGCAGATTCGCGTCGTGATGTTCCGCTCGCAGGCGCGGTTGCTGCGCTTTCGTCCGGAAAACGGCATGCAGGTGGTGCTGCGCGGGCGGGTCACCATCTACGAAGACCGCGGCGAGCTGCAGATTTCCGCCGAATACCTCGAACCCAAGGGCGCGGGCGCGCTGCTGGTCGCGTTCGAGCAACTGAAGGCAAAGCTCGAAGCCGAGGGGCTGTTCGACGCCGCCCGCAAGAAGGCGATCCCGACATTGCCGCGGCGGATCGGGATTGTGACTTCGCCGCAGGCCGCCGCGCTGCGCGACATTCTTAACATTCTGCTGCGGCGTCACCATACGGCCGGCATTCTGATTTTTCCGGCGCTGGTGCAGGGCGACACGGCGAGCGTCGAAGTCAGCGCTGGAATCCGTTACTTCAACAAAATGCGCAGCGTGGACGTCATTATCGTGGCCCGTGGCGGCGGTTCGGCCGAAGATCTGGCTGCGTTCAATGACGAGGCGCTGGCGCGCGTGGTGGCCGCGTCCCAGATTCCCGTGATTTCCGCGGTGGGCCATGAGACCGACTTCACGATTATCGATTTCGTGGCAGACCTGCGGGCCCCCACTCCTTCCGCCGCCGCCGAACTGGTCATTCGTTCCCGGCAGGAAGTGGAGGACCAGGCTGAGGGGCTGCGGCAGCGACTGGTCCGGGCTGCACGCTACCGGTTGCTGATGGGGAGGCAGGCACTAACCGAACTGGCGCAGCACGGCGCGTTTGGGCGCATGGTGGATCTCATCAACCGGCGCCAGCAAAAGCTTGACGACTTGAAGAATCGGCTGGACCGGGCTGAGCACCAGATTCTGGAGCAGCGCCGGCGTCGCCTTGAAACCGCGGCGGCGGCCGTGAGGCATTACGATGTCCGCCGCATGCTGGCCGGCATTCACCAGCAACTCGATTCGGGCGTCGCGGCTCTCGCTGCCGCGGCGCGAACTTCGCTGCTCCGCCGGAGCGGCAGGCTGAACCAGCTCACGGGACAGTTGGAGGCGCTTTCTCCGCTGGCCATCCTCGATCGCGGGTATGCTCTGGTGTTCGATCCCTCCGGAGCGCTGCTGAAAGATGCCGGCGCAGTAAAGCCTGGAGATGAGATCTCTGCCCGGCTAGCCAAAGGATCGCTGAGTGCGACGGTAAAGCGGCCAAGGTAGCTGTGGGTCACATCTTTACAAAGCCTTTATTTCGATCAACATAGACCCCGGCCTGAATTACAATTACTTTGTTCCCGCTCCCGTCAGGCACGATTTCTGGAAAGGGGCTTGCAGGTGAAGTTCTTCGCAGCGCCGTGGCCGCACCTGTCGCCGATTTCGGCGGTGGACATCCTGCTGGTCGCCATCATCATTTACGAACTGCTGGCGCTTATCAAGGGCACGCGCGCCGCCTACATGCTGGTGGGCGTGGCGGCGCTGGCCCTGGCGTTTTACTTTTCCCGGGTCGGCGAACTCACCACTCTGAACTGGCTGCTCAGCACACTGTTGCCGTACGCGGTGTTCGCGCTCATCGTTATTTTTGCGGCTGAGATTCGGCAGGCTTTGGCGCGGCTGGGACGCCGGCTCCTGCTCAGCCGAACCGCGGCGTCGGAGGCGGACGCATACGACGACATCGTGCTGGCGGCCAACCTGTTTTCCCAGAACCAGACCGGCGCCCTGATTGTGATCGAGCGGGAAATCGGGTTACGCACCTACATTGAGAGCGGCGTTCCCCTGGACGCGCATCTTTCCTACGACCTGCTGGCCACGATTTTCCGCCCCAGCGCGCCTCTGCACGACGGCGCCGTGATCGTGCAGAAAGACCGGATCGCCGCCGCAGCCTGCTTCCTGCCACTCTCCATGAATCCGGTGCTCTCGACCCAACTCGGCACCCGGCATCGCGCCGGTATCGGCGTGACCGAAGAAACCGATGCCATTGCGGTTATCGTTTCCGAGGAAACCGGCGCCATCAGCCTGGCAGTGAGCGGCAAGATCGAGCGCGACCTGACCGTGGAACAATTACGCGAGCGCATTGGAGAACTGCTGCGCCGTTATGTGCCACCCTCCACCTTGCCTACGCCCATCTCCAACGGCAGCGAGGAAACTTCGAGCCCCGAGGACGACAGCCAGAGAATATCCCTTCCGCGCGCCGCCGATTCACGGGTCAGTCCGGGAGGCGACCGCTAGGCATGAAAGATTTTTTTCAGCGGCACGTGCTGCACAATTTCGGCATCAAGCTGCTTTCACTGGCGCTGGCTGTGGGCCTGTGGCTGGCAGTGGCCAGCGATCCGCCTGCGGAAGTTGCAGTGGATGTGCCTATTGTGTTCCGCAATATTCCCGAGAACCTGGAAATCAGCAGCGAGAATGTGCCCCGTTCCCAGATCCGGGTACGAGGTCCGCAGCGCGTCGTGCGGCGCCTGCAGCCGGCGGACATTTACGCCGAGATCGACCTGAGCGGGATGAAGCCGGGGGAGCGCACCTTCGATTTGACCGCGCAACAGGTGCATCAACCCAGGGAGCTTGAGGTCGTCCAGGTGGTTCCCAACCAGTTCCACCTCATTTTTGACACTCGCCTTACACGCCAGGTCCCGGTGCGCCCACGGGCTTTCGGCAACTTCGCCGCTGGCTACCAGATCGGGCGCCTGGAGGCGGATCCTTCATCGATTACGATCAGCGGACCACGCCAGCGTGTCGCGGCCGTCGAGGCCGCCATCACCGACCCGATCGACGCCAGCGGCACCATGGAGCGGGCCACTTTCGTGCGCCATGCTTACGTCTCTGATCCCCTGGTTCAGGTGATGAATCCCAATCCGGTCCGGGTCACAGTTATCATGGAGCACGCCCCGGCCACAGCCGGGCGTTAAGTATTTTTCAGCATGACAACCCAGACGCGACAACTCTTCGGCACCGATGGGATTCGCGGCGTCGCCGGCGAATTTCCCCTGACCCAGGACAGCACTTACATGATCGGCCGCGCACTGGGACACGACCTGAAGCGCTCGGGTGGATCCGGACGCGTGGTCATCGGACAGGACACGCGGGAATCGAGCGCGTGGATTGCCGACCGGGTCACACACGGGCTGACCGCGAGCGGAATTGAAGTCCACAGCGCCGGCGTGATCACCACGCCGGGGGTGGCCTATCTCGCGCGCTCGCGCAAGTACGCGGCGGGCGTGGTCATTTCGGCGTCGCACAATCCCTGGACCGACAATGGCATCAAGGTCTTCTCCGGCGACGGCTACAAATTGCCGGACGCGCACGAGATCGCCATCGAACAGGAAATTTTTGCCCTGCTGCAGAACCCCGAGGCCCACGTGGATTCGTCCTTCCAGCCCACGCCCAGCCTCCCTGGCGAGGGCGAGCTCCGGCATGCCTACATCGCGTGGCTGGCGCAGAATGTCAGCACCGATTTAAGCCGCCTGCGCGTGCTGGTGGATTGCGCCCATGGCGCCGCCACCGCCGAGGCTCCGGATTTGTTCCGCCGGTGCCGCATGCAGGCGACGTTTCTAAGCGCAGCCCCGGACGGCAAGAACATTAATGAAAGCTGCGGCGCGTTGCATCCCGAAACCCTGGCCCGGGCAGTGGCTGAGAAACCGGGACAATTCGACCTGGGCGTGACTTTCGACGGCGACGCGGACCGCGCTCTTTTTTGTGATGCCAACGGCCGGGTAGTGAATGGCGATGCCGTGCTTCTGCTGGCGGCACGCGACATGAAGGCGCGCGGGGCATTACCCGGGGAAACTGTGGTCGCAACCACCATGTCCAACATGGGCCTCGAAATCGCGCTGCGAAATTCCGGCATTCGCCTGCTGCGCGCCAATGTCGGCGACAAATACGTGCTGGACGAAATGCGAAAGAGCGGCGCCGTCCTGGGCGGAGAGCAATCGGGTCACATTATTTTCCGGGACGGGGAAGCTACCACCGGGGATGGACTGCTCACCGCGCTGCGCGTGATGGAGACCATGGCGCGCACCGGAAAGCCGCTAGCCGAACTGGTGAGCGATCTCAAAGTCTTTCCTCAGATAATCCAGAACGTCCGGGTGCGCGAAAAAGTGCCCTTTGCCAAAGTGCCGGAGATTCAGCAGGCGATCGACTCCGCAGAGCGCGAACTGAATGGCAACGGGCGCGTGGTGGTGCGCTATTCGGGAACAGAGGCGCTGGCGCGAGTAATGATCGAAGCGGAGTCGGAAGAGAAGATGAAAGTGCTGGCCCAGAACATCGCGGGGGCGATCAAGCACGCGCTGGGAGCGTAGAGGCAGAGACCGTGTAGGGACGGGTCTCCGACCCGTCCGGGCCGGGCGAAGCTCGGCTTGATTTTATCCGTCCTAGAACCACCGAGAATGTCTCTTAAATCCTGAAACTGAGAAAATGAGAAAAGGCTTGTCGAGCTGCGCTCGACTCGACGGGTCGGAGACCCGTCCCCACACGGGCTACTCCAGGTCCCGCCAGTTCTGTCCCACCCCAACCTCTACTAGCAGCGGCACCGTCAGCGGATGAACATTTTCCATCTCTTCGCGCACCAGCTTCCGCATGCTCTCAACTTCTGCCTCCGGGACTTCGAACACCAGTTCATCGTGCACCTGCAGGGTCATGCGTGATTTCAATTCGCGCTCGCGCAGGGCCGCGTCGATCCGGATCATGGCAATCTTAATCAAATCGGCCGCTGTGCCCTGTAGCGGCGTGTTCACCGCCGTGCGTTCGGCGAAGCCGCGCTGGTTCGTGTTCTTGCTGTTGATATCCGGGATCGGCCGCACCCGCCCGAACAGTGTCGTGACTTTCTGGTCACGCCGCGCCTCTTCCAGCGTCGTGTCGATGAACCCGCGCACGCCCTTGTACTTTTCAAAATAGGCGTCGATGAACTGTTTGGCTTCCCTGGGCTCAATCCCAAGAGTCTGTGACAGGCCAAACGCCGAGAGCCCGTAAACGATGCCGAAGTTCACCACCTTGGCCTGGCGGCGATGATCGGCAGTAACCATCAGAGGCGGTACACCGAAGACCTGCGAGGCGGTGAGCGTGTGAATGTCGTCACCACGACGATAGGCCTCCACCAGCAGCGGGTCTTTCGAGAAGTGGGCCAGCAGGCGGAGTTCGATCTGGGAGTAATCGGCGGCCAGCAGGACGTGGCCGGGCTCGACTGTAAACGCAGCGCGGATCTCGCGGCCCAACTCGGTGCGGATGGGAATATTTTGCAAGTTGGGATTGGCCGACGACAGCCTTCCCGTCGCCGTGCCGGTCTGTCCGAACGTGGTGTGCAGGCGGCCGGTGGCGGGATTCAGCAGCGCCGGCAGGGCATCCACGTAAGTTGATTTGAGTTTGGAGAGCTGGCGGTATTCCAGCACCTTGCGGGCGACCTCATGCGTTTCCGCCAGATTTTCCAGCACATCGACGGCGGTCGAAATGGTCTTGCCCTTGCCGTATTTCACCGGCTTGGGCAGATTCATTTTGTTGAAGAGCACGTCGCCCAGCTGTTTGGGCGAATTGATATTGAACTCAGATCCGGAGAGTTGCCAGATTTCGCCGGCCTTGGCCTCGACTTCGCCTTCCAGCCGCGACGACATTTCTCCCAGAACTTCGCGGTCGATCTTCACCCCCGCGTGCTCCATCCCCGCCAGCACCGGCACCAGAGGCAAATCAATTTCTCCGTATAGCTTCAGCAACCCAGCCTGCTCCACCTCACGGCGCAGGACTGCGGCAAAACGTCCCGTGACGTCGGCGGATTCCGCCAGAGTTCCACTCAGCTTCAGGTTAAAGCGGCGTAGCGCCACTTCCGCCAGCCGGTGCGAGGAGTAGGTGGGGTCGAGCAGGTAGGAATACAGCATGGGATCATGCCGCACCCCGCGCAACGTGATGCCCTGGGGCTCGAAAGCGTGGATGGCCGCCTTGTAATCGTGGACGGCCTTGGGCACGCTCTCGTCTTCCAGCGCAGATCGCAGCCGCGCGCCTGCGGGTTCCTGCATGGAAACGGTTAGCGCCGTACCCGCGGCCGCGGAAATTGCAACCATGCGCGCGGGGGCAGCCTCGGCAGGCGCAGCGGTCAGGGGCAGCATGCTTTCCTGAGGCTCGTCCGCTTCCACTTCATCCTCATCCGCGACGCCGCTGGATTCGGCCTCGATGGCCACAGCCAGCGCATTCCCGGCGGAGACTGCCTTCAGCACGGCTTCCACGTCATCTGCAGATTTCGCCTCGCTGTAGTGTGCTTCGGTTACTTCCACCACCGGCAGTAGCTCTTTCAGAAGGGAGGTGAATTCCAGCTCGGTAAACAGTGCACGCAGAGCTTCGAGGTCGGGCTCGCCGGCACGCATGGCGTTCATATCAAGATCGACCGGCACATCGCAGTCGATGGTCGCCATGCGCTTGCTGAAGAGAACATTGTCGCGATTGTTCTGCAGCGATTCGCGGTAGGACTTTTTCTCGACTTCGGCGGCGCGGTCCAGCGCCTGTTCTACCGTTCCGAAGCGGCGAATGAGTTCGACCGAACCCTTGTCACCGATCCCCGGAGCGCCCGGGATATTGTCCACGGAGTCTCCACGCAGCGCCATGACATCGATGACGCGCTCCGGCGGCACGCCGAGAATCTCTTCCACCTTTTTCGCGTCACAGATCAGATTGTCCTTGGGCGGATTCAGCACCAGGACGCGATCGTTGACCAGTTGCAGCATGTCCTTGTCGCTCGAAACCACGTACACCAGGTACGATTGCGCCGCGGCTTTGCGGGCCAGGGTGCCGATCACGTCATCGGCTTCGTAGCCCGCCAGTTCGAGGATAGGAATGCGATAAGCCTCGAGCGCGCGCCGGATGTAGGGCACCTGCTGCACCAGTTCCGCCGGCATCTCGCTGCGATTGGCCTTATAGCCGTGATATTCAACTTCCTGGAAGGTCTGGGTCTTCAGGTCGAACCTGCGTACCTTGGTGACGGCCTCGGCTTCGGTATCACGGAAGGTGGGTGCGGCCACGTCGAATACCGCAGCCAGGTATTCTGGCGAAAAGTCCTCGCGCAATTTGCGCAGCATGTTGACGAAGACGTAGGTGGCCGCGGTAGGCAAGCCGGTCTTGGTGGTCATGCCGCGCTGCCGCGCCATGGCGTGGTAGGCGCGGAAGATGAAAGACATCGCATCCATGAGAAAGATGCGGCGGCCGTCGGTGGCTGTCAGCCTGGGTGCAGCGGGTGCAGGCTTCGTCGCCGGAGCGCCTTCGGGTGGCGGAGTCGAGAGTTTTCTTCGCGGAGGCAAGAGCTAAGTCTAGCAGGACAGAGCGGGCAGCAACGGGCACCTGGCCTCAGCGCCGCCGCCCTGGATTCATTGCCGTTTTCCCATTCCTGATTGCCAGCTATCGCTTGTATCCGGATAACCAGTTGATAGATACCAGTTCTCTGTTGTCAGTTGGTGCTCTTCACCGGCTTGCCGTATTCGGTTTGATAGTGCAGTTTGATTACGCCGCATGTGCCCTGATCCTGCGAATAAACCACGCAGGTATCGAAGGGGCGGGAATAGACGTGCAGGCTCACCGCACGCTGGTTGAATTCACGGGGGTTGTACACCCGGTGCACCGGTTCCAGTGGGTCCACGGCGCAGGGTGTGCGCGGGTTCATTTCGACTGTGTCGGCGGTTTCGAGCTTGCAGGTACCCTGGTCGAGGTCCTGCGCAATCGTGCGGTAGTTTTCCACCCGCAAGCGCCCGATTGGGACCGCCATCCAGCAATTCTGCTCACGGTGGTTGTGCACCGAACTCGCCTGACCCACTTCCCAGCAGATGGCAATCAGTTCATAGAGCGGCGTCTTGTCAATCAGGTTGCGGGTATAGTGCTGGCGGTCCCAGGTCAGGTAGGGCGTCAGGGTGTCGGATGCAACCGGAGTGTTCTCCAGAAAACGAATGATCTGGTCGATCCGGCGGAAGGCCGGCTCGGGATACTTTCTCAGCTCCGCGACAAAATCCTGGATTGGAACCGGCTTTGATATGGCTTGTGTTCCCATGGCTCACTCCTGCAAGGCCCAGTATATTCCTGGGATCGGTCACTCCAGAAACATGCAATCTCCGTAAGAATAGAACCGGTAGCCCTGGCCCACGGCATGGCGGTAGGCATCGAGCACGCGCTCACGGCCAGCGAACGCGCACACCAGCATGAGCAGAGTGGACTGCGGCAGATGAAAATTGGTGAGCATCGCGCCCACCACCCGGAACTCATGGCCGGGATAGATAAAGATATCGGCCTCGCCGCTGCCGGCCTGTATCCTTCGCGATTCCCGGGCGGAATATTCCAGCGTCCTGACCGTGGTCGTTCCTACCGCCACCACCCGCCGTCCGGAATCCAGAGCGCGATTGATCGCCGCAGCCGCGCCTGGGGAAATGGAATACGACTCGCGGTGCAGTTTGTGCTCTTCTACGCGCTCTTCGCGCACCGGTTGGAAGGTGCCTAACCCCACGTGCAGCGTCACTTCGGCGGTTTCAATGTCTCGCTCTTTCATCCCGGCAAGAATTCCTGGCGTGAAGTGCAGACCCGCGGTGGGCGCGGCCACCGAGCCCTTTTCCCGGGCATAGATGGTCTGGTAGCGCTCCCGGTCAGCGGGAGCGTCGGGCCGATCAATATAAGGAGGAAGCGGGATATGGCCGATGCTTTCGACCGCGGCAAAGAAATCCGGCACGGCAGCGAAGCGGATGCGGCGCTCTCCAAAACTGCCTCGGGCCACGACTTCTGCCTGTAATTCGTCGTGCTCGCCGAAAAACAGATGCTCTCCCGCGCCGATTTTTCGCCCAGGCCGCACCAGGCACTCCCACTCGTTGGGCTCGCTCGAAACCTGCCGGGTCAGGAGGACCTCGATTCTGCCCCGCAAAAAATCGCGTGCAGCCGGGTTCTTTGCACTGAGCGGCTGCGCTTTCACACCACCTCTCCTGCCATACAGGCGCGCGGGGAAGACGCGCGTATTGTTGAACACGACCAGATCGCCCGCTCGCAGCAGGCCGGGAAAGTCCCGGAATTTTTCGTCGCTCACTCCTTCAGCGGCGCGATTCAGATGCAGCAACCGCGACGCTGCCCGGTCGGACAAAGGTTCCTGGGCGATGAGTTCTTCAGGAAGTGAATAATTGAAATCGGAAATCAGCACTGGGCTTGATTATAGGATTTTTTCTGTTTTCATCCGAAAGCAGGACAGGGTGGGCTCATGCAAGAATGTAATAGTGTGTAAACGGCGTTGTAACCGCCAACGTGGTTGAGTTAACATACGCGGAAACAGCTGGGGCTTGCGGTCCAACTTTCCGAAAACGATGTCCAGCGAACGTCAACATCGGCGCGAAATCGTCCTCTTTGGCAGGGCCCTGCACGAGCGCGGCTACGTAGCCGCAATGGACGGCAATCTCTCCGTGCGCCTCGACCAGCGCCGCATCCTCGCCACTCCAACCTCCATGTGCAAGAGCATGATGAAGCCTTCGGACCTGGTCATCGTGGACATGGAGGGCCGCCGTCTGGAAGGACGCCGCGACGTCTCCAGCGAAATCGCCATGCACCTGCTGATTTACAGGTTGCGGCCGGATGTGCAGGGCGTGGTGCATGCCCATCCGCCCACCGCCACCGGCTTTGCCGCAGCCGGCATGGCGCTCAATCAACCGCTGGTATGCGAGGTGGTGATCGGGCTGGGCTCGATCCCGCTGGCCAAATACGGCACGCCGGGAACGCCCGAGCTTACCGCTGCGCTCGAACCCCTGGTTCCCCAGTACGATGCCATTCTCATGTCGAACCACGGCGTGGTCGCATATGGCGCAGACCTGCATCAGGCCTACATGAAGATGGAAACCGTCGAGCACTTTGCCCAGATCGCGCTGGTCACCCACCTGCTCGGACGCCAGCAACCCCTGGGCAGCGAGGAACTGGGAAAGTTGATGGCGGCGCGCAGCAAATATCAGGGATCAAGGTCAGCCGCGTCCCTGCCCCTGGCCGTTCCCTATGCCGGCGACACTGATGACCGCCCGCAACCCGTTGCCCGACCTTCCCGGCGAGTACGTCACCGGTAGGGTCTGGATGTAGGTCGTGTGTGTGGTCGTGTGTGTGGTCGCGGGCGACTCACCCGCGAGACAGCTTCCAGTCAGAGGAACCGTGAGCGGCTCTCAGCGGTGTTCCTCGCTGCCTGCAGGCGGGTCGTCCCCTTCAATCGCTATCAATTGACCTGGATCCGGCTTAAAAGCCGCGGGCGGGTCGCCCGCGCCCACACAACCACACCACCAGCGAACTCCTACTCTCCACCGATTCGGAAGCGCATTCCGGCGCGGACATTGGCTCCCAGCGCCGGATATCCCACGACTTCCTGATAGGCCTTGTCCACGGCATTCTCGAGATTTACATAGGCCGTGATGCGGGAAGTGAAGGCATACCATCCGCCGAGATCCACGCGAGCGTACCCGGCCGCGTGGTTGATGCCGTAGCCGAGGAAATCCGAATCGGCGCGCCTCCCGATGAAACTTCCGCCCAGATTTGCTCCCCAGCGGGTGCTCAGGTAAGTCAGCAGCAAACTTCCCGAATGCTTGGGACGTCGGATCAGCGGCTGGCCCGGCCCGAGCAGCGGATCGAAAGCAAACGGCTGCTCCAGAATCTGCGTCGAAGTGTAGGTGTAGGAGCCGTCGAGCGACAGCTTCGCCAGCGGACGTCCGTGAAACTCCACCTCCGCCCCGTGCGCCAATGCCTCATTCACATTGACATACTGACCGCAGAAGGCGCTGGGTGGCGGACAGGCGGTCCCGGTCAGGAAGTTGAAATCGATCTTGTCATGAAACAGGCCGTTGAAGTACGTAGCTGTCAACGAGTAATCCCGGGAAAACTTCTGTTCCACGCCAGCTTCGAAGGAGCGCGCCTTCTCCGGCTGGAGGTCTGGATTGGGAATCACCGGAAAGCCGCCGCCATTCCCGAATGACTGGGCGAAGCTGGGCTCCTTGATACCGGTAGCGTAGCTGAAGCGGAAGCGCGTGCCGGAAAAGAAATTCCCGCCGCGCAGCGCCGTGAAGCCCAGCGCAATTCGCGGCACAACCTTATTTCCAAAACTTTGGTTGTGGACAAAGCGGGCCCCAGCCACTACGGAAAGCCGTCCGAGGGTCAGAAGCTGTTGTCCGTAAACCGCATGATTCAAGCGCACGCCGTGACTCAGAGAATCCGGAAGGCTGCCGGTGGTCCCGTTCTCATCCTCGAACTCATATCCCACCGTGGTCCGGGCCCAGCTTCGTTCCGTGTAGTCGCCCTGATAGTCGAAGCCGGCGCGGTTGATGTTGGTGATGGCGTGGAAGGGAGTATCGATCTGGTTGCCGAAGGGATCCACGCGGCCGGGCTGATTGACGGGTTGAATATTCGTGCGGTGCAGGGCGTACTCAAAGCCGGTTAAGCGATGCTGCCAGCGCGACGGCCCTGCTATCGTTAACTCCACGCTGGCCAGCAGGTTGTTCTGCCGCGCGCGCTGGTCTAAGTCCGGCGGCAGAATAGGGTCGCCGTTGAAATTCCAGTAGCTCTGCACCCCCGTGGCGCTGTTGGAGTGCCGAGCGCGCAGGCGCAAGGCCGCCCAGTCGGTCAACTTCACACCGACGTTCCCGCCCTGCAATGAATTTGAGTAATCGTCGTTCGGACCCTGCCCCCTGGTGTTGAACTGATCGCCGAACAGGTTGTAATCGAAGCGGCCATTGGCGCCCGCCAGCGACGCATAGCCATTCGCCGTGCTCAGATTTCCGCCGTCGGCGCCGAAACGCAGCTCAGGAACCGGCGTGCTTCCAGTGCGGGTAAAAACTTGCACCACACTGGTCATGGCATCGGAGCCGTACAACGTGCTTTGAGAGCCGCGGACAAACTCCAGGCGGTCAGCGCCGGTCAGCGGAAGCACGCCGAAGTCGAAGATTCCTCCGGGGTCGTTGGCCGGAACTCCGTCCACAATTACCTTGTTGTACGTGGACTCGCCGCCGCGAACGAACAATGACGACAGCCCGCCACGCTGCCCGGCTGAACTCACCACCGCGCCGGGAAGAAAATGCAGGGCATCGTCGGCCGCTACCGGGCGCATGACTTCCAGTTGTCCTGCGCTCAGGACTTCCACGTCGGCCCCGCCTGCGCTGCTGGGAACCAGAGTGCGGGTAGCGCTTACAGTCACGGTTTCGGTAGCTGGAGCCAGCCCGAGGCTCACGGTAATAGTTTCCGAGTTGGACGCGGAAATGTCAGTGTTTGCGACCGCGAACCCCGCGGCCAGTATCCGCACCCGGTATGAAGCTGCTGCGGTTCCCCGAAACACAGCCACGCCCTCAGCGGATGTGGTCGCAATGGCGGCCGGAGTCGAGGAATCGACGGGAAACAATTCAACTTGCGCCCCAGCCACCGCCGCCGATTGGGGATCAACAACATGGATTGTGAAATCGGCGGCCGACGCCGCTGCCAGCAGGAATAAAACCGAAACGCAAATCTTGAAGAACCGCATGCACTCCTCCTTTGTCACGCGAAAGGGGTTGGTGTGGACGGTTCACGCCGGTCTCCTGGCTTGCGAGTAAGGACGAAATGCGGACTGTCGATCTTCCCAGTCCACGTAGGGGCAGGTGTCTCACCTGCCCGGCCGAGCTCAGCTCGGCTTTCCGGACGTCCGATGAATACAACCGGCCTTCCCGGGCTTCCCCAGTGACCGGCTGCGATTTCCTCGCTTACAGTTGCGCGGCAGCGCGGGATTCTCACCCGCTTCCCTCCTCGTCAGAATGACAAGGTTGCGCGAACCAAAGAAGTTGTGAAAGAGCAAACTGATTACGGTTTCGAAAATCTACTCCGCTCACGGCAGTGAAGTCAATCGGCACAAGATGGCGCCGGTGTGGCGCGGGCGCCCTCGCCCGCGGCTTTTGACTCTGGTCCTCCCTATCTGGAAACTCGGTGCGCGCCCAGTGCCTGGAAACCTAGTAACCCTCTGGATGGGTTATTCCAACCGGCCTGCTTGTTGAGAACAGCGCAAGCGGCGTGGCCGCGGTCCGGCCGCTCGCGGGCGATGGCGCCCGCGCCACACCACACAAAATCTAGTGCCCGCGATGCAGATGCTCCTTGATCCATTGCAACGCGCGAGTCGGCTGCAATTGTTGCGAATGATTTCCGTACCACAGCACCAGCCCGCCCATGCCGAGCAGGAGGAGCATCACGGCATTCAGCACCCAGCGGCGGCGATGTCCGGACTGGGCGACGGCCGCGGGCAGATTGGAAGCAGTCAGAGCGGTCTCAGGGGCCGCCGCTGCGGCGACGGGCGTGGCTCGTCGTGCCCGGAAGCTGGCCAGTACCAATAGCGCATTGGTGATCAGGATGACAGCGAACGCCAGTCCTGGAACAAACGCGAGTCCGCTGCCGCGCTCGCGCGCCACCTCGATAGCCAGGACTACCGTGATCAGTCCTCTGGGCAGCACCCAGAAAATTAGTTCCCGGTTGTGCTCTTCAATTCCCCGCCACGCCCAGCGGCTGGAACGAATGGCCAGCCAACGCGCCAGAAATAGGGACCCCAGCGTACCCACCATAAGCAGAGGATGCTCGCGAAAGATTCCCAACTCCGCCACCGCGCCGATCAGCACAAAAAAGAAGGTGCGCACCAGGAACGCCAGTTCGGAGTGAAACGTAAGCAAGGCCTGTTGTGACTCGGCCATTTGCGCGACTGGCAGAGTCAATCCCAAGCCGGGATCGACGCCGGGGAAATTTGAAAGCGTCAGGCCAAAGCCCAGGACCGCGATCAGACCGTTCGCGCCCAACGCTTCCATTCCGGCATAAAGGACGAGAACAATCGAGAAGGTCAGCACTTGCCAGAAACGCTGTTCGGAGAGCACGTGCAACAGTCGCGACCACAGAATGCCTCCCGGGATAGCGAACAGCAGCGCAATTCCGACTTGATTCCCCAAGCCGTGCACCAGCCCTTGCGCGACTGCCCCGCCCTGGCTGCGCATGTCGAGAAGCAGCCCGACCGTGAGCACAGCCAGCACATCTCCCCACGCCGCTTCCAGCATCAGCGTGACTCGGACCGGTTCTTCCGCCTGCAATTGCTGCAACACCGGCAACACCACGGTGCTGCTGGTGCAGCCCAGTACGGCCCCCACCAGCAGGCCGTCTGTCCACGACAGACCGAGACCTTTGGCGACGATCACCGCAACCAGCACCATGCTGAAAATGTAGGCCAGCGTGGCCAGCAGAAAGCTGCCGGGAAAATGTTTCAGGGTGTCGCGAAGATTGAGCTCCAGACCGCCTTCGAACAGCACCAGAATGATGGCCAGGGTTCCCAGCAGATTCGTGGTCTGGGCCAGCGTGCCGCGTTGCACCAGGCCCAGCACCGGCCCGAGCAGAACGCCCAGCATCATCAGCACCAGCACGTCCGGGATTCGCGTCAGTCCAAAGACGCGGTTGGCCAGAAAGGCCACCACCAGCAGACCGCCGACCAATCCCAGAACTAACGCTGCGGACATTCCTGCTCCATCGTCCTACGGGACCATTTGCTTCAAGGGTGTGATCGGGAATGTTGCCCAGACCGAACCTGACCGGGACATCTTATCGCGTGCTACTCTCGTCCTCCGGGCTAAAAATCACAAAGGAGAACTCGGACTGGCGACCGCTGAACAACTCGTGCCCGTGGGCTTCAGCCTGGCTGCGGCGTTATGCTGGGGCACCAGCGACTTCAGCGGCGGCTACGCTTCCCGGCGCTCCGATTCCTTTCTGGTGACCGCACTCTCGCACGCCGGCGGCTTCGTACTCATGCTCACGCTCGCGCTCGCCACGCACCCAGATATTCCCTCGCGCTCGAGTCAACTCTGGGCTGCCGCGGCTGGAGCGTTGGGTGGGGTAGCCCTGCTCCTGTTTTATCGCGCGCTCTCGCAGGGCATGGGACTGGCCGCCCCCGTGGCCGCGGTTCTCGGCGCCGCCATCCCGGCCGCGCTCACCATGATCACGCACGGACCGCCGGGCAAGCTTGGCCTCGCCGGCTTTCTGCTGGCGGGGTTGGGCATCTGGCTGATCTCGCGTCCCGATGGTTCAGATAACTCTCGCGGAGTTTTCATCGCAGCCTTGGCCGGAATCGGTTTTGCCGGATTCTTCATCTGCATCAGCCGCACCGGCGACAGTTCCCCGGTCTGGTCGGCTGTGTTTTCCCGCGTGGCTTCCTTGCTGCTGGTGGGGACCATCGCGCTGTCCCGCCCGCGCAAAGGGCCGCTGCTCCGCGCGGATGCAACCATCGCGATCTTCGCTGGATGTCTGGATGTCACCGGCACCGCACTCTTCATTCGGGCCAATCAGACGGGGAGGCTGGATTCGGTGGTGGTTCTGTCCTCGCTTTATCCAGCCCTGACCGTCCTGCTGGCCCGCTTCTTTCTCAAAGAACAGTTCACCGGCTGGAAAACGGCCGGCATCCTCGCCGCCGTGGCGGCGGTGCCGCTGATCGCGCTGCAGTAAAAAGCAAATGAACTCACGTGGGGACAGCCGCCCTCGGCTGTCCGGTCGAGCGAAGCTCGACAGTTGTGGGCGGTTGCGGACTAGATTGTCGCGAACCAGCAGCGGGGCTTCGCTCCGCCGGACAGCCGAGGGCGGCTGTCCCCACGTGGGCTGTTATAATCAACAATTGCGCTCATGCCTACGAAGCGTCTGATTCGCTCCACCACAGTCCTTTCGGTCCGCCGCAACGGCACCGTCGTCATGGCCGGTGACGGCCAGGTCACGCTCGGCGAAGGCGTCATCAAGCACTCCGCCAAGAAGATCCGCCGGCTTTACCAGGACAAAATCCTGGCTGGATTTGCCGGTTCCACCGCCGACGCCTTCACCCTGTTCAGCCGCTTTGAATCAAAGCTGGAGCAGTATCACGGCAACCTGGGACGAGGCGCGGTCGAACTGGCCAAAGACTGGCGCACCGACAAGTTTTTGCGCCATCTGGAAGCCCTGCTGTTGGTCTCGGACAAAGATCAGACGTTCCTGCTGAGCGGCCAAGGCGATGTGATTGAGCCCGACGGCGGCATTGCCGCCATCGGCAGCGGCGGCCCCTACGCCCAGGCAGCCGCCCAGGCCCTGGCCGACCACACCCAGCTGACGGCCCGCCAGATTGCCGAAGAAGCAATGAAGATTGCAGGCAAAATGTGCATCTATACTAATGACAAGGTGACGATTGAAGAACTCTAAGCGCGGACGTCGGACGTCAGACCTCGGACGTCAGCAATTCGTTGCCGAGGTCTGACGCCCGAGGTCCGAAGTCCGATTTATGGCTATTTACCTACCCGCTGCCGCTGAAGAAGAACAGATCGCGCTCGACGAACTCACTCCGCGTGAAATTGTCGCCGAACTGGACAAGCACGTTGTGGGTCAAAAGGACGCCAAGCGCGCCGTCGCCATTGCTCTGCGCAATCGCATGCGCCGCCAGAAACTCACCCCTGACCTGGCGGAAGAAGTCATTCCCAAAAACATCATCATGATCGGCCCCACCGGCGTGGGCAAGACCGAAATCGCGCGCCGACTGGCCAAGCTCGCCAACTCGCCATTTCTGAAAGTGGAGGCTTCGAAGTTTACCGAGGTCGGCTATGTTGGGCGCGACGTTGAGTCCATGATCCGCGACCTGGTCGAGATCGCCATCGAGATGGTGCGCGAAGAAAAGCTGGAAGACGTCTCCGACAAGGCCGAGCTCAATGCCGAAGAACGCCTGCTGGACATTCTGCTTCCTCCTCCCGCTCCCCGCCCCGCCGAGGGATCCACAGGCGGCATGGTGCTCGAAGGGACATCGGCTTCTTCCAGCCATGAGTCGCAAAGCCGCACCCGCGAGAAACTTCGCCAGCAATTGCGCGAAGGCAAGCTCGACGACCGCACCGTCGAGATCGATGTGCGCGAGCGCAATTTCCCGTCCTTCGAAATCATCTCCAACCAGGGTGTTGAAGAGATGGACGTCAACATCAAGGATATGCTGCCCAACATCTTTGGGCAGCGCACCAAGAAGCGGAAGATGAAGGTCAACGAGGCCTTCGAGTACCTGATCCAGGAAGAAGAGCAGCGCCTGATCGACATGGACCAGGTCACCCGCATGGCCATTGATCGCGTGGAGGATGCCGGCATCATTTTCCTCGACGAAATCGACAAGATCGCCGGTCGCGAAAGCGGCCACGGCCCTGATGTCTCCCGCGAAGGCGTGCAGCGCGACATCCTGCCCATCGTCGAAGGCACCACGGTCAACACCCGCTACGGCATGGTGCGCACCGACCACATCCTGTTCATCGCCGCCGGCGCTTTCCACGTTTCCAAACCCAGCGATCTGATTCCCGAATTGCAGGGCCGCTTCCCCATCCGGGTGGAGCTGCAATCACTAACCATGGAAGATTTCATCCGCATCCTAACCGAACCCAAATCTTCACTGGTGAAACAGTACGTGGCCTTGATGGAAACCGAAGGCGTAAAGCTGGAATTCACCCGCGAGGCCCAGGAAGAAATCGCGCGCTACGCCTTCCGCGTGAACGAAGGCACGGAAGACATCGGCGCCCGCCGCCTGCACACCATCATGGAGCGCGTCCTCGATGAAATCAGCTTTGACGCCCCGGACAAAAAAGGCGAGCACATTAAAGTGGACGCCGACTACGTCCGCAAGATGCTGGCCGACATCGTGAAAGACCAGGATTTGTCGCGGTACATCCTGTAAGGCACTAACCCCAGAGGGCACAAAGGAGACGGAGGCACGATTTTCTCCGTGTCCTTTGTGTCCTCTGTGGTTAAGATGTCGAAACATGAAAGCCATCGACCGGCAACGGATCAGATCCCTCATGCAGCGCGAGCAGCAGCGCTTCGTGAACGAGCGTCCCAAGTCCAAGGCGCTCTTCGAGCGCGCCGGCAAGTCGCTCCTCGGCGGCGTGCCCATGAACTGGATGATCAAGTGGGCCGGCGCTTTCCCGCCTTTCGTCCGCGAGGCCCAGGGCGCGCACTTCTACGATGTGGACGGGCACCGCTACATCGATTTTTGCCTGGGCGACACCGGCGCCATGACCGGGCACTCTCCCTTCGCCACGGTAAAAGCCGTGGAAGACCAGGTGAAGCGCGGCATCACCCTGATGCTGCCCACGGAAGATTCGATTTTCGTCGCGGAAGAATTGCAGCAGCGTTTCGGGCTGCCCTACTGGCAATTCGCTCTGACTGCAACCGACGCAAATCGTTTCGCCATACGGCTGGCGCGCCAGATCACAAAGCGTCCCAGGATTCTGGTCTTCAACTGGTGTTATCACGGCACCGTGGACGAAAGCTTCATCACCCTGAAAGACGGTGTTGCGCAAGCTCGTCGCGGCAACATCGGGCCGCCCGTCGATCCCGCGGTCACCACCAGGGTGGTCGAATTCAACGACCTCGCTGCGCTGCAGCAGGCGCTGGCCGCGGGCGATGTCGCCTGCGTGCTGGCCGAACCGGTCATGACCAACGTCGGAATCGTTCACCCCGAAACCGGCTACCATAAAGCATTGCGCGAGCTCACCCGAAAATCCGGCACATTGCTGATCATCGACGAGACCCACACCATCTGTGCCGGACCGGGTGGCTATACCCGGGCCGAAAATCTCGATCCTGACTTCTTCATCTTCGGGAAGGCCATTGCCGGCGGCGTTCCGGGCGCGGCTTACGGGTTTACCCAGGAAGTCGCGAAGTGCATCTCCGATGGCCAGAACCTGGAAGACTGCGACACCGGCGGAATCGGCGGGACCCTGGCCGGCAATGCCCTTTCGCTCGCCGCCATGCGGGCCACCCTGACCAAGGTGTTGACCAGGGAAGCCTTCCCCCGCATGATCTCCGCGGCCGAGCGCTGGACGGCTGGAGTCGAGAAAGCGATCGCCGAATTCTCCCTGCCCTGGCACGTAACCCGGCTCGGTTGCCGCGCCGAATATCAGTTCTCGCCCACCCGTCCGAAAAACGGCACCCAGGCCCATGACGCCATGGACTTCGAGTTGGAGCGACTGATGCATCTCTACGCCATGAATCGCGGAATCCTGCTCACGCCCTTCCACAACATGGCCCTGATGTCGCCTCAGGCCGATCCAGAAGATGTCGATCAACACACCCGCGTCTTTCGCGAAGCGGTCAAGGAGCTGGTGGCATAGCTCCTGGGTGGACGATTCCCGGATGGGTCGGACACTGTTGTCCGACGCCTTTGCCTTTGATTTTCCCGTGCTTTCAAGTTGTTGTCGGGGCCAAGGGGCAACATCACCGGACCAACCCACCAGACACGAAGAAACTCTTGCCCCTCTGTTAACCTGTTGGTTCGCACGATGAAGCGATCCGACTGGAACATTCTGATCTGCGTGTTGAGCTGCGCTGCGTACGTTTCCTGTGGCGCTCCGGGTGTCCCTATCCCGCCTTCGCTTGAACTGGCCAAGCCGGTCAACGATCTGCGCGCGGCGCGCAAGGGCGATAAGGTGTACCTGGCCTGGACCGTGCCCTCGAGGACGGTGGACCGCCAGTCCGTGCACCATCCGGGAGCCACCCGCATCTGCCGCAGCCTGACTGTGCCCGTCGCCGATTGTAAGAATCCGGTGGCGGAAGTTCCGCCCGGCCCCCTGCCTGCTGTTGGATCAAACAGATCAAACTCGCCAGCCCCGAAAGTTGAGGCCAGCTACACCGATGTACTGCCCGAGTCGCTGCAAGAGCAAGATCCCACCGGCACGATCAGCTACGCGGTGTCAGTGCAGAACCAAAGCGGACGCAGCGCCGGACTGTCCAACCAGGTGCAGGTCCCGTCCGCGCCGACGCTGCCCCCGCCAGGTCGTTTCCGCTCCCAGTTGAAGTATGACGGCGTGCTGCTCTCGTGGGATTGTCCCCCGGCCCCGCCAGCTTCAGCCCAGATCACGTACAAGCTGCGCATTTATCGCCGCGAGCAGGGAAAGCAGACCGACACCAGAGTCAGTGATGCCGGCCTCCCGGACTGTTCCTCAACCCAACCGGTCAGCACGTTGCCCGAATTTCTTGACCAGACCGTCGAGTGGGAAAAGCATTACGACTACCGCGCCACGCTGGTAACGGTTGTTTCCGGACCCGGCAAGCCCGAAGTGGAAGTGGAAGGCGATGACACTCCGGCAGCCCAGGTCTTCGCCCACGATGTCTTTCCCCCCGCCGTGCCCAGCGGACTGCAGGCGGTTTTCTCAGGAGTAGGCCAGTCTCCATTCGTCGATCTGGTATGGTCACCCAACACCGAAGCCGACCTTGCCGGTTACAACATCTTCCGCCACGAAGCCGGGGAGCAACCGGCCAGGCTCAACTCCGAACCGGTGAAGGCCCCGGCCTTCCGCGACCCGAACGTGCAACCGGGAAAGAAATATTTCTACTCTGTCTCCGCGGTGGACGAGCGCAACAACCAAAGCCCGAGGTCAGAAGAGGCTAGCGAGCAGGTACCCTAGAAGCTTTCAGCAACACGGAACGCTGAGAACTGGGAACTAAGAACTGACATCTGATTGCCGGCAAAAAGAGGGCCCATGAAATACTGCCGTTTCCAGTTAGACAACCAACCTCTCTATGGCCTGGTCGAATCCGTAAGCGGCCAGGAACAAATCACCCGTATTTTTCTGAAGCCGCCGCAAAACGCGGGTGGAGACCTGGAAGACGTTCCCACGCGCCGCATGGAGCATCTTGCGCTGGCGGAGGCCGAACTGCTCCCGCCGGTCTGTCCCTCGAAGATCGTTTGCGTGGGCCGCAACTATCGCGAGCACGCCGCCGAACTGGGCAACGAAGTTCCCACCGAGCCCCTGATCTTCCTCAAGCCGCCCTCTTCGCTGCTGGCCCCCAGGGCTCAGGTCCGCCGGCCCCGGATCGCCGAGCGCGTGGACCACGAAGGCGAACTCGGCGTAGTGATCGCAAAAAAGTGCTACCAGTTGGCCGCGGACGAAGATGTTCGTCCCTACGTTCTGGGCTACACCTGTGTGAATGACGTGACCGCGCGCGACCTGCAAAAGAAAGACGGCC
>Ga0207678_10001099_pt1 | contig 24793 bp, 24 predicted proteins | sample KBSC63metaG_FD_184319 | JGI IMG/M metagenome (GOLD analysis project Ga0207678, IMG submission 184319) | Corn rhizosphere microbial communities from Kellogg Biological Station, Michigan, USA - KBS C6-3 metaG (SPAdes) (version 2) | ecosystem: Host-associated > Plants > Roots > Rhizosphere > Soil ... | reverse complement strand
GGCGGTGTAACGGTGTACGTGGCCGCGTCGAATCTGGTCCCCGAGTTCCAGCACAAGCATGGATGGCGCTTCCCGGTCGCATTCTTTGGTGGATGCGTGGCGTTCGGCGCGGGACATGCTTTGCTGGCGATGGTCTGACCATGGAAAAGATGCCGAAGCCTCATCGCCGCAAATCCGAGCCGTCGCTGTTCGCGCCTCCGTCGTCCGCGCAACCGCTCGCGGCGCGCATGCGGCCGCGGAGTCTCGACGAGTTCGTCGGACAGGAGCATCTACTCGCTGCCGGCAAGGCGCTGCGTACGGCGATCGAGCGTGGCACCATCGGATCGATGATCTTCTGGGGCCCGCCCGGAACCGGCAAGACGACGCTCGGCCGGCTCATCGCCCAGTACACAGATTCCGAGTTCGTCCCGTTCTCCGCGGTGACCGAAGGTGTGCCGCGAGTGCGCGAAATCGTTGCAGAGGCCGAGGAGCGTCTGGAGCGGGGCCGTGCGACCATTCTGTTCGTGGACGAGATTCATCGTTTCAATCGCGCACAGCAGGATGCGTTTCTGCCGCACGTGGAGCAGGGTACCATAACGTTGATAGGCGCGACGACCGAGAATCCGTCGTTCGAGGTGAACGGCGCGTTGCTGTCACGAATGCGCGTCTTCGTTCTGGAGTCGCTCACCGAAGGCGATCTCGTTGCCGTCATCGATCGCGCGCTTCACGACGCGGAGCGCGGACTCGGTGCGCGAAATATTTCGATTGCGGACGACGCGCGCTCGGTGCTTGCGCGTGAGAGCGACGGCGATGCGCGTCGCGCTCTGACGGCGCTGGAGGCGTCCGCCACGGACGTGGGGGACGGAGGCGTGATCACGGTCGACACCGTGCGCGACGCACTGCAGAAGCGGTTCGCGCTGCACGACAAGAGCGGCGAGGCGCACTTCAATCTGTTGTCCGCGCTGCACAAGAGTCTTCGCGGAAGCGATCCCAACGCAGCGCTGTACTGGGCCGCACGAATGATCGAAGGCGGCGAGGATCCGATGACTATCTTCCGTCGCTCGATCGCAATGGCTGCCGAGGATATCGGCGTCGCCGACCCGCAGGCCCTGCAACTCGCCGTTGCCGCGCGAAACGCCTATCACGTGCTGGGACCGCCGGAAGGTTACCTGCCGCTGGCCGAGATGCTGGTCTACCTGGCGACAGCCCCCAAATCGAATTCGGCATACCGAGCCCTCGGCGCAGCAATGGATGCCGCACGCGAAACGCCGGGCGAGGGTCCGCCGATGAATATTCGCAATGCTCCAACCAAACTCATGAAGGAGCTTGGTTATCATGCGGGCTACAAGTACGCGCACGACAGCGAGGATGCGTACATCCCGCAGGAATATCTTCCCGAGAAGTTGCGCGGCTCAGTCTTCTATCAACCCGGGCCGTTCGGATTCGAGCGCGATATTGCGAAACGTCTTGCCTGGTGGGACGAGTTGAAGAAAAAGGCTCAGGACGGCGAATAGTGCTTGGTGGGGCGTTTTTCTTCCAGCGCCTTGACGATTCGCTCTGCTGCGTGGCCGTCCCAACCTGCGGGGCGCGGTGGTGTCGCCTGTGCAACCGCTGCAACGGAGTCGGCGTATGCACCGAGTATCCCGCGCGGGGTTAGCGGCCACGGTGCCATGTGGTTTGTACCGTGCGTGATCGTGACGGGCCGCTCGGTCTGTTCGCGCAATGTCACGCACGGAACACCGAGTGCGGTCGTTTCTTCCTGGATGCCGCCTGAATCGGTGAGCACGCACTGAGCTCCATCGGTCAGGGCAAGCATCTGCGTGTATCCGAGCGGCTCCAGGACTGTGAGCGGCGTCAGCTTGGCACCGAGATGGAAGCGCTCGATGTTCTTGACCGTGCGCGGGTGCAGCGGCAGAACTACGGGCAGCGATTCCGCCACAAGCGCAAGACCTTCGAGCACGGCCGCGAGCGCTGCCGCATCATCGACGTTCGACGGACGATGCAGTGTCGCGGCGACATAGTGCCGGCGGCGGAGTCCGAGCCGCTCGAGTGTATTCGTCGCACGCGCAATAGGAAGCTGCAACATCAGCGTGTCGATCATCACGTTGCCGACGAAACGGATGTTAGCCTCGGGAATCCCTTCGGCGATGAGATTCGCCGCGGCATCTTCGGATGGCGTGAGCAGCAAGTCAGCAAGCCTGTCGGTGACCACGCGATTGATTTCTTCCGGCATGCGCCAGTCGCGGCTGCGCAACCCGGCCTCGACGTGCGCGATGTGCGCGTGGGTCTCGGTGCGGACCTTGGATGCGACGAGCGTCGCCGCCATCGTGGAGTTGACGTCACCCACCACGACTACCCACTGCGGGTGTACCTTCATCAGGACGGGCTCGAACGCCTCCATGATCCGGGCGGTCTGCACAGCATGACTTGCCGTGCCGACGCCGAGATGGAAGTCGGGCGCCTTTATCCCAAGCTCCGTGAAGAAGGTGTCGGACATCGCGGCGTCATAGTGCTGGCCCGTGTGGACCAGGATCGACTCGTGGCCAGCGGCTTCCAGTGCGCGCAGAATTGGGGCAACCTTCATGAAGTTGGGGCGGGCACCCGCAACTACGAGAACTTTCATGTGATCAGTTGGCATTATGAGGGGTAAAGCTAGACATCGATGAGGCATTGTCCAACCGGCGGCACTTTCCGTGCAGGAGATAATCGGACCATGAAGAAAACATTTGTGATATCGGCTTTGGCGGCGCTTGCCGGATGCGCCTCGCTTGGAGTGGGTGGGTTCAAGCAACCCATCGTCAACTTCAACGACCTTCAGGTAGAAGGTGTCGGCACCAAGGGAGGTACGGTTGACGTGGTGCTGAGCGTCTACAACCCCAACGGCTACCGGCTGGACGCCACTCAGCTCACGTACAAGCTGCTTGTCGATACGAGTGCCGTCGGCGACGGGGTTTACAACACGAAGTTCACGGTTCAGAGCGGTGATTCCGCGCTCGTCCGGCTCCCCGTCCATCTCAGCTACGCCGGCCTCGCTGCCGCGGCGAAGCAGTTGCAGGAAACCGGATCAGTCAACTATCGGGTGATCGGCGACGTGACGGTCGCAACGCCAGTCGGTAACTTCACGAAGCCATACGACCAGACCGGCCGTTTCTCAACCCTGTCGGGGATCAAGCACTAGAGATTGCCAAAAGAACTGATTGATCTGATCGCCCCGATCGAGCGCGCGCTCCTGATTGGAGCGCCGCGCAAGGGGCGCAGCGCCAAACACCGCACCGCCGAGCACCTCGAGGAACTGGCGCGGCTCGCGGATACCGCAGGCGCCGAAGTCGTTGGCGAAGTCGTGCAGCAGATCGAGCGCCCCAATCCCGCGACATACCTGGGCAAGGGAAAGGTCGAGGAGTTGACGCAAACGATCGCGGACAAGGATGCGACGCTGCTCCTGTTCGACGACGAGCTGAGCCCCTCGCAGGGAAAGAACATCGAGGACATCACGGGCAAGCGCGTGATGGACCGCGCCGAGCTGATCCTGGACATTTTCGCGACGCGCGCGCGCAGCGCCGAGGCGAAGATGCAGGTGGAGCTGGCGCAGCTTCAGTACATGTTGCCACGGCTCACGCGCATGTGGGCCCACCTCGAGAAATTCCGCGGCGGCATCGGTGTCCGCGGACCTGGTGAAACGCAGCTGGAGACGGATCGTCGGCTCATCAACCATCGCATCAAGGTCCTTACCCAGCGGTTGACGGAAGTTCAGAAGTCGCGCGAGGTGCAGCGCGGCTCGCGTCGGGGTGAATTCCAGGCGAGTCTAGTCGGATATACCAACGCCGGCAAGTCGTCGATCCTGCGTGCGCTCGCGAGCGACAGCAGCATCTTCGTCGAGAACCGGTTGTTCGCGACGCTCGATCCGCTCACTCGTGAGGTCGAGCTTGCGGACGGCGAGAAGATATTGCTTACCGACACGGTTGGATTCGTGCGCAAGCTGCCGCACCAACTGGTCGCGAGCTTTCGCGCGACGCTCGAAGAGGTACTCGAGGCGGATGTGCTGTTGCACGTGATCGACATTTCCGATCCGTTGTGGGAAGAGCATCGCGCAGTGGTCGTCGAGGTCCTGTCCGAGCTCGGCGCGAATCACAAGCCGGTGATCAACGTCTTCAACAAGTCCGACCTGCTTCCACCACACGTTCTCGACGCCCTGCGCGAGCGTATCGCCAACCTCATTCCAGACGCGGTGTTCGCGAGTGCCGAAACCGACGGCGGTCTCGATGCGCTCAAGCGCGCGCTTCTGCGACGTCTCCGCGCTGCGCGGCGAGTCGTCGAGCTGCGAGTGCCGTTATCCGACGGCCGCCTGCTAGCCGAGCTGCATCGCAATGGCGACGTGCTGGCGCAGCGCACCGATGGCGACGAGATGATCGTCTCCGTCCGCCTCACCCCGGAAGCACTGGGACGACTGGGCGATCGCGCCGTCGCGGTGTGACGGCAAGGTAGCCGCTCCGCGCGTCCATCCGGCCGCACAGCCGTTGGACTGAGGGCCCCCGTGTTCACGCCGCTGAGAACGGCGTCGCCAGTAAAGCCGTATAATATCGTCCAACATTCGTACGGTTCCTCTTTCCAGCACTGGCATGACACGGGGACGTTATTCTCTTTCGCTGATCGCAGCGGCAGCGGCGCTGTCGTTCGGTACTCGACACCTCGACGCACAGCAAAGTCCAGCCACGCCTGCAGAGGCGGCATGGTGGCATCACATCACCGTTATCGCCGCCGACAGCATGCAGGGACGTCGGACCGGAACGGCTGACTATGTGAAGGCCGCGCACTACGTCGCAGATCAGTTTGCGTCGATGGGCCTGGAGCCTGGCGGCACGGATGGATTCTTTCAGACGGTCCATCTCTCGGAAGCCCGCATCGTGCCCGAAGGGTCGAGCATCGTGCTGCAGGACGCGAGCAGCACCGATACGCTCCCGCTGACCGTGCAGCTCAAGCCATCGACGGTGTCGGAAGCTGCGGGGCCGATGGTCTTCGTGGGTTACGGACTGAATCTGCCTGGGGCGCACGACGATCTCGCCGGCGTCGATCTGCACGGCAAGGTGGCGGTATATCTCAACCGGATGCCTCAGGGCCTCGGCGCAACGATGTTCGCTCACGGCCGCGCCTCGCGTTGGAGAGAGCTGCAGCGGCTCGGCGCAGTTGCTGGAATCGCAATCGCGGATGCGCCGCCGGCCGGCCGCGCTCGTCCCGCGCGCCCCGCTGGCCGCCCGGTGACCGGCCTCGCCGAAGATCCTGCGGAACACGGTATTCTGGTGAACGTAGCGGCGGATAACGCCGAGCGAATATTCGCTGGATCGGGCCACAGGTACGCCGAGATGGTCGCGCTCGCCGACGCTAACAGGCCGCTTCCGACGATCCAGCTTCGACCGAGCTTCCACGCCAGACTGCAAATCGAGCAGACTCCCCTCGACGCGCCCAATGTCGTTGGAATCCTGCGAGGGAGCGATCCCACCCTGCGCGATCAGTACCTGGTGGTGAGTGCGCACCTGGATCACCTGGGAATCGGCCGGCCTGTGAACGGCGACAGCATCTACAACGGCGCGATAGACAACGCCTCCGGCATCGCGACTCTGCTCGAGACCGCGCGAGAATTTCACGACAGGAAGATGCGCGGGCGCCGCTCGGTCATCTTCCTCGCTGTAACCGGCGAGGAAGAGGGCGAGCTCGGATCTGCCTATTTCGCTCTGCATCCGACAGTGCCTCAGAACCAGCTCGTCGCAGATCTGAATACCGACATGTACTTCCCGATCATTCCGTTCACCGGACTGTTCTCGTACGGATGGGATGAATCCGACCTGGGAAAGGACATCATGCCGGTATTGAAGGCACACGGCATCGCCAACCTGGAAGATCCCGAGCCGGAACAGGTACGTTTCATCAGAAGTGACCAGTACAGCTTCATTCAGCGCGGAATTCCATCGCTGGCATTCAAGGTGGGTTACACCAAGGGCTCACCCGAGATGAAAGTCGTGACTGACTGGGTGGCGAATCGCTACCACAAACCCTCAGACGATCTCGCCCAGCCGGTCAATTTCAAGACCGCCGTGTCGTTCGACTCGCTTTACTTCGACATCGTGCGCGCCGTAGCGGATCGCGAGACGCGGCCCGCGTGGTACAAACAGAGCGTGTTCGCCTCGATTCCACGGGCCGCACCGTAGGCCGCGGGGACGCCGAAACGATTAGTACGCGTTCCATTCGAATCGCAGCCGATCACATCGCCACCGACAACAGCCATACAGGAACCGTTACCACGATATGACTCTGCTCGTCGAATATCGATGGGTGTAGCACGAGCTCTTGCCTTGATTGCGGGATTCCAGACAGCGCTGGTCAGCTGTGCTGGAAGTGCAATCTCACCGCGCGATGCAGTGGTCGTCGCCGTCTCGAGCCAGTCGGGCGGGCGCGTCGCGCTGCGTACCGATTCCGTGGCTTGCGGCTCGGGCGCCACAGCGTCCGATGGCGCCGCACCGCGGGCTGTTCTGCATGCGCTTGCGAGAAGTGAGCGACGGCAATTCGCTCCGCGCTGGCGGGATGACCCGGCCCACGCGGTAACTGTCAGAATCGATGCGCCGACGACGCTCGCGGCATGGAACCCCGCCTTTCGAACCGAAGTTGCCGCAGCACTTCAGGCATGGGAGATTGCAGGCTCGCCGGTCAGGTTTGCGCTCGTCGATGGGAATGCCGACGCCAACGTGCACATCCACTGGATAGACAGGTTCGACGCGCACTACGAGGGCTGGACTACGGTCTCGTGGGATGACCGGGGCTGGCTCATCAGCGGCGACGTAACCCTGGCCCTTCACAGTCCGCAAGGACAACTGCTGACGCCCAACGAGCGCGCCCAGGTTGCAATGCACGAGGTCGGGCACGTCCTTGGACTCAGCCACAGCAGCAGCCCGGGCTCGATAATGTCGCCGACGGTCCACGTGACTACCATCGGAGCTGTGGACATCGAGGCGCTTCAGTCGCTGTACATGTTGGCCGACGGGTCGTCGGTTGGGCGGAACATGGCGCAGGGCGGCACTTCGCCCGATCGGTGTCCGGAACCCAAACTTTAGCGCAGCAGTCTCGAAAGCTGTTCAGCGCCACCCGACGGCTCGCGTCTGCGTGTCTGTTCAATTCGGTAACACATTGTGCCCACGGATGTTACAGCGCTGAGTTAATGTGGCATGGGAGGTCTGCGCGCGGTATGGCTCGGTGTCACGAGCGCGGACATTCGCCAGAATAATCGCGCGCATTTTATACTCAGTTTTTTCGGTCTTCGTGTCGTAACTTACGGGATGCAACTCGAGCCAGTCGATCCTGAGCTTCCCATCAGCATTCGGGACGAAGATGCAGTCTCCGATGACGTACCGAACGCTCGCAAGATCAAGAAGAAGACCGCGAAACGCCTCGAAAAGCTGACCGCACTTCAGGCAAAGCTGTATGGCGACGGGAGGTACGCCGTGCTTGTCGTGCTCCAGGGGCGGGACGCGTCCGGCAAGGACGGAACGATCCGGACGGTGTTCGGTGCGTGCAATCCGCAGGGATGCGACGTCACGAGCTTCAAGGTGCCCACGCCGCTCGAGCGCAGGCACGACTTCCTCTGGCGCGTGCACAACGTCGTCCCGCCACGTGGCATCATAGGGATTTTCAACCGGTCGCACTACGAGGACGTGCTTGCCGCACGAGTCCACGGCATCGTCGGAAAACCGATCTGGATGTCGCGCTACGACCAGATCAACGACTTCGAGCGCATGCTGATCCAGAACAACGTCATCGTCCTCAAGTTCTTCCTTCACGTATCACGCGCAGAGCAGCGGCGCCGATTGCTGAAGCGTGTCGAGGAAGAAGACAAGAACTGGAAGTTCCGCGAGGGCGATCTGGACGACCGGCGGCTGTGGGACGACTACACCGACGCCTATCACGACATGTTGCGTCGCACGTCGACGAAGGAAGCGCCCTGGTACGTGGTTCCCGCGGACGACAACAAGGTTCGCAATTACTTTATAACGGGAATCATGGTGCGCGCACTCAGGAAGCTGAAGCTCCGTTATCCCAACGCAGATCCGAATGTTCTTCTCAGAGCGGAGCAGATTCTGACGGTATGACAGCTACAAGATCCCCCCAGCGTCCCAGGGCGGCCTTCATCGGCCTGGGCGCGATCGGCGCCCCGATCGCCCATCACGTCGCTCAAAACACCACATTGGCAGTCTGGAACCGTACTCGCTCAGTCGCTGCGGAGTTTGCTTCCGAGACTGGCGCCAGCGATGCCGAGTCGCCAGGCACCGCCGCGGCAGGCGTGGATTTCCTGCTCACGTGCCTCCCCACATCTGCTCAGGTCGAGGAGGTGCTGTTCGGGGTCAACGGAGCGGCGCCGAGTCTCAAGTCGGGCGCGATGGTAATCGATTGCACTTCTGGCGATCCTGCAACGTCGCGTAAGATCGCCGCCCGGCTTGCACGCAGCGGCGTCGCGTTCATCGATGCCCCCGTGAGCGGTGGCGTATCCGGTGCCGTGGCCGGCAAGCTGACTGTCATGGTCGGCGGTGATGCGGGCGCGCTGGAGCGCGCTCGGCCGATTCTCGAGACATTCGCCGGCAAGATCGTCCATTGCGGCGCCGTTGGCACTGGCGACGCCGTGAAGGCCGTGAACAATGCGCTGCTGGCGGTGCATGTCTGGTCGACCGCCGAGGGGCTTTCCGCTCTCTCCAAGCTCGGCGTGGATCCGGCCGTGGCGCTCGACGTGATCAATTCATCCAGCGGGCGCTCGAACACTTCGATCAACCTCTTCCCCGAGCGCGTGCTCAACCGGAGCTTCCCGCGCACGTTCAGGCTGGCACTGCTCGACAAGGATGTCGGGATTGCCGCTGGCATCGCTCGTGAGACAGGGACGCCGGCGCCGCTCCTGGACGAGACGGCCCGATTGTTCGCCGAGGCACATCGGGAACTTGGCGAGGATGCCGATCACATCGAGGCGGTGAAGGTGGTGGAACGGCGAGCCGGAACCACGATCGGCGGCCGAATCCAGTAGCCTGCATGGGCTATATTTGAGCCGGATGACAGAGCACACTGAAACCATTCTGGATGCAAGCGCGGTGGAGCGAACGCTCCGCCGTATGGCTGGTGAGATAGTCGAAGCGAATGGCGGAACTGACAACCTCGTAATCGTCGGGATCCAGCGACGGGGAGTTCAGCTTGCCGATCGCATAGTTGCACTCATCAACGCAAGCGACGGTGTCGCAGTCCCGCGCGGAGCCCTCGACATCACCCTGTATCGTGACGATCTGCAGACAATTGGTCCGAGACCGGTGGTGGGGTCGACCGAGCTCCCGGGCTCCATCGACGGCTGCAACGTCGTCATCGTCGATGACGTCCTGTTCACGGGGCGAACGATCCGGGCTGCGCTGGACGAGCTGGCGGATTTTGGTCGTCCTGCCCGCATCGAGCTGGCCGTGCTGATCGATCGCGGTGGCCGCGAGCTGCCGATCCAGCCGGACATCGTCGGCAAAAAGGTGGCTGCGCGAGCCGGCGATCGGGTGGACGTCCAGGTGCACGAGATCGATGGCCAGTCGGCCGTGGTCCTCGTGTCCAAGCGGTTCGAATGACAGCAGCGGCGCCGCTCGGAAAGGATTTGTTGGGGCTGGAGCCCCTCAGCGGGGAACAGATCAGTCTCATTCTCGACACAGCAGAGCCGTTCAAGGAAATCAGCGAGCGCGCAATCAAGAAAGTGCCGACGCTACGCGGCTCGACGGTGGTGAATCTCTTCTTCGAGAACTCCACACGGACGCGTATCTCGTTCGAGTTCGCCGAGAAGCGGTTGTCCGCGGATACCGTGAACGTTTCGTCCACCGGATCCAGCGTATCGAAAGGCGAGACGCTGGTGGATACGGCACGTAACCTCGAAGCGATGCGGATCGACATGGTGGTGATCCGCCACGGCTCATCCGGCGCGGCGAAGTTTCTCGCCGGCCGCATCGAATCCAACGTCATCAACGCGGGCGATGGCACGCACGAGCATCCGACGCAAGGACTGCTCGACCTGCTCACGCTTCGCGATCACTTCAAGCGAATCGAGGGACTGCGCGTCTGCATCTGCGGAGACGTGCTGCACTCGCGCGTCGCGCGCTCCAACATCTGGGGGCTGCGCAAGCTGGGGGCGGAGGTCGCTGTATGCGGTCCGCGCTCGCTCATGCCCAACGCGATCGACGAGATGGGTGTGACAGTGTTCTCGCGCATCGAAGAGGCGATCGAGTGGGCCGACGCGCTCAACATCCTGCGGCTGCAGCTCGAGCGCATGACGGCGGGCTACATACCGTCGTTGCGCGAATACAATCGTGTTTTCGGCGTGACGCGCGAGCGGCTCGAGCGCGCGCCACGCGATGTGCTAATCCTTCATCCGGGACCGATGAATCGCGGTGTAGAGATCGATTCCGACGTGGCCGACGGGCCCCATAGCGTGATACTCCCACAGGTGACGAACGGAGTCGCCGTGCGGATGGCGGTGCTGTATCTCCTGTCGGGCGGGCGTCCCGAGCTGGCAGAGTCCGCCAAGGCCGGGAAGGGGGGAGCATGACACGCCCGGTACTTCTCACAGGCGGGCGCGTTCTCGATCCGTCGCAGCAGATGGACAGCGTCGCTGACGTGCTGCTCGTCGATGGCGCCATTGCGGCAATCGGCCGCGACATCGGGCGACCGGACGACGCGCAGACAGTCGATTGCGCAGGGTTGATCGTGTCGCCGGGATTCATCGACGTGCACTGTCATCTGCGCGAGCCTGGACGTGCCGACGTCGAAACCATCGCGAGCGGCGCACGTGCGGCAGCGGCAGGAGGCTTCACCGCTGTCTGCGCGATGCCCAATACGGATCCGGTCATCGACAATCCGGCGGCGGTCGGGTTCGTCGTGCGGCAGGGGTTGCGCGCGGGCGCTGCACGGGTGTATCCGATCGGTGCAATTTCCGTAGGCCAGCGCGGTGAGGCGCTCGCGGAGTTCGGCGAGATGGTGGACGCCGGTGCAATCGGCGTGAGCGACGATGGCAAGCCCGTCGTGTCGGCGCAGCTCATGCGCACGGCGCTCGAATACGCGCGTACGTTCCAGATTCCGGTGATCGATCACTGTGAGGAACCGACGCTTGCCGCCGGCGGTGCAATGAACGAAGGCATCGTCTCCGCCCGGCTCGGCCTCAAGGGGATCCCGGACGAGGCCGAGGAGATCATGGCGATCCGCGACATACTGCTGGCGCGCCTGACTCGTGGCCACGTGCATCTCGCGCACATGAGCACGAAAGGCTCGGTCGAGCTGATTCGCTGGGGCAAGGATCGCGGCATCAACGTCACGGCCGAAGTCTGCCCGCATCATCTCTCGCTCACCGAGGAAGCGGTCGAGGGGTACGATACGAACGCCAAGATGAATCCGCCGCTCAGGACAGCGGAGGACGTCGAGACGCTGCGCCAGGCGGTGCGTGACGGAACGATCGATCTGGTCGCCACGGATCACGCGCCGCACCATTATGACGAGAAGGAGCGCGAGTTCCAGAATGCTCCCAACGGGATCGTCGGACTGGAGACGGCGCTCGCCGTCGTGGTCGACAGCCTGGTCGTGCCGGGCCACATCGATTTCGGAACGCTGGTGGACCGCATGTCCTGCAGTCCGGCTCGACTGTTCGGGCTCCCCGGAGGTACTTTAAGAGTTGGATCGCCGGCCGACGTCACCGTTTTCGATCCGGCTCGTCGCTGGACGGTGGATCCCGATCTGTTCCTGTCCAAGGGGCGCAACACACCGTATGCTGGAATGACGCTGACCGGCCGAACGATCTGCACCGTCGTGGCGGGTCAGGTCGTCTACACTCTGAACTAGCAGAGGAAAGGGTAATGACAGCGACCGATACCGAAGCGATGTCGGCTCTGCACGAGTTATTGGACGAGCGGCAGCGCTATCAGGGCTGGCTTGCCACACTCGAAGGCCGTCGCGGCTCGACTCCGCCGCACGTTTACGAGCGCGTGCAGCGCGATTACGCCGGCCGTCTCGACCGCGTGATGCAGACGCTCGCCGAGCGCGCGGGACAGTTGACGGGCACCATCGAGGCGATGAAGACCGATCTCGCAGCACTCCGCGATCAGGAGTCCGATCGCACCGACGAGCGGAACGAGGCGGAGCTTCGCGCGGCGGTTGGCGAGTTTACGCCGGACGAATGGGAGCGGCGCAGGGTCGAAGTCGACAGCGAGATCGAGCGCATCGCCGCGGAGCGGAGATCGGTCGAAGACGAGCTGCAGGAGTTGCAGCGGATAGTCGCCCTTACAGCATCGGTCCAGCCTGCAGCAACGACATCCGAGCCTGCAGCGGAGCGGCCGCGCGAATCGCGGTCTGGCGACGGTGCGCAGCAAGCAGCGCAGCGCGACGCGTCTTCGCACGCGTCCGCGCAGGGAGCTGCACAGACGGCGCCATCGATCGATGAGTTCGTGGCGGAGTGGCGTCCGTCGCAGGCGCATACGCAACATCAGGGAAATTCGTCGCGCGAGCAGCACGACAACATTCCAGACACGAAGGATCTGGAAGACCTTGTCATCCCTGCAGCGCCGATGGGAGGGAATCCGGTTGGCGCAGCCGGCGCTGATTATGGAATCGCGAACGGTGTGACCGGTGTAGCGGCGGCAGCATCCGGGCCCTCGCAAACGCGCACGCCGCCGCCTATCCCCGCGCAGTCCGCTGACCGGGATACCGACAAGACGCTGAAGTGTCCTGAATGCGGCGCGATGAACTACGCGACCGAGTGGTACTGCGAGCGCTGCGGCGGCGAGCTGTCGACGTTCTGACGCGCGGCGGCACGCTGCTGCGCGACGAGAGAGATGACCGCGGCAGTACGCGTGACGGTCGTCGACGCGCGACGTTACACGACGTGACCGAAGTAGATGTCAGTGTCGTACTGAATCGCGACTGAGCCGCCTTCCGCGTATTCATCGAAGATTCTTCTCAGCTCGCGCAGCATGGGCAGGTAGCCCGGGTGGCTCGCCGTGGGCGTGTAGGACGAAGAGAGCAACCGGCCGCGCAACCCTTCGAAGTCGAAGCGTTGCTCATTATAAAGCTGGCGATGCTGAAATGCGCTGCCACGCTCTCCGCCAAAGAGTGCCCGCAATCGCGCAGCGTCGAGGTGCTGGTGCCGAACCTGACGGTAATCGGTGCCGTACCGCTCGAGCATCGCATCATAAGCCCGAAGAAACGGAGTGCTGTCGAGCTGTCGCGCATTCCACAGCAAGACCACCCACCCGTCGGGACGCAGAATGCGCGCGAATTCTGCTCGCGCCAGCTGTGGCTCGAACCAGTGGAATGCCTGGCCGGCGGTGACGTAATCGACCGACGCGGCTGGAAGCGTCGTGGCTTCGGCGCGCGCGGCCACACTGTGAAAGCGCGGATACGCGGCCAGTAGTCGCTCGGCAGCCTCGCGCATCGCGGTGTTCGGCTCGATGCCGAACACAGTGTTGCCATTGCGCAGGAAGAGCTCCGATGAGATGCCGGTGCCCGATCCCACGTCGGCAATTTCCGCATGCTCGGAAAGCCCGGTTTCGTGGGCCAGGACGTCGATTATTTCGGCGGGGTAGCCGGGGCGGTAACGGACATAGTCATCCACGCGGTCGGAGAAACGGCGCGTAGGGTCTGGCTGGCCGTGCGACATCGTCAGCTTCGGTGCTCTCCGCTGCGGCGCCTCGCGCTATACGAAAGCCGGAACGGAGATGGCAAGGCGAGCAGCGTCAACATGGATTCCCGCGTTCGCGGGAATGACGACTGGCGGAGCTAGGCGGTTGCTTTCTTCGCGGCCTTGGCCATGCGGCTCTTGCGGCGCGCAGCGGCGTTCTTGTGGACGAGGCCCTTGCGCGCTGCACGATCGAGCAGCGTGATGGCTTCGGCCATAGCTTCGGATGAAGCGTTTTCGGCTCTCGCCTTCTTGAGGGCGGTACGGAGCGTCGAGCGCTGCGCGCGGTTACGGACCTGCGCGGCACGGGACTTCCGCATATTCTTCTTCGCGGACGCGATATTCGGCATGACGGGGCTGGTTAACTCGATGAAGCGAAAGCGTTTCCGATTCGCGACTAGCCTCGTAAATTAGGTCATCCCCATAACCGAGTCAAGTTGGATAGCGTCACTCAGCTTCTACTAATAGGTCCAGTCCTGCTCTTCTCCATGGTCGCCCATGAGTACGCTCACGGGTGGGTAGCCATGAAGAACGGCGACCCCACCGCGTACCAGCTAGGCAGGCTCACATGGAACCCGATCAAGCACATCGATCCGTTCATGACGATCCTGCTGCCGGTCTTCCTGGCCATTTCGCACGCCCCGATCCTGGGCGGGGCAAAGCCGATCCCGGTCAATCCGCGAAATTACCGTAACTTCAAGCAGGGCGACATCATGGTGTCGCTGGCAGGCGTCACCACAAATGTGATCCTGGCGTTCGTTTTCACTGCCGTGGTTCCGCTGCTGTATTTCCCGGGTCGGGCCTTTCCGAACGCCGAGAACGGGTTCGCGATCCTGCAGCGCATGTTCATCTACGGAATCGAGATCAATCTCATTCTTGCTGCGTTCAACCTGCTTCCCATCCCGCCGCTGGACGGTTCGCACGTGTTCAAATACGTGCTGCCGCCGGCGTGGGCGTTGTCCTATGAGCGCATCAGCCGTTTTGGTTTGTTGATCATCTACGCGTTGCTGTTCCTGGGCGGACCGCTCCTCACGTGGTGGCTCTTTCCGGCCGAGGCGATCACCAACTTCCTCGTTGGGACCGTCGGCGGGTTCATACTGCCGTGGCAGGGCATGCTGTGATGACGGCTGTCGATGTGCGCGACGGCGAGCACTCGGCCGGTCAGCCGGCGGACGAGGAACAGCGCGGCTTCATCGTGGAGCTTCCGGAGTTTTCGGGGCCGCTGGATCTCTTGCTGTCGCTCATTCGCGACGAGCAGGTGGACATCTACGACATTCCGATCGCGCGGATAGCAGAGCAGTTTCTCGCGCGCATTCACGGGATGAGCATCGATGATGCGGCGGACTACCTCGAGATGGCCGCGCGTCTGCTTCGCATCAAGGCGCAGATGCTGCTGCCGCGCCCCGAAGGTCTGGAAGCGTGGGAAGATCCGCGCGCCGAGCTGGTGCGACGCCTGCTCGAATACCAGCAGGTGCGTGAAGTGGTGGACGTGCTCGAGCGGCTCGGGGACGATCGTCGCAACAGATTCGCTCGCTCCTACGTTCAGCCGCAGGTCGAACAGATAGATCGTGATGACCGGCCGTTCGCGGCCACTCTCGCGGATCTGTTTGCAGCGGTGGATCGCGTGTTGCGTCAGGCCAAGCGTCCGCTCGTGCATGACGTGATTCCACGCGCGCTGGACGTGGATGGCGCGATCAAGTCCATCAGGGCTGTGATGGCGCTGCGTGCGCGCGCGAAGTGGGGCGACATCGTGTCGCGCGACGCTGAACCGTGGCAGATACTATCCGTGCTGCTCGCGCTGCTGGAACTGGCGAAGAGTGGCGAGCTGCGCATCGTGCAGCCGAAACCGTTTGCATCGATGGAGTTGAGTGGTGACACCGTTAGCTAGACTGCTGGAGGCCGCGCTGTTTGCAAGCGCCCGTCCGATTCCATCCGATTCGCTCAACCAGCTGGATCCGGAGTCCACGCCCGCCGCGGTCTCCTCGGCGCTGGATGAAATTCGCGAGCGCTACGACAACGAGGGCCACGGTGTGGAACTCGTCGCGGTGAGCGATGGCTGGCAGATACTCACGCGTCCGGAATACACCGAGGCAATCGAGCGCGCGCAGCTGGCCGCACGTCCTCAACGTCTGTCCGGCGCGGCGCTCGAGACGCTCGCGATAGTCGCGTACCGTCAGCCGATCGGCAGAATGGAGATCGAGGACATTCGCGGTGTTGGCGCCGGTGCGATTCTCAAGTCGCTGCAGGAGCGAGGTCTCGTCGACGTGGTGGGCCGCGGCGAGGGGATGGGCCGTCCGCTGCTGTATGGCACGACTCCATTGTTTCTCGAGCATTTCGCGTTGCGGCATCTGGGCGAGCTTCCTCGTGCCGATGAGTTGACGGTAGCGCTCCGTCCCGCTCTTTCTCAGGCGTCCTGATGGCGGAGGCGATGCGCCTTCAGCGCGCGCTCGCGCGAGCGGGTATTGCATCACGACGAAAAGCCGAAGAGCTGATCGCTGCAGGTCGGGTAACGGTGAACGGAGCCGTCGCGACACTTGGCCAGGTTGTGGATCCGGGCGGAGACAAGATTCTCGTCGATGGGCGCCGCGTCGGTGCTCCGCCGGCGACGGTATGGCTCCTGCTCAACAAGCCGGCCGGCGTGGTGACGACGGCCAGTGACCCCGCGGGAAGGAAAACTGTCTTCGATCTGGTGGCTGATCAGCCGGGACTGACGTACGTCGGCCGGTTGGACTATCTGACCGAAGGCGCCCTCCTGATGACGACAGATGGCGCGGCAGCTCACGCGCTGACGCATCCCAGCCGCGGAGTGGAACGAACTTACGTGGCAACGGTACGCGGAGACGCGGTATCGGCAGCACGCGAGGCGATGCGCGGCGTGGAGCTCGAGGACGGTGTTGCGTATCCGATCTCGGCTACGGCCAACCCCATACCGGGCAGGCGCCACTACGAGTTGGAGATCGTGCTGGCGGAGGGAAAGCATCATGAGGTGCGGCGCTTGTGTGCTGCCCTTGGATTGGAAGTGGAACGACTGGTGCGTACGAAGTTCGGACCAGTTCGGCTCGGCGCACTACCAAGCGGCGCGAGCCGGCCGCTGAACAAGCGTGAATCCGATTTAATCAGCTCACTCGTCAAACAGCCACCACATGGAAGACACGGCACTCGTCAACGCGGTAATCAATGAAGTAGGTAAGCGTGTTGTAGGCCAGAATTACATGGTGGAGCGCCTGCTCGTAGGACTGCTCACGGGGGGCCACGTGCTTCTCGAGGGTGTGCCTGGTCTGGCGAAGACGCTCACCGTCCGCACGCTTGCCGAAACAATCAGCACGTCATTTCAACGAATTCAGTTCACTCCGGATCTGCTGCCAGCGGATGTGATCGGCACGCAGGTGTACGATCAGTCGACGGGTCGTTTCTCCGTTAAGCAGGGACCGATCTTCGCGAATATAGTCCTGGCGGACGAAATCAATCGTGCGCCAGCGAAGGTGCAGGCCGCGTTGCTCGAAGCGATGCAGGAGAAGCAGGTTACGATCGGCGGCACGACGTACATGCTGCAGGAGCCGTTTCTCGTGCTCGCCACACAGAATCCGATCGAGCAGGAAGGAACATATCCGCTGCCCGAGGCGCAGATCGACCGTTTCATGCTCAAGCTCTACGTCGGCTATCCGACACGCGACGAGGAGAAGGAAGTGCTGCGTCGCATGGCGGGCAAGGACGAGATACCTGTGAGGCACGTTGCGACGCCTGAGGCGGTGCTGGCTGCGCGCAAGCGCATCGGCGACCTGTACATGGACGACAGGATCGTCGATTACATCGTCGACATCGTGGAAGCGACTCGCAATCCGAAGGGTGCGAATCTGCCGGATCTCGCGCCGCTCATCGAGTTCGGTGCAAGTCCGCGCGCAACGCTGGCACTCGCACAGGGGTCGCGCGCAATTGCCTTCCTGCGCGATCGTGCGTACGTCACGCCGGACGACGTCAAGGCGATCGCACCGGACGTCCTCAGGCACCGTGTGCTCATCACGTACGAGGCGGAGGCTGAGGATGTGACGAGCGACAACGTCGTGTCGCGCATTCTCGACACGATACCAACCCCGTAGCAGCGTGCTCAACTTCCTGAAGCGTCGCGCAGCGCCGAAGGACGCGCCGGCCCAGCGGCCGGTGCGCATCTCGCCCGAGATCCTGAAGCAGGTGAAGCGCGTCGAGCTCAAGACGCGCGGACTCGTCGACGCACTGTTCTCGGGCGAGTATCGCTCCGTGTTCAAGGGTCAGGGCATGGAGTTCTCGGAGGTGCGCGAGTACATACCCGGCGACGAGGTGCGCACGATCGACTGGAACGTTACCGCGCGGATGAACAGGCCTTTCGTCAAGCGTTACATCGAGGAGCGCGAGCTGACGGTGGTGCTGGCGCTCGACATCTCCGGGTCGGAGAGCTTTGGCACCGTATCGCGCTTCAAGAGCGACGTAATGACGGAGTTCGCGGCCGTCATAGCAATGGCGGCGGTACGCAACAACGATCGTGTGGGGCTCATCTTCTTCACTGATCGCGTCGAGCACGTCGTACCGCCGCGCAAGGGCAAGCGCCACGTGCTGCGAATCGTGCGCGATCTGCTCGCGTTCGTGCCGAAGGGCAAGGCTACCGATCTCCGGCCAGCGCTGGAGTACATGCAGCGCACGCTGCGGCAGCACACTGTGATCTTTCTGGTGTCCGACTTTCAGGATGAAGGCTACGAGCACGCGCTCAAGGTGCTGGGTCGCCGACATGACATAGTCGCCGTTACCCTGAATGATCCTGCCGAGCAGACACTTCCGAGTGTCGGGCTGGCGCGCATGCGCGATCCCGAGACGGGAGAATTCCTTGAAGTCGACACGAGCGACCGACGAGTGCGGGCTGCGTATGCAGAGCACATTGCCGCCGAGCTGGCTGGGCGGCGTCGAGTGCTGCGCAGGTCGGGAGTGGACGAGATCGAGCTGACCACGGACGGTTCCGTGATCGAGCCACTGCTCAAGTTCTTTCGCACGCGTGAGACTCGAGCGCGGTCGCATCGATGACGATCGTCGCATTGTTCCTGTGGTTGCTTCAGGCGACGACGCCGGCCAATCAGCTACAGGTCGGCACCGCGGTGCGGCCGGAAACGACGACTGTGGGACAACACTTCGTCGCGACGATACGGGTGCGCGTTCCGAACGGCACGCAGGTGATCTTTCCAACGCGACCGGACAGTGGGGCGCACGTCGATTCGGCCGGCGCGACGACTCGTACGGAATCGATGGCGGGCGGATTCACCGAAACCACGGTCAACTACGTCCTCGCGGCCTGGGATACCGGCGGGCAGTCGCTTGGTCTCGACAGCATCGTCGTGATCGGTCCGGGCGGCCAGCGTACAGCCGCGTTGAAGAACTTCGCCGTACGCGTTCGGTCAGTCCTGCCCGCGGATACGTCGCTCCGCAAACCAAAGCCGTATCGTCCGGTGATCGCCATCGAGCCCTTCAACTGGATTCCATGGGCGTTGGCAGCTGCAGCGATTGCTCTTGTCGCTCTCCTGATCTGGTTCTGGCGTCGCTGGCGTCGTCGCGTGGCTCGCGGACTGTCACCGCTCCAGGTTGCGGAGCGCGAGTTCGCACGCATTGATTCGCAGCGACTCATCGAGTCGGGCGAGTCCGAGCGGTACGCTGTCGAGATGGCTCGCGTAATGAGGACCTATCTGGCAGCGACTGTTCCGTCGGCGGCGCAATCAGCGACTACTCACGAACTCGCGGATTCACTGCAGCGCTCACCCGTCGTGCCGACACCGCTATTGATCGACGTTCTCGACACGACCGACCTCATCAAGTTCGCGCGTGAGCGCTCGACCGCCGAGCGTGCACGGGAGATCGGCGTGGCGGCGCGGCGCATCGTCGCGGATGTGAATAACGCGATCGAGGCGGCCAACGCGGCGAGCGCCGCGACCGCAAAGGCGAAGGCAGCGTGATGCAGATACCGCCGGTTCAGCTGGTCACGCCACTCGCGCTGCTGTTGCTTCTTGCGCTCCCCGTCTGGTGGATCGTTCGCGCGCGCAAGCGTCCTCCCGCGATCACGTTCTCGCGTACTTCCACGCTCGCTCGCGGCCCGCACGTGGGGTCCGCAGTCGAGCGCACACTGTTCATCCTCCGTAACATCGTTCTTGCGGCGCTCGTACTCGGGCTTGCTCGCCCGCGCGGGGTGGGCCATTCGGAGAATGTGACGAGCCAGGGAATCAACATCGTGCTGGTCATCGATCTCTCCAGCTCGATGCTGGCCGAGGATTTCCAGCCGTCGAACCGGATTGCTGTCGCGAAGGCGACGGTCAAGCGATTCATAGCGGGGCGCACGTCGGATCGTATCGGGCTCGTTGCGTTCGCAGCTGAGGCGCTCACTCAGGTCCCGCTCACGACCGATTATCCAGTGGTGATGCAGGCTGTCGACAATCTGCAGGCGGGTCAGCTGGAAGATGGGACTGCGATCGGCACGGCGATCGCGACCGCGGCGAACAGATTGCGGAACGCGCCGGGAAAATCTCGCGTAATGATTCTCCTGACCGACGGTGTGAACAACCGTGGCGACATCGATCCATTGACGGCTGCTCGCGCAGCTGCCGCGTACGGCGTCAAGATCTACAGCATCGGGGTTGGCACGGAAGGAATGGCGCCGGTGCCAGTCGGTCGCGGGCTGTACGGCCTGCGATATGAGAACCAACCGGTCGAGATCGACGAGGCGTTGCTGACGCGCATCTCCAGCATGACGGGCGGACGCTACTTCCGCGCGGTCGATGCGACTGCGCTGCAGAACATCTATTCACAGATCGATACGCTGGAGCGCACGCCGGTTCAATCCACCACTTACGTGCGCTACAGCGAACTGTTTCGCTGGCCGCTCGGCCTCGCCGTTATTGCGTTGCTCATCGAGCTGGGCGTGGCGGCAGTGAAGGCGCCGCTGCCATGATTCGTTTCCTGGAGTGGCCGTGGGCCGTTGCATTCGCGGTGCTGTTGCCAGTCGCTGGCGCGATCGCGTTGATCATTGGACGCCGGTCCCGCATCCGTCGTCTCGCGCTTTTGGGCACCCGAACGATGCTTGCGCGACTTGCGCCACTTGGCACCCGTCGCGGCCCGTGGCATAACGTGCGCATCGTTACATCGCTCGCTCTGCTCGGCGCCGCAGTGTCGGGCCCGCGTTGGGGACAGGAGAGCTCGGTCGTCAGTCGCAGCGGTGCAGACGTTGTTCTCGCGCTCGACGCGTCGCTGTCGATGACCGCGACTGACGAACGTCCGTCGCGCCTCGCGAAGATGAAGCAGGTCGTGCGTCAGCTTCGCGCGTTGTCACCGGACGATCGCTTCGCGATGCTTGCATTTGCCGGCAAATCGTACATCCTCACGCCTCTGACGACCGACGACGGCGCTCTTGCGCTGTACCTGGACAACCTCGATCCGACGGTTGTGGGGGAAGCGGGCAGCTCGATGTCGAGTGCACTGCGCCAGGCGACAGCTCTGCTCAGTCTGGGTAAAGGCAACGGTAACAAGGCCATCGTGTTAATGAGCGACGGTGAGGCGTTCGAGCCGCTGTCGGATGTTGCGGCGGCTGCGAAGCGCGCGAAGGATGCAGGCATAGAAGTCGTGACAGTTGGATTTGGCACGCCGCAGGGTTCGACCATACCCATTGTCGAGAACGGCGCCACAACGGTGAAGCGCGACGAGAACGGCCAGGTGGTCGTGACACAATATCATCCCGAATTTCTGCGTACCGCGGCAGATTCGGCGGGTGGAGTGTTCGTGCCAGCCGAGGCAACGAACAAGGCCGAGGCTGTGAGGTCGGCGATCCAGCGGCTCAAGACCGAGGCGCACGCAGTTCAGACGGGACGCGATCTTACACCGCGGTTCCAGTGGTTCGTCGCACCAGCGTTGCTGCTCCTGTTGCTGGATGCGTTGCTCGGGCTCCGGTCGCGACGGCGTCTTGCCAGCGCGGCGATCATCGCGGCGGGAACGCTCGCGGCGTGTTCACCCAATTCCAGGACCGAACTCCTGGCATACAATCGCGGTACGACGCTGCTTTCGCACGATTCGCTTGCTGCCGCCGTGCCGATTCTGGATTCTGTCGAGGCGCGACACGGCCCGATGGCCTTCAACGCGACGTTCAACGCTGGCTGGGCGTATCTTGTTACAGGAAGGAAGCTGCATGGCGACACTGCCGCTCAGCCACTTGACAGCGCTCTTGCGCATTACCGACGGGCGCTGACTCTGACGCCCGACGATCACGATGCCAAATGGAACTACGAGCTCGCGCTCCGCGTTCACAAGGCGTCCGGCGGTGGGGGCGGAGGAGGAGGGGGCGGAGGCGGAGGTGGGCAGGCGCCGCAACCGAAGCCAGCGGGAGGTGGAGGGCTGGGATCGCAGCAGGCCGACGCCGTATTGAACAATGCCGCACGCGAGGAGCAGGACGTGCAGGGACGCAAACAGCAGAAGAACGTGCCGCAACCGCCGCCACACGGGAAGGACTGGTGATCGTCGCCCTGCTGCTCTTCGCGCAGGTAGGCGTCGTTCAGTTCCAGACGCGGGTCTCGCCGGATACGGTATATGCGGGACAGCAGGTGAACTACGACGCAGTGACGCTCGTGGACGACGTCGCGCGGCGGCGACTGCGCGCCAACCCCGTCTTCACGCCAGCCGACGTCGCCGGTGTGACGATATATGACTTCCCGTTCGACACGAGTTCCATATCGACGGTTACGGTGGATGGCGCGCCGTATCGGCGTTATGCATATCACCGCGCGCTGTTCCCGCTCCTGCCCGGTACGTACACGGTGCCGGCCGCGACGCTGCAGTACCAGCTTCCGGACGGAGATGATTACTTCAGTCCACCGCGCACGTATTCGACCATGTCGGCTCCGCAGTCGTTCACAGCCGTCGCGTTGCCCACGTCAGGAAAACCTGTCGGCTTCATAGGTGCGGTCGGAGAATTTCGGGATACGCTTCGCACGGATGGATCCAGCCTGCGGGTGGGTGATCCCTTCACGGTTACCATGCGGTTGTCCGGCGTCGGAAATCTGCGATTGCTTGCGCGTCCCGCTATCGATATCGACTGGGCAACCACAGTTCCCGGCGAGGAGCGTGTTTACTGGGATTCCGCCGGCACCGTGGTGCGAGGCGCGAAGGAGTTCGACTGGGTCGTTACGCCGAAGATCCCCGGGGAGATGGTGTTGCCGGAGGTGCGGTATGACTTCTTCAATCCCACGTCGCGCCGTTACGAATTCGCAACGACGCCGTCGCTGCGCGTCATGGTCGCCGCAGCAACTGGTCCAGTAGCCGACACGACCGCCGTTCCGCGGGACACGATCGGTGATACGCCATTTCCAGCTCTCGCAAGACTCGCGCGATCAAACGCGCTCGTCATCGCAATCGCCGCAACTGCCATCGCCGTGATTCTCTTCGGCATCCTGCTCCTGAGCCGACGACACCGCAGCGATCGGGACGACGAAGAGTGACGGAGCGCCGCAGCGCATCCGCTTGTAGTTACGTCGTGCCACTGCTACGATCCAAGACGTGCCAGTAATCAGCGTTCTTCCCAGCGCGGTAGCGGACCAGATTGCGGCCGGAGAAGTGGTCGAGCGCCCGGCCTCGGTCGTCAAGGAGCTGGTCGAGAATTCGCTCGATGCCGGGGCTAAGTCGGTGGAGATCACCGTCCAGGAAGGCGGCCGCGCCCTCATTCGCATAAGCGATGACGGGGCGGGAATGGATGCGGACGACGCGGTCCTCTCGCTCGCTCGGCACGGGACGTCCAAGATTCGCACATCTGCGGATCTCACCGGCGTGCGCACGTTTGGATTTCGCGGCGAAGCACTGCCGGCGATCTGCTCTGTCTCGCGGATGGAAATCGAGACTGCGCTGCACGACGGAAGCGGCACGCGCCTCGAAGCAGCGGGTGGCGCACCTCCGACCGTCACGCCAACGCAACGGCGGCGCGGCACGACCGTTACCGTTACCGATCTGTTCTACAACTCACCCGCACGCGCCAGATTCCTGCGGGGAAGTCGCTCCGAGTGGCGCGCGATATCGGAGATTGTCATGACGCTCGCTCTCACGCGTCGCGACATTCGCTTCGAGCTGTTGCATGACGGACGACGCTCTCTCACTGCGCCTCCCGCTTCTTCGTTACGTGTGCGACTCGGCGCACTCTGGGGTGTTCAGTACGCAGACGGCTTGCTGGACGTGGATGATGTAGCGGGTCCGATTCATGTGTCCGGCCTCGTCGAGCGTCCGGCGAATGTCGGAACGGCTACGCGACGCGTGTTCCTCTCGGTCAACGGACGCTCCATCCGGGACGCTGGAATTGTGCGCGGCGCCGAGGCGGCATACAGATCGACGATTCCAGCGGGAACCAGACCGGCACTGTACCTGGAAGTCGCCGTGCCCGCCGACTCGGTCGACGTGAACGTCCATCCCGCCAAGGCCGAGATTCGATTTCAGGATCGCTGGACGGTCGAGCGCGCGGTCGAGCGTGCGGTGCGACGCGCGCTTGGTACGTTCGATAGCTCCGCGGCGATGGGACGATCTTTCTTCGGCGGAATTACGGCGCCGAATGCGCACGTTCAGGTAATCGAAAGCGAGATCCTCGCGCCGCAGGCGGAGGACACACCGCTCTTCCATGCCGCGAATTCATCGGCCGATGCGGCTGACGTGAAGGATTACGAAACTGTAGCGCGCGATATCGCCGGCAATGCCAGCACACGCGAAGATGACAACATTCCGCCGCTCACACAGCTGCGCCGTACGTACATCATGTTCGAGCATGAGGACGGCGTCGTGCTCATCGACCAGCATTCCGCTCACGAGCGCGTCCTGTACGAAGAGTTCATACGTGCGATCGAGACGGGCTCTGCTGATTCGCAGCGACTGCTCCTTCCGTTTACCCTGACGTTGTCAGCCGCGGAGCTCGAAGCGTTCGATCTCAATCGTGAATACTTCGACAAGCTTGGCTTCGAGATCGAGCCGTTCGGCGGCAACGCGCTGATCGTACACGCGGTGCCGCTGCCGCATCCGCGTTTCGACGCCGAGCGCTGCCTTCGTGATACGCTTGCGTCCCTGACTGGCGATCGCACG
>Ga0207678_10001094_pt1 | contig 24866 bp, 25 predicted proteins | sample KBSC63metaG_FD_184319 | JGI IMG/M metagenome (GOLD analysis project Ga0207678, IMG submission 184319) | Corn rhizosphere microbial communities from Kellogg Biological Station, Michigan, USA - KBS C6-3 metaG (SPAdes) (version 2) | ecosystem: Host-associated > Plants > Roots > Rhizosphere > Soil ... | reverse complement strand
CGGGAAGTCGTAATTGTCGTAGATCAGGCGGATGTCGGCGATCAGGCTCATGCCGTCGAAGCCCACATCGTCGTGGCGGCCGACGAACGGCGAGATGAAGGTCGCGCCGGCCTTGGCGGCGAGCAGCGCCTGGGCGGCCGAAAAGCACAAAGTGACATTGACCATCGCGCCGTCCGCGGTCAGCGCCTTGCAGGCCTTGAGGCCTTCGGGCGTCAGCGGCACCTTGATCGCGATGTTGTCGCCGAGCTTCCGCAGCACCGCCGCCTCGCGCATCATCCCGTCATAGTCGAGGGCGACGACCTCGGCCGAGACGGGCCCGGCGACGACGCCGGCAATCTCCTTCACCACCTCGAGGAAGTTGCGCCCGGACTTGTGGATCAGCGACGGGTTGGTGGTCACGCCATCGAGCAGGCCCGTCGCCGCAAGCTCGCGGATTTCGGCGATTTCGGCGGTGTCGGCGAAGAATTTCATGGTTTGCGTGCGCCCCGGCTTTGGTGAATTGGCCTTTGCGATAGCCGCTGGCGGACGGTCCGTCATCCGATTCGAGGGAAGCAGCGATGAGCGAGCATGTGCGCGTCGAGCGGTTGGACGGAGTGCTGTCAATCACCCTCGCGCGGCCCGAACGCCGCAACGCGATTACGGTCGCGATGTATTCGGCTCTCGCGGAGATAGTTGAGGACGCGGCGGCCGACCCTTCGGTCCGGGTCATCACCATTCGCGGCGAGGGCCAGGACTTCGCGGCGGGCAACGATCTCGCTGACTTTCTCAACGCGCTGCCCCGCGACACCGAGGAAATCCCGGTTTGGCGGCTGCTCCGGGCGCTGGCCAAATGCGAGACGCCGCTGGTGGCCGCGGTGCAGGGCAATTGCGTCGGCATCGGCACGACGATGCTGCTTCACTGCGACCTGGTCATTGCCGACGGGGGTGCGCGCTTCTCCCTCCCCTTCGTCGACCTGGGATTGGTCCCCGAGGCGGCGAGCTCCTTGCTGTTTCCGCGGATTGCGGGGCGGCGCCGCGCCGCGCGCTATTTGCTGCTCGGCGAGCCGTTCGGAGTGGACGAAGCGCTGGAGATCGGCCTGATCAGCCACCGTGCCGCGCCTGGGACGTTGGAGGATACGCTGGAGCGGACCGTTCGCAATCTACTCGACAAGCCGCCCGAAGCCCTGCGCCAGACGCAGCGCCTGTTGCGTCACGGGGATCGCGAGGAAGTGCTGGAACGCATGGCGCTGGAAGGCGCGGCCTTCGCCAAACGCCTGACCTCACCCGAAGTGAAGGAAGCGATCAGCGCATTCTTCGAGAAACGGAAGCCCGATTTTTCGCGGCTTGCGTAAACTCAGACGGCCGACGGAGTGTAGACCAGCTTGCTCCGCGTCAGCGTCACCGCGGGCCCAGTGAAGAGCAGGAAGTTCATCGTCCGCGTGTAGGTGATGGTCAGCGTCTTGCTGTTGGTGCCGTCGACCACGTCCTGGACGTTGAAGCTGCCGCCGACGGGGCCGAACAGCTTGGCGTTCATCTTCGCCTTGATGTCGTCGTTCGTCTCCGCGTTGCAGCCCGTCGAGGTCGGAACGCAGAGCGTCGCGAAGCGCGCGCCTTCGCCCAAAGCGTGCTGCATCCCGGCGTTGGCTTCATAGAGCTGACAGAACTCGAAGATGCCGTAGATCATCGTGATCAGCACGGGCACGGTCAGCGCGAACTCGATGATCGCGGCGCCGTTCTCGTCGCGGCGGAGGCGGAGAAACTTCCTCATTGAGTCCTCAATCCGGCTTTGCCGTGAAGCGTGTAGGTGCCGTCGGCATTCGAGCCCGGCCATTTGCTGGAGGCGAACATCGGCGTGAACGTCCCCGAGATATCCACGGTGATCCAGCGGTTCGGCGTCGCCGAGCCACAGGTCGTGTTGTACGTCGCCTGGCGCGCTCCGTCGCACTCGAGGAAGTAGTCGACCGTCACCGACGGGCTGGTGAAGCCCGCGGCCACCGCGGCAGTCGTCGCCTCGGCGGAAATGGTGCTGAACGTGCTCGACGTGTCGCGATACTGCTGCACCTTCTCGATCGAGCGATACGCAGCCTGCTCGAGCTTGAGCTTGGCGGAATAGGCGCGGCTGATGTCGGCGACGCCGACGACCATCGATGCGAGGAAGGGCAGCAGCAGCGCCATCTCGATGATCGAGGCGCCGCTCTCGTCCTGCGCGAGGGGCTTGCGGTTGCGGGTCATGCGACGAGCCTCACCTTCTTGCCGTCGAAGGCGTGGGAGCCGGAGTTCGCCGGGCAAGTATTGCTGATCGCGCTGTTGCCCGAGAACTGCAGCGTAAGCGCGACCATCTGCAGGCAGTTGGTGTTCATGCCGGACGTTCCGGTGAACGTGAGCTGCTGGTTGGGAACGTAGATCGCGCCCTGGAGGATCGAGCTCGAATTGCCGTTGATCAGGTTGCAGTTGTTCAGGCACTGGCTGGCGCGGCGGTCCTGGTAAATGGCGAGCCCCTTGTAAGTGCCGGTATCGGGAGCGGTGATATCGAGCTTGCCACCCTGCAGGCTGACATCGCCGATATTGGTCCCAGTGCTGCTCGTCAGGATGAACGTGCAGCTGTGACAGGTCAGGCTCGCGTTGTTGTTGGTCATGTTCATGCTGGTCTGATCCAGCACATAAGTCCCGCTTGGCAGGATGATATTGCCCTGGATGTCGAACTTTCCGCTCGATTCCTTCAGGCAATAGGTTCCGCCTGGCGTGAGTGGCGAGCTTGCCGCGGTCAGGTCGACCGTACCGCCCGGCTTGTTTTGATTGCTGGTGTCGAGATCTGAAAACTTCTGGCAGCCGCTGGGGGTCGGTGGATTGACGCTGGCGAACGGATCCTCGGCGGCGATCGTGAACGGCTGCAGGACCGTGCCCGCGCCCCAATTGTCGGTGGCGTCGATGCCGCCCACCGCCGCGATCGGACTTGCCGTCACGGTCGACGATCCAAAGGCGACCGCGGCGTCCATCGACACAGAGTTGGTGATCATTCCGCAGCCGAGATTGAGGTTGGTATTGCCGCCCGCGCTGATTCCGGTCGTCGCCGTGTCAATCAGGCTGATCGCGCAATATTTGCCCGACGGGACGATGGTCGCCGTCGCGCTGGCGCTGATCGTCGGCGCGGCGCTCATGAACATGCCCGAGAAGCTCAGCTGCTTCTGCACCGACAAATCGACCCTGACCGCATCCGGATCCGACGCGAAGGCGCCGGTCGGAGCGGGCATCGTGCAGGCCAGCGTAATATTGACGTGGCTGTTCTTCTTGAGATCGTAGGCTACCGGATTGGCGAAGGTCGCACCGTTGACGTCCGAGCATGTGCCGACGGAATTGCCCTGTACGATCGCATAGACCCCCGCCATCGCCGCCGAATCGGCCGCGCGCTGGATTTGGCGCTTCCACAGCGCCCACTGGATGGTGTCGCTGGCGAGTCCGGCCGAGCCGACGATGAGCGGCAGGGCCGCGCCGGCCATGACCAGGGCGTTGCCGCGCTTGTTGCGCCATAGCCTCTTGAGGAAAGAGATCATCGACCGACCGTCCAAATGTTGATGCGCATTGGGCAGCATCTACCGGCATCACGGTGAGCGAACCGTTGAGGGCTGTGGTTAATCGCAATTAGCCATGATTGAGCCCGCTCGGCTTGAACCTGCGTGTCTTAGCTCTATAATACAGCCGCAAGACCCTTGCGCGGCTCGCGGGACCCGTTCACCCTTCTCGCGAGCTGCCCGAAGGCACTGAAAGGATGGGACTGATGGCCACCGAACCCGCGCCCGAAAGCGACGTCGCGACCAAGACCGCGACCAAGCTTAAGCTCGACCCGCCCGAAGCATTGCAGGCCGTCGCCCCGGCGGAAGCCTCCGGCCTCGTCCCGCTGAAGACCGAAGAAACGAGCGAGCTCGACAAGCGCGTCAGCCAGTTCGTCGACGAGCTGGCCGCGCTCGATTCGAACAGCCCGGAGTTCGGCAAGAAGGTCGACCAGCTGACCGCGATGGGACGCAAGGAGATCGCGGAAGCCGCGGGTGCGTCCAACCGTTTCCTCGACCGGCCGGTGAAGGCGATCGACAAGGACAGCGGCATTGGTGCGGACCTGACCGAGCTCCGCCGTACGGTCGAGGCGCTCGACCCCAAGGAAGCCAGCAAGCCGCGCAAGCTGCTCGGGCTGATTCCCTTCGGTAACCGGGTCGACCGCTATTTCGACAAATATCGCAGCTCACAGACTCACATCAGCAAGATCCTCGGCAGCCTCGCCAACGGCAAGGACGAGCTGCTGATGGACAATGCCGCCATCGACACCGAGCGCGCGAACCTGTGGAAGACGATGCACAAGCTCGAGCAGATGGTGCACATCTCCAAGTCGCTGGACCAGCAGCTCGAGGACAAAGCGAACGAACTCGACGCGACAGAACCGGCGAAGGCCAAGGCGATCCGCGAGACCGCGCTGTTCTATACGCGACAGCGCACGACCGACCTTCTGACGCAGATGGCGGTCACGGTGCAGGGCTATCTCGCCCTCGACCTCGTCAAGAAGAACAATGTCGAGCTGGTGAAGGGCGTGGACCGCGCATCGACCACGACCGTATCGGCGCTGCGTACCGCGGTGACGGTCGCGCAGGCGATGACCAACCAGAAGCTGGTGCTGGAACAGATCGGCGCGCTCAATACGACGACCGCAGGCATGATCGACGCGACCGGTGAAATGCTGAAGACGCAAAGCGGAGCGATCCACGAGCAAGCCGCAAGTTCGACGATCCCGCTCGAGACGCTGCAGCGGGCGTTCCAGAACATCTATGACACGATGGACCAGATCGACCAGTTCAAGCTGCAGGCGCTCGGCAACATGAAGCAGACCGTCGACACGCTCGGCAAGGAAGTCGAGAAATCGCGTGGCTACATTGCCAGGGCCGAGGGCGTGAACCAGGCCAAGCTCGAGGGCGGGACTTCGCCGTTCACTCCAATCGAGAGCAAATGACCGAAGTCACCGACAAGGTTGAGCGCGCGATCGCCCGCTTCGACCGGGTGACGCAGCAGCTCGACCAGCGCCGCGGACCGGTCCGCGAGGCCGCCCGGCGCGAACGGCAGAGGCTCAACGCCGACCTTGGCGGCCGGGTGAAGCGGGTCGGCGTCGCCATCGGAATAATCAGCCTCGTCACCATCGCTATCGGCCTGTTCCTGCCGATCGGCATGTTCGGGTTTCTCGCCGCCGTGGGTCTGGCCATCGGTGTCGCGGCGCTCCTTGCGCTTTCACCAGCGGGAGCAAGCGCCGCGGCCGCCCCTTCGGCCGACCTGCCCAACGGCCAGATGGTGCAGCGCTTCGACTCCTATCTCTATCGCACGCGGGGCGCGCTCCCCGCGCCCGCGCAGACGGAGATTGACGCGATCAGCTCGGCGCTTCCGTCGCTTCGCCAAACGCTCGAACGGGTGGATAATCTCGACCCCAATGCGCAGGACGCGCGGCGCTTGATGTCGATCCACCTGCCGGGCCTCATCGAGCGTTATTCGCGCGTGCCCCCCGCCTTCCGCGGCGAGGAGGACGGCGAAGGCAAGACCGCCGACGAGCGGCTGGTCGAGGCGCTCGCCGCCGGCCGCTCCGCGCTGCACGAGATTTCCGAACGGCTGGCCCGCGCGGACATGGCCGCATTCGAAACGCAGGGCCGGTTCATCCAGTCGCGCTATGCCGAGGACGAACCGGTCGACCCGGCCCAAACCCACTAGCCTGAGCGCCCGTGAATGTTGCGCGGCGCGCCGCCGCCGCCCATGATGCGCGGCTCAAGACTGCCGGGAGCTGACGGGGGGATGCAGCTGGCCATGCCAAAGCTGACGCGGCTGCGCCTACCGCCGCTCGTGCCGTCGTTCAGCAAGAACGGGTTCCGGCTGTTCTCGGTCCTGTGGACAATCGCATTCCTGCTGGCGCTGATCGGGCCGCTCGCCGGGCTCTACGGCCGTTATGTCGCCCCGGAGAACAACTCGCAGCTGCTGCTCGGCAGCCGCGCGGGCTTCGCGGTTGCGCCCGCCGATGCCACGCGCGTGCGGTTCCTTATAGGGCCGGCCGGCCACGCCGGAATCCGCGCCGGGGACCATATCCTCGCGGTCTACGGCCTGGCTCTTCCCAAAGTGATGCCGGTCAACGAGGCCGCGCTCGCCGAGCATGCGGACGACCCGGCCTATATCGCGATGGGCAACCTGTTGTTCGGCTCGGATGCCGCCGAGGTTCCGATCACTGTCCGCGGCGCCGACGGCAGCGTGAGGGACGTAACGGTCACGACCGGCGAGCAACATATCGACGCTGGCGCGCGGTCGCTCGGAGTTTCGCCCAATCTGTTGAGCTTCGTCGATCTGCTCCACGTCATCGCTTATCCCTTCCTGCTGTTCGCCGCCTGGCTGCTTCACCGCCGCAACGCGCGCGACGTGGTCAGCTCGATCATCTCGCTCGCCGTGCTCCTGACCATCGCCGCCGAGCAGCCCTCGTCGATGTTCCTCGCGACGTTGGGCGTTCCGCGCGAGCTCAATGTCCTGCTGTTCGACCTCGGCAACATCCTGCTCCTCGCCGGGATGCTGCTGTTCCCACACGGCGCGCTGTCGTGGCCGAGAGTGGGGCTGATCGGCGCGCTCGCCCTCCTCTTCTTCCTGCACGGGCAGCTCTACCAGGCCTGGTTCGTCGGCTTCATGCTGATTGCCGTCGCGCTGCTCGTGCGGTGCATTCGCCGCACCGAATCGGTGGAGATGCGCCAGCAGATCCGCTGGGCGCTGCTCGGCTTCAGCGGCTATGCGCTGCTCCGCACGCTCTCCATCGCCTGCGACCTGTTCAAATGGTCGAGCGGAACCTTCGGGCAGCAAATGCTGCTCGAGGTGCTCGCCGGAGTGGCGCTGGGGGTCGCCGTGCTACTGCTTCAGTTCGGCCTGCTCGTCGCGCTGCTGCGCTATCGGCTTTACGACGCCGAGGTCGTCATCAGCCGGTCGGCGAATTTCGCGCTGATCACATTGGTCGTGGCGACCATCTTCGCCGCGCTCGCCGACGCGTTGAAGCAGGTCGTCTATAACTATTATGGCAACACCAACAGCGAGGGGCCGGTCGTCGCCGCGGCGGCCATCGCGACCGTGCTGATCAATCCCATTCAGGAACGCATCCAGCGCTGGTCGGAGAATCGCTTCCAGCGCAACCTCGTCCTTCTTCGCGACGATTTGCCCGAGCGGGTCCGCGACATGCGGGAGACGGCGTCGCTCAGTGAGATGCTCGACGAAGTTCTGTCGCGCGTCGAAGACGGCGTTCGCGCGGTGCGGAGCGCTGCGCTGATCCAGGGACAAGTGCTGCGCACGCGCGGCGTCGAGCCGGAGATGGTCGATGGCTGGCGCTCGACGCGCCAGGGCAGCGACTATGCCGAGGACATGTGCGACCCGTCCGACCGCCTGTTCCCGATCCGCGTGCCTTTGATTCCCGGCGCCCACGAGCAGCCGATCGGATACCTCCTGGTCGGCCCGAGGCCGGACGGTTCGATCCCCAGCCGGGACGAGCAAAAGGCACTGGCCGACGTCTCCGAGCCGATCGGCCGGGCGGTCCGCACGGTGCTGAAGCGCGAGGAGCGCGAGCGTTCCGTGGCGCAGCTGATCTCCACCAACACGCGGCGGATCGAACAGCTGGAAGCCCGGCTGGCTTCTCCGAATTCCTCGAAGCTCGATTGACCCCGTTCAAATCAAAGAATAATTTACGCCGACATCGACACGGGGGTGAAATCATGTTGCGTGCCTTGCTGATTGCCGGGCTGCTTGCGGTTGTGCCGCTCGCGCCATCCGGCAGCTTGTCCGCCCACGCCCAGGCTCCTGCTCCGCAGCAGCAATGCGCGGACACCGCCCAGAAAAAGGCCAAGCGCTCGATGTTCGGCGGCCTGGTCAGCGGGCTCGGCAGTGGGCTGCTCGGTCGCGCCGGGGTCGCAGGCAACGTCATTTCGCTCGCCATGCCGGTCGGCTCCTATCTCACCGACGAGCTGCTGAAGATGCTCGACTGCAAGGAGCAGCAGCAGGCCGCCAAGGCGACCGACGACGCGATCCGCGGCGGGGTCGGCACTGAAGTCGAATGGAAGAGCGACTCTCGTCCCAACGTGTCGGGCAAATCGAAGGTCACGGCCTCGGAGCAGCTCGCCGATGGCGGCCAGTGCATGACGGTCACTGACGTGGTGATCGTCGACGGCGAGGAGACCACAGTCCCGAAGAAAATGTGCCGGGCCAAGGGCGCCAGCGGCTACGCCCGGGTCTGAGATGATCAAGCGCGCGCTTGGCGCCTGCCTGCTGCTGGTGAACGTCGCGGCGACGTCGCCCGTCGACCCGCTGAATCCCAGCTGCCCCAAGCATCTCAACTGGTCGACCTACCCGCAGATGAAGTTCACGCTCGATACGTCGAGCGGCCAGCGCATCCTCAAGGCGGAAGGGCAGATCGACGAGGACGTGCCGGCGAAGCTCAAGGACGCGCTCGGCTCCAATGGCCAGATCGACGAGATCTGGCTGCGCTCGCCGGGTGGCGTCGCTCGGGCCGGGAATGAAGCGGGAAAGATCATTCGCGCGAGCGGCATCCCGACGCGGATCCCAGACGGCTGGGCCTGCTTCTCGGCGTGCAACTTCATGTTCATGGGCGGCGCCGTGCGCTTCGTCGACGCCGGCGGATTGTTCATCGTCCACATGTTCACTCACGTCGGCGACAAGGACGCGGTGAAGTCGGAGCTGGCCAAGGGCGCCGACACGGCGATCGGCCTGATCGGCGACGTCGAGCAGGATTCGGCGATGCTGGCGAGCGAGGACAATGACTTCCTCATCCGCATGGGCGTCTCTCGCAAGCTGCTGACGGAAGTCATGTACCAGCAAAAGGCGGTGGCGAGCGGCGCGGAGGACAAGTCGACGCGCCGGTGCCTCACCAATGAGGAAGCGGCGAAATACAATGTCGCCAACGCGCAATGAGAAGGGCCAAAAGATGAGCAAGAGGATGTGGCTTTTGGGTGCGGCGGCGGCGATGGCGCTGCAATCGACCGCAATGGCGGCCGTTGTCGTCGTCCGGTCGCTCGGGCCATCCGCGAAGGCCTATCCTCCGGGCAAGACGCTGCCCGAAACCGCGAAGATCACGCTTCAGGGCGGCGACGTCGTGACGGTGCTCGGGCCCGGCAGCGCGAAAACGTTGCGCGGCCCCGGAAACTTCGACGCCAAGCAGATGTCGCTCGCCTCGGCCGCCGGGCAGCGCGGGCGCTTCGGCGCGCTCCGTGCCGGCGACGTCGCGCACAGTCCGAGCATCTGGGACGTGGACGTGACCCAGAGCGGCAAGGTTTGCGTGGCGAATGCGGCGAAACTCGAGCTGTGGCGGCCCGACGCCGATAGCGCGGCGAAGATCACCATCCACTCGGCCGACGGCTCGACCCGCGACCTCTCCTGGGCGGCGGGCAAGGCGTCGGCGGCGTGGCCGGGCGCTTTGCCGGTGGAGACCGGTGCGGAGTACCGGATCGACGGGCCGAACGATGGCGACAACAGCGCGCTGACCTTCGTCACGGTTTCGGCGCCACCGTCGGACCTGGTCGCGACCGCGCAGCTACTGATCGAGAATGGCTGCCAGAACCAGCTCGACCTGCTCGTGGCGGGCGCGAGCAAGGCGGGCAACTAACCTCCCGCGACTCCGTCGGCCCGAAGCCGGGCGATCTCGTCATCGGCGAGGCCCAGACCGGCGAGGATCTCGTTGGTGTGCTGCCCGAGCGCCGGCGGCGGCAGATCGCTGTCGGTGCGGTCACCGTCCAGGCGCACCGGCGAGCCCACGACCGGCATTCCCGCCATCGCTCGCACCATCCCGCGATGCTGCGCCTGGACGTCGGACAGGGCCTGGGTGAGGCGATTGATCGGGCCGGCGGGGATTCCCGCCGCTTCGAGCTGGGCGAGCCAATCCGCCGCGGGCTTGCCGCGGATTACGTCGGCGACCAGCCCCACCATTGCGTCGCGATGGGCGACGCGGGCACCGTTGGAGGAGAAGCGTTCGTCGCTGGTCCATTCCGGGTGGCCGCAAATCGCGGCGAGACGGGCGAACTGGCGGTCGTTGCCGACGGCGATGATGATCGGCTGATCGGCTGCGTCGAACGGCTGGTAGGGCACGATATTGGGATGCGTGTTGCCCTGCCGCGGCGGGTCGTTGCCCGACACGAGCGCGTTCGACGCCTGGTTGGCCATGACCGCGAGCTGCGTGTCGAACAGCGCCATGTCGATGTAGGCGCCCTCGCCGCTTTTCTCGCGCGCAAACAGCGCGGCGATGATCGCGGTGCAGGTGTACATGCCGGTGAACAGGTCGACGATCGCCACGCCCGCCCGCATCGGCCCGCCGCCCGGCTCGCCGTCCGGCAGGCCGGTGACGCTCATCATCCCGCCCATGCCCTGGATGATGAAGTCGTAGCCGGCGCGATCGGCGTAGGGACCGTCCTGGCCGAAGCCGGTGATCGAGGCATAGACGAGCCGCGAATTGGCCGCGCGGAGCGAACGTGAATCGAGCCCGAACTTCTCGAGACCGCCGACCTTGAAATTCTCGACGACGACGTCGGCTTGGGCTGCGAGCTTGCGCACCAGCGCCGCACCCTCGGGCTGCGCGAAATCGATCGCGGCCGACTTCTTCCCCCGGTTGCAGCTGAGGAAATAAGCGGCGACCCTGTCCGCGCCCTCGCCGTGCCACGGCGGTCCCCAATGGCGCGTGTCATCGCCGCTGCCCGGGCGCTCGATCTTCGTGACTTCGGCGCCGAGGTCGCCGAGCAATTGCGTGCACCACGGTCCCGCAAGGACCCGCGACAGGTCGAGAACCTTGATGCCTTTGAGAGGCTTCAATGGCCGCGGGTCCAGAAGCGCCGGTCGGTCAGCACCGCGCGCGCGGCGTTATGGCCCGGAGCGCCCGTGACTCCGCCGCCGGGATGCGCGCCGGAACCGCACAGGTAGAGCCCCTTCAGCGGCATGCGGTAATCCGCCGCGCCGATCATCGGACGCGCGCTGAACAACTGGTCGAGGCCCATCTTGCCGTGGAAGATGTCGCCGCCGATGAGGCCGAAGCGCCGTTCGAGATCGAGCGGCGAATGAATCTGCCGGCCAAGCACCGACTTGGCGAAGCCAGGCGCGTGGGAATCGACCGTCGCGATGATCTGGTCCGCGGCCTTCTCGCGCTCGTCGTCCCAGCTTCGCCCCGGGCCCAGATCGTAGCGGAAATGCTGGCAGAACATCGACGCGACATGCTTGCCCTTGGGCGCCAGCGTCGAATCAAGCGTCGAGGGGATCAGCATCTCGATGATCGGCTGCTTGGCCCAGCCGTCGACCGCAGCGTCGAGCCAGGCGCGGTGCATGTAATCGAGGCTTGGCGCCATGATGATGCCCGCGGTCAGGTGATTGCCCTTCTTCGGCAGCACGGTGAACTTGGGCAGCTCCGACAGAGCGACGTTCATGCGGAAGGTCGCGCTTTCGCATTTCCAGCCATGCATCCGGCTGGCGACGTCGGCGTCCACCGCGCCCTGCGGAATCAGCCGGTCGAACAGCAGCTTGGGATTGACGCCGGCGATCACGCTTTTCGCGCGCCACGCCTTGCCTTCGGAAACGACGCCGGCTGCACGCCCGCCCGAGACGATAATCTCCTCGACCGGCGAATTGAGAACAATGTCGACGCCTGCCTCGCGGCACGCACGTGCCATCGCCTGGGTGATCGAACCCATGCCACCGATCGCATGGCCCCAAGCGCCGGGGACTCCGGCCGCTTCGCCGAACAGATGGTGGAGCAGCACGTAAGCCGTGCCGGGAGCTTGCGGCGAGGCGAAATTGCCTACGACTCCATCGAAGCCAAACAGCGCCTTGGCGAAATCGCCCTCAAAGTGGCGTTCGAGGATTTCCGAAGCGCTGCGCACGGCGAAATCATGGACGATCCGCGTCTCCGCGAGCGACAATCCGGCCATGTCGCGTCCAAGGCTCAGCAACTTGGGGATGGCGCTGGCCGTGCGACCGACGTTCGGCGGCGCGCGCAGGATCCATTTCTTCAGCAGCCGAACGATCGTCTCCAGCTCCGCGACGTAGCGATCGTAAGCCTCGCCGTCGGCCTTCACGTGCCGGGCAATCTCCTTGCGCGTCAGGCCCCCGCGGCCGGAAAGTAGATAATCGCCATCGCCAGGAAGGAAGTTGTCGGTCTTGCGGAGGACGACCTTCAAGCCGTGCCGCTCGAGCTGCATGTCGCGGATGACCTTGGGCTGGAGCAGGCTGACGGTGTAGCTCGCGGCTGAATTGCGGAAGCCGGGCAGGAACTCGTCCGTGACCGCCGCGCCGCCGACATTGCCGGCCGCTTCCAGAACCGCGACCTTCAGCCCCTTCTTCGCCAGATAATAAGCACAGGTGAGGCCGTTGTGCCCGGCGCCAATGATGACCGCGTCGTGTGTAATGGTTCCGCCCCCGTCGTCGTTGCGAGGCTGCGCGGTGGCAGCCGCAACCCAGTAGCGAGTGCTGGATGGCTTCGCTACGCTCGCAATGACGAATTATCGGCGTGGCTCGACATCGCTCGTCTGGTGAAGGGCGATGAAAGTGCCGAGCATCTCCGCGCAAATGACCTCGGTTTCGCCGCGAACGGCCGTGACGGTGGCAGCGACGACGACCAGCGTCCGACCGGCCTTGCGCACCTTCGCCTCGGCCCGAAGCAGATCGCCGGCCGCGGGGTTCACGAGGTTGATCTTGAACTCGACGGTCAGGACCGACGAGTCGGCCGGCATGGTGGTGTAAGCGGCGTAGCCCGAGGCGGTGTCGGCGATCGCCGCGACCACGCCGCCGTGGAAATAGCCGTGCTGCTGGGTGACCTCCTGGCGATACGGGACTTCGATGACGGCCCGGCCGCCCTCGGCAACGACCAGCTTCGCGCCGATCAGCTGCATCAGCCCCTGCCGCTCGAAGCTTTCGAGGCAGCGGTCGTCGAGTGAACCCCCGGAGTCGGTCATCGCATCAGCACAAGTTCTTCCGACATGGTCGGATGAAGCGCCACGGTGGCATCGAAGTCCGATTTCTTGAGCCGCGCCTTCACCGCGATCGCCGCCGCCTGCAGGATTTCCGGAGCATCGGGCCCGATCATGTGCAGGCCGACGATCTCGTCCGTCTCGCCGTCCACCACCAGCTTGTAGAGCGAGCGCTCGTTCCGCCCGGCGAGCACGTTCTTCATGGCGCGGAAATCGGACGTGTAGACCTTGACCGAGCCGAGGCGGTTGCGCGCCTGGCCTTCGGTCATTCCGACCGCCGCCAGCGGTGGATGGCTGAACACCGCGGACGGAATGCAACCGTAATCGACCTGGCTCGGCTTCTTGCCGAACACGGTGTCGGCGAACGCCTGCCCCTCGCGGATCGCGACCGGAGTCAGTTGCACGCGGTCCGTGACGTCGCCCACCGCGTAGATCGAAGAAACGGATGTGCGATTGTCGGCGTCGACCTTGATCTGGCCTTTGTCGCCGAGCTCGACGCCGGCCGCATCCAGTCCGAGGCCTTCGACGTTCGGGCGACGGCCGGTCGCGAACAGCAGCTGATCGACCTTTATGTCGTCACAGCCGGTCATCGCGACATGGAGCATGCCATCGTCGCGTCGCTCGATCCGGTCGATGGTCGCGTTGAACCGGAAATCGACGCCCTTGCGGAGCGAGATCTGCAACAGCCGGTCGACGATCTGCTGGTCGTAGTGGCGAAGGATCACGTCGGTTCGGTTGACCAGGGTCACGTGCGAACCGAACTGGTTGAAAATGCCGGCGAACTCGTTGGCGATATAGCCGCCGCCGGCGATCATGATCCGCTTCGGCAGTGTCTCGAGGTGGAAAACCTCGTTCGAGCTGATCGCATGCTCGATGCCTTCGATTTCCGGCATCTGAGGCCGCGCGCCGGTGGCGATCAGGATGGTGTCGGCCGTGACTTCGCGCCCCCCCGCCAGCCTCAGGGAGGTCGGGCCGGTCAGCTCTGCCCGCTCGTGGAAGATCGTCACCTGATGGTTGGTCAGTGTCTCGGTATAGGCGCCTTCGAGCCGTCCGACCTCGGCAAGCACATTGTCGCGGAGAACAGGCCAGTCGAAGCGCTTCTTCGGAACATCCCAACCGAACATCGCGGCATCGTCGAGATCCTCGGCGAAGTGCGCGCCATAGACGAGCAACTTCTTCGGCACGCAGCCGCGGATCACGCAGGTGCCGCCGACCTTGTGCTCCTCCGCAATGGCAACGCGCGCGCCATAAGCTGCGGCGACGCGCGCGGCGCGCACGCCGCCCGAGCCGGCGCCAATCACGAACAGGTCAAAGTCGGCCATTCTTGTCCTCCGCGAGGGCGGATGTGGCGTCGATCGGATGAAACTTCCAATGCCGCTTGCGCATCGGCGCCATAGCCAAGGCTATATCCCCGCCCGTTCCATCAATGCCCGGGTGGACGGGTCAAGCTCGGCTGTCCCTTCGTCCTCGGCCAGATGCCGGGCGATGTCCTTGCCCAGTTCCACGCCAAATTGATCGAACGGGTTGATGCCCAGCATGACCGCATTGGCGAACGTCCGGTGCTCGTAGAAGGCGATCAAGGCGCCGAGCGAGCGCGCTTCGAGGCGCTCGAGCAGGATGGTCGAGCTCGGGCGATCGCCGGAATAGGCGCGTTGCGGGTCTTCGCTCGGGCGTCCCTCCATCAACGCCGCGCCTTGCGCGAAGGCATTGAGCAGCAGCAGACGATGGTGCTCGGGATCCTGCTGGTCCTCGCCCGCGCGCACCGCGACGAACTCAACCGGGACGAGCACGGTCCCCTGGTGCAACAACTGGAAGACGGCATGTTGCGCGTCGGTCCCGGTACCGCCCCAGGTAACGGGCGCCGACGGGCTGGCTACCGGCTCGCCGTCGGTCGTCACCGACTTGCCGTTCGATTCCATTTCGAGCTGCTGAAGGTAGGGCATGAGCAGCCGCAACCGCTCGTCGTAGGGGAACACCCCGCGCGTCTGGCAGCCGAACTCCTCGACGTAGAGGCGATCGGCGAAGGCCGCGATGAGGGGCACGTTCGCGGCCGCTCCGGTGAAGCGGAAGTGGCGATCCATCTCCGCCGCGCCTTCGAGCAATTGCTCGAACGCTTCCCAGCCGAGGGCCAGCGCGGCGCTCACTCCGACCGCGCTCCACAGGGAATAGCGCCCGCCGACCCCCTCGCCGAACGGCAGGATGCGCGTATCGTCGATTCCGGCTTCGAGCGCCTTGTGCGGAGCGGCCGTGACCGCGATCAGCCGGCCCTCCGGGTCCGCGACGGCGGCGTCGCGAAGCCATTCGAGCGCGGCCCGCATGTTGGCGCGGGTCTCGAGCGTGGTGAAGGTCTTCGACGCCACGACGACGAGGGTTGTCGCCGGATCGAGCGACCGAACGGCGGCGTCGAACGCCGCTCCGTCGATGTTGGACAGGAAGCGCACGTCCACGTTCGCCGCACGGCGGCCGAGCGCATCGACAAGCAATGCGGGCCCCAGGACCGAGCCTCCGATCCCGATGTGCAGCACGCCGGTGACTGCGCCAAACGCGCCCGCCTCGACCGCGTCGACCAGTGCGCGCACGCGCTGGCGGCGACCTGTCGAGTGCGCGACCTCGTCCGCGGAACCGCTGCCGCGCTCGGCGACATGAGTCGCGGCGCGGCCCTCGCTTCGATTGACGATGTCCCCGCCGAACAGCGCATCGCGCGCGGCTTCGAATCCGGCAGTGTTGGCGCGATCGATGAATCGCTTGATCCGCGCGGCGTCGAGGTGCGTCTTCGACCAGTCGAAATAGAGGCCGGCGGCTTCGAACGTCAGCCGCGAAAGCCGGTCCGGCTCGGCGGAGAACAGCTCGTCGAGCCGCTTCACCCTGCCCTTCTGCGCTCGCTCCGCCATCGGCCAGCCTCATAGTCGGCGAAGAGGCAAAAGCCACCCCGGCTTGACCTTCGCCGCCCGCGCGGAAACAAGCAGGCCCACATGCGCTGGCCCGAATTCCGCCGTGGACGTCATGACGCCGGCGTCCGATCCGAAAAGAAGGAAGACGGCTGGAGCCTGGCGCGCTTCGTGCTGATGCTCATCGTGCTCGCCTGGGCGCTGCGCAGCCTCATCATCGCGCCGTTCAGCATCCCGTCCGGCTCGATGCTGCCGACGCTCTACATCGGCGATTATCTCGCCGTGGCGAAATGGCCTTATGGCTATTCGCGCTACAGCTTTCCGTTCGGTTTCCCCGGCTTCGGCGGGCGTGTGTTCGAGCACCTGCCGAGCCGCGGCGACGTCGTCGTGTTCAGGCATCCGAGCGAGGACGCCGATCTCATCAAGCGAGTCATTGGTTTGCCCGGCGACACCATCCAAATTCGCAATGGCGCGTTGATCCTCAACGGCCGCCGCGTGCCGCGGAAGCATTTGCCGCCCTATTCGATGCCGGTCAGCGCCAACAGCCCGTGCAAGGTCGTGCCGCCGGCAACCCCGTTCGTCGCGGCGATCCGCAACCAGCCCTATTGCCTGTATCCAGCCTATCGCGAGACCCTTCCCGGCGGGCCGAGCTATACCGTGCTCGACCAGGTCGAAAGCGGGCCGGCCGACGATTTCGGGCCCGTCCGCGTGCCGGCCGGCCACATCTTCCTGATGGGCGACAATCGCGACGACAGCCTCGACAGCCGCTTCGGAGCGGCCGAAGGCGGGATCGGAATGGTCCCGATGGAAAATCTGATCGGCCGCGCGACGGTCACGTTCTGGTCGACCGACGGAACCGCATCCTACTGGAAGCCGTGGACCTGGTTCAGCGCTCTGCGCGCAAACCGCATCGGCAACGGCTACAAGGGTGATGCCGAATGAGTGCAGATTTCGTCCGCGGAAAGCTCGGCCACGTGGCCCGCGACCAACGCCTGTTCGACCTTGCGCTGACCCATTCGAGCGTCGGCGGCGAGAGCTACGAGCGGCTGGAGTTCCTCGGCGACCGCGTGCTCGGGATGGTCATCGCGCGCGCTCTCTATGAGCGTTATCCCACGGAGCCCGAAGGCAAGCTTTCGCGCCGCTACAATGCGCTGGTCGCGCGCGAGACTTGCGCGGAGGTGGGGCGGGATATTGGCGTTCCGACGCTGGTCCGGCTCGGGAAGCAGGCGCGTGAGGACCAGGCGGGCCAGAGCGAGAATGTCGTCGGCGATGTCGTCGAGGCGTTGATCGGCGCGCTTCTCCTGGATGGCGGGCTTGGTGCCGCGGAAGCGTTCATCCTGCGCGCGTGGGGCGCCTATCTCGACGAGCAGGTCCGGGCACCCGAGCATCCCAAGTCGGCGCTTCAGGAGCTGGCGGCGGCACGCGGCCTTCGAGCGCCCGTTTACGAGGTCGTGTCGCGCACCGGCGCCCACCATGCGCCACTGTTCACGATTCGCGTCTCGGTCCCGAAGCTCGGCGAAGCGACCGCCGAAGGAACGAGCAAGCAGGATGCGGAGACGGCTGCGGCGGAAGCCCTGCTCGTCCAGCTCAAATGACCCGCGCCGGCTTCGCCGCCGTCATTGGCGCCCCCAACGCCGGAAAATCGACGCTGGTGAACGGGCTGGTTGGGCAAAAGGTCGCGATCGTCAGCGACAAGGCGCAGACCACGCGGGCGCGGCTGATGGGGATCGCGGTCGAGGGCGAGGCGCAAATCCTGCTCGTCGACACGCCCGGCATCTTCGAGCCCCGCCGCCGCCTCGACCGCGCGATGGTCGCCGCGGCCTGGACCGGCGCGCAGGACGCCGATCTCATCCTATGCGTGATCGATTCCGCGGCGGGCGTGACCGCACAGGTCGAGCGGATCATCGCCGGGCTCGAGACCCGCCAGCATCCTTTGTTCATCGCGCTGAACAAGATCGACCTCGTCAAGAAGCCGCGGTTGCTCGCCTTGGCCGCCGGGCTGACCGAGCGGCTCGGCCCGGACAAGGTGTTCATGATCAGCGCCGCGCAGGGCGATGGAGTCGCAGACCTCAAGAGCGCGCTTGCCGAGACGATGCCCGAAGGGCCGTGGCTCTACCCCGAGGACGAAGTCTCGGACGCGACCGACCGGATGATCGCCGCCGAGCTCACTCGGGAGCAGATCGTCAACCAGCTCCACCAGGAACTCCCTTACGCGACCGCAGTCGAGACCGAGACCTGGGAGGATCGCCCCGACGGCTCGACCGTCATCCGTCAGCAGATCCTCGTCGCGCGCGACAGCCAGAAGGCGATCATCATCGGCAAGGGCGGCGCGCGGCTGAAACGCATCGGCCAGGCGGGCCGCGAGGCGATCATGGCGCACCTCGGTCGGCCAGTGCATTTGTACCTCCACGTCAAGGTCAACCCCAAGTGGGACGAGGACCGCAGCCTCTATCGCGAGATCGGGCTGGAGTGGGCGGAGTGAAGGGCTAGCATTTCGTCGACCCAACTCGGCACGAGCTCTCCCGCGGGGCCTACCCGGCTCTCATCGAAGAACATGCTCCCGAGGCTCGGCTCGAGATTCATCTCCAGCGTCCGCGCGCCGCAATAGCGCGCCGTTTGGACGAACCCGGCGGCCGGATAGACCGCCCCCGACGTGCCGATCGAGACGAACAGGTCGCAGGCGCGCAGCGCCTCCTCGATCCGGTCCATGTCGTAGGGCATCTCACCGAACCAGACGATGTCCGGACGGAGCGACCCCGCTTCACCGCAGCCTGGACAAACCGAGACTTGGCTCATCTCCTCCTTCCACGGCGCTCGGCGGTCGCAGGCGAGGCACCATGCGGCTGTATTCTGCCCGTGCATGTGGATGAGCCGCGTCGAGCCCGCGCGCTCGTGAAGATCGTCGACGTTCTGCGTCACGAGCAGCAGATCGCCGGGCCACTCGGCCTCGAGCCGCGCCAGCGCGCGATGCGCGGCGTTCGGTTCGACCTCCGACAACTGCGCTCGCCGCGCGTTGTAAAATTTGTGGACGAGCGCCGGATCGCGCCGAAACGCTTCCGGCGTCGCCACATCCTCGACCCGGTGCCCCTCCCACAGCCCGTCCTCGCCGCGGAAAGTCGCGAGGCCGCTCTCGGCGGAGATTCCCGCGCCGGTCAGCACGACGATTCGGGGCGCTTGTTCATCCATTTAGGCGCTTATCCACAAGATCGCTTGCGCAACTCGGCGGTAAATGGTTGGTTTGCAAGCGGGACCGGGGTTAAGCGGTTTTTAACGAGGGGGCGCTGTAAATTGAGGAGGATTCTCCGCTCACGCCTCCCTGAGCGGCTTGCCCAGCGCGTGCCCGCGCCGCTGGTCGAGATCGGCGTCGGCGTCGTGGTCGCCTCGATCTTCCTTGCCGTGCGTGTCGCGCTGGTCCCTTTCGCCGGAGATCGCGCACCCTATGCCTTCGTTTTTCTTGGGGTGGTCATCTCCGCGGTCGTCGCCGGGTGGCGCAGCGGGGCGGTCACGCTGATCATCGGCCAGATCCTGGCCTGGACCGTCATCGTTTCCGCATCGAACGGAATGACGCTAAGCGGCGATAACCGCTGGGGCGGGCTGATCATCGCCAGCTTCTCGCAGGTCGTGATCCTGCTCATCATCGCGCTCTATCAGGATGAGGTCGCGAAGAACCGCGAGCGGCGCGAGCGGCGGATGGAGCTCCTCGACCAGGCCCGGCGCGAAATCGACCATCGCGCCAAGAACAATTATCAGACCGTATTGTCGCTCGTCGAGCTCCAGGCGGCGCGTGCGGAGACTCCCGCGACACGCGACGCGCTGCGCCAGGTTGCCGATCGGATCGCCGCGATCTCCGTCGCGACGGAGCATCTCGCCATACGCAACGAGGATTTGTCGACGGTCAAGCTGCGCGACCATCTGTGCGGCTTGTGCGCGCAGCTTGAGCGGGGCCTGGCGCGCGGCGAAATCCAGGTGGAGTGCGATGTCGCCGATGTCGTCGCCAGCGCCGATACAGCCACGCAGCTGGCGATCATCGTCAACGAGCTGGTGACGAACGCACTCAAACACGCCTTCGGCGACGGCCGGAAGGGGATCGTTCGCGTCCAATCGAAAATGATGGGCCAGAGTCTCGAGCTTGAAGTTTCCGACAATGGGTGCGGAATGGATGAACGCTCGTCTTCCGAAGGCTCCGGCCTTGGACGCAAGCTGGTCGATAGTTTCGCGCGTCATCTCAACGCCAAGCACGATGTCTCCTCGTCCGCCAAGGGGACGATTCACCGCTTGTTGGTGCCGGCGCTCGCCTGACTGGAGCGACTGCGCTAGAGGCGCGTCATGAGCGAGGGGCGCGTCCGCATCGGCATCGGCGGCTGGACCTATCCGCCGTGGCGCGGAGTCTTTTATCCCGACAAGCTGCCGCAGGCGAAGGAGCTGGAGTTCGCGTCGCGAGCGATGAGCGCAATCGAGATCAATGCGACCTTTTACGGGCGCCAAAAACCCAAGAACTGGGAAGCTTGGGAGAAAGTGGCGCCCGACGGATTCCAGTTCGCGATCAAGGGATCGCGTTATTGCGTGACTCGAACCCGGCTTTCCGAGGCGGGCGAAGGGATCGAGGGCTTCTTTGCGCAGGGCTTTGCCGCGCTCGGCCCGAAGCTCGGGCCGATATTGTGGCAGTTCGCGCCGCGCCGGAAGTTCGACCGCGACGACATCGCAGCCTTTATCGACCTCCTTCCGGACGAGGTCGAAGGCGCAAAGCTTCGCAACGCCATTGAGCCCCGGCACGAGAGCTTCCGCGACGACAAGTTCTTCGAGCTCTGCCGCGCTCGCAATATCGCGGTCGTGTTCGAGGATTCCGACGATTACCCGTGCATTGAGGCCGATACGGCGGATTTCGCCTACGCCCGGCTTCAGCGCATGAGCGAAGGCGTGGAGACCGGATATGATGCGGCCACGCTCGACCGCTTCGCCGATCGCGCGCGCGCCTGGCGAAAGGCCGGGCGCGATGCTTACGTCTTCCTGATCAATGGCGCGAAAGTTCGGGCGCCGGCCGCGGCGCTGGCGCTGCAGGAACGGCTTCGCTAACCCACCATCCCATGCGCACCGCCGAACAGCCGATCCGCATCAGCCTCGTCGCGCCGGATGGGCGGATGGGCAAGGCGATCGCAACCGCGGTCGCGGAAGGCGAAGGCTTCGCGATCGACCAGGACCATGGCGACGTGCTGGTCGATTTTTCGGCTCCGGCGGCGCTTCAGGCCAGCCTCGATCGCGCCGTTTCGGCCAGCGTCCCCATTCTCGTCGGGACGACCGGACTCGACGATCTTGCAGGCCAGCGCATCGCGGAGGCCGCGAAGAGCATCGCCGTGCTCCGTGCGGCGAATACGTCGCTGGGGGTGACATTGCTCGCCGAGCTGGTCTCGCGGGCGGCGGGAATCCTGGGCCCCGATTGGGATGTTGAAATCGTGGAAACGCATCATCGGATGAAGGCGGACGCGCCGTCGGGGACGGCGCTCATACTCGGCCACGCCGCCGCCCGCGGCCGGGGCGTCGAGTTTCAGGCGGAGGTCGCGCGTAACGGCACCGGCCTCTCGCGCGAGTCGGGGGCGATCGGCTTTGCCTCGCTTCGCGGGGGAACCGTCGCGGGGGAGCATGACGTGAAATTCCTCGGCGAGCGAGAGCAGCTCATCCTGTCCCATCGCGCCGAGAACCGCATGATCTTTGCCCGGGGCGCGCTCGCTGGCGTGCGCTTTCTCGTCGGCAAGCCGGCTGGCCTCTATTCGATGCACGACGTGATCCGCGCCCTTGAGACCAAAGCTTGAAGCGGAGCGACATTTTCGAATTCTTCCGGCGGCTGGCGGAGGCGAACCCCTCGCCCACGACCGAGCTCGAATCCGAAAATCCCTTCCAGCTGCTGGTCGCGGTCGTTCTCTCGGCGCAGGCGACGGACGTCAGCGTCAACATCGCCTGTCGCCCGCTGTTCGCGCGCATCAAGGCCCCGCGCCAGATGCTCGAATTCGGCGAGGACGCACTGCGCGACGCCATCAAGACCATCGGCCTGTTCAATACCAAGGCGAAGAATGTTATCGCGCTCAGCCAGGCGCTGATCGACAATCACGGCAGTGAAGTGCCGCGCACCCGCGAAGAGCTGCAAGCCCTTCCCGGCGTCGGGCGCAAGACCGCGAACGTCGTGCTCAATACTGCATTCGGGGAGGAAACCTTCGCGGTCGACACGCACGTGTTCCGCGTCTGCAACCGCACCGGTCTTGCGCCCGGAAAGACCGTCGACGACGTCGAAGCGACCCTCGAAAAGATCGTGCCCGCGCCCTTCCGGCGCGACGCGCATCACTGGCTGATCCTGCACGGCCGCTACACCTGCAAGGCGCGGCTTCCCGAATGCTGGCGGTGCCCGGTGATCGACCTCTGCCGTTACAAGCCGAAGACGACGCCGCCGGGCGAGCGGATCAAACCCGCGAGAACTAAACCCAGCGCCGCTCGAAGCGGTGGCCGAGCGTCGTCAACAGCTCGTACTGCGAAAGGCCGGACTGCTTCGAGGCCGACGGCAGGTCGTAGTCGAGCTCGACCCAATCGCCTTCCTTGAGGTGCGGCGCCGCATCGCATCCGACCGCGATCAGATCCATCGAAACGCGGCCAAGCACCGGTAGGGCATATTCGCCGGCAAACGCGGATCCGCGCGACGAGAAGCTCCGCAGGTAACCGTCCGCGTAGCCGATGTTGAGGATCGCGGCTTCGGCGTCCTCTTTCGCGACGAAGGTCGCCCCATAGCCACAACTCTCGCCCGCGGGGACCGTGCGGCGCTGCACGATCTCGGCATCCACCCGAACGATGTTGCGGATATTGCCGTCGGCTTCGTCCCGCGGAATGCCGCCATAGAGTGACAGTCCCGGCCGGACGAGATCGAAGCTGTAATCGCGCCCGAGACAGATGCCCGCGCTGTTTGACAGCGAATAACGGCGCGCCGGGACCGCCGAGACCACCGCCCGGAAGCGCTCGAGCTGCATCGCGTTCATCGCGCTGTCCTCGTCGGCGCAGGCGAGATGGCTGTGAAGCGTGTCGATGGCGAGCCCGTCGAGCAGGCCGATTTCGGCCGGCCGCAGCCCGAGGCGGTTGATTCCCGTGTCAACCATCACGTCGCAAGACTGTTCGGGCGCGACCTCCCTCCAGCGGGCAATCTGCTCCACCGTGTTGAGGCAGGGCCGCGCGGCCAGGCTAAGGGCGGCCTCGACGTCGTTCGGACCGATGCCGTGAAGAACCACGACGTTCGTGCCGACCGGGAGGGGACCCAGCGCATCGGCTTCCGCCCAGGTCGAGACGAAAAAGTCGCGGCACCCGGCTTGGTGCAGCGCCTGAGCGGCCTCGCGGGCGCCGAGGCCGTAACCGTCGGCCTTGATCGCCGCGCCGGCCGGGACGCCAGCGCGATCCTGAAGCCATCGCCAGTTCTCCTGGAGAGCGGTGCGGTCAATCGTCAGGCGGAGCGCGCGATGCATTGCGGCGGGACTAGCTGTGGTGGGCGACGGCGTCGAGCCGGAGACTCAGTACAACCTGCCGCCGTTTGGAACGTCCTTGCTCGGCGCGATGAGGACGACTTCGCCGGCTTCATCGGGGAAGCCCAGCGTCAGCACTTCGGACATGAACGGCCCGATCTGGCGCGGCGGGAAGTTCACGACCGCCGCAACTTGGCGGCCGACGAGCTCTTCGAGGCTATAGTGGCTCGTGATCTGGGCCGAGGACTTCTTGGCGCCGAGCGCCGGTCCAAAGTCGATCGTCAGCTTGTAGGCCGGCTTGCGCGCCTCGGGAAACGGATCGGCGGCAATGATCGTGCCGACGCGGACATCGACCTTCAGGAAATCGTCGAAGCCGATCGGCTCCGCGGCAGGGGTGTCGAGGTCATGAAGCTTGTGCACGACGCCGCCCTTATTCGACGGTCACGCTCTTGGCGAGGTTGCGTGGCTGGTCGACGTCGGTGCGTTTGAGCACGGCGACGTGATAGGCGAGCAGCTGCACCGGGACCGCATAGACCAGGGGCGCGATCAGCGGGTGCACCTCGGGCATTTCGATGGTCGCCATGCAGCCCTCGCCGGCCTCGGCGATCCCCTTCGCGTCGCTGATCAGCACGATCTTGCCGCCCCGCGCGCGAACCTCCTGCATGTTGCTGACGGTTTTCTCGAACAGCGGCCCGGAGGGCGCGAGGACGATGACCGGCACGGCCTCGTCGATCAGCGCGATCGGCCCGTGCTTCATCTCTCCCGCGGCGTAGCCCTCGGCGTGGATGTAACTGATCTCCTTGAGCTTCAGCGCGCCTTCGAGGGCCATCGGAAAGTCGGGACCGCGGCCGAGGTAGAGGACGTCGCGCGCGGGCACGATGAGATGGGCCATCGCCGCGATCTCGTCATCGTGATTGAGCGCCGCATTGAGCGCCGCCGGCGCTTCCTGCAGATGCGCGACAATCTCCCGCTCCTCCTCGCGATTGAGGCGCCCCTTGGCCCGCGCAAGGTTCGCCGCCAGCGCCGCGAGCACCGCGAGCTGGCAGGTAAAGGCCTTGGTCGACGCGACGCCGATCTCGGGCCCGGCGTGGGTCGGGAGCAGCAGATCGGCCTCGCGGGCCATGGAGCTCGTCGGCACATTCACGACCACCGCGATGCGCTGATTTTGGGCACGAGCATGGCGCAGCGCTGCGAGCGTGTCGGCCGTCTCCCCCGATTGGCTGATGAACAGCGCCATGCCACCCGGCTCCAGGATCGGCTCGCGGTAGCGGAACTCGCTGGCGACATCGATGTCCACCGGAACGCGAGCGAAGCGCTCGACCCAATATTTGGCGACGAGGCCGGCGTAATAGCTCGTCCCGCAAGCGACGATCGTCAGCCGGTCGACGTTCTCGAGGTCGGCCTCGGCGACGGGCAACGCCACCTGCCCTTCGAACGGGCGCACGTAGCTTTGGAGGGTCTGGGCGACCACGATCGGCTGCTCGAAAATCTCCTTCTGCATGTAATGGGCG
>Ga0207678_10001092_pt1 | contig 24900 bp, 25 predicted proteins | sample KBSC63metaG_FD_184319 | JGI IMG/M metagenome (GOLD analysis project Ga0207678, IMG submission 184319) | Corn rhizosphere microbial communities from Kellogg Biological Station, Michigan, USA - KBS C6-3 metaG (SPAdes) (version 2) | ecosystem: Host-associated > Plants > Roots > Rhizosphere > Soil ... | reverse complement strand
TATAGGCGAAGACTCCCGTAGCCGGCTCCAGATGAAAAGGGTAGGGATAGGTATGACATCGTGGCGCAGATGGAGGACGAGCCTTATCCTCTTCCTCGCTGTTCTGGGGCCGGGTTTTATCACCGCCAACGTCGATAACGACGCGGGCGGTATCCTGACCTATTCCCAGGCAGGCGCGCAGTACGGTTACACCCTGCTCTGGACCATGATTCCCATCACACTCGCGCTAATTGTGGTGCAGGAGATGTGTGCCCGCATGGGGGTCGTCACTGGCAAGGGCCTGAGTGATCTCATTCGCGAAGAATTTGGCCTGCGGATGACGTTTGTGATGATGATCCTGCTGGTCGTGGTCAACTTCGGCAACATCATCGCAGAATTTTCCGGCATTGCGGGCAGTATGCAACTCTTCCACATCAGCAAATATGCCAGCGTGCCTGTATGCGCGTTTCTGGTCTGGATACTTATCGTAAAAGGCGACTACAAAAGCGTCGAAAAGGTCTTCCTCGCTGCCAGCGTCTTCTATATCGCTTACATTGTTACCGGCGTTCTGAGCGGCCCCAACTGGCATTTAGCTCTGGTTGAGACGATCAAGCTGCCTCCGCGTGGGATTTGGAGGGACAAAAGCTATGTTTATATGACCGTGGGCGTCATCGGCACAACTATTACGCCGTGGATGCAGTTTTACTTGCAGTCTTCCATTGTCGAGAAGGGCATCACCGTGCGGCAGTACAAGGCCTCTCGCCTCGATGTCATCGTCGGGTCATTTTTTACCGATCTTGTAGCCTGGTTTATCGTCGTGGCTTGCGCGGCCACTCTGTTTGCTCATGGGATACGCAATATTGGAGATCCCGCCGATGCTGCTGGAGCCATGAAACCGCTGGCTGGCCAGTATGCCTTTATCCTGTTTGCCGCGGGTCTCTTCAACGCTTCATTATTTGCGGCATCTATCCTTCCGTTGTCGACCGCCTATACGGTCTGCGAAGGGCTCGGACTCGAAAGCGGTTTGGATAAAAGCTTCAGCGAGGCGCGTTTCTTTTACGGGTTCTATACGCTTCTGCTCGCTGGTGGGGCAGCAATTGTGCTCATTCCCGGCTTTCCGCTGGTGAAGTTCAGCATTCTGTCGCAGGTGCTGAATGGAGTGCTTCTGCCCATCGTTCTTATTTTCATGCTGCGGCTCATCAATAAACATGAGTTGATGGGCAGGCACACAAATTCGCGGATATTTAATGCCGTTGCCTGGCTCACCGCGGCTATTGTCACTGTGTTATCGGCCGTTATGGTGTGGAATGCCCTGCGCTCCTAGAGGTCTGGAATGTTTTCAAGCAGCTTTCCCTGCGATAGGTCCCGGATAAGTCCCAGGTCCGCCGCGAGAAAGTCATATCCCGGCAGCGTCTCCAGAGGAGCCCACCGCATATCATTGAAAATGCGGTTTTCCATTGGCCCGTGAAATTCTTTGACTACAAAGAATTGGAGATCGACTGCCCCGCCGTTCCGGTATTTGTGGCGAATTTGCGCGACCCGCGGGCCGATCAGGGCCGCAATCCCGAGTTCTTCATTCAACTCACGTTCAAGGGCTTCTTCCGGCCCTTCGCCGGGCTCAATTTTTCCTCCGGGAAACTCCCACTTCAAGCTCATCGGCTGGTCGGGTTTGCGCTGACAGATAAAGACCTCTGTTCCGGCTGCACCTTTGCGAAGAATCAGCGCTGCCACCACAAGCCGTACTGGCCTGGGTTCCGCTAACTCAACACGCTCATCCAACTTGCGAATGGAATCTCTCACCTTAACTACAGTTTAGACCTCAACCGGGAGTAAAGGTGTGCTTTCGTCTTGAATGCAGGTTGCTCCAGTCTGGCAGAAACCCTGTACTGCTCAGAACCGCTAATATGGGCAGAGACGATCTGGGAGGATGGTGCATGGCATTTTCAAGCTCCGACGGGGCCAGAGAGCTTCGTGTGGTTGCGATGGGTGGCGGTACGGGCCTCTCGACTTTACTGAGAGGCCTGAAACGATACGTGCCGATGCGCGAACGCCGTAAAGGGCCCAGGGCGGACGAACATGCGGGAGGCATCACTGCACATTGCCCGGATGTGCGCTGGGTAATTCGGGAGCTTTCGGCGGTAGTAACGGTTACAGACGATGGGGGATCATCGGGGCGGTTGCGGGAGGACTTTAAGATGTTGCCGCCGGGCGATGTGCGCAACTGCATGGTCGCGCTTTCGGAAGATGAACATCTGCTTGCAAAGCTGTTCCAGTTTCGCTTCGATCAGGGGGATTTGAACGGACACAGCTTTGGCAACCTTTTCGTCGCCGCGCTCTCGCACATTACCGGAGATTTCGCGCAGGCGGTGCAGATGTCCTCACAGATTCTAGCGATCAGGGGAAAGATATTTCCTGCAACAAATGTGAACGTGACGCTGGCAGCGCAGATGGATGACGGCTCGATCGTACGCGGAGAGACCAACATCACAGCGAGCAAGCAGCGCATTGTGGAACTGATGCTGGAGCCCTCCAGCGCCGATCCGCTGCCGGAGACCCTTGATGCGATCGCCCATGCGGACGTCATTACGCTGGGGCCAGGGTCCTTATATACCTCGTTAATTACAAACCTGCTGGTCCGTGGGATACCCGAAGCTCTGGCGGCTTCGCGAGCGACGAAGGTGTTTGTGTGCAATTTGATGACGCAGGCGAATGAGTCGCTGGGACTATCCGCCTCGCAACATATTGAGAAGATTCTGCAACATGCCGGAGCGGGAAAATCGCCGATCTTCGATTACGCTCTGATTAATACCGGACCTATCTCGGCCGAGCGGCTCGAACAGTATGCACGCGAAGGACAGAAGCCGATTGAGGCGGATCTGGAGCGGGTGCGAGCGCTGGGGGTTGAGCCGTTGACCGGCAACTTCGTACATGAAGGAGACGTGCTGCGGCACGATTATGATCTCGTAGCGGAAAAGCTGTTGGAACTGCGAGCATCGTAGCTGGTTAGGAGATTTCAGATGAATCGAGAGATGCCCGTGCTGGACGGCACGAGAATACGGCTGGAGCCGATGACGCTGGACCATCTGCCAGCTCTCGAAAAAGTTGCCTTCGACGACAGAATCTGGCGGTACATGATGACGTGGGTCAAAACTCGCGAGGATCTGCGTGCCTGGGTCGAACATGCGCTGCGACTGGAGGCTGCGGGCACGGTAAAGCCTTGGGTGACCGTCTTAAAGGAAGGGAATCGGGTGATTGGAAGCACACGGCTCATGGACATCGATAAAAATCACCAGACAGCCGAGCTTGGCTCAACCTGGCTGGCACCGGAGTTCCATGGAGCCGGGCTGAACGCCGAGGCGAAGCTGCTGCAGTTGACCTATGCGTTCGAGCAGCTTGGGTTGCGGCGGGTCGCGCTGAAGACTCACCATGAGAACCTGCAATCGCAAAAAGCCATGCGCAAAATTGGCGCGGTGCAGGAGGGAACGTTTCGCAACCACTACATCATGCCGGACGGTACCCAGCGGCATAGCGTCTGGTTTTCGATCATCCGGCAAGACTGGCCGCAGGTGAAATCTCAACTAGAGGCGCGGGTACGGGATCTGACTCCAGCGTCCGCTTAAGCTGGCCGCAGGCAGCGTAGATGTCGCGGCCTCGCGGGCGGCGGATGTAGGCTGGGATTCCGGCGTCGATGATCCGGTTCTGGAAGGCATACACTCCGGCCTGAGACGGCTCGTGATAGGGCATGTTCGGCCCGGAGTTCCAGACGATCAGATTGATCTTGCAAGGCATGTTACGGACCAGCGCGATCAACTCGTCTGCGTCCGCCAGCGAGTCATTGATGCCGCCCAACATGACATATTCGAAGGTGATCCACTCGCGGTTGCGCAGCGGAATGGTCTTGAGCGCCTCAAACAGCGCGGCAATGTTCCATTTGCGCGTGATGGGCATGATGGACTCCCGGATAACATCATTGGGAGCGTTCAGGCTGACGGCCAATTTCGGGCGGATGGCCTCGCGGGCGAAGTCGAGGATGCCGGGCAGAATGCCTGAGGTGCTAACGGTCATGCGTGACTCGGGAATTCTCATATAGACCAGCAGGCGGACCGCAGCCATAAAGTTCGCATAATTGAGGAACGGCTCGCCCATCCCCATGAACACTAGGTTGATGCGTGCCGGAGTAGGATTTCCGCGGCTGCTCCCGAGGTCGAGTCGGTGGCGGTTGAGCACGGCCGCCACTTGTCCGGCAATTTCACCGGGGGTGAGATTGCGACGGATGCCGAGCTTGGCGGTGAGGCAGAACTGACAATTCACGGCACAACCGACCTGGCTCGAGATGCAGATCGTGGCGCGGCGGTAGGGGAAGATCGCGGTATTGCCGGCCTTCTCCTCGCTTTCTTCTTCTTCGGCTGCCAGCGAACCGTCGCCGCGTTCGCCTCCGTCGCCGTCGGGCATCCAGACGGTCTCGACGGTCTCGCCATCGGCCATGCGGATAAGGTAGCGCTCTGTGCCGTCAATGGAGCGGGCGGTCTGGACAATCTCGGGAAGACCGATCGTATAGGCTTCGGCGGCGAGGGCCTCCCGGAGGCTAGCCGGGAGCGTGGTGATCTCGTCGAGGCTGGTGGCCCGCTGGCGATAGAGTGCCTCGGCGAGCTGGCCGGCACGGTAAGGCCGCTGGCCATGAGCTTCCATAAGAAAGTTCAGCTCGTCGATGGACTGTCCGAAGAGCGGCTTGCGCTGCGGTATGGCTTCGGAGACTTCTTTTGTTTTGTTTGACATAGGAGCAGGGAGCAGATTCTGGTGGGCTATCTCTAGTTTACTCCGAACACGCCCGAGCGACCAATGCCTCGGCCTGCTGTGAAACAATAAGGGTAAGGAGTCGCATGTCAGTAACGCTGGTTGAAGATAGTGGTTTGACGAGAAATGCCACCGCCCGGAACATCCGCAAGACCATTTTGTCGAATGGATTGACCGTGCTGACGGAGGCCATGCCCCACCTGCGCAGTATTTCGATGGGCGCATGGATCGGAACCGGTTCGCGTGATGAAGAGTCACCGGTCAATGGCATCTCCCATTTTGTGGAGCACATGGTGTTCAAGGGAACGACCTCGCGGTCGGCCAAGCAGATTGCCCGGGAGGTGGATACCATTGGCGGCAATCTGGACGCATTTACCGGGAAAGAGATGATCTGCTTCAACATCAAGGTGCTGGATGAAAATGTGGTCCCGGCACTCGATGTGTTGGCCGACCTGGTCCTGCACCCGACGTTTACGTCCGAGGAGATCGTGAGGGAGCAGGGCGTGATCCTCGAAGAGATCAAGATGGATGAGGACAACCCCGACTATCTGGTGCACGAGGTCTTCACCCAGAACTTCTGGAAGCATGATCCCCTGGGACGGCCGATCCTGGGAACGAAGAAGACGGTTTCGAGCTTCAATCAGCAGATTGTCTTTGATTTCTATGCCAGCCGTTTTACGCCACGCAATATGGTCTTCTCGGCAGCGGGCAATCTGGACCACGACACCTTCGTGGCACAGGTGGAGCAACAGTTCAGCTCATTGGCTGCCAGCAGCGATGGTCATTTACCCAAAATGACGACTCCCATAGCGACGCCGCACATTACCCTTAAGCGAAAGAAGTCGCTCGAGCAGGTGCAGGTCTGTCTGGGGGTACCTGCGCCTCCGGTGAACCATCCTGACCGGTACGGGGTTTACCTGCTGAATACGATGCTGGGTGGTGGAATGAGTTCGCGGCTTTTCCAGACGGTTCGTGAGGACCAGGGGTTGGCCTATGCCATCTACTCGGAGATGAATCCGTTCCGTGACACCGGTTCTCTGTGTATCTTTGCGGGAACGGCGGTCGACAACACTGAGAAAGTGCTTCAGCTTACGATGCAGGAGTTGCGCCGTCTGAAAGAAAACTCCGTCAGCGAAGGCGAGTTGAAGCGGGCTAAGGATCAGTTGAAGAGCAATATTGTGATTGGTCTCGAAAGCTCCAGCAGCCGAATGGCCAATCTGGCGCGTCAAGAGATGTATTTTGGGCGGTTCTTCGGGGTCGACGAGATTACGCGAGAAATTGAGGCAGTCACTACCGCCGATATCCAGTCGCTCGCACAGCAACTCTTCCGTCCCGAAGCGATTGCGTTGACGCTGCTGGGCAACCTTGGCGAGATGAAGGTTGAGCGCGAAGATTTGGCCTGCTGAATCTGATAGAGTTTTGTTCGGTATTGGAATATCAGATGCCGAGAAATCGGAACAACTATAGCCGAGGAATAGATGACGAAGATGACCGTTTTGGAACGGGTACGGGCAGAACGATCGGCTGAGGAAGGCTTCACTCTGATCGAACTGCTTATCGTGATGTCGGTCATGCTGATCCTGATGACCCTCGCCGTTCCGCAACTGCTGAAGCTTAAGAAACAGGCAAATCAGTTATCAGCCGTTCAATCCGTGCGGGCGATTGGACAGGCGGAGTTGCAGTACAACTCGGCCTATCCAGCGAATGGTTTTTCTTGTTCATTGGCCTCTCTTGGAGGAGACCCAAAATCGGGTGCTCCAACACCTCAGGCTGCACAGTTGATAGCGCCGGATTTAGCTGCAGGCCACAAGTCGGGATATACCTTCGCGATCACGAATTGCCAGAAGGTAACCGTTAATAATCAGGATATGTATACATCTTTTGAGATTACGGCTGTACCTGATGCGGTGGGCAAGACGGGCGATAACGGTTTCTGCTCCGACGAAAATAATACCGTTCGCCAGGACCCCACCGGCGGAACGAACTGCACTCAGCCCATCCAGTGATGTTGAAAAAATCCGTTCTGCTGATTTTTTTCTGCTGTGCAACACATCTGTTTGCACAGACAGACGCCGCTGCGCTGATTCATAAGGTGGACGATCACTATAACCATCTCAATTCGCTGCGCGCGCATTATGTCGAGCGTTACACGGGAATGGGGATGGACCGCACGGAATCGGGCACGCTGCTGCTGAAAAAGCCCGGCCGCATGCGTTGGAATTACGATAAGCCGCCGGGCAAGGTGTTCGTACTGGATGGTAAATATGCCTGGTTCTACACCCCGGGCGATGCACAGGCACAGCGGATTCCTGCGAAGCAGTTGGATGATCTCCGGTCTCCGCTGCGCTTCCTGCTGGGGCATACGCAGCTTCAAAAGGAGCTGGAGAACCTGACAGTGACACCTGAAGGCTCAGGATTCAGGATCGCAGGTGTGCCTAAAGGTATGGAACAGCGAATTAAGCTGCTGACGTTAGTGATAACTCCGGCGGGAGTCATCCAGCAGATACGGCTCGAAGAGATTGATGGAGCGGTTACGGAGTTTACTTTTACGGGAATTGAAGAAAACGTTCCGGTAAAGAGTTCTGATTTCGTATTCCATCCCCCCGCCGGGGTAGCTGTTGTAAACGGATTGCCTCCAATCTAGTTGTCAGCAGTTCTCTCTCCGGCGGATTGTAAAATGGGATTAACTTCAAAGTGATGAAATGACCTTGCGCAATCACGTGCGCGGGAAAGTAGAGTGCCTGTTGAGTCATACGCTTACTGCCAATCGTCTCAGTACTGCCGAATTTCATGCGGCAGTTTATGAGCTGTCACCCTCTGTTGTCGTCTTCGATTGTGATGGAACGCTATGGTCCGGCGATGCCGGATCTTCCTTTATGAACTGGACCGTCGATACCGGCCTGGTCTCCCGCGAAGCCACCGACTGGATCGACGGGCGTTACCGCAGCTACAAGCGCGGTGAGGTATCGGAACTGGCGATCTGTGGAGAGATGGTGCAGCTCTATCAGGGACTGCGCGAAGAAGAGATGCGTCGCGCGGCAAAGAAGTTTTTTGCCAGCCACATCGAACCGAACATCTTTCCCGAGATGCTTCAACTGGTTACCGAACTGCGCCACCGGGGTGTGGACATCTGGGCCGTCAGCTCGACCTGCGATTGGGTCATCGAAGAGGGCGTGCAGCGGTTCGGAATTCCCGCAAACCGGGTGCTGGCTGCCTGCGTGACCGTGAAGCACGGGCTGGTTACCGACATGATCTGTGACGTACCCACGGATGAAGGCAAGGTCGCGTCGTTGGCGCGAGTGGGAATCACTACCCCGGATGCAGTGTTTGGGAACTCAGTGCACGATGCAGCGATGCTGGCAATTGCGCGGCGCGCATTTCCTGTTAATCCAAGTCCGGCGTTGGTCGAGCGAAGCATCGCGGAAGGCTGGTCCGTTTACTATCCTGCATCGGTAGTAGAGGCAGCCCGCTAGAAATCTGGCTGCGATCCCGAGTGTAGCCAGATTCTACACCTCGGGATAGAGCAACTCCGTGAACCGCGGGTCGTCCGCCATGTCCTGAAAATCCGAGTCTCCGCGCGCCTGAATCCGGTTTTTCGGATTCTGCCGGATCGCCTCGGTCAGGTGTTCCAGGCAGGTATGGGAGTCGCCAGTCATGCTGGCCAGCACAGCCAGACCGTAGAACGCATAATCAGCCTTATTATCGTGCTTCAGGATGGTGTTGAACTCTTCGCGCGCATCCTCATAATGCCCATCGTTCAGCAGAGAGATGGCATAGTCGAAGCGTTCTTCGTTGCTCTTGAAGCTGGTTTTGCCCTTGGACGACTGCAACGCGCAGGCATTCATGTACATTCGGACGCGATCGGCCATGTCGCCCGCGCCGCCAGCGAGGATCTTGTCGAAAGCAGCCTGGGCCTTGTCGTACTTGCCTTCCTGCATTAGCCGCAGCGCAGCTTCGTAATGATTCAGCACCTGCAACCGTGCTCCATCGCTTGGTGGAGTGACGATGCCGGCCAGCGTTCTTGGATGTCTCGTGGATGTAGAAGGTGCAGTTGCAGTCTTTGCCTGAGTCATGAGTAATCCTGTCGCTGAGTTGCGCTCCTGGGCTCTCCTATATTACGGGAGAGCCAATTCCTGCAAAATGTCCTCGTCTCGGTTTTATACCCACACGCGACGACAAGGTCAACTACCCGGCGGATGCGGTTCGAGGCGACGGCTCGGGTATTGCTTGTCTATGCCTTTTTGTAGATAGCTGGATTCAGCTCCGGATCGTTATACATCTTCATCTGGCGATAGAGTTTGAAGCGCCGTGTTCCGGCAATCACCTCTTTCCAAAGAGCATCCAGACACTCCACCAGGTCAGCCCGTTGTTCGTTCAACACATCCAGACGAGCGACATTCTTTCTCCGATGTGCCTCTGTTGCTGAATCCCGGTGGGCCTCTTCCCGCGTGTGATAGATCTTCAGTGCCAGAATGGAGAGGCGGTCGATCATCATCCCCGGAGTCTCCGAGTGCAGTGGAGCGGCGGTGTTTTGTTCCCCTGCCATGGCCAGCAGAAGTTCGTCTATCTGTTGCACCAAGTCATTGCGGCATTGATTCAATACGTCGATGGCATGTTTTACCTTGACGATCTCCGCATCGGATGCGTCGGGGTCCCGTGCTTTGTCCTCTTCATGCCAAAGGTCAAAATTGGCCCGATGTTGCGCTACGGCCAATCCCATCAGACCATCTGTTTCCGTATCTCTTCCGTCGCGATGCCAGGCATCCGTCTTCTCGTCGTGCATTTCTGTCAGCGATACAGTGTCAAGCATCCTGATTTACTCCCATTGCGTATCACCAAAACTCTATCAGGCAGCCTGGGCGGAGTTGCACCAACCTGCCGAACCAAGCAGACTAGAGGCAGATCATGACATTGTCGACCAAACGGGTCCTTATCTATCGCCTGGGCAGCCTGGGCGATACTCTCGTCGCCATGCCCGCCCTGCATCTTATCGCGCGCGCCTTTCCGGAAGCTGAACGCCGCATGTTGACCAACTTTCCGGTGAATGTCAAAGCCCCGCCCGCTGCCGCCGTTCTTGAAAACACTGGTCTGGTCCACGGCTATTTTCGCTATGCTACTGGCACCCGCAGTCCTAGTGAACTGCTCTCCCTCTGGTGGCAGCTCGTTCGCTGGCGACCCCAGGTACTCGTCTATCTTGGAGGTGCTCGGGGCGTCGAATCCGCCCGCCGCGATGCCTCCTTCTTTCGCCTCTGCGGCATCCAGCGGCTTATCGGTGTACCGGTTACGGAGGTCATGCAGCGAAATCGATGGCAGGACTCCGAACAGGCGCTGGAGCCCGAAGGCGCTCGCCTTGCTCGCAACATCTTCGAACTCGGCGATGCGCGGCTCGATGATCCGGCAAGCTGGAGTCTGAATCTCACCTCCGAAGAGCGCGCACGCGCGGCTGAGGTGCTCCTTCCCGCCTCTGGCCGTCCAATCATTGCTGTAAGCGTAGGCACCAAGGTACAGTCCAAGGATTGGGGCCGAGAAAACTGGCGCGCCCTTCTCGGCCGGCTCGCCGCATTTTATCCCGGTTACGCGCTTATTCTCAGCGGATCACCGCAGGAGAGCGATGCCAGCGAATTCGCCGCCGACGGCTGGCGTCAGGCTAGCGGCGGTTGTGTCATTAACCTTTGCGGAGTGCTGACTCCACGCGAAAGCGCTGCCGCCTTCGCGCGCGCCCGGCTATTCATCGGGCATGACAGCGGCCCTATGCATCTTGCCGCCGCTGTCCAGACTCCCTGCGTAGCTATCTTCGCCGCCCGTAACAAGCCGCGGGTCTGGTTTCCTTATGGCAGACAGCACCGCGTCATCTATCACCAGACCGATTGCTGGGGTTGCGGGCTCGAAACTTGCATTGTCGAACAGAAAAAATGCATTACATCCATTACCGTCGATGAGGTTCTTGCCCAGATCCGTTCCGTCCTCGGTTGAATTTGTATATGTGTTCGCCGTGTTCACAACTATCCGTATGCTGACCGTGGCCGAGCTTTCAATCCTCTTACTAGAAGATGCGATGATAAAAAGAAGGAGCTTTTCTACGCATGCTGCCCGAACTTCATTCCGTTCTGAACCTCCTAGAAGGTGGCTTCAGTCAGCTCCAAGTGCTGGTAATAGGCGACATCATGCTCGACCGCTATATTCACGGCGATGTCGACCGCATCTCCCCCGAAGCTCCGGTTCCCGTAATTCGGCATGCCCAGCGCTATGAGCGCGCTGGCGGAGCTGCCAATGTTGCTATGAATCTAGCTGGTCTGGGTTGCCAGGCGTTCCTAAGCGGTTTCTGGGGCAGCGATACGGAACAAGCCGAGTTGCTTGCCATCCTGGAGCGCGCCGGAGTCGATACCGTGGGTGTAGTCTCCAGCAGTCTTCCCACGATCTCGAAGACCCGCATCGTAGGTCGCAACCAGCAGCTTCTGCGTCTCGACATCGAATCCCGCGACGGCCAGCCGGAGATTGAATCGAGACGGCTCATCGACCGTGCTACCGAACTGGCCACCAAGGTTCATGCGGTCATCCTTTCCGATTATGCCAAAGGCGCTCTCACGAACCAGCTCTGCGCTGCGGTCATCAATGCTGCCCGTATAGCGAAAGTTCCCGTTCTGGTCGACCCCAAAACTTCCGATTTCAGCAAATATAACGGCGCTACCACCGTATGCCCCAATCTGGGTGAACTTTCGTTGGCCACAGGTGTTCCCGCGCATCAAACAGACGCGCTTCTCTTGGCGGCCCAATCTCTCGTTGCCAATCACGATCTTCAATTTCTTACTGTCACGATGAGCGAGAAGGGAATCACGTTGCTTCGCCGGGACAGTAAATTCTATTCGCCTGCCCGTGCGCGCGAAGTCTTCGACGTATCTGGCGCAGGCGATACGGTTATCGCTACACTCGCCGCGTGTCTCGCCGGAGGGCTCCAGGCGGAGACCGCTATTGAACTGGCCAATCTGGCCGCTGGGATCGTTGTCGGTAAAGTTGGTACGGTCCCCATTGCAAGACACGAACTTGTAAACGCTCTGACTCCCAGTTCCGGCGTTACTGCGAGGGAGAAGATTCTGGATTTCGAGCATGCCAGAATGCGCGTAGCCGAGTGGCGGGCTTCAGGAGAAACCATCGTCTTCACTAATGGCTGTTTCGATCTTCTCCATGTCGGCCACATCACGCTGCTCGAAGACTGCCGCCGCTTCGGTTCAAAACTCGTGCTCGGTCTCAATGCCGATTCTTCCGTCTGCCGCCTCAAAGGCCCCAGCCGCCCTATTGTGGGCGAAAGCGAGCGCGCCCGCGTCATGGCAGCCCTTGCTGCTGTGGACGCGGTGGTTCTCTTTGAAGAGGATACCCCGCTTAACCTCATCCAGGTCCTCAGACCCGATGTTCTTGTCAAAGGCGGCGATTACACCATAGAAACAGTTGTCGGTCACGAGGAAGTGATCGCTGCCGGTGGGCGTGTCGAAATCGTCCCAACTGTCGAAGGTTTTTCTACGACCAATATCGTCAAGAAACTTACCGCGACCAACTCCAACAGCGAGGAAAATTAAGTGATTATCGTAACCGGCGGAGCAGGATTTATTGGCAGCAATCTCGTTCAGCAATTGAATCGTGCTGGCGAACGCGACATTCTCGTCGTCGATAATCTTGCTCCCGCGCCCAATCTCAGCGGGCCCAAATTCCTCAACCTTGCTGGAGCCCAATACGCCGATTACATGGACAAAAAGGAGTTTCGCTCTGCTCTCAAGTGCGGAGATTTCGAGGGAACCAAGGTTCGCGCCATTCTGCATCAGGGCGCCTGCTCCAATACGCTCGAAGATGATGGCCGCTACATGATGGACAATAACTTCACCTACTCCAAGGAGTTGTTGCATTTCGCTCTTGAGCACAAGATTCCCTTCGTCTACGCATCCACGGCTGCAGTCTATGGCGCGAGCACTGAGTTCAGTGAAATTCCGGAGAACGAGCGCCCGCTGAATGTCTACGGTTACTCCAAGCTTGTCTTCGACAATTATGTTCGCCGCTTCATTCCCGAGATGAAGAGCACCGTCGTTGGTCTGCGTTTCTTCAACGTTTACGGTCCGCGCGAGCAGCATAAAGGGCGCATGGCCAGCGTCATCCATCACTTTACCCGCCAGCTCAAGGACACTGGAACTATCCGCATGTTCGAAGGTTCCGGCGGCTATGAAAACGGAGAGCAGCGCCGCGATTTTGTCTTTGTCAAAGATCTCGCCCGGATCAATATGTTCTTCGGCGGCCTTCTGCCCTCCAGTCCCCGCAAATCCATACATGCAGTGGTGAACGCTGGCACCGGCGAGGCTCGCACCTTCAAAGCGGTTGCCGAGGCGCTCATGCAGGTCCACGGCTCCGGCAAGATCGAATACATCCCATTTCCCGGCGATCTCAAAAATCGTTATCAGCATTACACCCAGGCGGACGTTACTGGCTTGCGAGCGGCTGGTTTTACGGAACCGTTTACCTCTCTCGAAGAAGGAATAAAGCAAACCTTTATTGAAGAACCAGCTCTCTGATCCGCCGCCCCAGGAGTTTGTGCCTGCCTTTTAGCCATCTTCATGAGGCACTTGTAGGCTGATTCAGATACTTGCATCCCGCCGCAACTATGATGCCTGTGGCCGCTGCCGTAACCATGCACCACGAACATGCGCGCTTGAACTTTATAAATTGCCTTGTAGTGTTGGTAATGGCCATAACGCCATCCAGAAGCAGCTTCCATTTCAGCACCCTTCGCGCAAACTGCGAGTGAGGTGCGTTTAACGCCAGCGTAAGCGTAGTCCCATAACTTGCCAGTCCCAGCAAACTATCGGGGACACCGAAGGGATGTGCCTCTGAACTGCTGGTGATCTGGTCGGATGCAAAGAAAGAGGCTGGAGGATCGGGTAGGTGATACAACGCACCACATTGGAACAGCGCCACCGGCACGAGCGCTGCAATAGCAACTGAGCATGAGGAGATCATGATCCGGTGTGACTGCGTATCGTGCAAATTGTTAGACACGGCTCATTCCCCCTGATCTGGTTTTTGGCGCGCCGTTGAAGCAACTATCCCGCCGGCGATCAGGCCGGCGAGACCCAGCGCAAACCAGCGCCTGTGAAGTGAGACAAAAATCTCGGCGCTGCTCCGTGCAGAGCGATCCGAAAACTTGCCGCGCGCACTCCACGTGCCCGGCACATAATCATAAAGATTGTTCGGCGCATCCGGGTCCTGCTTCTGGTCGGCGATTTGCTGTGACTTATATCCCGTTTTACCCAGATACCGGTCTAGAATTCCTGGGATGAATTTCTGGCCGATAATTGCCAATACGGTTGACGATCCCACCCAGTACTCGCGACGCGGGTTTTCAGAGAACCCGGCAGCAACCACGACCTGCGCCGCTACCTCCGGCTCAAATATGGGGGGCACAGGCTGAGTCATATTCGGCATTCGATTCTTGACCCAATCGAATTGGATCGTGTTCATCGCCGGCATTTGTATAACTGTGAGCTTGACGTTGCTGTGATCGTGATAAAGCTCACAACGGAGTGAGTCGATGAACCCGTTGATCGCATGTTTGCACGCGCAGTAGGCAGACTGAAGAGGGATAGAGCGATAGGCGAGAGCCGATCCAATTTGGATAATGGTGCCCCGATCGCGCGGCAGCATTCGTTTTAATGCGGATTGCGTGCCATGCACAAATCCCAGGTAAAGAACCTCCGTCACTCGCTTGTAGTCGCGCGCCTCCATCTCCTTTACGGGAGAGAAGACGCTGACCATGGCATTGTTCACCCAGATGTCGATTGGCCCAAGTTCTGATTCTGCTCGCGCCGCCGCCGCTTCTACGGCACTCGCGTCGGCCATGTCCGTGGGAATCGCAATGGCAATTCCTCCTAACGCCCTGCATTCCCGGCAGGTCGCTTCAAGCGCCTCCGGATTGCGCGCGAGAAGCGCCAGCTTAGCTCCCCTTTTTGCGAATGCGTGGGCGATGGCTCGACCCAGACCGGCAGATGCGCCGGTCACGACAACTACTGGATTCATTCTCATCTCACATTGTCCCTATTCCGACACTTAACTTTTCGGACGCTTTACGGTACGCCCAAGATGTCCTCTGAGCGATCTGATAAGCGCAGAGTTTCCCGAAATGTCCTCTCATTGATATAGCGATATACAATTTATCGATTTTGCAGGAGCTGATTTTCGGCTCGTGGGCAGCACATAGTCAGGGAAGCGGCGAACAAACATGGCGTTTGCAAGAGAAACGAATACAAGCATCGATTTGGAAACGAAAGGCTGGAAATTCGCCGTCGGCTCAGGGATTCTGGGCTGGGTGCTGGACGCGTTCGATTTTTTTGTAGTGGTCTTTTTATTCGATACGCTGGCGCAGCAGTTCCACGTCTCAAAGGCATCGGTGGTGTATACGCTGACTTTGACGCTCGCGATGCGACCTCTGGGTGCATTGTTCTTTGGCGCTTTCGCGGACAGGTACGGACGCAAACGTCCACTCATCTTCTGTGTTCTATACTTTTCGCTTTTGACCGTTCTGACGGGGTTTGCACCAAATTATCTTTTCTTTGTTATATGCCGTGCGCTCTACGGCATTGGAATGGGCGGGTACTGGGGAATCGGGGCCTCGTATGCCATGGAGAGTTCGCCGCGCCGGTTCAGGGGCGTACTCTCGGGTCTCATCCAGGCTGGGTATCCGATGGGCTATCTCTTGGCATCCGTCGCGATGCAAACGGTAGCACCGGCTTTGGGCTGGAGATCGGTCTTTTTTGTAGGCGCGCCCGTTGCGGTGCTGATCGTGGTGCTTACATTGTTTGCGCCAGAATCCGAAGCCTGGAAACAACATCGTCCCGCGTCGATGGGGCAAATCTTCCGTTCGCTGTTTGAATACAAAGGAACATTTCTCTATCTCCTCCTGATGATGAGTGTGCTTCTATGCCTGTCGCACGGCACGCAGGACCTGTACCCTGATTTTTTGAAATCGGTCCACAGCATTGCAACGAAGAATATCTTTGGAATGAAGGCGCTGTATGGAATTCCGATTCTGTACAACATTGGAGCGATCTTAGGCGCGCTCCTCTTTGGCCAGCTTTCACAGAAGATAGGCAGACGGAATGCCATTATGCTGGCCTTGGTGATCGCCTTGGCCTCTATTCCTGCCTGGGCATTCGGGAAATCGCTCAGCGTACTGGTAGTAGGGTCCTACCTGATGCAAACCGGGGTGCAGGGCGCATTCGGCGTGATTCCGGCGCATTTGAATGAACTTTCGCCGGATGCGGTGCGAAGTCTCTTTCCAGGGTTTGTGTATCAGCTTGGAGTACTGCTGGCCTCGCCCGCAACCGCAATCGAATTCGTACTGCGTGATCTCTTTGGATATCCTTGGGCATTGACCATGTTTGAAGCGAGTGTGATCGTTCTGATGATTGTTATCTTCTGGTTTGGGCCAGAGGCACGGGACCGCAATTTTCTACGCGAGCCAGCGAAGGAATCCACCTCGGCCTAAATATCATTTACAAATATTCTGCAAGCGGAACATGATCCGCAGTGAGGAAGAGTAATGAACGAAAAGCGGATCGGCATTATTATGAACGGAGTTACCGGGCGAATGGGGTTGAACCAGCATCTGGTTCGTTCCATCCTGGAGATTCGAAAGCAAGGTGGAATCGCGTTGGCGGACGGGTCGCATTTGATTCCCGATCCAATTTTGGTGGGCCGCAACGCCGGTAAGCTGGAACAGATTGCAAAAGAGCATGGTATTGCGCGCTGGTCCACCGACCTGTCTGGCGCATTGGCGAATCGGGACGATTCCATCTACTTTGACGCGCAGTTGACCACACTCCGGGCTCCCAGCGTAGAAGCGGCAATTGCCGCCGGGAAGCATGTCTATTGCGAGAAGCCGCTCGCTGTCGATTCGGCGATGGCACTGCAACTGGCGGCACAAGCCAGGGCAGCCGGCGTAAAGCATGGGATTGTGCAGGACAAGCTCTTTCTTCCGGGCATGCGCAAGCTGAAGCGATTAGTGGAAAGCGGATTTTTTGGCAGAATTCTCTCCGTGCGCGGTGAGTTTGGTTATTGGGTCTTCGAAGGCGACTGGCAACCGGCGCAGCGGCCCTCCTGGAACTATCGCAAGCAGGATGATGGTGGCATCATCATGGATATGTTCTGCCATTGGCGTTATGTTCTCGACCATATTTTCGGCCGGGTACGCGCAGTGCAATGCCTTGGCGGAACGGCCATCCCCGAGCGGGTAGATGAGCAGGGAAAGCGCTATCAATGTACGGCCGATGACACGGCTTATGGGACATTTGAACTCGACGGTGGCATCGTCGCGCAGATTAATTCCTCGTGGTCGTTTCGCGTCTACCGCGATGAACTCTTCAGCTTGCAGGTGGATGGCACTCTGGGCAGTGCAGTCGGCGGCTTGCGTGAATGCCGGACGCAGCACCGTGTAAATACCCCGCGTCCGGTCTGGAATCCGGATATTGCAAATCCTTTTCAATTCCGCGAGCAGTGGCTCGATGTACCGGATAATCAGACATTCGATAATGGGTTTAAAGCTCAGTGGGAGCTGTTTCTGAGGCATGTTGCGGAAGATGCGCCGTTTCCCCATGATTTTCTAGAAGGGGCTCGGGGCGTGCAACTGGCAGAACTGGGTCTCAAATCCTGGAAAGAACGCCGTTGGATCGATGTGCCGGAGTTGGGAGCATAAGCTTGGAAAAAATTGTGAAGATGGTACGGTCCGATGGATCAACTTACAACTACATTCCTGTAGGTGAGCCGTTGGTTCCGCCACCGATATCGCGATTTGAATCGCGTATCGCTTTCGCCGCGGCTCATGTAGTGTTGGATCCCGTGCGCACGGCGGAGCCATTCACCCATCCAGTGGTGGATTGGGAAGCGACCCTCGCCTATCGCGAGTATCTCTGGTCATTGGGCTTTGGCGTAGCCGAGGCGATGGATACCGCGCAACGGGGAATGGGGTTGGACTGGCCTCTTGCGCTGGAACTTATCAAGCGCAGTACGGCGGCCGCTAGAGCTCGAGGCGCTTTGGTCGCCAGTGGCGCAGGCACTGACCATTTGCCGCCGGGAAAATCATTCACTTTAGAAGATGTGGTCAATGCCTATCTTGAGCAATGCGAAGCCGTTGAAGCTGTAGGAGGACGGATCATCCTCATGGCGAGCCGCGCTTTAGCCGCTGTAGCTCATCATCCGGACGACTATGCAGCGGTCTACGCCCGTGTGCTTGCACAGGTGCGGCAACCCGTCATCCTGCACTGGCTTGGCGCAATGTTCGATCCGGCGCTCGAGGGTTACTGGGGCTCATCGGCTATTCCTGCCGCGACAGAGAATTGCCTTAGCATCATCCGGGCGCATAAAGAAAAGATCGACGGCATTAAAATTTCTCTCCTCGATGCGGATCTCGAGATCAATATGCGCCGCCAGCTTCCCCCTGGTATCCGCATGTATACCGGGGATGATTTCAACTATGACCGAATGATTTTGGGAGACGAGCAGGGGCACAGCGATGCTCTACTGGGAATCTTCGATGCTATCGCTCCAGCCGCCTCGATGGCGCTGAGCGCACTCGACGCGGGAGATATCTCCGGTTATCACCGTCTACTCTCGCCCACGGTGCCGCTCTCCCGGCATATCTTTACATCTCCCACCCAGTATTACAAAGCAGGGGTCGTATTCCTCGCTTTTCTGAATGGTTTTCAGACTCACTTTCGCATGGTTCGCGGACTGGAGAGCGCAAGGGCAGTGGCGCATCTATGCGAACTGTTCGTGCTTGCAGACCGCGCTGGAGTACTACGCAATCCCGAATTGGCAATGGAGCGCATGCGCAGCTTTCTCTTGTTGGCAGGTGTCGCATGAGCTTGCTGCAACGTCTTAGCTTTAATCAGATGACGGCAGACCCGTGGTCGCTTGAGCAGGTGGTCCGTAATTGCTCTTCGAGCGGCATTTCCTATATAGGGGTGTGGCGCCATAAACTCGATGGTGATACAGCGAAAGCATCGGAAATGATTCGCAGTGAAGGGTTGCGCGTCTCCAGTCTCTGTCGCGGGGGATGGTTTTCGGCTCCCACTCCAGAGGAGCGCCGCAAACGCATTGCGGACAACCGCATCGCAATTGAGGAAGCCGCGCAGCTTGGCGCGCCTGTACTGGTGATCGTCTCCGGCCCAGCCAATGGACAGACTCTGGACGATGCACGATCCACAGTATTGGACGGCCTTCGCGAAGTTCTGCCGGATGCGGAGAAAGCCGGTGTCACACTCGGTATCGAACCGTTGCACCCCATGTATGCAGCGGAGCGATCGGTTGTCGTGACCTTGAAGCAAGCGAATGATATGGTCGACCAGCTATCGAGCCCATCTGCGGGGGTTGTCGTCGATGTATTTCACGTATGGTGGGATCCCGAGGTGATGCAGCAGATTGAACGGGCACGCGGGAAGGTTGCCGGCTTCCACGTCTCCGATTGGCCGGTGCCGCTGCCCGGAATACTGATGGGACGCGGCATGATGGGCGAGGGCATTATCGAGTTGAGGCGTTTACGGCAGGCTGTCGATGCCGCTGGTTACGATGGCCCCATCGAAGTCGAAATTTTCAATGATGAGATATGGAAGAATGCAGATCGAGGGCTGCTGGGACGGATTCAGCGGTCCTTTATCGAACACGTCTAAGCCTCACATCGTATGCTTCTGCTATCGATCGGTTCGCTCACCCCTGGGCAGCGAACAATGAACTTATACTTGCAGAGACGAGGGTTTATGGGAGTACTCAGATTTTTATGGAACGCCACACGGGGAGACCGGCTAAGGCCCTGGCGCAGCCCTTATCTGCGCTGGCGGCTGGAAACCTACTCCGGCCAGAAGGCCGACACTGTGCATGCGAGTGATTTCTGGAACCTGTTCTGGAAAGAAAAGAGACAATTGTTCAGGTTTCTTCGCTGGACAGGCGAGATCCGCAATTATGCGGAAAAGACACTAAACGGTGGCCGATAATTTCGCATCTATCTCAGAAGTTACTCAAGGCGGATAAATATGAGTGAATGGTTGAAGCTAAAGGCGCCGGATGGACATGAACTCGGCGCATATATCGCGCGTCCAGCGGAAGAGCCGATCGGTGCGCTGGTCCTGGTGCAGGAGATCTATGGCATCAATGCTCATATACGCAGCGTGGCAGATCGATATGCCAGAGATGGATTCGTTGTAGTGGCGCCTGCCCTTTTTGATCGCTATGAGCGCGGGGTTGAACTGGCATATCAGGGAGAAGATGCGAATCGGGCAGGTGAATTCTGGAAGAAGTTGAATCCGGAGACTGCGCTCCTGGACATTGCCGCAGCATATGAGGTGGCGAGGTCCACGGGTAAGGGAATTGGCGTCCTTGGATTTTGTTTTGGTGGCCTGATGAGCTGGCTGACGGCAACACGGGGCGAAACGCTGAAAATGCAACCATCATGCTGCGTCGGGTATTATCCTGGCGGAATTGGCAAATATGCCAAAGAAGAGCCAAGCTGTCCCGTCCTGCTCCATTTTGGTGGCGCAGACACTCATATCGGCCACAATCAGATCGACGCTGTTCGTTCGGCCCATCCAGAGGTGGAGATATATGTCTACGATGGGGCTGGACACGCCTTCAATCGCGATGCCGATCCCAAGACCTATCATCCCGACTCGGCGAAGCTGGCCCGCGAGAGGACGCTGAAATTTCTAAAGACCCACGTCGCGTAGCCCCTGCGAAGCACGGTGACTTTGAACCATCTCCATAAAGAGCTGATGAACCCGCGTATCCGCGCTTAGCTCCGGGTGAAAGGTCGCGGCCAGCAGATGACCCTCGCGCACAAGGACGGGGTACCCATCGCGGCTGGCAAGAGTTTCCACCATGGGGCCGGTGCGGGTAATGCGCGGAGCGCGGATGAACACCATCTCGAGCGGGCCGCCAGGAATACTGGTGGGAGCCGTCGAAATCCTTGAGTCAATCTGTCGTCCATAGGCATTCCGCTCCACCGTAATATCCAGAACAGCCAGAGATTTCTGGCTGGGATTGTGTACCTCCTGCGCGAGGAGAATGGCCCCCGCGCAGGTGCCGAACGTGGGGGTGGCATCAACAAAGGACTGCAACGCATTGAGAAAGCCATCACGTTCCAGAAACTTGAGGAACGTAGTGGATTCGCCTCCGGGAATAATGAGGCCATCTAGTCCCTTCAGTTCCTCCGGCTTACGAATAAGTTTTGCGATAACTCCTAGGCTCTGCAAGGTTCTGGCGTGGGCCTCGAACGCACCCTGCAGGGCTAGGACTCCGATGGTAAGTAGTGGTTGTGACATGCCGCTTATTTGATTGTAGAGAAGTTGAAACGATGCGGCATGGGACGCGACTGTCAGGTGCCAGAGATGTTCTCTCCGAAGCGGAGGAGGTTGGCGTCGGGGTCGGCGAGAACGAACTCGTTCATCTTCCACTCGCGTGGCGAGAGCGGGGAGAGAATGGGGGCTCCGGCAGCACGAAACTCGGCCTCAAGCGCGGCGGCGGTGCCCGGGGCGAGATAGAAGTAGATGCCATTGCCGGGGTTGTGGCCTTCCAGCATGTCGGACTGGTTGAGGTGGATCTCAGATCCGTCGCGGCTGAGGAAGGCGTAACCGTCGCCGTTCTGGTATCGCCGGGCGGAGAAGCCGAGCAGACGATAGAAGGCGATGGAGCGGGTGAGCTCTTGAACTACGAGCATAGGGACTACACGAAGGATGGGATTAGCTGTCATACAGGCACCTGGAGGGTAAGTGTATCGAATTGGGAATTTGGGGTGAAGCCGTGCGAAGGATTTTTGGGGATTGATGAGTTGTCGACGTAGAGATCGCTACCCCGTTTGGGGTATATCGGCGCGGAGGCAGGCACGGTATATCAGAGTTATGCGAATTGCCACGATTGGAGTCTGGATTTGCGCCGTGCCGCTGCTGGCGGGCTTACCGGTCCAGGCTTTGGGGACGCCTCGAATTGCTCCCTCAGCGCCTGTATCCAGAAAGATCATGGCTGCGAACCGGATCGATGACGCGAGGAGAATGCGGGAGAGTCTTCGCCGCGATGTGGCCCACCATCCTGGCGATTTTGTTGTATTCGCGACGGAGGCGGGGGCAAAGCAGTTCTTTATGGAGCATTACGGCGATGTCGACGTGGAGACGGACTCGAAGATGGTCGCGCGGGGGGTTGTGGGGTATTGGCAGGGCAAGACGATTGTGATTCTTCCGCCGCCGGCTTTGGCAATGCAGTAGAGGCTGCGCGCTTCCGAATATTTGATTCAGAAAAGGCGCAGCGCTCCGCATCAAGAGGTACGCTGGTTACCAACCGCGGGTCTGCATAAGCTGGGCCTCTTCAATAGCCGCCGCAGCCAGTCCCTTCATGGTGCCGGTTACCTGTTCGCTGGCATCGGCCACGATCTTCGGATCGTTGTAGTGCGTCGTCGCAATGACAATCGCCCTGGCGCGGGAGACGGCTTCGGCCCGCTCTTCCGGGTTCCGATGCTCTCCAACCTGATGCGACTTACAAAGGCCCGCTTTCCCATGCTCCGCAGTCCAGAGATCGACATCCAGCGGCGTAGCCCGTTCTTTCATAAAAATGCCTGAACCTACAAATACAGATTCCGCTCCCAGTTGCATCATCAACGCCGCATCGGCTGGGGTGGCGATGCCTCCGGCAGAGAAATTCGGAACCGGAAGCTTTCCAGCTTTTGCCACCATTCGGACGAGCTCATAAGGCGCGCCATGGACCTTGGCGGCGTGGTAGAGTTCCGACTCGTCGAGAACCGTAAGTCCTTTGATTTCCCGCACAATCTGACGCATATGCTGGACCGCATGCACCACATCCCCAGTGCCCGGTTCGCCCTTGGTGCGGATCATGGCTGCGCCTTCCGCAATACGGCGAAGAGCCTCGCCCAGATTTCGCGCTCCACAGACAAACGGAGTAGTAAAGGCATGCTTATCAATGTGGTATGTCTCGTCCGCGGGAGTGAGCACCTCGGATTCGTCAATGAAATCGACTCCGAGTGTTTGCAGCACCTGTGCCTCGGCGAAGTGTCCGATGCGGGCCTTGGCCATGACCGGGATGGAAACTGCGCCGATGATCTCCTTGATGAGCTTCGGATTCGCCATGCGGGCAACGCCGCCTTCGGCGCGAATCATGGCGGGAACGCGTTCGAGTGCCATAACGGAGATTGCGCCAGCTTCCTCGGCAATGCGGGCCTGTTCGACGCTCATAACGTCCATGATGACGCCGCCTTTAAGCATCTCTGCGAGGCCGGTCTTGAGGCGAAGAGAGGACGAACCGAAGTTGCCGTTGCTGGTGGGGTCTGCCATGACGATATCTCCTTGAACGCCGCGGAATGCGCGCTGAGTGTTTGATTCAGGCTGTTCGCGGGAAAGTCCAGTTTATCAGTTTTGTCCAGAGAAGATTTGAACGCCTGTAATATCGGATCAAATCAATTTTGAGCTTTTGGCTCGAGAACCGTGGCAAGCGTTTTTTCATCAAGGACAATAAAGATTCCCTTGGCACGGGCCACCACAGTTCCATTCGCTTGTTGAACTTCAGCCTGATGAAAGAGCTTCCGGCCTTCGCGGCGGAGGTGGCGGCCTTCAAGAAGAAGGGGCTCATGCAGCGGGGCTGGGCGCAGGTAATCGATCTCCATGTGCCTGGTGACGGCAAGCACATTCAAAGGACGATTGAGTTTGCTCATGGCCTCATCCAAAAGGGTCGTTATGATGCCTCCGTGGACATAGCCGGGCGGCCCTTCGTGCATGTGAGTGAGCTGCACCTGCGCTGTGGCGACAGGGTTTTCAGGGCTGGCCAGACTGATCGTAAAATTCAGATGGAGTCCCTGCGGATTGGCTGGTCCGCAGCCAAAGCAGTGATTCGACTGCTCATCGACAGTAGAAGGTGAAGACTGGCGAGTCTGAGAGTTCTCCTTGGGTAGACTCACTTTACAGCTCTCCGCAATGCTACTCTACCGCTGTCCTTATTGAATATCATCTCTGCTCTGTCTCCTGCCGGTGAAAGGCATCCAAAATTGAAAGTGGCTTGTAGACCATGCTACGTCCAGATGCTGTGTCCTGATACCAGAACGCGGCAGGATTCAGGCGCATCTCAAGAATGTGCGGCAGGTATGCTGCTGAGAGCACACTGAACGATGCCGCGAGCTTCCTCCAGTTCGAAGAAAGATGCTATAGCGAAGCCGTCGAGTGCCGACGCTGCGATCGCTCTGTTTCATCCAATCACGGCGAAGTGGTTCAGGGCTGTTTTTGAGAAGCCGACCGCTCCGCAGGTGGAAGGATGGCCGGCGATTGCGCGCGGTGAGTCGACCCTGATTCTTGCGCCGACAGGGACAGGAAAGACGCTTACCGCCTTTCTATGGTGTCTGGACAAGCTGATGCTGAGGACGCCGCCCAATGTGGAGCGGGGATGCCGGGTGGTCTACGTTTCGCCTTTGAAGGCCCTGGCTGCGGATGTGGAGCGGAACCTGCGTGCGCCGCTGGCTGGAATTGCCAATGTGGCGAAGCGGGATGGCGTGGAGTTGCGGATTCCTGAAATTAATATTCGCACCGGTGATACCCCGCAGAAGGAACGGGCGAGATTTCGGCGGCATCCGGGAGAGATTCTGATTACGACGCCGGAAAGCCTGTATCTCCTGCTGACCTCTGAGGCTGGAGAGTCGCTGCGGACCGTGGAGACGGTGATCATCGATGAGATTCACGCGCTGGTGCCGAGCAAGCGCGGTGCACACATGGCGGTTTCACTGGAACGGCTGGAGACTTTGACCGGCCGTCGGCTGCAACGGATTGGTTTGTCGGCGACACAGAGGCCTTTGGAGGAGGTGGCTCGGTTTTTGGGAGGAGCGGATGGGCTGGGAACGCAGTCCCGAGAACTTGGAATAGAGGCGACGGAAATTGTAGAGGAGCTGGTTGCGGAGCTGCCCGATGACGAAGAAAAAGCCGTAGAAATAGCGGATGGGGTGCGGTATCGCCCGGTTACGGTAGTGAATGCGGGCGTTAGAAAGCTGCTGGAGTTGAAGGTAGAGGTCCCGGTAGAGGACATGGCGCGGCTGGGTGAAGTGGAAGAACAGCCGAGTGG
>Ga0207678_10001091_pt1 | contig 24903 bp, 22 predicted proteins | sample KBSC63metaG_FD_184319 | JGI IMG/M metagenome (GOLD analysis project Ga0207678, IMG submission 184319) | Corn rhizosphere microbial communities from Kellogg Biological Station, Michigan, USA - KBS C6-3 metaG (SPAdes) (version 2) | ecosystem: Host-associated > Plants > Roots > Rhizosphere > Soil ... | reverse complement strand
GCACGAGCAGCACGTCAAAAGGCGCCTGATCTAGGCGCAAAGCGCAGCCATAGCTCGTGCAATAGCTGCGCATTTGCAACGACGAGCAGGGGCCTTTTGGCGTGATGAGCGGGCATGATCGAAAAACTTCAGCCTCTGAGCTTGTCGAAGCCTTACTACGAATGTGACGGGCACCCTCCCTTCGACAGCCTCAAGGCAATCGGAAATACAAGCCTATCAGGCTGTTTCCTCGTCATCCTCGGTGAAATCCACCGGGTCGGCGATCACAACGCCCGGCAACAGCGCTTGTGCACGCGAGTCGGGCAAGGCTTCGACACTGCGGAGGCTGCGCGCCATCGCCCTTGTGCGCACCTCGGCCGCATCGATGGTCCTGCTCGCTTCGTCGAGCTTTTTCTTGGTCTTGGCCAGCACGTCGCCGAACTTCGAGAACTCGGTCTTGACGGCGCCCAGCACCTCCCACACTTCGGCGCTGCGCTTTTCAAGTGCGAGGCTGCGGAAGCCCATTTGCAGGCTGGTCAAGGTCGCGAGAAGCGTGGTCGGGCCTGCAAGCGTGATGCGGTGGTCACGCTGCAGCGATTCGACCAGGCCCGGCCGTCGCAGTGCCTCGGCATACAGGCCTTCGGTCGGCACGAACAGGACGCCGAAGTCTGTGGTGTGCGGCGAGGCGATGTACTTCTCGCGGATCGACTTTGCCTCCAGCCGCAGACGCGATTCGATCGCCTTGCATGCCACGTCCACGGCATCTTTGTCCGCACGATCGAGCGCATCGAGCAAACGCTCGTAGTCGTCGCGCGGGAACTTGCAGTCGATTGGCAGCCACATCGGCATGCCGTCATCACGACGGCCGGGCAGCTTGATCGCGAAGTCGACACGAGCGTTGGTGCCAGGAATGGTTTCGACGTTGCGTTCGTACTGCTCCGGTGTGAGCACCTGTTCCAACAGCCCGGCCAATTGAATTTCGCCAAGTGTGCCGCGTGTTTTCACGTTGTTCAGCACGCGCGACAGCGAACCCACATCGCGCGCCAGCGTCTGCATCTCGCCCAAGCCCTTGTGAACCTGATCCAGCCGATCGGCCACTTGCTTGAAGCTTTCACCGAGTCGCGCTTCAAGCGTGGCGTGCAACTTCTCGTCCACGGTCGCACGCATCTGCTCGAGCTTTTTTTCGTTGCCTTGCTGCAAGGTGGTGAGACGTTGCTCGACCGCCGTACGCACTTCACCGATGCGGCGCTCGTTCGCTTCTGACATGGTCCGCAACTGCTCGGCCATCGCGTCAGTGAAACGCTTGAGCGCCATGTCCTGCGCATCGCGCGACGATTGCGCCTGCGCCGTCTGCGCACTTGTCGCCGCCTGCAAAGCCTGGCTCACCGCCGTCTGCATGGTGGCAAGCTGCAAGCGAAAGCTGTCGATCTGCTCATTCTGCGTGCGAGCAACATCGCCCTGCTGGTTGAGCAGCGTCTGCTGGAAAAGAGCGAGCGCATTGCCCAGTTCCAGGCGTGTACCCTGTGCACTTCGTCCGACCTCGTCGCGCAGCTCACGCTCCATGCGCTCGCTGCTGGCAGACAGCAGCCGTTGCATGACCTCGCCGCCGGCATCTGTTTGGCGCTGCCGCATGATCAGCCACAGAAGCAATCCGAAATTGAGGACGAGCGCGAGAAGGATCAGAAAGACTTGCCAGTTCATCATCCGGCCATTGTCTCAGCAGCGCGTCTCCAGACGCTCGTGTCGCGTCAAGCCTCAATTGCCGGTTGATCGGGCCGCTGTCGCAGCGCAACGCCGCAATGCGCTTCGAGAGCAGGCGAGCAGCCGCGCGACACTCGGATACGACGTCTATCGTCGCGACGACAGGGGTGCCTTGACGCGGCTGCGCAAAAGCGAGCGTTCGATGCGATCGAACAGGAACTGCACGAGCAAGGCCAGAACGGCCGACGGCAAGGCGCCTGCGAGCATTGCACCTGTGTCGTTCACAGCCAGGCCTGCCACGATGCGTTCGCCGAACCCGCCCGCGCCGATGAAAGCGGCCATGGTTGCCGTGCCGACGTTGATGACGGCGGCGGTCTTCACACCGGCCATGAGCGTGGGCAGTGACAACGGCAACTGCACATGGCAAAGGCATTGCCGCGGCGTGAGCCCTAGCGACAATGCCGCTTGACACATCTCTTCGGAAACGTTGTTCAGTCCCGCGTGGGTGTTGCGAACGATTGGCAGCAGCGCATAAAGAAACAGCGCGAGCATGGCAGGCAGCAAGCCGATTCCACCGACGAGGGCGATCAGAAATGCCAACAGCGCAAGCGACGGGATGGTTTGAAGAATGCCGGTGAAGCCGAGCAACGCCGCGGAGCTTCGCGGCCATCTCCATGCGACGATGCCCAAGGGGACGCCGATGGCGACCGCGATCAACAAGGAGCCGAAGACGAGCAGCAGGTGCTGCGTCGCCAGGCGCCTGAAGTCGTCGGCGAACAGGCGCTGCGAGAAGCTGTGTACCGGCTTGTGTTCGTTCAATGCGCCGCCTGCGATGAATCGCCTGGCGACCTCGGCAAAGCTCAAGCCATCGAGCTCGACCTGTGCATTCAACCCAATCATGGCCTTCTCGTCGATGCGGCCTTCGAGCCTCCTGAGCGGCGCGGGGTCGACGCTGCCGCGCATCAACAGCACCGCGTCGTACTTCGGAAAGAAGCCCAGATCGTCTTGCAAAACCCGGAGTGCGAAACGGCCGACCTTGGCATCGGTGGAGTAGATGTCGATCACGTCCACCCGCTTCGCTGCGATCGCGTCATAGGCAATTCCGTGATCGATGCCGCTGGCCGCTTGCATCGGCAGCTTGTAGGCAGCCTTCAATGCGGGCCATCCGTCGGCACGCGCGAGGAACTCATGTGACAGGCCCAAGCGAAGAGGTGCCGCTTGTGGCTTGAGCAAATCGGAGATGCGCGAGATACCCAACTCCTTGGCTTGCGATTCACGCATGGCCAATGCATAGCTGTTGTTGAAGCCGAGCGGCACGGCCGCCTTCAGACCTCGTGGCGCGAGCCATGCATTGAGTTCACTCAGCGTCGGGTTGCCTTCCTTCTTCAACAACTCGCGCACGATGGTCCCAGTGTATTCAGGATAAATGTCCACCGAACCGGTCGCAAGCGCCTGCTCAAGGATGCCGGTGTTGCCCAGGCCCTGCTTGTGTTCCGCCGCGACGCCCGCGTCTTCCAAACTCTGCCGAACGATCTCACCAAGGATGTACGACTCAGTGAATCGCTTGGAGCCAACCACGAGCTTGTCCGCGGACGCAGCCGGCCCGCAGATCAGCGCCGCCGCAAGCCAAAATAACCCGCGGGCGATCGAACGTCTCATCGGCGCAGGACTTCAGGATTGATGGGCGTCGGCGGCTTGCCGGCGAGAGGGCCCAATTCGAGGCCGGCGATGAGGTTGTCAGCTGCGAGATTCGCCATCGCAAGACGCGTAGCGACGGTGGCACTTGCGATATGCGGCGTGAGCACGACGTTGGGCACCTTGAGCAGGTCGGGATGGACTTTCGGTTCGCCTTCGAAGACGTCCAGGCCTGCAGCAGCAATCTGCCGAGCCGCAAGTGCCTCGGCCAGGGCGGCGTCATCAACGATGCCGCCACGCGCTATGTTGGTGAGCGTGGCCGTCCGCTTCATCATTGCCAGTTCTGCAGCGCCTACTGAATGTTGCGTCTCCTTGGAATACGGCATCACGATCATCAGGTGATCGCATTCGCGCAACAGCGTCGGCATGTCGACATAGCTCGCCTTGCATTCGGTCTCTATCGCATCGCTGAGGCGCGACCGGTTGTGATAGAGCACCCGCATACCAAAGCCGTGGGCGCCGCGCCGTGCAATCGCCTGGCCGATGCGCCCCATGCCGAGAATGCCCAGTGTCGAGCCATGGATGTCGCTGCCGACAAACAGGTCGTAAGACCACTTCGACCATTCGCCGCGACGCAGGTAATGCTCCGACTCCGTCACTCGCCGTGCCGTGGCCATCATCAGCGCAAAGCCGAAGTCGGCCGTGGATTCGGTGAGGACGTCGGGCGTGTTGGTGCACAGCACGCCGCGCGCGGTGCACGCTGGCACGTCGAGGTTGTCGTAGCCGACCGCCATGTTGGCCACAACCTTCAATTGCGGGTTTGCATTGAGCACCTCGGCATCGACGACAACGCCTCCAGTCGCCAGCATGCCAACTTTCCCATGCAGCCGCTCGACAAGCTCAGCCTTGCTAAAAATGCGATCGTTTGAATTCGTCTCGACGTCGAAGTGTTGGCGAAGGCGCTCGACCACCTCTGGAAAGACCGCACGAGCGACCAGAACCGCTGGCTTCATCTGGGCCTGCTGCGTCACTCAAGAAACCGCGAAAAGCCCTCAACGGGCTCGCGTTCGGTGACGAGCTTGTTCTCGACCGCATCCGGATCGGCATATCCGAGCGACATCCCGCACACCAGCATCTGCTGCGATGGCGCGCCGATGTGCTCCGTGATGATCCGATGGAACTGCGTGAAAGCCGCTTGGGGGCAAGTGTCGAGGCCACGCGCACGCGCTGCAATCATGATGTTTTGCAGGAACATGCCGTAGTCCATCCAACTGCCCTGCTGCATCACACGGTCGATCGTGAAAATAAAACCCACCGGTGCATCGAAAAAACTGTAGTTGCGGCCATGCTGGTCGTGCATGCGTGACTTGTCAGTCTTGCCGATTTGCAGCAGACCGTACAAGTCCCAGCCGATCTTGCGTCTGCGATCGATGAAAGGCGAGCGCCATTCAGTCGGGTAGTAGGCGTACTCCTCCTTGTGCGTCGACGCCTCTTCGGGGTCGTCGTACGCTGCGAGGATCTTGCGAGAGAGTTCTGCCTTTGCGTCACCAGTCAGCACGTAGACATTCCACGGCTGCGTATTTGTGCCCGACGGAGCTCGGGACGCGATCGCCAATATCTCCTCGATCGTCGCCCTCGGCACGGGCGTCGGGAGAAACGCGCGAATTGATTTGCGCGACGTGATGGCGGTATCGACGGCCGCGGTTTGTTCGGGAGTGGGTTCTTGTATGGCGTTCACAGCAGTCCTTGCAGTGCGTTGTTCAAGGCGCTGGTCAGCGCCGTCGGCCGACGCGTGGCGCGATCGACATATACGTGAATGAAATGACCGCGCGCGGCGCTCATCGGCTCGCCTTCGGCAAACAGTCCGATCTCATATCGAACACTCGACCCGCCGATGCGGCCAACACGGATACCTGCATCGATCGCCTTGGGAAACTCGATGGGCGCGAAATAGTTGCAATGCGTCTCGACCACGAGTCCGATGACTTCGCCACGATGGATGTCGAGCGCGCCTGCTTCGATCAGGTAGCCATTCACAGCCGTATCGAAGAGGCTGTAATAGACGACGTTGTTCACGTGGCCGTACACGTCGTTGTCCATCCAGCGTGTGGCCAGACGCATGAAACGACGGTAGGCGTCACGGGCTTCAGGTTGGGGACGTTCGCTCATATGGCCTATTGTTCCATTGACGCCAGCATTGCATCGCCTCACGCATTGTGTTGAGTTGAACGCCGACCGTGTCCTCGATGACTCGGCCATAGCCACCGGCCATCGATATTGCGACCGGAATCCCACGTTCTCGCGCGGCGGCAAAGACACGCCGATCTCGTTCCGCCAAGCCTTCGGATGTGACCTTGAGACGACCGAGTCGATCGCCTTCGTGGGGATCGGCACCAGCCAGATAGAAGATGAGCTTTGGCATCGATTCATGACGAGCCCAAACAACGTCGAGCGCGCGGTCAAGGGCATCGAGGTATTCGCCATCAGCGCAGCCATCGGGCAACTCCACATCGAGATCGCTTGCCTCCTTGCGAAAGGGAAAATTCTTGGCCCCATGCATCGACAAGGTAAACACGGTCGGATCGTCCCGAAAGATGGCGGCCGTGCCATTGCCTTGATGCACATCGAGATCGACCACAGCGACACGTAGCAGGGCTCGATGCAACCGATGCCATTCGGCCTGCATCAACCGCGCTGCGACTGCCACGTCATTGAACACGCAGTACCCGCCGCCTTTGTCGGAATAGGCGTGATGCGTACCGCCCGCGAGATTGGCGGACACTCCTTCGCGCAACGCCGCGCGCGCCGAAGCGATCGTCGCACCGACAGATCTGCGCGACCGTTCGACCATGCACTGCGTCCAAGGAAAACCGATCTCACGTTGCTGCGCTACGCTTAACAGGCCCTCCGTCACGGCTGTGACATAGGTCGGCGTGTGAGCCAAAGCCAGCTCGCCATCGCTCGCCCCGGGGGCCTCGTGCAAGGTGACTTCAGGCAGCAAGCCCTGGACTGCCTCCCTCAGTAAACGGTACTTCGCCTGCGGAAACCGATGCCCCTGCGGGAGAGGCAACACGAATTGATCGGAATGGAAGGCCTTCACAAGCCGGATTGTGGTGTCCACCTTCTGGGACAAGGTTTTGGCAGGATATTTAGAAGAACCGTTCTAATATGTTGCGGCGCAGCATTAAACGCTTGATTTGTCATGCGAGACCCCCTATCCTTTGGGTCATGGTGCAGCGCAGCAAAAGCCGCGACACCTAGCGTCAAACCAACCCCTGGAGATCTCATGCTGACCGCTGAACAATTCGCTGCCGCCCAAAAAGCCAACGTCGAGACCCTTTTCGGTCTGACCAACAAGGCCTTCGAAGGCGTCGAAAAGCTAGTTGAACTGAACCTGCAAGTGGCAAAGGCCGCCATCGGTGAAGTCGCCGAAACCACCCGCGCCGCACTGTCCGTCAAGGACGCGCAAGAACTGCTGGCCCTGCACGCCGGCCTGCTGCAGCCGACCGCCGAAAAGGCCGCCGCCTACAGCCGTCATCTGTATGACATTGCTGCCGCCACCAACGCCGAAGTGGCCAAGGTTGCCGAGCAAACCGCCGCTGAAGCCCAAACCAAGTTCATGAGCGTGGTTGACACCGCAGTCAAGAATGCCCCGGCCGGAACCGAGAACGCCGTTGCCCTGGTGAAGTCAGCTGTTGCCGCAGCCAACAACGCCTACGAAAGCGTCCACAAGGCCGCCAAGCAAGCCGCCGACGTGGCAGAAGCCAACTTCCAAGCCGTGACCTCTACTGCAGTGAAGGCAACGCAAGGCGCGACGACCAAGTCAAAGCGCGCAGCTTAAGTGGATGGGGTTCGAGGTAAATTTTTGTACGAGCGTTGAACTTCCCACAGTCGCTCAACTCTGAGCAGTACCGTCAAGCATGCTTGCGGTGTTCCTGAAAGGTTGTCTCCTCGGTACTCTCGAATCCATCGAATCGGTGTACCTTCAGGCCCGGTCCTCTGACCGGGCCTCTTTTCTTTTATTTGTAAGTGCTACTTCGTCTTGGCCGCAATGCTCACCTTCAATTGCAGAAGCAGTGCAAGAGCGGCGTCCCGGCCGGCTTGAATTGACTTTTTGCGTGCCGCGAAATCCGCACCACTAACGCCCGGCAGCCTGGGCCTCAACACCACATCAGCCTCACGCAGCTCGAAACTGTTGATGCTGCGGCCCATGATCGCGAAAGTCTGAAGCAGCATGCGCATCGGGTCACCGGTCGGGTTGCCCTCCGGAGCAGCCGAAATGTCGACGGCGATCACCACTTCAGCACCCATTTGCTTGGCGAATCGCACGGGCACCGGGGAGACAAGCCCTCCATCGACGTATTCACGAGCGCCAATCTTCACCGGCTGAAAGACCGCCGGCACTGCGCTCGATGCCCGTACCGCAAGGCCCGTGTCACCCATCTGAAACAGGATCGGCGCGCCGCTGTCGAGGTCGGTCGCCACGATTCCGAGCGGCAAGGGCATCTTTTCGATGGGGCGGTTGCCGGTGGCATCGCGCACGTAACGTGCGAGGGCATCGCCCCGGATCAGCCCGCGCCCGGGAAAGGACCAGTCGGTAATGGTGGACTCGTCCATGGAATCGGCCAACAGGCTCAATGCCGCGCCGTTCTTACCGGATGCGTACAGTGCTGCGACGAGGCTGCCCGCCGACGTTCCGACGACCAAATCTGGGTGGATGCCGTTTTCTTCCAGCACTTGAATGACCCCGATATGTGCGAAGCCTCTGGCCGCGCCGCCACCCAGCGCCAAGCCGATCTTCGGGGGTTTGGGTAGAGGTTTGGGAGCCGCCACCTCCGGCGCAGACGTGGGTGTCGGCGTGATCGGCGGCGAATGTGTCACTGGGGCGGTTTGACAAGCGGCGAGCGCCAAGGACAGGACAAGCGCGAGCCAGCGGAGATTCCGGGATTTGGAATGGGGCATCAGCATCGCCAAATTCTAGAAGGCGACCATTTAGCTATCGTGCAACTATTCCACGAGCGAATAAGCATTCGCAAAAACTGTTCTTCTCATTTATAACGAAGCTCAATAAAGTCGCGGCTCACGGCCCATCGGGTGTCCGCCCGACCGTGCATTCCACGAACCTCATGGACTTGATTGCGATTCTGAGCGGCCTCGGCCTTGGCGCCATCATCGGACTGACCGGCGTGGGCGGCGGGTCGCTTATGGCACCGCTGATCACCTGACATGTACGCTTACACCGACTTTGACAAGCACTTCGTCCGCCAACGCGCGGCGCAGTATCGTGACCAGCTCGAGCGCAACCTCGCCGGCACGCTCACAGACGATGAGTTCCGTCCGCTGCGGCTGCAGAACGGTTGGTATATCCAGCGCCATGCGCCGATGCTGCGCATCGCCGTGCCCTACGGCGAGTTGAACAGCACACAGCTTCGTGCTTTGGCCCGCATCGCACGCGAGTACGACCGTGGCTATGGTCACTTCACCACACGCCAGAACATCCAGTTCAACTGGATCCCGCTCGTGAAGAGCGCCGACGTGATGGAGCTGCTCGCATCCGTGGACATGCACGGCATCCAGACCAGCGGCAATTGCATCCGCAACATCACGAGCGATTGCTTCGCAGGCGTGGCAGCAGACGAGATCGTGGATCCCCGCCCTTACTGTGAAATCCTGCGCCAGTGGAGCACCCTGCATCCTGAATTTGCCTTCCTGCCGCGCAAGTTCAAGATTGCAGTGAGTGGTGCCCATGAGGACCGCGCTGCGATCGCATGGCACGACATCGGATTGCAACTGCTGAAGAATGACGCAGGCGAAGTCGGCTTCAAGGTGTTGGTGGGTGGCGGCATGGGCCGCACGCCAGTCATCGGAACCGTCATCAATGAGTTCCTGCCCTGGCAGCAGATTCTTGTGTTCATCGAAGCGATCGTGCGGGTCTACAACCGCTACGGCCGTCGCGACAACATGTACAAGGCGCGCATCAAGATCCTGGTGAAGGCCGAAGGCCAGCGCTTCATCGATGATGTGAACGAGGAATACAAGAACATTCTTGAACGGGACCTTGACGGCTCGGCGCACATCATCACGCAGGCAGAATTCAACCGCGTAGAGTCACACTTCAAGGTGCCGACAGGCGTGGTGGCCGATGAGAACAGGCTGCAGATACCGAGCGATGCACCGGCCTCATTCCAGCGTTGGCTCGAGCGCAATGTGCATTCACATCAGATCGCCGGCTATCGGGCCGTGACACTGTCGCTCAAGCGCACCGGCCAGGCTCCCGGCGATGCCACGGATCAACAGATGGAGCTTGCCGCCAACCTGGCCGACCGCTACAGCAGTGGCGAACTGCGCGTGTCGCACGACCAGAACCTCGTGTTGCCCTGGGTTAAAGAATCAGATCTCTTCGCGCTGTGGGAAGCGGCTCGCGCTGCCAGCTTCGCAACGCCCAACATTGGCCTCCTTACAGACATAATTGCCTGCCCCGGCGGTGATTTCTGTGCGTTGGCCAATGCACGCTCCATCCCCATCGCCGCCGCCATCACCGAGCGTTTCGAGGACATCGACGAGCTCTACGACATCGGCAACATCGACCTGCATATCAGCGGTTGCATCAACTCCTGCGGCCACCACCACAGCGGCCATATCGGGGTGCTAGGCGTGGACAAGGACGGCAGCGAGTGGTATCAGATCACGCTCGGTGGCCTCGACGGTTCGGCCATCAGCGGCGGCTCGGCACCTGGAAAGGTCATCGGCCCATCCTTTGCGGCCGACGAGGTGCCCGACGTGATCGAAGCCGTGATCGACACCTATCGCCTTGAGCGCAATGCAGCGAGCGAAAGATTCATCGACACCGTGAAGCGCATCGGACTGGACCCATTCAAGACCGCCGCGAACGCTCAGCGCCGCACAACGGCCAAGGCAGAGTGACCCCCATGAAGTTCATCGACAAATCCAAGGATGCCTGGCACACCATCACGGGCGAGGACGGCCCGATGGTCACGCTCACGCCGACGCCGTACAGCCTGCTGACAATCACGCAATGGCGCGGAGCGCGCAGCGTGTGGCCCGCTGATACGCCAGTGGGCGTGGCGTACGACAACGATGCGGACATCGAAGATCTGGCCGAAGACCTGCCGCGCCTGTCGCTTGTGGCGCTCCAGTTCCCGAAGTGGGTCGATGGCCGTGCCTACAGCCAGGCGCATCTGCTGCGCTCGCGCTATCGCTTCAAGGGCGAAGTCCGGGCGACTGGCGAGGTGCTCGTGGACATGGTGTTGCTGCTCGCGCGCACAGGCTTCGATGCTGTGGCTTTGCGGCCCGACCAGTCGATCGAAGCGGCCGAACGCTCGCTGCGCTTCTTCCCCGGCCACTACCAGGGCGATGCGCGTGATCCGCGCCCGTTGTTCGCGCGACCCCCAGGCGAAGAAAATTCCAGCGCCGAAGTGTTCGTCAACGCGGGCGCCTCGATATGAGCGCAATTTCCCTCTACGCCCGCCAGGGCAAGGACTTCGACGCACGCGTGGCAAATGCGACGGCCGTTTTGAAGCAAGCTGTGATCGAACACCCGGGTCGCATCGTGCAGTCCACCAGCCTCGGCGCTGAAGACATGGTCATCACCGACCTGATTGCACGCCACCGCTTGCCAATTTCCCTCGGCACGCTCGAAACCGGGATGCTTCATCCAGAAACCTCCGCGTTGATCCCGTGCATTGAAGAGCGCTACGGCTTGAAGGTCGAGGTCTACAAGCCGGCCCCGGAAGTGGCGATCCAGTTCGTGAAGACTCACGGCGAGAAGGCGATGTACAAAAGCATTGACCTGCGCAAAGCCTGCTGTGGCTTTCGCAAACTCGAGCCGCTGTCGCGCATGCTTGCCAATCGCGATGCATGGGTCACCGGGCTGCGCCGCGAGCAATCGAACAACCGCGGCGAAGTGCCCTTCAGCGAACTCGACGACAAGGGCCGTACCAAGTTCAGCCCGCTCGCAGATTGGACCTGGAATGACGTGTGGTACTACATCGCCACCAACGACGTCCCGTACAACCCCCTGCACGACGAATTCATGCCGAGCATCGGCTGTGCGCCGTGCACGCGAGCGATCGCGGTGGGCGAAGACTTCCGCGCCGGACGCTGGTGGTGGGAAGACGAAAAAGCGAAAGAGTGCGGGCTTCACGTTCATGAAGAACTCGCCGTGTCGATGATTGGAGCTAAGTCATGAACGCCCCGTTGAGCATCGAGCAATTGCTGCCCGAGTTGGATCACACCCACCTCGATTGGCTGGAAGAAGAAGCCATCTTCATCTTGCGCGAAACCGTCGCGGCGTTCGAGCGCCCTGCCCTGCTGTTCTCTGGCGGCAAGGACTCATGCGTCGTACTGCGACTGGCCGAGAAGGCCTTCAAGACCAAGATCGGCGACGGCATGTACAAGGGCCGCCTCCCATTCCCTCTGCTGCACGTGGACACGGGTCACAACTTCCCCGAAGTGATCGAGTTCCGCGACCAGCGCGTGGCCGAGATGGGCGAGCGCCTCGTCGTCGGACACCTCGAAGATTCGATCAAGCGTGGCACCGTCCGGTTGTCGCATCCGCTCGAATCGCGCAACGGCCACCAGACCGTGGCCCTGCTTGAAGCCATTGAAGATCATCGCTTCGACGTGCTGATGGGGGGCGCCCGCCGCGACGAAGAGAAGGCCCGCGCGAAGGAGCGCATCTTTTCCCACCGCGACAGCTTTGGCCAATGGCAGCCGAAGGAGCAGCGTCCCGAACTCTGGACGCTGTTCAACACCCGAATCAAGCCGGGCGAGCACATGCGCGCCTTCCCGATCAGCAACTGGACCGAACTCGACGTGTGGCTGTACATCGCCCGCGAAAACATCCCGCTGCCTAGCCTGTACTTTGCCCACAACCGCGAAGTGATCCGTCGTAAGGGCCTGCTCGTGCCGCTGACGGAAGTGACGCCGCCCGAAGCCGGCGAGTCCATCGAAACCGCCGAGGTGCGTTTCCGTACCGTGGGCGACATGACCTGCACCTGCCCGGTCGAAAGCCCGGCATCGAACGCGGTCGACATCGTGGCCGAAACACTGCGCGTGACCGTGAGCGAGCGCGGCGCGACACGCATGGACGACCGCACATCCGACGCGTCTATGGAACGTCGCAAAAAGGAGGGATATTTCTGATGACTGCCGCCACCTCAGTCCCCAAGGACCACCGCGCCCTGCGCTTCCTCACGGCAGGCAGCGTGGACGACGGCAAGAGCACGCTCATCGGGCGTTTGCTGTATGACAGCCGCGCCATCCTCGCTGATCAACTCGACACGCTCGAGAAGAAGGCGGCAGGTGCGCCCATCGATTTGTCGCTGCTGACCGACGGCCTTGAAGCCGAGCGCGAACAAGGCATCACCATTGACGTGGCGTATCGCTACTTCGCTACCAAGCAGCGCAAGTTCATCATCGCCGACGCCCCAGGCCATGAGCAGTACACGCGCAACATGGTGACGGCTGCCGCCGGCAGCGATGCCGCCGTGGTGCTGGTCGACATCACCAAGCTCGACATCAGCGCGAAGCCGCTTGCGCTATTGGCGCAGACCCGCCGCCATGCGCTGCTGGCGCATCTGTTGCGCGTGCCGAGTATCGTGTTTGCGGTGAACAAGCTCGATGCGGTCGACAACCCCGGCGAGGCCTTTGCCGCGGTGCGCACTGCACTGCGCGATTTTGCGCAACAGGCTGGTATCGCCATCGCCGAGATCATCCCCGTCTCCGCCTTGCGCGGCGATAACGTAACGCAGCCGCTCGATGCCGATTGGTACGACGGCCCGTCGCTGCTGCAACTGCTGGAGAGCCTGCCTCCGACGCAAGAACGCAAAGAAGGCGATCTGCTGATCCCCGTGCAGTATGTGGCGCGTGAAGGCGAAGGGACGGGCAACCAGCCGCGCACGCTGTGGGGCCGCGTCGCGCATGGGCGCGTGAAGGCGGGAGATCAGGTGCAATTGTTCCCGAGCAGGCAGGTCGCAACAGTTGCACAAGTGCGTCTGGCCGGAGAAGTCGTCGATGGCGCCGAAGCGGGTCAATCGGCCGGCATCGTGCTGGACCGCCAGCTCGACGTGTCGCGCGGCGACTGGATCTCAACGCCACAAACCGTTCATGAGACGCAGCGCTTCTCAGCCACGCTGGCATGGCTCGACACTGAGCCCGCGATCGTCGGCCGCAAGTACTGGGTGCGCCACGGCAACCGCTGGGTGCAGGCGCGCATCTCGAGCATCGAGAGCAAGCTCGACATCCACACGTTGGAGGAGCACGAGGCGCATGAACTGGCAGTGAACGAGATGGGCCATGTTTTCATTGAGACGCAGCAGCCGCTGCCGATCGAGGCCTATGAATCCAACCGCATCGGCGGCTCGCTGATCATCGTGGACCCGGCCAGCAATCGCACCAGCGGCGCGCTGCTCGTCAAGCAGGCCGCCTGAGCATCATGAACGGACGTGTGATCTTCATCGGAGCAGGTCCCGGAGCGGCCGACCTGATCACGCTGCGAGGCGCTCGTCTTCTCGCGACGGCCGACGTGGTGCTCTTCGACGCCCTGACAGACCCGGCCTTGAGAGACTTCGCGCCGGGCGCCCGATGGGTGCACGTCGGCAAGCGTGGCTTCTCGGACAGCACTGGGCAGGCGACCATCAACGCATTGCTCGTCAAGCATGCCAGCGAAGTTGACGTGGTCGTGCGCCTCAAGGGTGGCGACCCGAGTGTGTTCGCACGCCTCGAAGAAGAACTCGAAGCGCTGGCCGATGCTGGCATCGAATGCGAGATCGTGCCGGGTGTGACGGCTGCCATCGCCGCTGCAGCAGCGACGCAGCGCCCCCTCACCCGCCGCGGCAACGGCCGCAGCGTGAGCCTCACGACGGCCATGACCCGCGCCGGTGCCGTGCACGCATCTCACACCGCCGACACCGAAGTCTTCTACATGGCCGGCAAGCAACTCTGCGCCCTGTCGCGCCGATTGATTGAGTCAGGATGGCCGAGCGATTCCCCTGTGTGTGTCGTCTCGCGCGCCGGCTGGCCCGATCAGCTCCACAGCGATCACACCGTCGCGACCTTGCCGCGGGCGAGCCTCCTGCACGCGGGACGTCCGACCATCGTCACCGTAGGCGCTGGCGCAAGGGCGCTGCGCGCGACTGCGCAATGCAATCCCATGGATACGTCTGAGACCTTCGCGGAAACCCTGAAGCCTTAAAATTACCGGTTTGCGCAGCAAGCGCAGATCTCAACCAAACAACACTGAGCGAGAGCCATGACCCACGTCGTCACCGAATCGTGCATCCGCTGCAAGTACACCGACTGCGTCGACGTCTGCCCCGTCGACTGCTTCCGCGAAGGCCCCAACTTCCTCACCATCGACCCCGATGAGTGCATCGATTGCGCCGTATGCATCCCGGAATGTCCGGTCAACGCGATCATGCCGGAGGAGGATGTTCCCGGCGATCAGCAGCACATGATCAAGCTGAACGCGGACCTCGCCAAGAACTGGCCGAGCATCACCAAGCGCAAGCCCGCGCTGCCCGATGCAGACGAGTGGAAAGACAAAACCGGCAAGCTGCCGGAGCTCATCAAGTAAGACTCAACAGGACACCATGGAACCGAACGCAAGCGTGGAGATTTCGAAGACCGCCGGTTCGCACGACGGCCCCATCGAGACCGATGCTGTGATCGTCGGTGCCGGGCCGGTCGGCCTGTTCCAGGTGTTCGAACTGGGGCTTCTCGAGATCAAGGCGCACATCATTGATTCTCTCGCCTATCCAGGCGGGCAATGCATCGAGCTCTACCCTGACAAGCCGATTTACGACATCCCTGCGGTGCCGGTGTGCACGGGCAAGGAATTGACCGACAACCTGCTCAAACAAATCGAACCCTTCGGCGCGACCTTTCATCTGGGGCAGGAAGTGACGGTGGTCGACAAGCAGGCGGATGGACGCTTCTACGTCGAGACAAGCAAGGGCACGCGCTTTCTCACGAAGACGATCTTCATCGCAGGCGGCGTGGGGTCGTTCCAGCCGCGCTTGCTGAAGGTCGAAGGGCTCGACAAGTTCGACAACTCGCAGCTCTTCTACCGCGTAAAGAATCCGGCGCAGTTCGCCGGCAAGAATCTCGTGATCGTGGGCGGGGGCGACTCCGCGCTCGACTGGACGCTGAACTTCGTACAGGACGGGCCCAACAAGGCCGAGAGTGTCATCCTCATCCATCGCCGTGACGGCTTCAAGGCAGCGCCCGCGAGCGTCGCGAAGATGCGCGAGCTGTGCGACGCCTTCGAGATGCAGTTCGTGGTCGGACAGGTCACAGGCATTGAAGAATCCGATGGCAAGCTCGTCAACATCAAGGTCACCGGCAGCGATGCAGTCACACGCGTGATGCCTCTGGACATGCTGCTCGTGTTTTTCGGCCTGAGCCCGAAGCTCGGGCCGATCGCAGATTGGGGCCTGAGCCTCGAACGCAAGCAGATCGTCGTCGATACCGAGAAGTTCGAAACAACCACGCCGGGGATTTTCGCGGTGGGGGATGTGAATACTTATCCGGGGAAGAAGAAGCTGATTCTGTCGGGATTCCATGAGGCAGCGCTGGCGGCCTTCGCCGCTGCACCGTACATCTTTCCGGACAAGCGGATTCATCTGCAGTACACGACGACGAGTCCGAAGTTGCACAAGGTGTTGGGTGTCGAGACTCCTGTGTTCGATTGATGTAGGCCGGACACGATCCGGCGTGGCAGTCAGCGCGATGACCACTTGCCGGCAATCCGAACTTTGTCTCGGCTGTAGCCGCATGGGCAAAGGTCTTCTTCGCCTCGCTTGGTGTCCGAGCTCGAATTGATGGCAATTCGTCCAAGGATGCCCTCGAACACACCGAATGATTCGAAGCCGATGCCTACGGCTACTTGACCGACAGGTCCACCGCCATGCGCGGCACGAGCGGTTCGGCGTTTCTTGCCAGGCCCGCAAGTGCGTCCAGGTGGCCGAAGCCGGCGACGAAGTAGAAGGGCAGCATCAGCAGCATGCACCAACCCGCGCCGCCGACATGGCGCCACCAGACGAGCTGCGTTAGAAACTCCTGTGTATTCGGCGGAAAGGCGATGCCGAAGTACAGAATCGCGGCCGCTGCCACTGCCGGCCAACGCATCGCACGAATCTTCGGGAAACACAACATCGCCGCCAGCGGCGCGAAGGCCATCAGCAGCATGCTCGCGTGGCGCGGATTGGTCTGCGGGCTGAAGGCGAGGGCCAAGGTCATGAGCGCAGGCCATTCAAGGGCGATCATTCCGCGAAAGGGTTGCGCGGCCTGCTCGGCAGCACTTGGCCACGCAAAGAGCGGCTTGGACTTGTCAGAATAGATTCGCCACAATACGACCGCCGTGGCGATGGCGATCCCCCCGGCCAATATCAGCGCTCGGGAGGGCGATGCATCCGCATTCATGATTCGAGACAGCCCGCTTGTGATCGAGATGCTGTGGCCCGCGGTGATCGGGTCCACATTCGCCACTTCAGCGACCGTCGTCGTGATGCCGACGAGGTGGGCCATGCCCGACAGTGCGACCGCCCAGTGATGCATGTTCGCATTCCAGCCCGACACGAGTGCGGGCGCTAATGCGAAGGCAAGGATGCCGATTACGAACCAGGCGGCTGCAGCGAAACGCCGGCGCATCAGCAGGTAGGGCAGGAAGACGATCGGCAGGTACTTGATATTGAAGGCCAACCCCAGCAGCAAGCCAGCCAAGCGCGGACGCTCGTCGAGAAAGCGCAGCGCGTACACGAGGGCCGTCATCAGCAGGATGTTGGTCTGCCACATCTGGAACTCGCTGCGCAGCTTGGTCGCTGACAGCAACGTCGTTACCGCAACCGTCACGATCACGCGATTGAACGAGGTGCCCATGTCAAGTCGACGCATCACCTCGACCGACATGCCCCACGCGCAGGCGAGGCCCAGGGCGAGGTTGATCACGAGCATGATCCACGCCGCCGTCTGCACAGAAAAGAAGGCGAGGGGTGTGAAAAGAAAGGCGATGAGCGGCGGGTAGATATAACCGCGCACGCCGGAGGTGTAGAGATCGGCGCCGTCGCGCATGGCCCGGGCGCCGTGATAGAAGTGCTCGAAATCGCCGCAGCCAGTCACGAAAACGCTTGCAAAACCAGAATACGGCTGGCCTCCAATGCGATGCGAGATGACCGTCCAGAACCAGACGTAAACCAGGCCGAGCACGGCGAGTGAGATGAGTGCCGCAGGTTTGAGCGGCCTAAGATGCAAGCGCTGGGAAGTCATCGGAGGATTGATCGTCGGAGCGGATTTGCTTATAAGCCTTGGCCCCATACACCCGTGTGCGGAATTTGCTTTTTAACCGAGGGCCACGGGTCGCGGACTGATCCCCGGAAATATTTCCGCAAGATTGTGTCGAGCGCCACGCAGAAACTAAAAAAGCCTGCCGTCAGTGAGACGAGCAGGCTTTGCAGTTTGGTGGGTGGTACAGGGTTTGAACCTGTGACCCCTGCCGTGTGAAGGCAGTGCTCTACCGCTGAGCTAACCACCCTAATGCGGTGTACCGGGGGTGACTCTTGATAAGAATTCCAGCACCCCGAAAAGCCTTGGATTATGCCATAACGGTTCGCCAGATCGTCTTGCCGCCTGAGGCTTTGTCGAGTTCGACGAGCAACCCTGTGTGCGCGGCGACTTCTTCCTCAGTGGCGAGAAGTACCGGCAAGGTGAAGGCGCTGAAATCGATCGCCGCGATCGCAATCTCGCCACTTGGACCTTCGTTCGCATCAATGACCAGCGAGTTCTGCCCGCGCGTCATGTTGATGTAGACCTCGGCCAGCAGCCCTGCGTCGAGCAGCGCGCCGTGCAGCGAACGATTCGAGTTGTCGACCTCCAGCCGCTTGCACAGCGCATCGAGCGAATTTGACTTGCCCGGGAACATCTCGCGCGCCATGGTGAGGCTGTCGCTGACGCTGCTCACAAATTCGGTGAACTTTGGTCGACCCAGGCGCCGCAGCTCTTCGTTGAGGAATCCCACGTCGAAAGCCGCGTTGTGGATGATGATTTCCGCACCCGACACGTATTCGATGAATTCATCGACAACGGCCGCGAACAACGGCTTGTCAGCGAGAAACTCATCGGTGAGGCCGTGCACCTTCACCGCGTCTTCGCTGTTGGCGCGCTCGGGGTTCAGGTAGAAGTGGAGGTTGCGCCCCGAGAGGCGGCGGTTGACCATCTCCACGCAGCCTATTTCGATGACGCGGTCGCCAGATTCCGGGCTCAGGCCAGTGGTTTCGGTATCCAGGAAGATTTGCCTCATGCGGCCACGCCCCCCGCGGAGCGTTCACGCTGGGTAGCCCACAGCCACATGGTGATGCCCGCGAGCACCATTGGCACGCAAAGCCACTGCCCCATGCTCATGTTGAGAGCAAGCAGCCCGAGGAAATCGTCGGGTTCGCGGAAGTACTCGGCGATGAAGCGGAAGATGCCGTAGCCCACGAGAAACGCGCCTGAGACTTGGCCGAGCTTGCGCGGCTTGCGCGAGTACAGCCACAGCAATACGAAGAGCAATAGGCCTTCGAGGGCGAATTGATAGAGCTGCGAGGGATGGCGCGGCGTCGGGTCGGGCGGAAATTGCATTGCCCACGGCAGGCTGGCGTCTGCTGCGCGCCCCCACAACTCGCCGTTGATAAAGTTTCCGATGCGCCCCGAAGCAAGCCCCGTCGGCACGCAGGGCGCAATCAGGTCCGTGACTTCAAGAAAGTGTCGCTTGCGTACGTATCCGAACAATCCCATGGCAACGATCACGCCCAGCAGTCCGCCGTGAAACGACATGCCCCCCTTCCAGACCATGAAGACTTCTAGCAAGTGTTGCAGGTAGTAGTGCGGCTTGTAAAAAATAACGTAGCCCAGCCGCCCCCCGATCACCACGCCCAGCACGCCGAAGAACAACAGATCCTCGACGTCGCGACGAGTCCATCCGCGCGATGCGAACTGCGTCTGCTTCACCCGCAGCGATGCGAGCCATAGAAAGAGGCCGAAGGCGACAAGGTAGGTGATGCCGTACCAATGGACTGCGACGGGGCCGATCTGCAGGGCGACGGGGTTGAACTTCGGATGGACGAGCATGCGTCGTGGGCTTCAATGTTGAGGCGCGATGATAAAGGCGCCAGATATCATCACAGGCTGCCTTTTAAGTGTCACCCGAGAGATCATCATGAGCTTCAACCGCCGCTCGAAGAACATCACCGAAGGCGTGGCCCGCGCGCCCAATCGTTCCATGTACTACGGCATGGGCTACGAACAGGGCGACTTCAGCAAACCCATGGTCGGCGTCGCCAACGGCCACTCGACCATCACGCCGTGCAACTCGGGCCTGCAGAAGCTAGCCGACGCAGCCGTCCAGGGCATCAAAGAGGCGGGAGCCAATCCGCAGATATTCGGCACACCCACCATCAGCGACGGCATGGCCATGGGCACCGAAGGCATGAAGTATTCGCTCGTGTCGCGCGAGGTGATCTCCGATTGCGTCGAAACCTGCGTCGGAGGCCAGTGGATGGACGGCGTGATCGTCATCGGCGGCTGCGACAAGAACATGCCAGGCGGCCTCATGGGCATGTTGCGCGCCAACGTGCCGGCCATCTACGTCTACGGCGGAACCATCCTCCCCGGCCACTACAAGGGGCAGGATCTCAACATCGTGAGCGTCTTCGAAGCCGTGGGCCAATACAGCGCCGGCAACATGAGCGAGGAAGACTTCTGCCAGATCGAACGTCGCGCGATTCCCGGCAGCGGTTCGTGCGGCGGCATGTACACCGCCAACACCATGAGTTCGGCCTTCGAGGCGCTGGGCATCAGTTTGCCCTACAGCTCGACGATGGCGAACGTGCATGATGAGAAAGTCGTGTCGACGAAGGAGTCGGCGCGCGTGCTCGTCGAAGCGATCAAGAAGGACTTGAAGCCGCGCGACATCGTCACCAAGAAGGCGATCGAGAACGCGGTCGCGGTCGTCATGGCTACCGGCGGGTCCACCAACGCAGTGCTGCACTTTCTCGCTATCGCTCATGCGGCCGGCGTCGATTGGACCATTGATGACTTCGAGCGCGTGCGCAAGAAGGTGCCAGTGCTTTGCGATCTCAAGCCGAGCGGCAAATACCTCGCTGTCGACCTGCATCGCGCGGGTGGCATCCCGGCTGTGATGAAGGTGTTGCTGAAGGCGGGGTTGTTGCATGGCGATTGCATCACCATCACCGGCAAGACCGTGGCCGAAACGCTGGCTGACGTCCCGGACTTGTCGCCCGACCAGGACGTGATCCGCTCAATCGACAAGCCCATGTATGCCGAAGGCCACCTGGCGATCCTCAAGGGCAACCTGTCGCCCGAAGGCTGCGTCGCCAAGATCACTGGCCTCAAGAATCCGGTCATTACCGGCCCGGCTCGTGTGTTCGACGACGAGCAATCTGCGCTCGCCGCCATCATGGCCAAGAAAATCGTCGCTGGCGACGTCATGGTCCTTCGCTACCTCGGGCCCAAGGGCGGCCCGGGCATGCCGGAAATGCTCGCGCCCACGGGTGCGCTGATCGGGCAAGGGCTGGGCGAATCGGTCGGCCTCATCACCGATGGGCGCTTCTCCGGCGGCACATGGGGCATGGTCGTCGGCCATGTCGCGCCCGAGGCTTATGCGGGCGGCAATATCGCGCTGGTTCAGGAAGGCGACTCGATCACCATCGATGCGCACACCTTGACTCTTCAACTCAACGTGAGCGATGAAGAACTCGCACGCCGACGTGCTAACTGGAAGGCACCCGCGCCGCGCTACACCCGTGGCGTTCTGGCGAAGTTCGCAATGTGCGCGTCGAGTGCGAGCTCGGGGGCGGTGCTCGACAAGTTTGAGTGAGAGGCTGAGAACGTGTCCGAGCAGCACGTCAAAAGGCGCCTGATCTAGGCGCAAAGCGCAGCCATAGCTTGGCTATGGCGAGCATTTGCAACGACGAGCAGGAGTCTTTTGGCGTGATGAGAGGGCATGATCGAAAAACTCTCAGCCTCTGAGCCGGCGCGCCGGCCCGGACGCAGCTACGAAGTCGGCAGTGCACGACCAAAGGAGCGCCTGGCTTCGCCGGCGAATCGGTCCTGGCGAGGGTCCCTCTTGTCGAGGACGTCGAGCATGTCACTCTTCAGTTGCGGGTGGTCTTCGCAACTGGACTGCTTTCGCGGCCACGCTCACCGGAATTCGCGTCGCCAGCTCGCGCGGGAGGGCCTCGACGACCCGATGCCTTATCGGGCCATGAGCAGGTCGAGCACCACCAAGTCCGACAGTCAGGGACGGCCTGACCGCGAAGCTGAACGGCTTTGTCACACGGCAGAATCAGAACCGGCGGCGCGCCTGCTTCGCCGACTCGCTTCTTCCGCGCCGACCCTTGTGATCCATGCCCAGTTTGTCGAGGGTCTCGATGCGACGCTTGCGCTTCTTCTCTTCCATCTTGTCCATCTCACGCCGCTTGGTCCATCCGGAGGCGTCGGCGAACGCCCACCAGATGACCGCCGCCGCGAAAGGCCACAGCACGGCCCACCACGGCCATGCCCCAACGGGGCCGAAGTCGGTCATCCACATCAAGAGCAAGATCACGCCGACAACGATGAAAAACATGATGGCTACCCACATTCGTACTGATATCGGACCGCCCGGGACCGAGTCAACGCCCCCTGCCTACAATCCGTTAGGCGCACTGTAGCTCACAGCGCAAACGCAGTTTGTGCGAAAGGAACACATGAAATCCCTGTCCGTTCTGATTCTCGCCATTGCCTCCGTGCCGGCTCTTGCGAACCAACAACTTGCCCAACAAAAAAACTGCCTGGCTTGCCACGCAGTCGACAAGAAGGTCGTCGGACCTTCTTACAAAGATGTCGCAGCGAAATATGCTGGCCAGAAGGATGCGGTGGAAAAGCTAACCCAGAAAGTTCTGAAGGGCGGTTCAGGCAATTGGGGTGCAGTGCCGATGCCGGCCAACCCGCAAGTCAGCGAAGCCGAAGCCAAGACGCTGGTGCAGTGGGTGCTTCAGCAGAAGTAAATCAAAAAATAGACAAAGGCCCCAGATTTTCGGGGCCTTTGTCTTGGCCTTAGAGGCTGAGAGTATTTCGAACGTGTCCGAGCAGCAGGTCAAAAGGCGCCTGATTTAGGCGCAAAGCGCAGCCATAGCTTGGCTATGGCGAGCATTTGCAACAACGAGCAGAGGTCTTTTGGCGTGATGAGCGGGCATGATCGAAATGCTCTCAGCCTCTTACGCGTCACTCAATAGGCTTGGCCCAGCTGTTCGAGGATCGCTGGGTTTTCGAGCGTACTCGTGTCTTGCGTCACAGCCTCACCCTTTGCCACCGACCTCAGCAAGCGCCGCATGATCTTGCCCGAGCGGGTCTTAGGCAGGTTGTCACCGAAACGGATGTCCTTGGGCTTGGCGATCGGGCCGATCTCCTTCCCCACCCAGTCGCGCAATTGCTTGGCAATCGCTTTCGCCTCGTCGCCCGTGGGGCGTGGCCGCTTCAGCACGACGAAGGCGCAGATCGCCTCGCCAGTGGTGTCGTCCGGCCGCCCGACCACGGCCGCTTCAGCGACGAGGTCAGTGCAACCCACGAGCGCCGACTCAATCTCCATCGTGCCCATTCGGTGCCCCGACACGTTCAGCACGTCGTCGATGCGGCCTGTGATGGTGAAGTAACCCGTCTTCTCGTCGCGGATCGCGCCGTCCCCCGCCAGGTAATACTTGCCCTGAAAGTCGGCCGGGTAGTAGCTCTTCTTGTATCGCTCCGGGTCACCCCAGATCGTTCGAATCATTGATGGCCAGGGCTTCTTCACAACGAGGATGCCGCCCTTCCCCCACGGCAGGTCCTTGCCGGTTTCGTCCACCACCGCGGCTTCAATGCCCGGGAAGGGCAGCGTGCATGATCCCGGCACCAGCGTCGTTGCACCCGGCAGCGGCGTGATCATGTGGCAGCCGGTCTCTGTCTGCCAGAAGGTGTCGACGATCGGGCAGCGTCCACCGCCGATGTTCTGGTGGTACCACTCCCATGCCGCCGGGTTGATCGGCTCACCGACCGAGCCTAGGATGCGCAGGCTCGACAGGTCATACCTCTTCGGATGAACTGCTTCGTTCGCTTCCGCCGCCTTGATGAGCGAGCGAATCGCCGTCGGGGCGGTATAGAAAACCGTGACCTTGTGATCCTGGATCGTTTTCCAGAAGCGGCCCGCGTCCGGATAGGTGGGCACGCCTTCGAACACGATTTCGGTGCCACCGAGCGCCAATGGACCGTAAGCAATGTACGTGTGGCCCGTCACCCAGCCGATGTCCGCCGTGCACCAGAACACATCGTCGGCCTTGAGGTCGAAGGTCCATTTGGTAGTGAGCGCCGCCATCAGCAAATAGCCACCGGTCGAGTGCTGCACGCCTTTGGGCTTGCCGGTGGATCCGGAGGTGTAAAGCAAGAAAAGCGGATGCTCTGCGCCCACCCACTCGGGCTCGCAGGTGGTGGGCTGCTTGGCGGTCAACTCATGCATCCACAAATCGCGCCCGTCGTTCCACGCAATCTTGCCGCCGGTGCGCTTGTAGACGATGACGTTCTTGACGCTGTCGCAGCCGCCGAGTCCGAGGGCCTCATCCACGATTGCCTTGAGCGGCAACTGCTTGCCGCCACGCAGTTGTTCGTCGGCGGTGATGACCATCACCGCACCGGCGTCGTCAATGCGGTCTCGAAGCGACTGGGCCGAAAACCCGCCGAACACCACCGAGTGCGTAGCGCCGATGCGTGCGCATGCCTGCATCGCCACCACACCTTCGACCGACATTGACATGTAGATGACGACGCGATCGCCCTTCTTCACCCCTTGCGCCTTCAGCACATTGGCCAACTGGCAGGTTTTCGCGAGAAGCTCGTTGTAGGTGACCTTGGTGACCTGGCCATCGTCCGCCTCGAAGATGATCGCGGTCTTCTTGCCCAGGCCGGCTTCGACATTCCTGTCGAGGCAGTTGTAAGAGACGTTCAGCGTTCCGTCTTCGAACCACTTGAAGAAAGGGGCATTGCTCTCGTCGAGCACCTTTGTGAAGGGCTTCTTCCAGGTCACCAGCTCTCGTGCCAGGCGGGACCAGAATCCCTCGTAGTCCGAGGATGCCTCGGCGACGAGCTTCTCATAGGCAGGCATCCGCGACACATGAGCGGCCTTTGCGACGGTCTCGGGTGCTGGGTACAACTTGGTGGCGTGGTCCGACATACATGTCTCCTGACGAGGTTCTGTTGCTGAAGGTGCTCTTAAAACATGGCCCAAAACAGTTTCCCATTTCGGGGGCACAGGGCGGGTGCGCTGCGGCGTCGCTCTTCGCTTGTGTGGCTCGCCACACGGCGCTCGGAGCGCCTTGCATCGCATCCCGCCCTGCACCCCAAAACGGAAAATTATCCCGGGCCATGTCCTTACGAACGCCTGGCTCTGACTGGGGCGTTCGATGATAGTGTCCCTCCTACAATTTTGAGCAATCGGACAAATCCCTGAAGCATGCAACCCCATGGCACAAGTACCTGACCAACGCATCGTGAAAATGCGACCGC
>Ga0207678_10001090_pt1 | contig 24907 bp, 12 predicted proteins | sample KBSC63metaG_FD_184319 | JGI IMG/M metagenome (GOLD analysis project Ga0207678, IMG submission 184319) | Corn rhizosphere microbial communities from Kellogg Biological Station, Michigan, USA - KBS C6-3 metaG (SPAdes) (version 2) | ecosystem: Host-associated > Plants > Roots > Rhizosphere > Soil ... | reverse complement strand
TTGACGACGAAAGCAGTCTCGTCGACCACGCCATCGTCGCCGCCATGATCGACCGCGCCGCGCTCTACATGCCCACGATCGCATCCCTCTCGGCCCTCCGCATCTGGTCCGGCTTCCGCGCCGCCACCCCCGATAAGCTCCCCCTTATCGGCCCCACGGAAGACCCCACACTCTTTCTCGCCACCGGACACGAAGGTCTCGGCATCACCACCTCGCTCGCCACTGCACGCCTCCTGCTCGACCATCTCCTCCGCCGCCCCTCCGCCATCCCACTCGAACCCTATCTCCCATCAAGGATGGCCATGGGGGTCACCCATGCCTGAACCAATTCAGCCTGAACCAACCCCACCTAATCCAATCCGCATCACCATCGACCATCATCCCCTCACCGTTGAAGCTGGAAGCACCGTAGCCGTGGCCATCGCCATCGCCGGCCTACCCTGCCGCACCTCCGTCACCGGAGAGCCGCGCGGCCCGCTCTGCGCCATGGGCATCTGCTTCGAGTGCCGTGCCACCGTCAACGGCGTCGCCCACCGCCGCACCTGCCAGCTCCTCTGCGAACCCGGAATGGAAATCTTCACGCAATGACCGAATCCATCCAGCCTAAACACTTCCAGACCCTCGTCGTCGGAGCCGGTCCCGCAGGCATCGCCGCTGCCACCTCAGCCGCCGAGGCAGGCAGCCGCGTAGGCCTCCTCGACGACAACCCCGACCTCGGCGGCCAAATCTGGCGCACACAGCTCGGCAAATCCGGCCCCGACGTCTCCCACGGAGGCGGAGCCGAACATTGGCGCAACCGCCTCCTCGCCTCCTCCGTCACCCGCCTTCAAGGCTGGTCCGTCTTCGATCACCCCGAGCCCCAGACCCTCCGCGCCGAACGCCACGAAGCCGCCGCCGACTTTTCGTACGACCAGCTCATCCTCGCCACCGGCGCACGCGAGCGCTTCCTTCCCTTCCCCGGCTGGACCCTCCCCAACGTCATGGGCGTCGGAGCCATTCAGGCCATGGTCAAAGGCGGCCTCCCCGTTCGCGGAAAGCGCATCGTCATCGCAGGCAGCGGCCCGCTCCTGCTCGCCGTCGCCGCAACCTTGCAGACCGCCGGAGCCGTCGTCGTCTGCATCGCCGAGCAAGCCTCCCTCGCCAGCCTCGCGCCCTTCGCCCTCTCGCTCATCACTGATCCGGCGAAGATCCTTCAGGGCCTCCGATACAAGGCCGCGACCATCGACGTCCCCTTCCACACCAGCAGTTGGCCCCTCGAAGCCCGAGGCACAGACCGCGTCACCTCCGTCCTCCTCTCCCTCCAAGGAAGGACCGAAGAGATCCGCTGCGACTACCTCGCCTGCGCCTTCCATCTCGTCCCCAACACCGAACTCCCTGCCCTGCTCGGCTGCCGCATCGAGCACGGTGTCGCCGCCCAGGCAGCCGTTGTCATAGACGAACTCCAGCGCACCTCCGCCCCCAACATCTTCTGTGCAGGCGAACCCACCGGCATCGGCGGCCTTGAACTTTCATTGCTCGAAGGCGAGATCGCCGGCCTCGCCGCCGGAGGTCAATCCGACAAAGCCCGGAGGCTTCTTCCAAAGAGGAAGTCCATGTCGCGCTTTGCCGCACGTCTCGCCAAAGCCTTCACTCTCCGCTCCGAGCTAAAGACCCTCCCCACGGATGCAACCATCGTCTGCCGCTGCGAAGACGTCACCTTCGGCAGACTGCGCAGCCACCCCTCCTGGCGCGCCGCCAAGCTCCACACCCGCTGTGGCATGGGTCCCTGCCAGGGAAGAGTCTGCGGCGCCGCCACCAGCTTCCTCCTCGGCTGGAACGCCGACTCCGTACGCCCCCCCATGTTCCCCGCCCTCATCTCCAGCCTCACCTCCACCGAAAAATCCACGGCTCCCCCGAACTCCGATTAACCTTTTCGCGCGACCAACATCGACAAACCGGAAGAGCGAGCTCAGTCCTGCCAACATCGACAGGCCATCTATAGCCAGAAGGACAGCACTTCAGGTCGACCAACATCTACAGGGCGTCACGGATCGGAAGGGCAGGGCTTCAGCCCTGCCAATAAACGCCGCGCCGAAGGCGCTACCGCTCTGCCGAAGGCTCGCCTCTCTTCTCTTGCCGTTGCTTTTGCTTTTGCCTTTGCCGTTGCTTTTGCCTTTGCCGTTGCTTTTGCCGTTGCAGTTGCAGTTGCCTTTCACCACTCGCATCGGCCCGCACCCGAACCACTTTCGGATTATGTCAAGCCCCCAAAACTCCAAATCCCCTCATAACCGACACATAACAAACGATATAATTCGTTTCCAAAGTTGGCGTACCAGTTCCACCCAATCCGTTAAAATAGAACAAAGCAATAAAAAGCCCCGGTCCACCGACCGGGGCTTTTTCATGGAATCAGTCCGCATACCAGGTCCAGAACCAAAGTATCTGGAATGAAGACTTTAGGTACTTTAAGGGGGGAGGGGGACTACCGGGAAGCCACCTTACCACCCAGCGTCCGCCGAATCACGTAGTACACTGGCACCCCAGCCGCAACGATGACGATCCCCGGCCAGGTCGTCCCGGCGCGATACACAAACAGCGTAATCAGGATGACTGAGGCCCCGGCAATATAGATCCCCGGCAGCCACGGATACCCCCACGCCCGGTAGGGGCGTGGAGCATCCGGCCGAGTCCGTCGCAGCCGAAACAGTCCGACAATCGTCAGGATGTAAAAAAACAGCGCAGCGGAGATCACGTAATCGAGCAGGTTGCTATAGAGATTGCCGTAAGCATGCGTCAGCGGATTGATCGTCCGGGGCAGCACCAGCACCGCCGCCCACAGTCCCTGAATCCACAGCCCCCAGCCCGGCACCCGCGCACGGTTCAACCGCTTCGCCGCCGGAAAGAACAAGCGATCCTGCGCAATGGCATAGCAGGCCCGCGCCCCGGCCAGCGTCAGCGCATTCACCGTGCCGAACGTGGACACCATGATCGCCGCCGCCATCAACGCCGGCCCCAGCCCGGGAAAGATCGTCCGCAGCACCGCCGTACCCACCCGGTCGCTGGGCGCGCTCTGCATCGCGCTCATCGGTAGGCTAGCCAGATAAGCAACGTTGCAAAGAAGGTAAAGCACAATCACCGCCGAGGTCCCAATCAAAAGCGCAAGCGGCAGATTGCGATGCGGATTCTTCACCTCGGCGGAGACAAACGTAATGTCGTGCCACGAGTCGGCTGAAAACAGCGACCCCGTCTGCGAGATGCAGATCGCGACAAACAGGCCGAACGCGCTGGTCGCGCTCAGCCCCGCCGATAGGGACGAAACCCCATGCACCGCCCAGGGATGATCGAAATTCGCATGAATCGCCGTGCTGTTCGCACACACCGTCAGGCCCAGAACAATCAGCGCAGCCAAGGCTCCAAGCTTCGCGACGGTAAACACATTCTGGATCATCTTCCCGTACTTCAGCCCCAGGCTGTTGCCGAACGCCAGCAGTACGATCACGACAATCGCCACCAGCTGAGCCGTCGAAAGCGACACCGCATACTGGCTCCCAAGATGGTGAGGCTGAATCAGGTAATGCTCCTCCGAGATCGATGGAAACAGTACCCCGGAGAACCGCGCAAAGGCGATCGCCACCGCCGCAATCGTTCCCGTCTGGATCACCGTCCAAAGCGTCCACCCATACAGAAACCCCCAGATAGGAGAGAACGCCTCGCGCAGATAGACATACATCCCTCCCGCATGAGGCATCATCGCCGCCAGCTCTCCATACGAGAGCGCCCCCGCCACCGTCAGAACGCCCGTAATCCCCCACGCCACCAGCAGCCACCCCGCGCTCCCAATCTGCCGCGACATCTCCGCCGAGACGATAAAGATGCCCGACCCCACCATGATCCCAACCACGACCATGACCGAGTCAAACAGCCCCAGGCCCCGCTTGAATCCCTCCGTAGTCGACTCGACAACCCCGACCGCCTCTACTGGCATACTCGTCCACTATCCTCTGAAAAATCGGTTTCCGGCCGCGCTTGAATCAGCTCGGATAGGCAGCAATTCCGCGCAAACGGAATCACTGCCTATCGAGGAAAAGTTACACGGTCTTCGCGTTGACCTTCCAGTAGACGCTATACCTCTCATCCATCAACTGGTAGAGAGGTATCAGGTTCGTCCCCTGGGCTTGCCCAGCGGTATGGAACCGCAGCTTCTCGCCGGCAACAGGCGCAACCCATTGGACGGAGTGAATGTCCTCTGCCACAACCTGCGGCATTCCGATCGGTGTCTCGTGCCGCATATGCGGCGCATTCGGCCCGTAGATATCCTCTTCCTTCAGCCCTTCCTTGCCCAGCCGCGCAGCCAGCACCAACGGCCCATACATTGGGGCCTGGATCGTCGGATCATCGGGCAACGGTGACGTGTGCAGACTCATCGGAAGCGAGACCTCAATCTTGTCCCCCTGCTTCCACTTGCGCTTGAGCTCAACATAGCTCGACGGCGCAGCTGTAACCTTCTCGGTCTTCCCATTGACCTTGATCGTCACGCCCTTCGCCGCCCAGTACGGAATGCGGATCTTCAACGCCATCAATGTCGGCTGCGCCGCCTCCACCGTCAGAGTCGTCCCCTCTTCCTCGGGGAAGTTCGTGTCCTGAACGACACTCAGCTTCTTCTCCGGCCACTTCACCTCCGACCCGATGAACAGGTTGACATACAGGCTGTCCTTATCGTGGAAGTAGATCGAGTCGTTCGCCTTGGCATACTCCTCCACACCCGTCCCGGTACAGCACCAGAACGACTCCGTCGGCGTTCCAAACGTCTTCCACGCTCCCGGCTTCAGCGGCACGTAGTACATCAACATACCGTTCTTGTCCTGGGTGCCAAGCCGTACATTGAACAGCAGCCGCTCATAGTAGTCCATCACGCGCGGATCCACGGTCCAACCGTACACATGCCGTCCCAGCTTCATCATGTTGTAGCTGCAGCAGCACTCCTCGGCGGCCGGTCCCAACTGATTGGCCAACTTCCCAGGCGCCTGCCAGCCTTCACCGTCGCTGGTGCCGCCCGTAGCATACGTATGCTGGTCCACCACCTCCTTGTAGAAGTAGTCGGCAATGGTGTGGTATCGGTCATCCCCGGTAAGCTCGTACCCCCGGGCCGCTCCAATCACCTGTGGAATATGCGTATTCGCATGCAGCCCTGCAAGATGGTCCTGGCGTTCCGCAAGCGGATCGAAGAAGCTCTTCTTGCCGAACCGACGCGCCAGCGTTACATACTTCTCCTTGCCCGTCACCGCATACAGATTGAACGAAACCTCGGTCATACCGCCGAACTCAACCCGCAGCACACGCTGAAACTCCTCCTCCGACAGCGCGCTCGACCACGCATCCGCCCAGTCCGCCATCCGTTCCGACGCCGCAAGCGCCTGCTCATTGCCGCAATGAACATACATGTCCAGCAGTCCGGCCATAATCTTGTGATACGTGTAAAAAGGCGCCCAGACCTTCTGATGCGCCTTCAGCCGATCATAAAAATCCTCCGGATATGCCCCAAGATATCCATTCGGCTTCTGGCATTTAATCAGTTCCGTCACCAGGTCATTCGCCTTCGTGCGCAGCGCCTCATTCTTCGTGCTCGAGTACATCAACGCGCAGGCGGAAAGGTAGTGGCCACCCGCGAAGTGCCCACGCAGTTCGCAATCCGGAGCCTCCCATCCCCCCAGAGGCTCAGCCGTCGAGGGCAGACCCGCAGTGACTCGGAACATATGCAACAGCCGGTCGTTCGGCACCTCAGCAAGGTACTTCGTATTGATCTCCATCGCATTCAAGAAGACGCCCTTCCGCAACTGGACCTGCGTCATCGGAAACGGCTCAGCCTTCCAGGTAATCTTTTCGTACCCAACATGGTTCTTGCTTCGCGGAATATTCGCAACCGCATCCTGCCCGAACGCAATTCCGCTTCTCGCGACCGCCAGCGCTGCGGTCGCTCCGGCTGCAGTGGATAGAAAGCGTCTGCGTGAAACCTGATCGAAGTCCATCATTCTCTTGTCTCCTCGTGCCTTTTCAGAATTTGCTGCTCTACCCCTACTCACGTGCCTGCCAACTGTAATTCACAGAATGCATCATTGTATACATTTTAAACGCTGGACGCCGCTCTTTAACGTCATCCAATTTCTCGCACGAAAACATCATCCTCCAATCATCTATCCGTCCGATCACCCTGACTTGTTAGGGTGACTCGGGATTAGCCTTCAATGTCTTCTCACGCAACAGACTGGAGAGAGCCGCAAGGCTATCCTCCGCTTTAGTACGATCTCCAAGCTGTCGATAAGCTCTTGCCAGACTCGTATAGACGGCTGGATTCCTGGGCTCCAACCGGCGACCGGCTTCAAGATGGAGCACCGCCTCTTGCAGGTGTCCTTCCATCAGATACAACTTCCCCAAAGCAATCTGGGACGTCGAATATGCAGGGCAGAGCGCCACGGAAGTTTCCAGGGCCACACGTGCCTCCGCAAACTCCGGTTGTCCCGGCACGGCTCCGGCATGCATCAGAACCGTTCCCAGTAAAGAGAGCATCTGGTAGTCCCGATGTCCAGCCTTGATTCCCTCATGCGCAAGCGACAGTGCATCCGAAAGTTTATCTTCATACAACTTCTCCTGAATCAGCGCCAGGTAGGACAGATCGCTTCCCGGGGCAAGCTTGCTCGCCATCACAAATTCCGGCTCGGCCTCTTCAAATCGGTCCAGACGCGCCAGAAAAACAGCACGTTCATAGTGCAGCCGCGCAGAATCGGGAAGTTGCCGCAAACCTAGATCCACCACGCGAAGCCCCAGATCATAGACGTAATGATCGGTGCATGCATCAGCGACAAATGCGTACAGCTTTTCGTCTTTCGGCGTCTGCCGTGAAGCTTCCTCCAAAGCCTGAAAAGCGCGTTCAGACTGTCCATTGCCAACATAAGCCTGCGAAAGCAGGTTGTTCACGGCAGCGGTGTTGTACCCCCCATCATGCAGTTCGTTCAGATTCGCGATGGCCTGCTTGAAATCGCCCACACCCAAATAACAGAGCGCAAGATTGAACCCAGCTACATAGTCTGTGTGGGTTCTGGATTGCGCTTTGAGCAGAAAAGGAATCGCCTCTTTGAACCGTCCCTGCCGGGTCAGATCAATGCCTTTGCGAAGCTCCGCATCAACAGAAGTGGTCGCGCCTCGCACAGTATCGTTCGCAGAGGCAGGAGATCCGGCGTTCTGCGCCTTCACCTCTGTGAAGAGCACAGCCCCCATCAAAACTGTGCCGCACATACATCGGATCCACCCGCGCTGTCCTGCAAATAGACTTCTGTGCAGATCGCAACAGCGGCTTGAATCCTTCTGCTCAGTGTGCGCCTGCCCCTTCGTTCCAATCCGGCGGCTCCTGCCCGAGAATATTGTGTACAAAAAAATCCTCCAGCTTGCGCTGTCCATATGGACCTCCGGCGCCGTGACCGCCACCCGGAACAAAGAACAGGTCAAAGATCTTACCAGCCTTGATGAGGCGATCCGCAACCTGAAACGTCGAAGCTGGGTCAACGTTCTTATCCATCTCTCCGACGACAAGCATCAGCTTACCTTGCAACCGGTATGCATTGTCGACGTTGGACGATTCCGAGTACTGCGGCCCGATCGGCCATCCCATCCACTGTTCATTCCACCAGATCTTATCCATGCGATTGTCGTGGCACCCACTATTCGACACCGCAACTTTATAGAAGTCAGGATGGAAGAGAAGCGCCCCCATCGCACTTTGTCCGCCAGCCGATGTTCCAAAGATTCCGACCTTGGAGATGTCGTACCAGGGGAATTTTTCTGCTGCAGCCTTATGCCACAAGATGCGGTCTGGGAACCCGGCATCTTTCAGGTTCTTCCATGCAACGTCATGAAATGCCTTCGAGCGATTGTTCGTCCCCATCCCATCGATCTGCACCACAACAAAACCGAGTTGCGTCAAAGGCTCCGACCGCGTGGTGAACGACTTCGGCACGAACGACCCCTGCGGTCCCGCATAGATGTCCTCAATCACCGGATACTTCTTCTGCGGATCGAAGTTTGCAGGCTTATAGATCACGCCCCAGATGTCCGTCTTCCCGTCGCGGCCCTTCGCGGTGAACGCCTCTGGCGCGTGCCATCCCGCAGCCACCAGCTTTGAAATATCTCCTCGCTCCAGCACGGACACCTGCTTATTCCCTTCCGTCTCGTACAGTGCCATCGTAGGAGGCTGGTCGATCGTAGACCAGACATCGACATAATATTTTCCATCAGAGGAGTACTCCAGATGGTGATCGCCGGCGGCTTCGGCAAGCGGCGTCAGACCGCTCCCGTCAAAATTGATCCTGTAGGCGTGAACAAAATATGGATCTTCTCCGGCGTTCATCCCGCTGGCCTCAAACCATATCTGCCGCTTCGCTTCATCCACATGGTTGACCGCGCGAACCACCCATTGCCCCTTCGTAATCTGGTTCTTCACCTTCCCATTTCCATCGAGCAGATACAGATGGGCCCACCCATCCCGCTCCGACATCCAGATCATCTCTTTCCCGTCCGCAATGTCATAGCGATACGTCTTCCCCGTATCCTGCTGGTTCATGATCAGAGGACGATAGTCGACAAAGGTCTTGCTCTCCTCTGCAATCAAACTGCGCGCCCTACCCGTGGCAGCATCAACCTCGATCACCCGATACACCTGATGCCCTCGCTGGTTGTACTCAAACGTAAACCCGCGACTATCCTTCCACCACACAGGACGCGATAGATCAAATGGATTCGGGAACAGTGCATTGTCCACGTTGAACTGCCGCTTCGCCGCAACATCGAACAGAACCGGCTGCTGCAGATCGAGCACATCCCCGGGCTTCGTGTACGGCACGGAAGAGTACAGCGGCTGCAACTGCGAAGCAGGCGAAGACTCGATATAGTGCACCTCGCGGTGATATCCCGGCCGAATCCGGTACACCACCAGGCGCTTCGAGTCGGGAGACCAGTCAATCGTATCGGGTGAATAGAAGTTTCCTTCGGAACCATCCGTACTGAGATAGCTCATCTGCGATCCATCCGCGGCGCGCACCGCCACGTTGTAATTCCGGACGAAGGCAACCCACTTCTTGTCCGGAGACACTTTCACATTCTCTTCGTTGTTGACATTCTTCACGCTGTCACTGGAATCGTCATCCAGCTCAGACGTCTCCGCCTCCCGTCGTGCATCCACTTTTGAGCATGTATACGTCGCAAGCTCGCATCGCCATCGCACCATCTCCACTTGGAATTCAATCGCCGCCTGCTTGTCGAGAAAGCGAAACCGCATAAACGGCAGGGTCTCCGCTTTGTACTCTTTCCCACTCGCCTTACCGAGCGCCGCCGCCAGCCGTGCATGATCGAAAGCCGTCTGCTTTTCGCCTTTGGTGGCATCCACCATGACAAACGTATGGCCTCCATCGACGCTCTTGTTATAAACAAAGGTGTCGGTCCCGTTGATCCATACAGGATTGTCCGCGATGTTCAAGGCGAGCCCTTTATATTTAGCTGCAAGTCCAGCAGCTCGTTCATAGTCGGCGCGGGTCACTTCTGCCTGTAAATCAATCCCAGAAACTATCAACCCCACACATAGAACGACGAGTAGCCCGACTCTCCGATGCATCATCTCTCCTTGGTTTCAAATACCGCGACTCTATCCAAAATTAAATTCAACACTGTCGCATCCGTACTTAGCTGAAGTGCGCGACGACTTCAAAATTCCGCTGCCCACCGGTATGAATCACAGCTGTGTCGTGGTGCAGACCGCCGATCTCTACCGCCGCTCCATTCGCTGTGATCGAGCGCAGTTTGTTCACTAGAGGCAGGCGGAACTTAACGTGAACCTCTTTCGGCGCGGTCTTTGGCAAATCCACAGTGGCAATCACCTGACCAGACCCCTTCCCCTTCATCTTGAAGTTCACCCGACCCCATCGTGTTGGAGCCTGATTGATCCGAATCTCCTGACCAGAGACGCCCCAGTCGCGAGGTAACGCCTTCCCAAAATAAAGACGGTCCTCATCCGAATCTTCCAGCACCAGCATCCACCGCACCAGCAACGGAATCGTCTGCTGTGCCGGGATGCAGAACAACGCCGTATCCCCGGTAATGCCCGAGACCTCACCCGCGGTCCAACTCCCCCGGGTGTGATCGTGGAAGCGATGCGAATAGAGGAACAGAAGATATTCTTCAACGCGGTCCAACCGCAGCAACATCTGGGCATATCCATACGAGATAAAGCCGAGAATATCGCGCCCTTGAGGATGGGGACGTTCCATGTTCGCCACGACGCCGAGAGTTGTGGCCCCATTCGCGCGCATCGAATCAATCACCAGGTTCGCCAGCTCCGGCGGCAGAACATCTGCCTGCAGAAGTTCTGCATACACTCGATGCGACCACTGCTGAGGGCTTGGGTGCTCCGTCATGAGCGATTCCCATACCGTCAATTTCGTTCCCGGCAACGGGCCAATGTAGGGCGGCGTCACGTCCCGGCGTACACTCTGTCGGATACTAGCGACAACAGCGTCTTGCAAGGACCGGCTGTGCTTCATCCATGCGGACGCTGTCTTCGTCGCGTCTGGGTCAGCTTTACCCCGGTTCAGATCCCCCCATATTCCCGCAATGTCCTTCAACCCGCGTGCGGCAAATGCGCTGTTGTTGAAGTAGGGCTGCCACCACGTCATCGGCTGCGGCGCAAGGCAGGAATCGGATTCGCTCCATCCATGAATCAATCCGTACCCGGCGCTATCGCGTGGCAGTTTCAGGCTCTCCTCATGCAGTTCGGTCAGAATCGTCGCCGTGGCCTCAATCTTGGCGCGATGCTTCAGCAACAAAGCCCTGTCGCCGGTGTACCTGAAGTACCGTGCAAGCAGCGACAACGTCAATCCAAACTGCGCCGTCTCCGGCCCCCGCATGTTGACCATTCCCTTCGCATCGACAAAGTCGGAATAGTAGTTATCCAGCACCTGCGCGGCCATTTCAAAACGCCCCCACTCCAGGTTGGTATAGAGCGCGCTCGTAAAGATGTCCTGAAACCCGTCATACTCCGAGCCGTAGTAGTCCCGATCCACAGCTCCATATTTTGGATACACCCCTCCAGGCCGAACCATCTGCTCCTTCACAAAGGCATGCGTAGACATATCCACCCAGGACCGCTGCGGGAGCGCCGCTGGAGCAACATCGTGCATCTGTTTCTCCCAGTACAGGGTGAACTCAAGCAGCGCACGATAAAACTCTTCGGGATTGGGGTCCTGACGAGCAGGCGGAAAAGCCGGGTAGCTGTGGCCATACTCCACCTTCGTCATCTTCCCATTCTCGACTCGCACCGTCCTGTGCCAGGTCTGCACGATGAACTTGTCGGCGGCCTTCACATCTCCGAAGACCACAACTTCGTAGTGCTCGGTCTCCGAAACCGGCATCACTTTGCGAACCGCAGGCAGCCACCCACCCAACAAGCCCTCATAGCGCTTCCGGGCCAACTCACGGTTCAATGCCGGAAACGCCTGGACAGGGTGATAGGTCCTTGTGTTGCCGCTCGGGTACACCGGCATCGTGTCCAGACACTCGCGCGTTCCAACAAAGGTCTCCCACCCAATTCGTTCATGAGGGTTCCGGCCTTCGGCAGACCCAGTTGGAGGAGCGGCCGACTTGACCTCGTCAGGATCTGGATCACCATGTCGAAGCAAGTGGTCGGCGAGCAGATCGGGACCGGACAGACCAATGTCGCTGAGGCTCATGCCCAAATGGGGAGGATTCGCATCTGCAAACGTAGCTTCTACGTCCCTGGATAGTATCCTTCCTGCTCCAATAGCCGGCGCAAAGGTGATCGCCCCATCCCGTGTACGAAGATCTTCATAAACCTTCCACGTCTCAGAACCGCGCTTAAAGCTACAGAGAAGCGTATGCCCGTCCGTATGAATCTCCGCTCTGTCCAGCAGAATCGATGACGCAACACCACCATGGGTCGATACATGACTGGGACTCACGACATTTCCTTCTGCTAGGGTGGGCAGCGCGCTCATTCCTGCCGTTGCCACCGCCATGCCCTGTAGAAACCGTCGTCGATCCACTGACTCCTCCTCATGACCAGTTACTGCAACTGCTTTTACACACTTTGGCGCAACACCAGATCGTAAAGAGAGACTTACCTGGCAGGTGACTCACGCTTGTCGAACAGGAGTGTTGAATCGCTAAAAAGAGTCCAGGCAATTCCCATTGATTCCCCAGCAAATACACCCACACAAGACGTCCATCCAGGGAGGAAGATCAATCACGTTACAAAAAAGTCTACGAAGCCAACCGGACGAAGTCAGAAGACTCCGTCCGGCATAGCCACAATCACCGTCTTGTTAGAACTCGAGATTGCCTCGCAGTTCAATAATGCGACCGAATCCGCCAGCAAGATTATTGGTTACGCCACCTCGTCCAAATCCGGTACTCTGAATACTGGAGTTGAACGAACCGGGTGTGCTCCCGAAGACAGGATGATTCCATACGTTCAGGAACTCACCTTGGAAGCGGAACTTGAATCTCTCATAAATCGGTATCGACTTAGACACCGACATGTCCTGGTAATACGCGTGCGGCCCATGAAGGTACACGATATTACCAATCGTTCCGGGAGTAGTGTTTGGAGTGATATAGGTTGAATTCGCTCCGTGACCAGGCGTGATGTACTTCGGATCGATCAGATACGCAGTGCTAGAATGAGCAACCCGATGAACCCCGACCGCTTTCTGGAGTTCCGCCGAAGTCACCCCATGCAGGGTAATGCCGCTGTCTCCATAATCGTTGAAGGTACGGTTGCCCCCGGTCAGCATGAAGGGAGCTCCGGTCTGGAACGTAACAATCGTCCCAACAGTGATCCCCCCCAACACCTTATCTGCGACAACGCTATTGCCTAAGATGGCGTGCCCGCGACCAATGGGAAGGTCGTAGGTACCGCTGATGTGCGTCACATGCGTGAGATCGTACCGGCTTGGTCCATAACCCTGGCGGAAGTTGCGCAGCGAGAAGACCGTCAGAGCACCCGTCCAATCGTTGGGGCTTGCCACGCCCAGCGAATGGCTCCAGGTATAGTTCGCGTCGAACTGCAACCCCTTCCACGACCCCTGCCGCAGATCAACCTGCAATCCGTGGTAGTTGGAGTAGCCAGCAGCTACCATCGCCCCAGTAGCTGACCCGGCCGCAAACGGATTCGCCTGGAAGAGGTTGATCGGATAGCCCGCACCTGCTCCGGTATAGCCGATATTGTTCTTGCAGGGGCCAAACCCATCTCCCACCAGGTTGCAGAAGTATGGAACTGTGCCGTTAATTCCGCTCAGAGTGTTAGCCAGGGAACCGGCCTGCCCGGTTTGCAGATTACGAACGAATCCCGCATTCGTAAAGTCGCTGGCTCCCACTCCCCCAAATGCCGCTGTCAGCATGGGCAGCGATCCAGAGCTGCCCTCAAAGGAGGGATTCGGATCGGTTGGGTGAGCAGCCACATACGCTGCAAGATTGGCTTGCGCTTTTTTGAATTCGTCGAGAAAACCATTCTCGAAAATATTTACTTCGTTGGGATTGGTGTTGACCCATTGATGGATCGTCCGGTTTCCGTTGTAGCGAATCTCCAGGACTCTCGACGAGCCCAGCGATCGCTGAATACCAAAGTTCCACGATTGGCTGTATGGCTGCTGGATCTTCGGATCCAACCCATTGACGCCCGGGCCGCCCACAAAGGTGTAGTCCGACTGCAGTGCCGTCTTCTGATACGCCGCAGGCGCATACCCCAATTGAGGAGGGCCAGTGGGAGAACAGGAGTCCGCGCAGACAGGTTGTCCAAGCGATAAGCTACCCGGTGCAAACGTTCCCGGCTGTCCAGTGTTGTTGGCATTCAGGAAGAAGTTCTGAAAGTAGAACGAGCCATAGTCAGCTGCGTTGTTCCAGAAGTACTGGCCCGGCTCGGTAAAGCGTCGCAACGCGTAACCGCCACGGATCACGGTAGAGTCGCCTCCAAGTAGCCCTTTGAATGGGCCGTCGGTCACCTTCGGGTTCCACGCAAACCCGAACGCTGGCTGAGGAGTCAACTTCCACGCCTCGTAAGGCCGCGGATTTGTCGCAAGAACAGGGTTCATGTTCCCAGGAAGCTTCCCAGGTTGAAACAGGTTTCCAAAGCCGGAGGGCCCATAGATATCCCCCGGTGAAGCAGAGTGATATGCGCCCGTCAGGTCATGTTGTGGAATCGCGAAGTCCCAACGTAGACCGTAGTTCAGAGTCAACGAGGGCGTCACCTTCCAGGAATCTTCTGCAAACAACCCCGTCGCACTGACCACTTCGTCAAGATTGTAAGCACCAATCTTGTGTTCATATTGATTCGTCTTCTGGTTGTAAGCAAACGTTCCATTGATGTCGGAGATTCTCCCCGTCAAAATCGCATAGAGTTGCCCAGCGGCGTACAGATCGGCGTCCCCTGCATTCGGCATCGATGAGGTCGTGAAGGCCTGTAGCGCAGGATCACCGGTCGCAAGGCCGAGATCATTGTTGTTATACCCGACGAGCGGATTCCAATAATGATCCTGTTCGCGATACCACGATGCGCCAAAACTGATCGAGTGCGCGCCATGAAGCCAGGTTACGGAATCCGATGCACTCAGGTTTGGGTAGAACGTACTGATCGGGGTCTGATAGCTCTGCCCCGACATATCGCCGGCCAGACCGCCAGGCAAACCAGGATAGTTCCAGTGAACGGTCGGCTGGGTTGCATACAAAGGTGCGGCAGGAGCTGGATTGATAGCGCTGTTGTAAAGATAGCCCAGCTTCAACTGGTTAATAAAATTCGGCGTGGCAACGAAATCCAGCCCATAGGAAACTGTAAAGTTCTTCGAGCTTTGGCCCGCGACTTGATTGCCAAAATCCGCCCCGGGGAACGACGCTGGAACTCCGCTCGGCGACTTACTCTTCGACATAAGAAGCGAGAGGTACATCTTCACTCGCTGCGAAAGGTTATAGTCGAGGCGGCCGGCAGGATAGTAGTTCGTAGTAGGTGCGCTGTTATTCCATTGCACCAGGTTATAGTTCGGGTCCGGCGTCGAAGAGATTCCATTGGATCCTACGTTCTTGTTGATCAACACGAACTGCGCCGCCGTCAATGGATTGATCGTGCCGGGCAGACTGGAGTTCGAGCCGTGGGCAAGATTTAATACATTGGCCGTATGCGATACTCCGTCCGTTCCCTCGTAGACGAAGTTACCCTGCTGAGCCGCCTGCGTAAAGATCACGTTCTGTGCTGTATTCGATCCCGGCTGTCTGGACATGGCGAACGTTCCGAAGAAGAACAATTTGTCACGCAGAACAGGTCCACCTACGCTGACACCAAAGTCGTTAAGAATGAGGCTGTTCCTCTTCACGTGAGCAACCTTGTTCCCATAGGTGTTGGCATTAAGACCCGCATTGCGGAAGTCCTCATAAACACGCCCGTGAAAACGATTACCGCCGCGACGAGAAACAAAGTTCAATTGCGTCGACGCCTGCCCAAAGCCAGAGTTCAAATCCAGCTGATCCGTCTGAATTGTCATTTGCTCGATGGACTCAAGCCTCGGCGACACGGCCGGCTGGGTGTTTCCACCGAACTTCATCCGATTCGAACTACTCACGACACCGTCAATATTGTTCCCCTGGTTGGTCGAAGGCAATCCGTTGAATGTGCCGTTATATCCGGGCACCAGTCGCGAGAAGTTGGTCAAATCGCGCCCTTGGAGCGGAAGATCTTCAATTTGCTTCATATCCACGACCGTACCGATCGCATTCGAGCTCGTCTCCAGCACCGGCGTGTTCGACCCGGTCACATCGACCACCTCTGTCACCTGTCCAACAGGAAGGGTCGCGCTCACAGTCGTCGTATGCGAAGCCTGCACCACGATCGTCTGCAGCATCTGGGTGGAATAACCCGCTTTCGAGACCCTTAGGCTGTACGTGCCAATAGGCAAGCCCACAAACGTGTAAGAGCCATTGCTTTCGGACATGCCTTCTCGCCTGCTGTTCGTGGATTTCTCCACGAGTTCGAGTTTCGCCCCCGGAATCACCGCTCCGGTGGAGTCCACCGCAGTCAATTGAACCGTTCCCTGAGACCCCGCCTGAGCAAAAGCCGCTTCGGAAGAAATGCCGAGCGCGCATACAACAGCCAACGCAAAACAGACGAAATATCTACTACTCTTTGAAAACATTGTGACCTCCAAATATCGAACTGCCATCGGACTTCTGGGTTTAGTGCAGCGGGTTTCGAAGCTGTATTCCATCTCGGGTAACTCAGCTAAGCGCAGCCCGCCTGATCAGCAATTCAAGTAAAAAAACTTCTCTATCTATAAGACCCACTTTGTACACATTAATGAATTTGTTGTCAATGTATAATTTGCCAAGCTCGAAAACACCCAATTTCTTCGCGAAATCAAGACGCACTGGTCTAATCTGAAATGCAGTCAATCATGCCGGAATCGACCCACTTAACCGCCGCGAGGCCTGAGAACATGCCTTTTCTATCCAGACGTTGGCACCCCGTTATCCTTTTCGTCTTTGCCATCGGCGCACTAGCGCATCCGAGCCCAGCGCAGGCCACAAAGAGACCCGCTCCCGCCGTCTCGTCTTCCGCGCAGCAAGCCATCAAACTGGTCGAAAGTGGTCGATGCAAGGAAGCATTACCGGTTCTGAAGAGATCTCTGCCTCGCATCACGGACAAAGATCTCCGATACCGCACCGCCATGGCGCTCACACGTTGCGCCATGGGGATGCAGGACGAGCAGGCGGCTGCCGATTCACTCCTGCTGCTTGAACACGAGTTCCCCGGCGACCCGGAGGTACTCTACATCGCCACGCACTACTTCTCTGAGATGGGCATGCGCGCAGCACAGGAACTGACCGCCAAAGCCCCCTCATCCTTCCAGGCCCGCAAGCTTCAGGCTGAATCGCTCGAGTCACAGGGTAAAAACGAAGATGCCGCCGCGATCTATAACAAGATCCTCGAAGAGAACCCAAGAACGCCAGGCATCCATTACCGCCTCGGGCAGATCCTCCTGGCAGAAGCTGGAAGCAGCGGCTCGACCGACAAGGCAAAGCTCGAATTTCAGAAAGAGACCGAGGTCGACCCCCTCAACGCCGCGTCGGAGTTTATTCTGGGCGAGCTCGCACGCCGGACAGGCCAATGGGACGAAGCCATCGCACACTTCACACGAGCCTCCTCGCTCGACGAAGGCTTCGCTGAAGCCTACCTCGCTCTCGGCATGTCCTTAAATGCCTCCGGTAAGTTTGCCGCTGCGACAAAGCCGCTCCAGAGTTACGTCGCCATGCAACCCGCCGATCCTGCTGGACACTATCAACTGGCCATGTCCTACGCCAGGACCGGCAACAAAGAGGGCTCCGCGCAGCAGTTGGCCCTGCAAACCAAGGCCGCCAGTAACGCCCAGACAGCGACCGACACACCAGAGGGCCATATTGTTCCCCACTGATGCCTCCCCTGCGTCTCAGACGCGGCCACTCCGAATCGAGGTTCTGTTTCATGCTGAAGGATGACAGCCGCCGTCCATTCAAGCTCTCGCGAAGGCAGTTCCTCGATGCAATGGGAGCGACGGCTTTCGGCGTCATGCTGGACCCCGCCCTCGCGCATGCACTGCTCCCCGAAGCCTCGCCGCCCCCCTTGCAGCCGGCATTCGAAGAAGTGCCAGCCTCAAAAAGCAGGATCAACTGGGCTCACGTTGCAGGCCTGTCCAGGGAGATGTACCTCCCGGAGACCGTAGGCGCCGGCTGTGCCTTTCTTGACTACGATAACGATGGCTGGATGGACATCTACCTCGTCAACAGCGGCCCCTGCGACTTCTACAAGCCCTCGGTCCCGTTGCGCAATGCTCTCTACCGCAACAACCGCGACGGCACATTTACCGACGTTACCGAAAAAGCAGGTGTGCCCGGAAACGCCTACGGAATGGGTGTCGCAGTCGGAGACTACGACGGTGACGGCCTGCCCGACATGTACGTCACGCAATATCCAAACAGCATTCTCTATCACAATAACGGTGACGGTACGTTCACCGACGTGACTGCAAAAGCAGGCGTCGCAGCACCCGGCTGGGGCACCAGCGCTGTCTGGTTCGACTACGACAACGATGGGAAGCTCGACCTCTTCGTATGCCGTTTCGCCGACTTCGACAAATCAAAAAACGTCTACTGCGGCAGCGCCGAGGCCAACCAGCGCTACTACTGCAAGCCCAACGTGTACAAGCCTCTCCCTTCACGCCTCTTTCACAACAACGGCGACGGCACCTTCACCGATGTCAGCGAACAGGCAGGCATAGCCCGCGCACTTGGCAAAGCCTGGGGAGTCGTCGCCGCCGACATCGACAACAACGGCTGGCTCGATCTCTTCGTCGCCAATGACACCGCACCGAACTTCCTCTTCGCCAATCGCGGCAAGGGCCGCTTCGAAGAGATCGGCACCTTGGCCGGCGTAGCCTACAGCCCATTCGGTGTAGCCCGTTCCGGCATGGGCGTCGACGCGGCCGACTACGACCAGGATGGCTGGCTCGATCTCTTCGTCGCCAACGTCGATCACGAAACCTACTCGCTCTACCACAACAACAAGGACCAGACCTTCGACGACGTCTCCATCCGTTCCGGCATCGGTTCCGTCACAACGCTCATGAGCGGATGGGGGCTGAAGTTCTTCGACTACAACAACGACGGCAACGTCGACCTCCTCCTCTCCAACGGCCATCCCGATACCACCATCGACAAGCATCAGCAGGGCGTTCACTACTTTGAGCCCATGCTGCTCTTCGAGAACAACGGCACGTCCTGGAAGAACGTCAGCGCACAGAGCGGCATCGTCTTCTCAAAAAGCATTGCAGGCCGCGGCCTGGCTCTCGGCGATTTCGACAACGATGGCGCAGTCGATGTCCTCGTCGCAGTCAACAACGGCCCTCCTGTCCTCTTGCGTAACACCGCGGCCCAGCGCAATCACTGGCTCGGAGTCCGCCTCATCGGGACCAAGTCGAACATCGATGCTATCGGAGCGAAGATTGTCTACCAGGCAGGCGACCTCAAACGTCACATCACCAAGGTCGGCGGCGGCAGCTACTTATCCTCACACGACCCCCGCATCGTCCTCGGCCTCGCCCAAAAAACGAAATTGGATTGGATCGAGGTGCACTGGCCCCAGCCGAGCGGAAAGATCGAACGCTTCACCTCCCTGCCCATCGACCGCTACATCACCATCATCGAAGGCCAGGGAGTCTGGAAGTAGCGACCTTTCACTGGGCGCGAAGCAGGATCACTCCATGCGGCGGTACAAGAGCAGTCGTGTAGCTCCCTTTGAACGATCCAAGGTCCTTCTTCGCCCATAGATCCTCAAGATGTACGGAGCCATGGATCCCGGCGTCTTTCAGATCAAACGTCATCGTAAGCGGCATGGTCCAGCGGTTGAAAATCGCAATCGCCGTGCCGCCACCCGCAAGCGGACGCGCCCAGACCTCAAGCGGCCCTTCCGCTGCAACACGATCGCCCTGTCTCCCCAAAGCGTCTTGATCAATCGCAATGACGTCGCGGTTCGTCAGGATCGACAGCGTCTCCGGAGTCATCGCAGCAAGATCATTCCCCGCCAGAAGCGGAGCTGCAAGCATGGCCCACAGCGTCATATGCGTGCGATACTCATTCGCGTTCATTCCGCCGTTGCCCACCTCAAGCATGTCCGGATCGTTCCAGTGCCCTGGCCCGGCATACTTGCTCAACCCAGCCTGCCCAAAGCCGATTGCGGCCATCGAAGCATACGTATCCTCGATATCCCCGGTCGTACGCCAGAGGTTGCCACCAACGTGCGCACCCCAACGCCACACCGCCTGCCAGCCATACTGGCAGAGGCTCAGCACAATCGGCCTGCCAGTCTTCGCCAACGCATCGTGCATCTTCAGGTAAATCTCTTCCATCACTTGCTGATTTTTAACGGGATCTCGACCCGCACGCTCCCGCAGTTCCTTCGTATAGCTGCAAAGGTCATACTTCAAATAATCCACGCCCCAATCCGCATATGTCCGGGCATCCTGTTCCTCATGGCCAAGGCTGCCCTCAAAGCCTGCGCAGGTCTTCGCGCCCGGAGAAGAGTAGATGCCGAGCTTGAGTCCCTTGCTATGCACGTAATCTGCAAGAGCCTTCATGTCGGGAAACTTCGCGTTGGCTCGAATCGTGCCATCTGCATCGCGTGTGCCCTGCCAGGTGTCGTCGATGTTGACATAGACGTAACCCGCATCGCGCATCCCGGAAGAAACCAACGCATCCGCAGCCGCACGTATCGTCTTGTCGTCCACCTTGTCGGCGAAGTGGTTCCAGCTATTCCAGCCCATGGGAGGCGTAGCCGCAAGCATTTTGGGCGGCTGAGTCTGCGCCCCTATCGAACAGTCGAGGGCGGTGACCGCCGCAACACAAAGCAGTACCCCGCCAAAAAGTCGTGAAATTCGCATTCAGTGAATCCTCCAGAAACTGACAAGCAAAGAAACCAGCCATCGATAAACCGAGCCCTACAACGAAGCCGTCTTCACCTCGACGGTCGCCACCGACAGCGGCGGCAGTTCCATCAGCACACTCGCGCCCTCAATCCTCACTGGATGCGGCTTTGGAACGATACGGTTCGGCGTGTCGAAGCTATTGCATGCATTCAGATCTGCATCGTGCAGGATCGTCGCCGTCGCCGACTTGGCGCTGCGATCGTGCAGGGCCGCATCCACATGAAGCGCCGCGTCAGCAGAAGGATTGACGAAGCTGAGGACAACGCTTCCCTCGTCCTTGGAAGCCGAAACCGACAATCCCCGCGGAGAGGTATCATCACCCTCAACACGCACAGCCATCCTGTCCCGGTGCGCCTTGAACAGCTGAAACGCATAGTAAGTCGTCGTGCGCACGCATTCCTTGCCCTCCGGTCCATCGGTGATCAGCAGCGATTGCAACACATTCACCATCTGGGCGATGTTGCACATCAGCAGCTTGTCCGCCTGCCGGTTGAAGAGATTCAGGCCAAGGCCCGCGGCGACACCGCTGCGCATCGTGCTCTGCTGCCACAACTGACCGCGCTTCGCCTCATCCTCCTCCGGAATCTGGTCCCACACGCCCCATTCATCCAGAATCAGTCCCACCTGATCGCCACGGTGATACCCGTCGATCACCTGGCGCTGATGCACAATCGCCTGCTCTACCTTGGCAAAGATCGCCAACTGCTTGTTCATATGTTCCCGGTCAAACTTCGTAGCCACCTGTTCGCCACCAGTGTAGTAATGCATGCTGAGCCCATTCGGCAGTCCGCCTTGCAGCGTATCCAGCAACCCACGCGTCCATCGCACATCATCGCCCGAAGGCCCGCTCGCAATGAGAAACGGCTTCGTGCCGCCGAAGGTCTTCAAGTAAACGGAGAACTGCCGATACAAATCTCCATAGTGCTCCGGACGCATATCGCCGCCGCATCCCCAGCTTTCGTTGCCCACGCCCCAGTAGCGAACGCGGAAGGGCTCCGGCGAACCGTTTGCTGCTCGCAGATCCGAAAGTGTAGTTCCCGATGGGAAGTTGCAGTATTCCACCCACTCGCGAAGTTCGGTAGGCGTACCGCTGCCAACATTCCCCGCAAGATACGGTTCCGCGCCAATCAACCGACACAGCCCCACAAACTCATGCGTTCCGAAGCTGTTGTCGTCGATGACGTTGCCCCAGTTCAGATTGGGTCGCCTGGGCCGCTGCTTTACCGGCCCGATTCCTTCCTGCCAGTGGTAGTCGTCGGCAAAACATCCGCCCGGCCAGCGAAGCACAGGAACACCCAACTCCTTCAGATAATCAACCATCTGCTTCCGATAGCCGCCGACATTGGCGATCGGCGAATCCTTCCCCACCCAGATGCCCCCGTAGATACACGATCCCAGGTGTTCAACAAACTGCCCGTGCAACTCCGGCCGGATCTTTCCGATCTCGCTATCGGTTCGCACGACAAAGCGCCGCGTAGAAACCGAAGCCTCCGGAGCAGCGCGAACCCAGCGAGGCACAGCCCCAACTGCGGAGAGTGCAGCCGTATTCGTTAAAAATCTTCTCCGCGAAATTCCTGCCATCTCTCTCGTCTCCCTTGCGCTCTACTTCTGCGCCAGAACAACTTCACTCGCGCCCTGCCGAAGCGGTACGACGTAGGCGCCCCGTTCCTGCTTGAGCGTGTGCGTCGGCGCATATTTCCCGACCCCCGCAATCTTCGCCGGCTGTTCAACGCGAAGACGCGCCTCCGGAGTAAACTCCGTCGCGCCGGAAAGAATGAGTTTGACAGAACGCGTCTCAGGATCAAATTCGGCACGCTCAAACTTGCCAGCATCCAGCGTCAGCCATAGCCCGACGGGTGCAATGTAAAGACGATTGCGGAACGAGTCCAGTACGGTGACCGAAACGCTCCCACCCTTCTTCTCAACATTGCCGCCAAACGCAAGCCATCCAAGCTGCGAATCGTTTGTCAGATACGTCGCCGTATTGAACGCATGACCAAAGAACCCCGACCCATAATCTCCGGTATACGGATCGAACGCGAGCTTATCAGGAAACGAGTGAAACGCCGCCGAAGCAAATCCCTCTTGATCGATATTGCTCAGCTCTCCCATCGTTCCGCCGTATCCAACCCGCAGCAGGTACAAATCATCCGGATGGTCTCGATACTCTGCAAGCAGCGGAATCGCATTGATCCCGGAACCATAGTGGTGAAGTTGCCGTTCGAGCCGCTTGTACTTCCCACCGTAGAGAAAATCCCAGTAACGTCGTGCGCTGCCGTTATAGCCCCAGCTTGGAATGGTGGGGTCATAACCCAGAATCGCATCCAACGTCACCTCTGCCTTGTCCTGATAACCAAAGTACTTCGTCCACGCATAAACCTCTTCCTGCCCGGTCGAATCCCAGGGCATCTCGCTGCCGAACGGATAGGCCTCTTTGCTCCAACGCTCTGCCCTCCCACGCATCGACGCTTCCAGAACCGTAGCGTTCGCCGTCAACCCTTCGCGCTTCAGGTCCTGGAGAATATCGACAAACACATCCCCTTCCATCTGCCCGAAGCGAGTGTAGTAAGGCGCGTCCTTCATCATCGCCATGGTCGTCTCATACGCATGGTCCAGGTACCACTCCCACGGATGATTCGTCACCAACCCAGGATTGTTACGAGCAAGACGATAAAGCACCCAATACGCCGCGGCCACATGCGGATAGTTGAACGAGCGATCCAGCGCTTCAGACTGCTTCTGATTCCAACTCGTCCAACTCTTCCAGTTCTGATCACTCCGATAGTAGTTCGGCGGCAGCTTGTCCGGCTCATAGTAGAAGAGGCTCTTCCTGACCCCATACTGCCCGACACCGTCCTTCGTCTGAAGCCCACCCCACAGCACCTGATCGACGAACTGCTCATACTTCTCGATCTCATCTTTTTTAGGTTGCCCCAATTCCTTCATCGCCGCTGCAAGCCACGGCCCAGCGCCTCCCTCATCACTCAACCCCGCAATCCAGACCCGACTCTCCTGCGTGACAATCTGATTCGTCTCGCGGTCATAGCTCATCGGTGACGGGCTCCGCTTGAACGGGTCTTTCGGATCCACAAACCATTCCTTCGTCGTCAGGAAGTTCCCCAGGTCGGCCACCGCCTCCGCCTCTGGCTTAATCACCATGTAGTGGACAGTCTGCAGCAAACCATCCTGATAGATCACCGACACACGCGCCCGCCCCCACGTCTTTCCCCGCAGCACATAGTCCTGCCACCCGCCCGGCGTCATCTCGCCTTTCACAAAGTGAATCGCTCCAGCCGGCTCCACAGAAATCGACTTCACCTTCTCCGGATACTTCAGGAACAAATGCCCTTCGATATCTTTGGGCAAAATATATCCCGGAACCCCAACCGCAACCGGCCTGCGATTGGCGGCCAGTGTTTTCTCGATGTTTCGAATCGAGTCCGAGACAAGAAACGTAACCCCATAGACCCGCGATTCCCCCGGCTTCAACGTCTCCATCGTCGCTGGGTTCCACGGCTGCGCCTGCTTCCATTCATTCTGCTGATAAGCCCCGCTATGCACCATCCACTCGTAGAACCCTTCAAACGTCATGCTGCGTTGCGTCGGGTCATTGAATATCTCGATCTTGTGATCGCTCCCACGCCGATTCAGAATCGGATTGTAAGCTTCGAACGCAGTGTGTCCCTCCGGCACCACGACCAGCGCTGGCCCATGACCGTTCAGCCTCGTGACCTGCAGGTAGCCTGCGTCTTCTCCGATATAAGGATCGTAGAAGCTGCAAATCGTATGCGCTTCATCCAGAGTGTGCCCTGTAATCACGTTATTGAAGATCATCGGAATCCCGAGCGAACCAATCTCCACGGGTTCCTTGCTCTTATTCGAGATCGTAAAGCGCAGCCCCAGCTTTCCTCCCGTCACGGTCCACGCGCGCACAATTCGCAGCGGAAGATCGGACGCCAGCGTCGGCGTCAGATCGGCCGCGGCAAGCACATCCCCGGACGCAGGCAGCGGTGTAACTGGGTGCCGCGCAAAAGCAGTCGAGTAGCTCTTCCATGCCCCGTCCTTATCCGAACGCAGCCTAAGGTCAAGATCGCCCAGATGGTAGTAGCCATCCTGCGAACGCTGCACCAGGATGTCCCCTGGAGTGAAATCGAAGCCATCAGCCCCCTTCGGCTTCAGCGCAGCAATCGTCTGCGATGACTTCACCAAAGTCACCGCGAACTCCGGACTCTCCAGCGTAACCAGCCCCTCTGCCAGCATCGGACCCGGCGTAGGCGGAGCTTTTGGAGCGCGCTGCCCCCAGCAGGCACTGGTCATACTGACGCCTGCAACAATCAGCAGGACCGCATGGATACGAGTGAAGCCGGAAAAAC
>Ga0207678_10001085_pt1 | contig 24934 bp, 15 predicted proteins | sample KBSC63metaG_FD_184319 | JGI IMG/M metagenome (GOLD analysis project Ga0207678, IMG submission 184319) | Corn rhizosphere microbial communities from Kellogg Biological Station, Michigan, USA - KBS C6-3 metaG (SPAdes) (version 2) | ecosystem: Host-associated > Plants > Roots > Rhizosphere > Soil ... | reverse complement strand
GTCTGGGGTCCGGAGGGCCTCGACGAGGCGCGGGCCGGGCTGCTGGGCGACGTCGCGGGCCGCGACGTCCTGGAGGTCGGGTGCGGCGCCGCGCAGTGCGCCGCCTGGCTGGCCGGCCGCGGGGCGCGCGTCGTCGCGGTCGACCTGTCGGGCGGGATGCTGCGCCGGGCCGAACCGGTGCGGGCGGGCGCCGGGGAAGCGAGCGGAAAACCAACCGCCTCTTCCAGAAAAATCGAAGCTAACAAGAGGAATGCAAAGAAGAGCACTGGACCAAAAACGGTGGCTGGCAAGAAAAGAGTCTCCAAGAATGCCACCAAACACGGGTTCTACTCCAAACACCTGTTGGTCCAGCACCAAGATGGAGAGGAGAACCAGGGCGAATACGATGACTTCGAGGCCGAAGTCGTCAAACATTTTCAGCCAGTGGGCTGGCTCGAAAAAAACTGGGTAGACAAGATTGTAGTGTGGTCCCGGCGGCTGCGCCGGGTGATACGTTCTGAGAGCGGGCAGATCGCTCGATCTCTTGCTGAACACAGTTATGATGTCCAGCAATCAAGAGCAGCCGATGCCGAAGAACCGGGATTTGGACCATCGAACAACCCTGAAGTGGATGCAATGACGGATCATCTGTTTTTCACATCGGATGGGCGGGAAAACCAATTACGACACGAAGCTATGATCAACCGGCAACTGAACCACGCGATTGCCGAGTTAGAGAGGTCGCAGGCGCGCCGGAAAGGAGAATCCACCGTAATCTAGTATTTGCGAAACAAAGCCAAGAAGTCTTTTGATTTCAGCATTTGGACACCTTTCATTTCGAAACAAGGCCAATGGCGCAGGGATTCGATCACAGATCTTCGACAAGCTGGGCATATCGAGCCGCGTGGAACTGGTGCTGTACGCGCTCAGCCACGGGGGACCGCGTCAAGCAGAGTGGGTGGCCGGTTTCGGGGCCTGAGGGGCAGGATTCAGGGGGCGGCGGTCACCGGGTTTCGGGCATCTTCTTGCAGACGATGACGGTGTGCCCGGTCTTGGAATCGATCCGCGTAGTCACCGGCACGCAGCGGCACGACACCGTATTGGCATTCTCCCGCTTGGTCACAACACAGTGCTCAATGACCTCCGCGGTGGGCGGCGGCATCTGGCTGCGCACCGGAGGCGGTGGCTGCGGCTGAGCCGGCGCGACCGTCTTCTTCTTGGAAGAGCAGCCAATCAGGCACACGAGCACGATGAGCCACAGGTGTCTCATGAATCAATAACAGTCGTCTGGCTTCACTATAAGGCAGCCCGGATTCCGTGGATATGCACTCCAGGGTGCCCCGCCCAAGCGGAGCTTGGACCGGGCACCCTCGAGCGTTGTGGACTGGGCTTACATCAGCGCGTACAGGAAGCCATCCGTGCTGCCCACGTAGATCACGTTATCTACCACCACTGGGGAGGACATGATGGCGCCCACGCTCATCATCTTCTGGACGCCGACTACCATGCTGTCGTAGAAATTGTCGGCGAATGCGGCTGCGTAGTTGGGGGTTCCGTCTGGTTTGGTGAGGGCTGGGCCATTCTGCCGCGACGCGTCGGCCTCAAATGTCCACGCGGGCTTCTGGCCGGCGAGATCTATGGCAATCAGCTTACCCTGGTGCGAACCGATATACAGCATGCCGCCGGCAAGGGCCGGCGAGGAGAACAGCGGCCAGCCGCCGAACTTCAGAGAGAAGATCGGGGTGCCAGCCCGGGCATCCAGGGCATATACCGTGCCCGTGTCTGACGTGGCAAAGTACACCTTGCCATCCCGCACCGCCGGCGAGGTAATGACCCACGAGCCCTTGTTGTTGAAGGCCCATTTTTTCTCGCCCGTACGGGCATCCAGGGCATAGAGGTTCGAATCGCGGCAGCCAAAATACACAACGCCATCCACGACCGCGGCCGAAGATTGAATACCCACCTGGTTGTAAATATTGTGGTCTTCGCCGGTCTTGAAGCGCCATTTCTCCTTTCCGCTGGCGGCATCGAGGGCGTAAAAGTAACTGTCCCAACTGCCGATGAACAGGGTCCCGTCGGAGATTGCCGGAGATGCGTGGACGACATCGCCGGTGTGAAATTTCCACTTCAGCGCTCCGGTGGCTGCATCCAGCGCATAGACGTTGCCGTCGCCGCTTCCGAAATACACCGCCCCGCCCCACAATGCGGGAGACGATAAATAAAAATCGAAGGGATCGGGCATGCTTTCCGCAGCAGGCTCAGAGCCGTGCAGATGTTTGCCCGCGAACCGCTTTTCACCCTCGGTCTGGAATTTCCATTTCAGTGTCCCGGTGGCGGCATCGACGGCGTAAAACCTGCCGCTATAGCTGCCGAAATAAACGACTCCGTTCTCGACCGCGGGCGACGAGGTCACCCGCACGCCCGTAAAGATTTTCCATTTTTGCGCGCCGGATGCGAGATCAACCGCGTACAGGTTCCCGTCCGTACTGCCCACGAAGACGGTGCCATCGGCCACCGCAGGCGATGAGATCACCTGGCCGTCAGTGTGGAATTTCCACTTCACCTGGCTGAACTTGGGGATGCCCTGCCCCTTATAGACGCCGGTGTGGGCCAGGTCGCCGCGAAACATGGCAGCATCCTGGCCGAAGGACGACATGCAGAGGAGGAGCGTGGTGAGCAGAGAACGGCGAGCGATTTTCATGCGGAATAGACGAGGCAGGCTGGATAAGGTCACTATCAAGAGAGATGTAGGCCAAGATGTCCTCATCTGGGCGGGCGAGCGAAGCTCGCCGGGCCGGCGGCCGAGCTTCGCTCGGCTGGGCAGATGAGGACATCTGTCCCTACACACCAAGAAAAAAGGGAAGCCGAAGCTTCCCTGTTGATATGGCAAAATCCTACGATACTTACCTACGACACTACAGAGCGGCGCACACCGACTTGACTTCGGTGTAGAGCTCCAGGACATCGTGTCCCATTTCGCGGCCCCAGCCCGACTGCTTGTAGCCGCCAAAGGGCAGAGCAGCGTCGAACACGTTGTAGCAGTTGATCCACACTGTGCCGGCGCGTAGTTGCGAAGCCAGGCGATGCGCCTTGCCGATATCGCGCGTCCAGATGCCTGCGGCCAATCCGTACACCGTGTTATTGGCTTGCTTGACCACGTCGTCGTAGTCGGTGAAAGGAATTGCCGAAACCACCGGACCGAAAATCTCCTCGCGCACTACTTTCATGTTTTCGTTGGTATCGACCAGCACCGTGGGTTCGACAAAGTATCCTTTGTCACCATGCCGCCCGCCTCCCGCCACTGCCTTGGCGCCTTCGGAGCGTCCGGATTCGAGAAAGCCGCAAACCCGGTTGAGCTGCTCTTCCGAGACCAGGGGACCCATATCGCTCGACTCCTCCCACCCCGGACCGACTTTGATTTTTTTTGCCTTCGCCGACACGCCTTCGACCACTTCGTCGAAGATGCTCTTCTCCACATACAGGCGGGAGCCGGCGCAGCAACATTGTCCATGGTTAAAGAAGATGGCGCTGGCCGAGCCCGAGATGGCCGTCTTCAAGTCTCCGTCGTTGAAGACTACGTTGGGAGATTTGCCGCCCAACTCCAGCGACACTTTCTTCAAATTGCCGGCCGCCGCCTGAAGAATGAGTTTGCCGACTTCGGTCGATCCGGTGAAGGCGACTTTGTCCACGTCCGGATGCGACGCCAGGGCAGCTCCCGCGGTCTCGCCATAGCCCGGGACGATGTTCACGACTCCGGCGGGGATGCCTGCTTCCTGAACCAGTTCGCCGAGGCGCAGGCACGAAAGCGGCGTCTGCTCCGCCGGCTTGATCACGACGCAGCATCCCGTGGCCAGTGCCGGCCCCAGCTTCCAGGCCGCCATCAGCAAGGGGAAATTCCATGGGATGATCTGGCCGACTACGCCCACTGGCTGGCGCAGAGTGTAAGCCAGGAATTTGGTGCCGGCGGAAATCGGGATAGTGTTGCCTTCAATCTTGGTCGCCCAACCTGCCATGTAGCGGAACAAGTCCACGGCCAGCGGCACGTCCGCCACCCGCGCGACTTTCAGAGGCTTGCCATTGTCCAGCATTTCCAGTTCGGCAAATTCCTCCAGGTTTTGTTCCAGCAGATCGCCCAGCTTCCAGATCAGGCGTCCGCGCTCAGAGGGCGTCATCTTTGACCAGGGGCCGGTTTCGAATGCGGCGCGAGCCGCCTTAACAGCGCGGTCGATGTCCTCACGATCTCCTTCGGCTACGCGGGCCAGCACCTCACCCGTGGCCGGGTTATAGGTGGGAAATGTCTTGCCGGAGGCGGCTTCCACCCACTGTCCGTTAATCAGCATCTTGCGATTTTTAGAGATGTAACTTGTGACTTTGTCGTCCATTTGAACGCTGGATAGTACGGTTGCCATAAATTTCCTCCTCTAGTTGCGGATTCTTACGATGGCGTGCGTCGTGGTGCCGCCCCGCACGGGCGATGGCAGAGTGCTTCCCACTTTATCGATAAAGGACCGAACTCGGACGGCCTGAAAGAACAAACACCCGGCCAATTCACCGGCGCATTCACCGCCGATTGTAGCTCATTCCTGTGTAACGGTGGTGGTGCATCGGTTTTGCATTGGGCAAAACTCTGACTACAATGGGCTTTCGCTTGGGGTTGAAATGAAGAAATTCGGCTATAGTTCGCGCCGTTGGACCGTGATCGCCTCCGGGCTGCTGTGCGGGGCGCTGGCCATGGTCGTGCTGTTTACCAATCGTGGCGCGTTCTTCAGCCCGCTGGCGGTGGTGGTGATGGGCGCCGTCGGACTGGCCGCCGTCCTGCTGCAGCTTCGCTTGCAGAATCCCGAGCAGGCGCAATCCTCCAGTTCGCCCGCCTGGCTGAATGTCCTGGGCATTCTTTTCGCCCTGGCAGCATTCTTTGTGGACCTGTTCCACGTCAATTCGCAAGTCACGGAGGCGCTGGCTTTGGGGGCGGTTGCCAGCTTCGGCGTCAGTGGGGTAATTATTCTGCGCAGTTTCCGCAAGCGCGCCACTTCCAAATGAGCCTGGTCAGATGATTCCGGGCGCGCCCATTCTGCTTCCCGACCAGTTCAACGCCGCTACCTACTTCATCGATCGCCATATTCCCGAAGGCCGGGGAGAGAAAATCGCCATCGAAGCCGGAGAGGCTCGCGTCAGCTATCGTCAGCTATGGGAGCGCGTAAACCGCTTCGGAAATAGTCTGCGCCAGCTCGGGGTCCGGATCGAGGAACGAGTCTTCCTGCTTCTGCTCGACACTCCCGAGTTCGCTGTCAGTTTTTTCGGCGCCATCAAGATTGGGGCCGTCCCGGTTCCGGTCAATACCCTGCTCAAGACATCGGACTATCACTACATCCTGAACAATTCGCGGGCGCGGGTGGCAGTGGTCAGCGAAGCGCTTTACCCCCAGCTGCAGGGCTGGAAGAAATTGCGCTATCTGCAGCACGTCATCGTGGTGGGCGGGGCGCAGCCCGTCACGACAGACAAAAACACACAAAGCTTCGCCGGCCTGATCGAGCAGAACTCGCCCAGCCTCGAGGCCGAGCCTACCAGTAAAGATGATGCCGCCTTCTGGCTCTATTCGTCCGGTTCGACCGGATTCCCCAAAGCCTGCGTCCACCTGCAGCATGACATGGTGGTCTGTGCCGAACGCTATGCCATGGGCATTCTCGGCATGACCGAATCCGATCGCTGCTTCAGCGTGGCCAAACTGTTCTTCGCCTATGGCCTGGGCAATGCGATGTATTTTCCGCTGGCCGTGGGCGCCACCAGCATCCTGTGGCCGGGACCGCCCAAGCCCCAGCACGTATTCGAAATCATCGAGCGTCACCGCCCAAGCTTGTTCTTCTCCGTACCGTCAAACTACGCTGCGCTGCTGGCCCACAAAAGAGACCACGTGGGGACAGCCGCCCCCGGCCGTCCAGGCGGGCCCAGCGCGCCCGATTTTGACCTCTCCTCAGTGCGCTACGGAATCTCCGCCGGGGAAGCCCTGCCCGCCGCCCTGTTCCATCGCTTCAAGGAACGCTTCGGCGTGGAAATCCTCGACGCCATCGGCTCCACCGAAGTCCTGCATATGTTCATCGCCAACCGCCCGGGCGCGGTGCGCCCCGGCTCCAGCGGCCAGATCATTCCAGGCTACGAGGCAAGGGTCGTGGACGAAGACGACGAGCCTGCGAAACCGGGAGAGATCGGCAACCTGCTGATCAAATCCGATTCCACCTGCTCCCACTACTGGAACCAGCACGAGAAATCAAAGAGCACCATCGAAGGCCATTGGATTCGCACCGGCGACAAGTACTACCAGGACGCTGACGGATATTTCTGGTATGCCGGCCGCTCCGACGACATGCTGAAATGCAGTGGGGTATGGGTCAGCCCGATTGAAATCGAAGCTGTGCTGATCGAACACCCGGCAGTGCAGGAAGCCGCAGTCATCGGTCGTAAAGACGAGGACGAACTGCTGAAGCCGGCGGCCTATGTTCTTTTGAAAAATGGCTCGACCGGCACCGCCGACCTCGCCCGCGAACTGCAGGAATTTGTGCTCAGCCGCCTGCCCGTGTTCAAGCGCCCGCGCTGGGTGGAATTCGTGGACGAGTTGCCCAAGACCGCGACCGGCAAGTTGCAGAGGTACAAGCTGCGGGAACTCAGGGGGTGAGGATCAAAAGCTGAGGATCCCATTGCGGATGTTTTCCCAGAGCTCCTCCGAGAATGGGCTTGCTTCTGATCGCGTGGCCCTACCGCGCAGAGAGGCTTTGCGATGTCCATGTGCGGCCGGATCCTTCACCATTCCGTCGGGTTGCGGCGCGCACCGGTTCTGCAATACCGAATGGATGCTCTCCAACAGGCAGCTCGGGCCATCGGACTTGGCCACCACTACGTCCACCGACTTCAAGGTTCCCGCGGGCAATTCCATGTTGTCAGCAATCAGGACGATGGGCAGGTGCGGCATGACCTGCTTGACGACATCCGCCACCACCGCCCCGTTCAGCAGGCCCAGGTAATACTCGATCACTATCGCATCCACTGGGTTCAGCATCAGGATTCGCAAACCGTCGCTTCCATTAGACGCGGTGATCAAGCCGTATCCCTTGTCCCTTAACGGGCTGAGTTGGCTTGGATCGCGGTGAATACACAGCAGTGTGCCGGTAGCAGGCATACTCTGTTTGTATAAAGCAGAACAACGCCGCCATACTGTTCACAATTGCTCATAACGAATAAGCCCTTTGGGCCATTTTTCTTATTGGTCCTCTTACTTTTTCACCTGGATTCCCAACTCCCTCAACTGCGCATCACTGACCGGGGTCGGGGCATCCACCATCAGATCGACCGCGCGGGCCGTCTTGGGAAATGGAATCACCTCGCGCAGGCTGTCCGCGCCGGCCAGGATCATCACAATGCGATCCAGTCCCAGCGCGATGCCGCCGTGCGGAGGCGTGCCGTACTCCAGCGCCTCCAGGAAGAACCCGAAGCGCGAGCGCGCCTCTTCTTCCGTCATGCCGAGAGCGCGGAATATCTTGCTCTGAATATCCTGACGATGAATACGGATCGAGCCCGAGCCCAACTCGGTACCGTTCAGCACCACGTCGTAGGCCAGCGCCCGAATTTCGCCCAAGGCCGACTTGGGATCACTGGTGGTATCGAAGCTGGTTTCGAGCTTGGCCATGTCCTCATCGTGCAGCGAAGTGAAGGGATGATGGGCCGCATTCCAGCGACCGGATTCGCGGTCCCACTCGAACATGGGGAAATCGGTGACCCACAAGAAGCGGAAATCTTTCGCGGAATCTCCCGTCTTGGCGAAAGCCCCATGCTTGGCCGCATACTTTTGAGCCAGGTCAAGCCGGAGTTGTCCGCAGGTCTGGTAAAACTGGTTCACGCTTTGCTTCGAATCCGCCTTGCGAACCGCCAGCACCCACAAATCTCCCGCCTCCACCCCGGCGGCCTTGAGAACCGGTTCCAGCGAATTGGGATAGTCCCGGGCAAAACGGTTGGGATCGCTCATCAAACTGACGTATGACGTCCCCTGCGCATGCGCGAAGGCCCCGTAGGTCCCGATGGTCCGGCGTTCGGTCCCGGAGATTTCACCCGCCTTCGGAATGCGGATGAGCAGAGAGGTAAAATCCGGGCTGACCTTGAAGGCCGCCGCGAATTTCTCCAACTCTACGGGTGTGAACGCAGAACGCACGTCCGCCATCGCGGGCAGCCTCAGGTCCGGCTTGTCGCTGCCATAGAGGCGCATGGCTTCGTCATAACTCATGCGCGGGAAGGGCGTTTTGATTTCGTGTCCGGCGGCTTTGAATGCGGCGGTGAGAAAGCCTTCGACCACATCCCACACCCGCTCCGGCTGGGGATACGACATCTCCAGATCGATCTGGGTAAACTCCGGCTGGCGGTCGGCGCGCAAGTCTTCGTCGCGAAAGCAGCGCACAATCTGGAAATACTTGTCGAAGCCGGAGATCATCAGAATCTGCTTGAACATTTGCGGCGACTGCGGCAGCGCGTAGAAACTGCCGGGCTGCACCCGGCTGGGGACCAGGTAGTCGCGCGCGCCTTCGGGCGTCGAGCGGGTCATGAAGGGAGTTTCGATCTCGAAAAATCCCTGCGCCGAAAGATAGTCGCGAATGGCCAGCGCAACTTTATGCCTTAGCTCGATGTTGTACTGCATGGCATCGCGGCGCAGATCGATGTAGCGATACTTGAGGCGCATTTCCTCGTTGGGCAAAACAGCTTCGCTGGGCAGGAACGGCGGCTGCTTCGACTCGTTGAGGATGCGCAGCTCTTCCGCGATCAATTCCACCTCGCCGGTGGCAATGTTTTTGTTTATCGTGTCAGGGACGCGCTGTTTGGCCGTGCCCACCACGGCGATCACGTACTCGTTGCGCAGCGCCTCCGCTTTCTGGTGAAGGGCGGGATCGCGCTCCTTGTTGAACACCACCTGAGTGACGCCGCTGCGGTCGCGAATATCAATAAAGATCAGGTAGCCCAGATCGCGGCGCCGGTTTACCCAGCCCATGAGTACTGCTTTTTTGCCGGAATCAGCCGGACGCAAGGCGCCGCACATATGGGTACGCCGTAGATCGCCAAGGAAATCGAGCAAGTTGTGCCCTTCAGTGGAAAATGGAGTTGTAAGCCGAATGAAAGATTATAAATGTAGGCGCGAGCGTCCCGCTCGTGCGGGATTAAAAGAGACCTATCTCTCGGGTTGTAGCTCAGTCAATCGGCCGCGCCGCCGTAGCCTGCTGGAACCTGAGCCGCCACTGGTCATTCTGTTTCACCCAAAGGTCGGAGATGTGCTGATAGCGCGGCGCCATGCCGGGAGCATCGCCCTCCGGCATGTGAATGATGCAATCGTAGGTCACCACCGCGACCTCATCGTTGACCGGCAACACCCGCAGATTGTAGGTGTAATAATCTTGTAGTTCACCCTCGCGCGCGCTCCCCAAAATCTCTTCTTTGTCGTGCAGCTTGCCTTCACTGCCGACGAAGACAAAATCATCGGTCAAGGTTCGTTTCAGGAAATCCACGTTCCTGCTCTTTTGAGCCTCAGGGACCGCGTTCGTGTTCGAAATCAGGGCCTGCTCCAGCGGGCTGAGAGGCTTGGCGGAATTCCTCGGACTCTGCGCAAATCCGGCCAGTGAGAAAGAGATGCAGAGCACACCGGCAATCAAAGCTGAGTTTCTCATTAGTCCTCCGGTTAGCAAAATTTCGTAGGGACTGCAGTGTGGGTCGGACACTCCCTTCGACTTCGCTCAGGGCAGGCTCTGTCAGACGCCTTTGACTTGTGCTTACTCCGCAGGACAGCAAAACCAAAAGTCAAAAGCGTCGGACACTCCCGTCCGACCCACACAAACTTCCGCTACTTCGCCTGTATCCTTGCCGCCAAGTCGGCGCGCGGGACTGAAACCTGCTCGCCGGTTTTCAGATTCTTAAGGGCGAACGAACCGGCCTTGACTTCATTTTCGCCCACGATCAGGGCAAAACGCACGCCCAGCTTGTCGGCGGTTTCGAACGACTTCTTCAGGCGAAAAGTCTCGTCTCCCAGTTCAACCACCAGGTCATGACGGCGCAGTTCCCGCGCCAGGCGCGCGGCCTCACGGTCCATGCCGGCGCCCAGAGGCGCGATGTAAACATCCGGCCTGCGTTGCACCGCCTCGGCCGATTCCTGCAACGCAAGCACCAGGCGGTCTTCGCCAATGGCGAAACCGATTCCGGGAGCGCTGGGGCCTCCAAGCGATTCCGAAAGCCCATCGTAGCGCCCGCCGCCAAGGATCGCGTTCTGCGCCCCCAGCGCACCGTGAGTGAATTCGAACGCGGTGCGAGTGTAATAGTCGAGCCCTCGCACTAACCGATCGTTGAGGATGAACGGCACACCGACAGCCTTCAGTATCTCCTGCACCTGCTCGAAATGCTTGCGGCAAGCCTCGTCCAGAAACTGGCTGATGCGCGGCAGCGTCTCGATGACGGGCTGATCTTCGGGAACTTTGCAATCGAACACGCGCAACGGATTGGTAACCGCGCGGCGTTTGCAGTCTTCGCACATACCGCCCACGACCGGCTCCAGAGCCTTGCGCAGGGCTTCGTTGTAGGCTGCGCGGTCATTCGCGCATCCCACGGAATTCAGTTGCAGCGTCCAGTCCCGGATGCCAAGCCGGTCAAGCAGAGTGGCGAGCAACTCCAGCACCTCGGCATCGCGTGCCGGAGACTCGCTGCCCGCGCTGGCCGGCCCGATGACCTCCGCTCCGATCTGATAAAACTGGCGATAGCGTCCTTTTTGCGGCCGCTCCCGCCGAAACTGTGGACCGATGTAGTAGAGCTTGCTCAAGCCCCGATCCCAAAGTTTGTGTTCGATGTACGCTCGCACCACGCTGGCGGTGTTTTCCGGGCGCAGGGTGAGCGACTGTCCTTTATCACTCTGCGCCCGCCCGCGGTCTTCCCAGGTGTACATCTCCTTCGCGACCACATCGGTTTCCTCGCCCACTCCGCGGGCAAAGAGTTCGGTGGATTCGAAAATCGGGGTGCGTATTTCGTGAAAGTTGTAAGCGCGGAAGACGTCGCGCACCGCTGCCTCGACAAAATTCCACAGCGCCGTCTCCGGCGGCAGAAGGTCGCGCGTTCCTCGGACTGCTTTGATCATGAGAGTCGCTTTGGCTGCTGGCCCTATCCTAGTACTTCAGGAGTATGAGATCTCAGATTTCAGTTTCAAGTTCCCGGTTCTCAGTTCGGAAAGAATACCTTAAACCTGGATAAGACGATTCATGCCGCGAAGTCTTCATGCTGCGGTACGGGCATGGGCGGCGGCACGCGGTCAGTCACTTCGGCGAGGGCTGCAAGCTTCTCCGCGAGAGCACGGGTCAAAGATCCCGGCTGATAACGCCAGCGGAAGTTTCCCTCGGAGACGCTGGGAGTGTTAAGGCGCGCTTCGCTGCCCAGTCCCAGAACGTCTTGCAGGGGGACCACGGCCAGGTTGGCGACCGACTCCTGCGCCAGACGGATCAGGGCCCAGTGAATGCCATCTTTGCAGGGTCCGACGTAAGCCTGGATCGCTCGGCGTTCACTCTCTGACACGCCCGATGTCCACCAGCCCAGCGTGGTGTCGTTGTCGTGCGTGCCGGTATAAACGACGCGGTCGCAAGTCAGGCGGTGCGGCAGATACATATGGGCGCCGGCATCGGCGAAACCAAACTGCAGCACGGCTGTTCCCGGTATCTGGTGACGCTCGCGCAGCGCATGCACTTCGGGCGTGATGTGACCCAGGTCTTCGGCAAAAAAAGGCAGCCCGCCCAGCGCGTCACGAAGTTTGTTGAAGAGCTCGTCCTTGGGACCGTCCACCCAGCGACCGTTTACAGCAGTGGCGTCGTTGGCGGGAATCTCCCAGAACTGATCGAAACCGCGGAAGTGATCGAGACGGATGTAGTCGCAAGTCTCGGTGCCCCAGCGCAGCCGGTCGATCCACCAGTCATATCCACGCGCCCGGATTGCATCCCAGTCATAAAGAGGAGTGCCCCAGCGCTGGCCGGTGGCGCTGAAGGCGTCAGGCGGGACCCCGGAAACCGCTTCCGGTTCGAGATCGTCCTTCAGGCGAAAGAGATCGCTGTGCGCCCAAACGTCAGCGCTGTCATAGGCCACGAAAATAGCAATATCGCCCACCACCCGGATGGAGCGTTGGGCGCAGTAACGCCGCAGGGCACGCCACTGTTCGTAGAAGAAAAACTGAATCGCGCGGCGGAGGTCCATCTCGGGGTTCAGTTCTTGCCGGGCCGCGGCCAGGGCCGCAGCCTCACGGCGGGCCAGGGCACGCGGCCATTCTTTCCAGCATCGCCTGTAGTTACGTTCGCGCAGCGTATCGAACAGGACAAAGTCTTCCAACCACCAGGCATTCCCGGCACAAAAGCGCTCAAAGCGGGTGCGGGCGCTGTCCCCGGCGTTCTTCAGGAAGGTCTGGGCAGCCTCCACGATCAGCGGCGACTTGCGCTGAAAAACCTCTTCGTAGTCGATTGCGCCGGCTTCGTGCCGAAGGCCAGCCGGTTCTGACGAACGCAGCCACCCGCGTTCGGCCAGGCGCTCCAGGCTGATCAGCAAAGGGTTGCCGGCAAACGCGGAGGTTGAAGAGTAGGGAGAGTTCCCATTGGCCGGGGGCCCCAGCGGCAGCACCTGCCACAGGCCTTGCCGCGCGGAGGCAAGAAAGTCGGCAAATTCGTAGGCCGCAGGACCAAAATCACCAATACCGCCGCGCGCCGGGAAGGATGTGGGGTGCAGCAGGATACCGGTGGCGCGGGGAAATGACGTCATCTGAACTATCCCGATGCTACCAGCAATCGTAGAAGCGTGGGTGTCCGCGCTTTACTCTCCCTGTTCCCCGCCCTGGGCGCGGGTCAGGCTCTTCATCTCGTCGGCATTGATCTGGATCTTGCCGGATTTTTCCATCTGGGCGCGCAGATTGGTCAGGAACAGACCGAACATTTCCTGCTGCTTGTTCTGGATCAGCGCATCGCGGACCTGGTCTTTCTTGGCCTCGAAATCCTGGGCAGTCGGCTCCTGACGATCCAGAACTGACAAGACCACGCCGGTGGTGCCGTTGCTGATCGGACCGCTGATCTCGCCCTTTTTCAGGCTGAACGCCACCGAAGCGCCGCCCGACATGGAACCGATGTCGGGGACCTGCCCGTCGGGCAGCACGAAGTCACTGGTCTTGACGGCTGCGCCGGCTTCTTTGGCCGCCTTCTTCAAGTCATGTTCGGCCTTGGCGCGATCGGCCAGTTCCTGAGTTTTCTGAGTAAGCAGGGCGGCGACGCGTTCATTCCGGAATTCGTCTTCGACGCGACTGCGAATCTCATCAAACGTGGGTGTGGACGCCGGTTTGATGGCCACGACCTGGAACACGGCGTAGCCCTGCGCGGTCTGCACCTGGTCGGGCGGAGACTTTTCGGCCTGGCCAAACACCGCGCTCATGAACTGCGGCGAACTGCCAATGCCGGGCAGACTGTCGGTGCGGCTCACAAAGTCGGTGTTAACGACGTTAAGGCCCTTGGCCGCGGCCGCTTTGTCCAATCCCGCGCTCCGCGCCTGCGCCAGCAACGCATTCACCTGATTGGTGGCGGCCTGAGCGGCTTTCTGCTGCTTGATGGCTTCTTCAATCTGGTCCTTGACCTCATCCAGGGGCTTCACATGCGCGGCCTGCTTGTCGTCGAGACGGATGATGTGGAAGCCGTAGCTGCTCTGCACCAGACCACTGGTCGCACCCTTGGCCAGGGAGAATGCGGTTTGTTCGAATTCCGGCACGGTGCGGCCCCGGCCAATCCAGCCCAGCGAACCGCCATTCTTGCCGCTGCCCGGGTCTTCAGAATATTTCTTGGCCAGTTCGGCGAAATTTCCGCCCGCCTTCAACTGCTTGAGAACATCCTCCGCCTTCTTGCGCGCTTCCTCCACGCCTTTAGGGTCAACTTTTCCGTCCGGACCGGGCAGCGGAGTCTTGATAAGAATATGGCTTACATTGACCTGCTCGGGCACGCGGTAGTCGTCGCGATGCTGGTCATAGTAGGCCTGCAGGTCTTCGCGAGACACACTCACTCCCGCTTCGATCTTGGCCGTGTCCAGCACGACATACTGGATTTTGCGCTTCTCCGGAATCGAGTTGTTGTAGCTGGCCTGGTTGCGCTGGTAGAAAGCCTTCAGTTCGGCCTCCGTGGGCTTGATCTGTTTTGCCAGGTCGTCTTTCCGGAGTACGGCGTAATCGAACTTGACCTTGGTATTCTGCTTCTCGAACTCGCGGCGGACATCGCTGTCCGTGACCAGCGCGCTGCCCGCGATCAGGTTGCGCAGCTTGCCCAGCAGGATATCGTCCTTTGCGCCCTGCTCGAATACCGGAACACTCAGGTCCGCGTTTTGCAGGATGTTTTCGTACTGCTGCTGACCTACAAATTTTCCACCGGGAAAGAATGTGGCCGAGTAGCGACCGTGCTGCAATTCGTCGCGCAGTTCTTCATCGGTAACGCGAAAGCCCAGTCGTTCGGCTTCGGCAACCAGGGCCCTCCGGCTGATCAGGTTCTGGGCGGCGCGCTCGGCAAAGTAAGGCAGCAACATGGCGGTCTGCTCGCCGCCCCGGGGGAACTGCTGGCGCAGCATCTGCCGCGCCTCGCGCTGCACCTCGAGCGAGGTCACCGGTTCGCCGGCCACTTTGGCCACTACTCCCTGTCCCGGCCCTCCCAGGCCGATGCTGTCGCCAATGCCGCCCGGAATCAGGGTGATTGCCATGGCGGCGCAAATTACGGTCAGCAAGCCGCCGAGAACAATTTTCTTGATCGGGCCAGGGGTCTGCAGAAATCGGATCATTTTCTTGTCACTCCAGAGTTTGAGGCGGAAACTTAAATTATAGACTAGTGCCACCCCATGGAGGACCGGCGTCCCTGCCCGTCCCGCTGTGCCGAAAACAGATGGGCGAGGACTCCCGTCCTCCATAAGCTCAAACCGCTGCTAAAATCAGCCATTGAAACGTATTAATACTACGTGTTATTAACCTAGAGCCGGATGCGGCATAATGAAGCGCGATCTTAAAAACCAATCCTTCGGCAAAGGATCTCTTGATGAAGATGAACAAGAGCAGCCTGTTGTGCATTGCGGTCCTCTCTTTCTCCGGTCTGATGGTGGCGCAGGACTCCAGCCATCCCCATCCCGACGCGACCCTCTCGCTTCGCGACGGCTGGTCCCTGCAGTCTTCGGGCAAGGTGGACGCCAAGGGTGAGACCCTTTCCACCCCAGCGTTTCGTCCCAAGGATTGGTACGAGGTGAGTGTCCCCACCACCGTGGTCGCAGCACTGGTGAAACACAAGGTCTATCCCGATCCGTTTTTCGGCACTAATCTGCGGACTTTTCCCGGAGTCACTTATCCCATCGGCGCGAATTTTTCCAACATTCCGATGCAGCCGGACAGCCCTTTCATCATCCCATGGTGGTACCGCAAGGAATTCGTGCTGCCCGCCAGCTTCAAGGGCAAGAGCATCTGGCTGAACTTCGGCGGCATCAACTATCGCGCCAACATCTTCCTCAATGGAAAACAACTGGCCAAGTCCGAGGACGTAGCCGGCGCCTGGCGGACCTACGAGTTCAACATCACCGACGCCGCGCTGATTGGAAAGCCGAACGTGCTCGCGGTGCAGGTTTTCTCCCCCACCGATACCGACCTGGCCATCACTTTCGTGGACTGGAACCCCGCGCCGCCGGACAAAAACATGGGCCTGTTTCGCGACGTGGGCATCACCACCAGCGGGCCCGTGGCCCTGCGCTATCCGGCCGTGGTTTCGAAAGTCGATTCGCCGGCCAATGACAAAGCTCACCTCACGGTCACGGCCCTGCTGAAGAATGCAGCCAACCATCCGGTGAAGGGGACGCTTAAGGGTCGGATCGAAAAGATCGAATTTTCGCAGGACGTAGAACTCGGAGCCGGAGAATCCAAAGATGTAGCTTTTACCTCCGAACAGTTTCCTCAACTCAATATCGACCATCCCCGGCTGTGGTGGCCGGCGCAGATGGGCAAACCCGAACGCTATACCCTCAACCTGGAATTCAATCTCGAGGGAAGGGTTTCCGATCGGGCGGAGGAAAAATTTGGCATTCGCGAGGTGAAATCCGAAGTGCTCGCAGCCAACCGGCGCCTGTTCTCCATCAATGGCAAGAACATCCTGATCCGCGGCGGAGGCTGGTCTCCGGACATGATGCTGCGCGAGGACCCGCAGCGCCTGCGCGACCATTTCCGCTACGTGCAGGACATGGGCTTGAACACCATCCGCCTTGAAGGCAAGCTTGAAACCAAGGAGTTCTTCGATCTGGCCGACGAGCGCGGCATTCTGCTCATCGCGGGCTGGTGCTGCTGCGATCACTGGGAGCACTGGGCGAACTGGAAGGCGCAGGACTTCACCATCGCGGAGCAGTCGTTGCGCGACCAGATATACCGCCTGCGCGGCCATCCCAGCCTGATCGCGTGGATGAACGGCAGCGACAATCCGCCCCCGCCCGATGTCGAACAAACCTACCTTAAAGTTGAGAAAGAGCTGCTGTGGACGAACCCGGTAGTGTCTTCCGCCACGGCCAAACTTGCGGGCTTTTCCGGCGAGAGCGGTGTGAAGATGTCGGGGCCGTATGAATACGTCGCGCCCTCCTATTGGCAGACCGACAGTGTCGATTCAACCCATCCCCAGCAGTGCAACCAGGGCGGCTGCGGCGGCGCCTATGGCTTCAACACCGAAACCAGCATGGGCCCGGCGGTTCCGCCCATTGAAAGCATTCGCGCCATGGTCGGGAAAGACCATCTATGGCCCATCGACAGTGTCTGGGACTACCACGCCGGCGGCGGGGCTTTCAAAGATCTCCACGTTTTCAGCGACGCGTTGAATGCCCGCTTCGGCCCCGCGACCAGCGCCGAGGATTACGCAGAGAAGGCGCAGATGCAGACTTACGAAGGCGTGCGCGCCATGTATGAGGCTTACAGCCGCAACAAGTACACCTCCACCGGCGTGATCCAGTGGATGCTCAACAATGCCTGGCCCTCGATGATCTGGCACCTGTACGACTTCTATTTGCGCCCGGGCGGCGGCTATTTCGGCGCCAAGCGTGCCATGGAACCGCTGCATCCCGTGTATGGGTACGACGACCACTCGGTATGGCTGGTCAGCAGCCAGTATGTGGACGCCACGGGGCTGAAGCTCACTGCCAAAATCTTGAACCTGGATATGACCGAGAAGTTTTCCAAAGAGGTCTCGCTCGACGCCGCCGCCGACAGCACCAGCAAAATCCTGACCCTGCCCGACATTGACGGCCTCAGCCCCACGTATTTCCTGGTGCTTCGGCTGCAGGATTCTTCCGGCACACTGGTGGGTTCGAATTTCTACTGGCTCTCCACCAAGCCCGAAACGCTGGACTGGGAGAAGTCGAGCTGGTACACAACGCCTACCTCTTCCTACGCCGATTACACCGCTTTGTCTCAGCTACCCAAGGTAAAACTGAGAGTTGCAGACCATACCGAGCGCAAGGGGGAAGAGGCCATCACTCACGTCATGTTGGAAAACCCCAGCAAGAGCCTGGCATTTTTCGTGCGGCTGAAAGTAAACAAGGGCAAGGGCGGAGATGAGATTCTTCCGGTGATCTGGCAGGACAACTACATTTCTCTATTGCCCGGCGAGAAGCGCGAGGTCACGGCGAGCTATCGAGCCCAGGAACTGGGAGCGGCCCAGCCGGCGGTAGAGGTCAGCGGCTGGAACGTGGAGTAGCCAGCCAATCCCACGTAGGGGCGGACGCCCTCGTCCGCCCAGCCGAGCAAAGCTCGGCAAGGTGTTCAGCGATGGCTGCTGGTCTATCGGATCAGGTTTGGAGTCTTGAGGAAATCGTGCTTCTGGCAAACTGATTTCGTATGCTTAAGGTGCAAAATTGGCCATTCTGGTTGCAGTTATTGGTAATTCTGCCGCACGCAGCCTTGTTATGGGGAATGGTTCTGGTCTGGAGCCCGAAGTCACTTCGCGGATGGCTGACGCAGGGCGCTTGTGTTATCTATCTGATTTTGTTCTATTTCATTTTTATTCGTTCAAACTGAGGCACTACCGCCGGGTAAAGCGCGCCGAGCTTCGCTCGGCCGGACAGCCGAGGGCGGCTGTCCCCACGCACTTCGATCGCAAATTCGAGGATTTCCCGCGAATTCACCGAACGTTTTCACTCTTCTTCCGGAGGCACATCGAAGTTCACCAGGTTGCTCTGGAAGCCTCGCGTCTTCCACGCTCCGTAGGCGATCCCTGCGATCATCCAGATGGATCCCGCTATCAGCGCCAGGTTTGACAGGTGTATCCAGATGAACAGGCAGATGGCGAAGCCCAGTATCGGCGGAAGCAGTTGGCCCAGCGAGCGGTCCGCGCCGCGAATATAGTAGTGCGTCAATGCCGCCAGGTTGACACCCATAAAAGCGATCAGCGCCCCGAAGTTGAGCAACTGCGCGCCATTGTCGTAAGTGATGAGGAACGCGCCCAGCAGCGCAATCACGCCAACGAAAATCACGTTGTTCGCCGGAATTCGGGTCCGGGGATGGATGGCGCCAAAGAATTTTTTCGGAATGGCGTTGCTGCGTCCCATGCCATACAGCAAACGCGCCGCCCCCAGCTGCGATCCCATGCCCGAGCCAACGGTCGCAATCAGCAGCGTGATGCTGATGGCTTTGGTCATCAGATGGCCCCCGGCGATGGCAGCCACGTGGCTGAATGCATTTTCCACTTCGGCTGCCGAGAACATGTACTGGGAGCTGAGCAACTGGGCGCCATAGACTTCAGCCGCCGCCAGAAACCCTGTAATCACGCAGACCAGTACGGTTGCCAGGAAAATGTTCCGCTTGGGATTGTCCACCTCTTCCGACAAAGTCGAAATTCCGTCGAATCCGATGTAGGTAAGGACCGCCACCGAGGTGCCGTGAAACACCCGGTTGATGGTAAAAGTTTCCGGATTATAAAAAGGCCGCAGGAAGTACGCCTCGGGATATTGCGGCAGATGGAAAATGTAGCGGATGGTGTACCAGAAGAATGCCAGAATCACCGCACCCATAATGGCGCACAGGGTTTGATTGATCCGGGCGGAAGTCTTGACCCCGCGCAGGTTCAACCCGGTAAACAGGCAGGCAAATATGACCGGCCACAGCAGGCCGGGGTACGGAATCTGATAGCGGGTCCCGGTCAGCAGATCGGCCATCGCCTTGGAGCACCAAATGGTGCAGATCAAGGGATTGAGCATGTAGTCCATGGTCATGCTCCAGCCGGTGACGTAGCCCAGCGAGGGATGGATTTCGCGGCCCACATAGGTGTACGCCGAACCTGCGCTGGGATAGACGCGCGCCATCCGTCCATAGCTCATGGCGGTGAACACCATGGCGATCATGGCGATCAGGATGGACGTCACCACGTGGCCGCCCCCGGCGTTGCTGAACACTCCGTACGCCGGCATGGGCGCGGTGGGCTGGATGACGATGATTCCGTAAAGAATCAGGTCCCAAAGGGTGAGCGATCGACGAAGTCGCAGTCCGGAAGAGGCAGCAGTGCTGTCAGGAGTGGTTGCCATTCCCGCGTATTGGATTATGCGGAGGCAGCCAATGTCAACGATTAAAACGATTCTGTGTTGAGGGTGGAGGTTGGTGAGGCGCGGGCGCCCTCGTCCGCGATCCGCAGGCCTAGGTCAAAAGCCGCGGGCGAGGGCGCCCGCGCCACACATTCTTTGTCATCAGCGGGGATAGTCGAAGCGGTATCCCTTAGGCTCGTTGCCGGAGAGATGACGCGTGTTGTAATCCAAAAAGTAATTTACGTGCGCGTCGTCCAGCGGGAACGATCGGCCTTTGGGATAGGGATACGTGCCCATGGTGCGGAAAGGCAGCGGATGCACTGTATTTGCTTCGGCCGCATAGAAGTCCATGTCTTTTTCGTAGCCGTTAGCCACGAAGAAATAATCCCGCACCCAACCTTTAGGCAAAGCCGGGAGCTTTGCAGGATCGAAGTCGAGCACCACTTCATCGCCCGACCCGAAGACCGCCAGCCGGTCGTCATACCCGGTGAGCAGTGGACGCACGTCGCCGTAGCGGGTGTATGCGCCCGCGGGCCGGGTGTAAGGCCCGGTCGGACTGGTCTTCTCATAGACGTACAGCACGTTGCCGGGCGGCCGGTTTTCGATCTTCAGTGGGAATCCATGGAAGCGCAGATCGGCGCGCGCCAGCGGCACCGCGGTCAGCCGAGCACTTCCGTTCTGTTCCGTGCGATTGATCAGGATGCTGTCCCAGTAAATTTGCAAGTTGGTGGTGATGCGGATGCGCCGCGTTCCCTGCGGCAGCTTGCCAGTCAGGTCGGCGGTCATGGTGCGCGGGCCGCCCGCGGGGAAACCCATGTCGTCGATTACGCGGACCCATTTCCCGCCGGCGTCTTGCGCTTCCACGTAGGGCGCGACTGGCTCGATACCAGACTGATACGCGGCAAACATGCTGGTGGCGGAGAAGTACTCGATTTCGCCGTGCATCAGCAACCACAACGGGCCGCCGCGATAGGCTTCGCCCAGATCAAGTTGTAGCATGTGGGGCTTGGTGAAGCCCTGGAATTTCAGGACATCGAAATCGCCAAAGTAACGATGCGCCAGCAAGTCGGGCAAAACGTTGTGGCCATGCTCGTCCCACGCGCCCGCGGGCGGACGGGCATCGCGGCTATAGACAACTTTGAACGGCGGATACGGCGGGTTGCTGGCGAAATATTCGTTGGGGAAAACATCGTCAGCGGCAGGATGGTCCACGGCCAGCAGCTTCACCTGGTCGAGATACACCGCTTCCTCGAGGGGTTCCATGAAACGGAAGCTGAGCTTGCCGTCTTTTTCGCGCACTGAGTTACGGGGGACCTTGATGTATTCCGTCGGCCGCGGAATATCGCGCTGGTTCGGCCCCACCCAATGTCCGACCACGCCTGCGCCCAACATGTCTCCCACCAGTTCGTAGTGAGACCCATCCCACACGAAAAGCGTGGGACAAGAACTGCCACGGCGGTCCATTTCGAGGAAGCTGTGATCTTTCATTCCGGCAATCTGGATTTCGTCCTGGATGACGCCGGACGGCCAGAGCATGCGTACTACGTCGGCCTCTTTGGCCTGGCCGAGTCCGACCACGAAGTCAGTCGAGTTCTGTCCCAAGTAGCCGGACGAGCCCGCGATTTCAAACTTCTGGCGATTCGCTCCGGAGAAGACTTCGACCTTGGTGCCAATCGCGCTCTTGTTGTCGGCCAGGCCCTTGAAGGAAAGACGCATCCAGTTGTTCTTGTTGCCGCCTTCGTTGCGCAACAGCACGGCCGGACCGTGGTTCTGCGTGATCAGCAGGTCGGTGGCGCCGTCACCGTCGTAGTCGGCGGTGACAACGGCGCGGGGGTCCTTGAGCTGAATCTTGTCCAAACCAACGTCGGCGGTGACGTCTTTGAATCCATCCGGCCCGAGGTTGCGGAAGAGACGGACTTCACCTTTACCCTCTTTCGTTTCTCCCACCGCGACGAGGTCGATCCAGCCGTCGTTATCGTAGTCGAACGCGGCCACGCCCCAGCCGCGGGTCCAGTTGGGTATGGGAAGGGTCACAGGCTCAAAGCTCTTTCCCTGGTGATTGCGCCACAGTGTGATCCCGGTACCACCCCACTGGGTAAAAGCAAAGTCCATCCAACCATCGTGATCAAAGTCCAGAACGGCAATGCCCGCGGTAGGCGCGGCGAAAGCGCCCGGCCACACATCGCTCACGAGGAACTTGCCTTCGCGCGGATTGGCAAAGACGGTAGGCGTCTTGCCCCATCCCGTCAGGACGATGTCCACGGCGCGATCATTGTTATAGTCGGTGCCCAAGGCGCTCACGCCGAGTGAAGATCCCGCAAGGCCGGTAGAATCCGTGGCCTCGGTAAAGGTTCCGTTCGCGTTATTGCGCCAAATCCGGGCTGTTCCCTCCGGGAGCACACCGGCGGTAAATGCATTCCGCAATCGGGGGTCGTACTGGCCGGCTTCAAGGTAGTGCGTTACATAGAGATCAACGTCGCCGTCGTGATCGTAATCGATGAACGCCAGCCCTAAGTTGAGTCCAGCACTCTTGATGCCGGCCGCGTCGGTAACGTCCTTAAAGGTGCCATTCTTCTCGTTGTGCAATAGCAGTACGCGGCCGTTGAGACTCGCGGCCAGGTCCGTCGAGCCATCATTGTCGTAGTCTCCCGCCGTACAACCGATCGCGTGAAGCGAAGAATCCAGCCCGGCCTTTTTCGTTACATCTTCAAACTTGCCGTTGCCCAGGTTGTGATACAGCGCCATCCCGCCCTGCGGACCGTTGTCGGGAAGAAAAATGTCGGGCTTGCCGTCGCCGTCGAAGTCGAGAAAGCAGACACCTGGTCCGAGGAATGATGCGAGATCGGTTGCTGCCGCGGATGAAGCCTTCGAGGCCAGTCCCGCGCTCTCCGTCACCGGCAGAAAGCGCACCGCAATCGGTGGCAGCGCCTTCTCCGCGGCTCCCACTGCCTCTTCCACGGTCGAATATCTTCCCTGATCTCCGTAGGCCAATCCGATGGGAGAGCCCAGCTTGTTTTGCGTGATGTGCTGGAAACGCACCAGATGTTCGCGGGCATGGGTCGCATCGCCTGACTGCTGGTAGGCCCGCGCAATGCCGAATTCAGCCGAAGCGTGCAGCGGATTCAACTTGAGCGCATGCTGGAAGGCGTCAATGGCCTGCGGATACTGCTTGAGCTGCGCCGATGCGGCGCCCAGAAAATACCAGCTGTCGGCGTCGTTGGGATCGATCTCGGTGACGTGGCGAAACGCCTCCACCGATCCCTGCGGATTGTCGGAATTCTTGTACAGCAATCCCAGATTGAACCAGGCGTGGGGATCGTTGGGAGCGTTCTTGCCTGCAGCCTCAAGAAGCGTCTTCGCGGGCTCGATCCGCGCCAGGTTCAGCAGCGCGATGCCCTGGTTAAGAAATGCGATCTGCAACTTGGGATCGCGGGCGCCCGCCTCCTGAAAGGCTTTGAGGCCTTTCTCGAAAAGCTGCTGGTTCATGTAGGCCGCGCCCAGGTTGTTCAGGCGCGCGGCTTCGGCGGAGGGGTCGGGCTTGGAATGGGAATCATCCGGAGCAGCAGCAAGAATGGCCGCCGCGGCCAGGGCAATGCAGGCGCAGAGGAAGAAGCTTCGCTTAGTCATGCCAGAAATAAGTAAACCACAAATGGAGCAGGAAAATCGTTGCGATCACGGAATACGTAGGGGCAGATGTCCTCATCTGCCCAGCCGAGCGAAGCTCGGCCATCGGGCCGGCGAGACGCCGGCGCTACTTTGGCGAGCTTCGCTCGCCCGCCCAGATGAGGACATCTGGGCCTACGTATTCGGATGCCCGTAGCAGCCGATCTGCTCTTCCAATGCCGCAGCCACAGAAATCACCAACTCCTCCTGCCACGGACGCGCCACGATCTGCACTCCGATGGGGAGGCCTTCCGGCGACTTCCCTACCGGCACCACCACGGCGGGTGTGCCCAGCAGATTGAACCATTCGGTATAGCTCCACGCATCCAGATACTTCACGGTTTTTCCTTCGACCTGCCAGCTGCGCTCGCCATGATGGAATGCGGGAATCGACGCCACCGGACAAAGCAGCGCTGGATAGTCCCGCATCTGAGCGAACAGCTGCTTGCGCACCACATCGCGCTCGATCCAGGTATCGAGCAGTGACTGCCCGGTATGAGAAGGTTCCGCCGCCGCCCAACTGGAGAATTCTTTGAGAATCGGACTCAGCTCGGATTCTCGCCCCTGCGTGATAGAACCGAGGATCATGCCACCCGCAACCCCAAACAGCTTCCACCACAACTGGCGCGCCGGCTCCAGGCCTTCGGGCCGGAACGGATCTACCTGAAAACCCGCGCGCCGCAGTGCCTCGGCCGCAGTGCGTACCGCCGCGCGTGTTTCCGGAGTCACCGGCGTGCGGCCGTCGTCCTCGAAGTAGCCGATGCGTACGCCCTTCAACTCTTCCTTCGTGGGCCAGTGCAGTCCCACTGGCGCCGCCGAGGGATCACCATCGTCGGGGCCCTGCATGACTTCAAAGAGAACTCTCAGGTCACCCACGTTGCGGGCCATCGGTCCCACCACGCCCAACAACGCGAAAGGCCCAACCGAGACCGGGAAATGTCCGGTCGCAGGGATGCGTCCAGGAGTGGGTTTGAGTCCGCAGATTCCGCTGAAGTGCGCGGGTACGCGAATCGATCCGCCGCCATCGCTGCCCATGCCCCCCGCAGACATGCCGGCCGCGATCGCCGCTGCCTCGCCGCCACTTGATCCTCCGGGCGTGCGCGAAAGGTCCCAGGGATTATTGGTGCGCCCGTAAAGAAGATTGTCCGTCTCCCAGGCCATGAGCAACTCGGGTGCATTGGTTACGCCCAGAATGATTGCGCCGGCCTGACGCAGACGCGCCACCAGCGGGGCGTCCCGCTCGCCCATCACACCTGTCCGCAGTTTGGTTCCAGCCTCAAAAGGCAGGCCTGCCACTTCCATCGAACTCTTGATACTGAGCGGGACCCCGTGCAACACTCCGAGCTTTTCGCCCTGGCGCACCGCCGCCTCCGCCACTCGAGCTTGCCGTCGTGCCCCTTCGGCACCGACCTGCACAAACGCGTTCAGCTGGGGATTCAACTCTTCGATCCGGGCGAGATGCGCTTCCACCAATTCAACCGGTGACAGCTTTTTTTGCCGGATTTGCTCAGCCATGGATACAGCAGAAAGGAAAGTCAGTTCGGGCATGCGGTCCCTGGGAGAAAGCTGAGTCTAGCACGCCGAATGTGTGGGTCGGACACTCGCTTCGACGTCGCTCTAGGGCAGGCTCTGTGCGACGCCTTGGACTTTGACTCTCGTAAGCGCACAATCGGCAAGCGCACCCACGAGAAGCAGGTTCAGC
>Ga0207678_10001083_pt1 | contig 24946 bp, 16 predicted proteins | sample KBSC63metaG_FD_184319 | JGI IMG/M metagenome (GOLD analysis project Ga0207678, IMG submission 184319) | Corn rhizosphere microbial communities from Kellogg Biological Station, Michigan, USA - KBS C6-3 metaG (SPAdes) (version 2) | ecosystem: Host-associated > Plants > Roots > Rhizosphere > Soil ... | reverse complement strand
TATCCCCCCGAGCGAATGGGCCTGCGCGGCAGCCATCCCGGGTCGTTCGAAAACGCGCATGCCTTGCGCGACGGAGCGCTCAAGCCCGAGCACGCCAAAAGCACCGGCGAGAGTTACGACCTCGTCGTCGTCGGAGGCGGCATTTCCGGACTGTCCGCGGCCTATTTCATGCACGCGGCCAATCCCGACGCGCGAATCCTTGTGCTCGACAACCACGACGATTTCGGCGGGCACGCCAAGCGGAACGAATTTGTTGTCGACGGACACACCCTCCTGATCAACGGCGGGACGATGCTGATCGACAGCCCGCGGCCCTACGGTCCGGTTCCTTCCGGGATGCTGAGAGATCTCGGGATCAATCCAAAGACGCTGGCGGAGAAATACCCGCGCAAACAATTCGACGATCTGGGCTCCGCGGTGTTCTTCGACAACGCGACATTCGGCGCCGACAGACTGGTGAAATTGCCGTCAATGAAGCAATGGACCCGAGCCGCTGTGGCGGCCGCGCTGGCCCAGTCGCCACTCCCGCAAAAAGCGCAGGATGACATCGTTCGCGTCGAGTTCGACGCCGTCGATTATCTTCCAGGCCTCAGCGAAATCGAAAAGCGCAAACAGTTGTCGAAGATGAGCTATCGCGATTTCCTCGCGAAGGTCATCAAGGTCCATCCTGCAACGGCGGACTTCTATCAGACGCGGACCCACGGCGAGTGGGGCATCGGCATCGACGGCGAGCCCGCTCTCGATTGCTGGGGGATCGGTTTCCCCGGTTTCGAAGGCCTCGGCCTCGACCGTTCTAGGACAGATCTCATGGGCAACACGGCGGCTGGCTACAGCTCCACCGGCGGCTCGGACTCGTTCCACTTCCCCGACGGGAATGCGACCATCGCTCGCGCGATCGTGCGGAAGCTGGTGCCCGCCGTGGCTCCGCCGGGGGACATCGAGGGGCTGGTCAGCGCGAAGTTTGATTATTCGCAGCTGGACAAGCCGGGCCAACCGGTGAGGATCCGGCTGAACAGCGTCGTCGTCCATGCGTCGAGCGATCCCGCGAAGCCCGTCGAAATCGCATATATGAACGGCGATGAGCTGCGCAGCGTGACTGGGAAAGGCTGCGTCCTTGCCGGCTACAACATGATGATCCCGTACATCGTGCCGGACCTGCCCCGACCGCAAAAGGAAGCCCTCCACCAACTGGTTAAGGTGCCGCTCGTCTACACCGCGGTGGCAGTGAGGAATTGGCAGGCATTCGACAGGATGGGCCTTCAGCACATCTCCTGCCCGGGCTCCTATTTCAGCTCGGTTTCCCTGTCCGTGGGCGAAAAGATCGGATCCTATGCGAGCAGCCAGGCACCCGATCAGCCGGCGATGATCTTCCTGCTGCGGACGCCCTGTTCCCCCGGCGCCCCAACCGAACGCGACCAGCATCGCGCCGGGCGGATGGAGCTCCTCCAGACTCCCTTCGAGACGTTCGAGACGAACATCCGTTCGCAGCTGAACGAGATCCTCGGGCCCGGAGGCTTCGACGCAAAAGGCGACATTGCCGCGATCGCCGTCAATCGTTGGCCCCACGGATACGCGTACGAATACAACCCGCTGTACGATCCGTGGAACGTTCCCGCTGAGGACCGGCCGCACATGCAGGGACGCAAGCGCTTCGGAAGAATTGCGATCGCCAACTCCGACTCCGGGGCGGCCGCTTACACGGACTGCGCGATCGAACAGGGGCACCGCGCGGTCAGTGAACTGATCGAGGCCAGGGTGCTGGCCTAGTTCGCTACTGTCGCGAGTAAACGAGCTTTCCGGCGAGGAAGGTCATATCGACCTTGCCGTTGAGCATTGTTTCCGGAGCGGCCGTAAGCGGATCGAACGGGAGCACGACCATGTCGGCGAACTTGCCGGGCTCGATCGTTCCCTTCTGGTGTTCCTCCCATGACAAATAAGGACCGTTAGCGGTGTACATGCGGATTGCCTCGGTCCGCGACACGGCCTCGGAGGCAGCGCCAAATGCCGTGCCGCTGGGGCCCTTTCGAGTAATCGCCACGTAGAGGCCGACCATGGGATTGATCGGGAGATTGTCGCTTCCGAACGCCATGAACAGGCCGAACCTTTTGGTCGGGGTCGCAAGCGGGTTGTTATGCTCCAGGCGCCGATCGTCGAGGTTGGCGCGGTACCGATCCTCGAGATTGTAGAGAAAGTTGGGTTGCTGGGCGATCATGATGCGGTCCTGCCGCATCAGCTCCATGGTCGAGGCCGGCGGCATGATCGTGAAATGATCGGTGAACCAGCGTCGATCCCCGTCATGTTCCTTGCCGTCCGTCCTGTGCAGCGCCTTGTCGTAAGCCGCGATGGTCTGGACGATAGCGGCATCGCCGATGCAGTGCAGGCCCATCTGCCAGCCCAGCACGCTGGCTCCGTCCACCATCGCCTGCAGCTCTTCGTCGGTGTATCGTCCCTTGCCGCGGAATCCGGCCTGCCCCTTGTAGTCGGCGAGCAGCCAGGCGGTCGGTCCGGTGAAGCCGCCGTCCACCGCATTCTCGCCGATTGGGCCCAGGCGCACGCGCTCGTCACCATAGCCGGTGTGGTGTCCGAACGCCTTCAACCTCTCCTGCCCTGGATAAGAGATATACATGGTGATCCGAGGCAGCGTTGCCCCTTCTCTCGCGTAGATTTCCCGAGCTCGGCGAAAAGTCAGGTTGGGCGGAGGATTTGCGATTCCTCCGCGGCCCACGGGTTCGTCGTCGATCGTCCCGGAAGCGTCGAACAGACTGGTAATACCGAGCTCGAGAAGCTTTCGCAGCCCATCCACGTAGGACTGGCGAACTTCGTCCCATTTGGCCGGCGGCACGAGCTTGCTGACGAGGTCCGAGCGCTCGCGGATGATCCCATTCGGCTCACCGGCCGAATCATGTTCGATGATGCCCGTCGCCGGATCCGGTGTGTTGCGATCGATGCCGGCAAGCTCGAGCGCCCGCGAATTGCTGACCGAGGAATGGCCGCCGGCGCGCACCAGGATGACGGGATTGTCAGGCGCAGCGGAGTCGAGGTCGGCGCTGGACAGGTTGCGCTTCTCGGCAAGGTTCGATTCCTGCCAACCTTCGCCGGTGATCCACTCGCCGGGCCCGAGCTGCGCGGCCTTCGCTCGAAGCATGGACTGAACTTCGGCGATCGATCGGGCCGCGGCCACGTCGATGTCGCGCGGGGACACTTCGGTTGGATGCAGGTGGGTGTCGGTAAAACCGGGCAGCAGGGTCCGGCCGCCGAGATCGATTTGCCGTGGCGCTTTGTATTTGCGGCGCAGCGCCGAGTCGCCGACCGCCAGGATCCTGCCGTTCCTGACAATGACGACTGACCGCACGCTATCGTGCGCATCAACGGTCAGCACCTTGCCATTGTACAGGATCAGATCGGCTGGGAGCTGGCGCGCCTCAAGCAGCGCAGGTGACACAAGAAAAAGCGCCGCAGCGAGAAGCGGGCCCGATTTGCCGTGGCGCATTGTCCGCCTCCACCAAAGGAAATCCACTGTATTTGTGATCGCAGATTTCGCAAGGCGTGATAAAGCGGCATGCCAAACAGCAACAAGGAAGCAGGAAATGAACGTTTCGGCGGCGACCGCGGTGCCAGATGATCTCTCGGCGTTCTGGATGCCGTTCACTGCCAACCGCGCCTTCAAAGTGAATCCGCGAATGCTCGCGAGCGCGTCCGGGATGTATTACCGGACGCCGGAGGGGCGCGAGATTCTCGACGGCACTTCCGGCCTGTGGTGCGTCAATGCGGGCCATAATCAGCCGCGGATTACGAAAGCGATCCAGCAGCAGGCGGGGACGCTCGACTACGCGCCGACGTTCCAGCTTGGGCATCCGCTGCCGTTCACGCTGGCCAGCCGCTTGGCGAGGCTGATGCCTCGCGGTCTCGACCGCATTTTCTTCACCGGCTCCGGCTCGGAGTCCGTGGACACTGCCTTGAAGATGGCACTCGCTTATCATCGCGCCCGCGGTGACGGCGCGCGCATCAGGTTGATCGGCCGGCAGCGTGGATATCACGGAACCAATTTCGGTGGGACGTCCGTCGGCGGAATCGGCGGCAATCGACGACCCTATTCGGCCCAAGTCTTCGGCGTCGATCACCTCAAGCACACGCACGGCGCGGTTGCACCCTTCTCGAAGGGACAGCCCGAATCCAACACGGACCTCGCCGCCGAGCTGGAAGACCTGGTTGCACTGCACGGCCCGGAAACGATTGCGGCCGTCATCGTTGAGCCGGTAGCGGGTTCTACCGGTGTCCTCATTCCGCCTCGCGGCTATCTCGAGCGTCTCCGTGAGATCACCAGCAAGTACGGCATTCTGCTCATCTTCGACGAGGTGATCACAGCGTTTGGGCGCCTCGGAACAGCGACTGCCGCAGAGCATTTCGGAGTCACGCCGGACATCATCACCATGGCCAAGGGCCTCACCAACGGGGCTGTGCCGATGGGCGCCGTTGCGGCGAGCCGCGACATTCATGACACGATCGTCAATTCCGCCCCGCCGGGCATAGAGTTCTTTCACGGCTATACCTATTCGGGCCATCCGCTCGCCGCAGCCGCCGGCCTGGCGACGCTCGAGACCTACGCTGAAGACAAGCTTTTCGAACGGGCCTCGGAGTTAGCGGCGACTTGGGGCGATCAGGTTCATCGGTTGGCGAGCTCAAAGAACGTGATCGATGTTCGAAACATCGGCCTGGTTGCAGGCATCGAGCTGGCATCGCGGCCCGATGCTGTCGGCGCGCGCGGCGCGGAGATATTCCAGCGCGCCTTTGACGGCGGGCTCCTCATACGAGTGACCGGCGACACCCTCGCATTGTCACCGCCGCTGATCATCACCAGCGAGCAGATCACCGAGCTCGTCGACGGCATCGGCTCGATCCTCGCAGAGATCGCGTGAGCGCCGTGAGCGACGACGCGCGAGCGGTCACGCACGTCGCTAACCGGGATGCTCTCCCGCGAACTCTGCGCCCTCGTCATGTCGAGATGATCGCAGTCGGGGGAATCATCGGCGCGGGGCTGTTTGTCGGAAGCAGCGCCGCGATTGCCGCGGTCGGCCCGGCAGTAATGATCAGCTACGCCGCGGCCGGGCTGATCGTTCTGCTCGTGATGCGCATGCTGAGCGAGATGGCGAGCGCTTTCCCCCGGGTGCAATCCTTCCCCGACTTTACGCGGATCGGACTCGGCGACTGGGCGGCGTTTCTCAGCGGCTGGCTCTACTGGTATTTCTGGGTCGTGGTCGTCGCCATCGAAGCAATCGCAGGGGCCACGATCATCTGTAGCTGGATGCCCACGTCCCTCGCCATCTGGCAGGTGGCGGCCGCCCTCACGATACTTCTGACCGCGGTGAACCTCCTCTCAACCCGTACCTACGGCGAGTTCGAATTCTGGCTCTCCGGCGTCAAGGTCGCCGCGATCCTCGCCTTCATCATCATCGCGCTGGCATTCGTATCGGGCGCCTACGGGACCGGCGGCAGGGGGATTAGCTTGTGGACTCGGGACGGTTTCACCCCGCACGGGACTTTGCCGGTGCTCGCGGGGGTCACCACGGTCATCTTTTCCCTCGTCGGCGCCGAAATCGCGACGATCGCCGCCGCGGAGTCGAACGCCGGCGCCCGGATCATTGCCAGGCTCACGGTCAACGTGGCGCTGCGCATCCTGCTCTTTTACTTGGCTTCGATCGCACTCATCGTCGCGATCGTTCCCTGGCAAAGCATCACGCCCGGCTATTCTCCCTTTGCAACCGCGCTAGGCGTGATTGGCTTCCCCGCTGGCGCAGCAGTCATGCAGGCGATTGTCCTCGTCGCGGTGCTGTCTTGTCTCAATTCCGGAATCTATGTGGCGTCGCGCGCCCTGTACGGACTGGCGATACATGGGGATGCCCCGCGGACGCTCGCTCGGAGGGGGGCGGGCGGTGTCCCTCGCACGGCAGTCCTCATCGGCGCCGCGGCAAGCCTGATCGCGCTGGCTTCCTCCGTCGCTTCGCCTCAACGAGCGTTCGCATTTCTAGTGAACGCGTCGGGCGCGATCATGCTCCTCATCTATCTCCTGATTTCAGCGGCGCAGCTGCGGCTTCGCGACCGGCTTGAGAAGACCGATCCGGAAAAGCTGGCGATCCGAATGTGGCTGCACCCGTGGGGCACCCTGCTTGCGATGGTCAGCATGGGGGCAGTCCTCGTGGCCATGGCGATCGACCAGGCGCTGCGCAGCCAATTCGAGGCGACGACGGTTGCAGTCGCAATCGCCGCACTTGGATTTGTCGTGAACCGGCGCACAAAAGCGCGGCTTGCGCCGGTCCTTACGGCGCCCCGGGCTTCGGAGAGCCGGTCCTAAACTGGGAGCGCGTCGAGCCCCTGATCCTCGACCCCGTCAGACACACTGACCGACAGGCGCTCCCCGCGGAAGAAGGCGGGCCGGGCCACCGCCATTCCGGCCATGAGCGCAAGTCCGACGATGATGATCCCCATTCCGATGATGAACACCAGGCCGACGCCCCCGATGTGCGATCCACTGCCAAATGCCGGATCGAGGCTGTCGCTGATGGTGCGGCAGAACAATGCCGCGAGGCTGATCCCGCCAAGCAGCGGAAAGAGCAGCTGATTGAAGAAATTGGACCGCGATTTGAACCACTGCGTGCGGAAGTACCAAACGGCGGCAAGGGCGGTGATGCTGTAGTAGAAGCAGATCATGATCCCGAGCGCCGCGACCGTGTCCCACAGCACGTGTTCGGAAACGATGCGCATGATCCCGTAAAAGGCTGACGAGACGATGGTCGACGCCAGGATCGCGACGCTAGGCGTGCCGTAGCGGGGGCTGATCCGCGCCAGCGGACGCGGAAGGGCATCGTAATGTCCCATTGCGAGCAGGGTCCGGGACGGGCTCACGATCGTCGACTGAAGCGAAGCCGCGGAACTCGACAGCACCGCCAGTGAAATCAGCAAGGCGAACGTGCCGAGCACCGGCGCCGCCAGGCCGAGGAACGCGTTCGCCTGGATCTGCGGATTACCTAATCCGAGCGTGCCCGTTCCGAGGCCAGCGAAGGCGATGGAAGCACAGGTCGCGAGCAAATAGAGGACGACCGTGGTCACCACCGTCGCCGTCGCCGCCTGGCCCGGTGTCGAGCGGGCGCCCTTCGTCTCCTCGTTCATGGTCAGGGTGACGTCCCAGCCCCAGAAGATGAAGATGGACAGCGAAAGGCCCGCCGCGATGGCCGTCACCGTCGGCACCTCGAGCGGGTTCAGCCAGGACAGTCGGAAAGGCGTTGGATCGTAGGCGGTTCCGTTCGAAACCCTGGTGAACGCGACGATGGAATAGAGGGTCAAAACCACGACCTGGAAGCCGACCAAGACATATTGGAAGAGCTTCGTCGCCTCCATGCCACGATAGGAAATCCAGGTCGCAAGCGCCATGAACGCGAAGCAGGTGGCGATGTTCACCGCCGGGTTGCGGGTAAGCTCTCCAAGATGCGGATCGTGGGCGACCTGCGCAATCAGAAGATAGAAGAAGTCCACGGCCACGCCTGCGGTATTGGACAGCACAAGGACGGTGGACGCGACCAGGCCCCATCCGGCCAGCCAGCCGAACCACGGCCCGAACGCCCGAGTCACCCAGGTGAAGGAAGTGCCGCTGTCCGGCATCGCGCGATTGAGCTCGCGATAGCCGAACGCGACGAGAAGCATTGGCAGGAAGCCGACGAGGATGATCGCCGGGGCCTGGGAGCCGACTTTGGCAGCGATCGGACCAAGCGCGGCGGTCAAGGTGTAGGCGGGCGCGACGCAGGATACGCCGATCACGGTCGCGCCGACCAGCCCCACTGTTTCAGCGCGAAGCCCCTTGCGGGTCGGGTCGTGGCGCTCCTGCTGGTAGCTTTCTTCATCCCCCACGACGCAACCCTCCCTTACGCATCCTAATGATCAAACACGCCGAACAGGTTTCTCGTCGATGTGGGTTTAGGCATTGCGGAGATACCAATCATAGTCCTGGACCGGGATTTCATCGAAGTAGCGGCTCTGCTCGGTCCGCTTCTGGCAAGCGAACATCCGGACGAACCGCTCACCGAGATAATCCTTCATGAGATCCGATTTTTCGAAAAGGTCGACAGCTGCGAACCAGTTCGTGGGAAGGTACTGACCCGATTTCTCCGCGGCCGCGTAGCCGTCGCCGACGACCGGCGGCCCGGGATCGATCCTGTTCGCGATGCCATAGTGCGCGCAAGCGAGTACGGCGGACATCGCGAGATACGGATTGGCATCCGCCCCCGAGACGCGGTGCTCGACGTGCCTGGTGTGCGGAAGCCCGGCTGGAACGCGCAGGGAAACCGTCCGATTGTTGACGCCCCAAACGGCGGACTGGGGGGCGTAGGAATTGGCCTTGAAGCGGCGATAGGAATTCGCGTTGGGCGCGATGATCGCCATGATGTCGGGCAGGAACTCCCGCATCCCGCCAATCGCGTGGCGCAGCAGCTCCGAGCCCTCCGGGTCGTCGGACGCGCAGAGGTTCACACCGTCGGGCGAGTTGAAGCTCACATGGATGTGGAAGCCGCTGCCCGAGCGGTCGGCAAACGGTTTGGCCATGAAAGTTGCCTCAAGCCCATGGGTGAGCGCGATTCCCTTGGCCGCCCGCTTGTACATGAGTGCCTCGTCGGTCGCGCGAAGAACGTCGTCCCTGTGCTTGAGTGTAAGTTCGAATTGTCCCGGCGAATATTCGGCGATAACCCCCTCGAGCGGGATCCTCTGCAGGTCGCAGGTAGTCCACAGATCCCGGAGAAAGGGCGCTTGCTCTTCGACGTCGAACAAGCCGTAAACCTCGTGCATTCGCGCCGGCAGTCCGCTGAAGCGCGAGACGGGCAGGGTGATCGGACATCCCGGTTCCCGGTGCGCATCGACGATGTAGAACTCCAGCTCGCAGGCGGCGACCGGCACGAGGCCGTCCGACTGGAAACGATCCAGTACTCCCTTCAGGACACAACGGGGATCGAGGTCGTTCCAGCGCCCATCCAGCTCGAACAGGGAAAGCATGACCTGGGCGACGTCGGTGCCGAGCCAAGGCGCCGGAACGAGCGTCCCGGGAACAGGCTTGCAGAGACGATCCGCGTCCCCGTCTTCCCACACGAGGCCAGTCGCCTCGCAATCCTGGCCGTTGATGTCGTTGACCAGGATCGAACCAGGCAGAAACCGCCCATATTCGTAGACGGCGCGCATTTCGTGGCGACGGATGCGCTTGCCGCGCGGAACGCCACTCATCGCGGTAAAGAACACCTCGAAAAATTCGATCTCGGGATGCTGTTCGAGGAATTGGTCGAGTTCGGCCGTCAGTGCTGATTGATCCGTCAATCTATTGAGCCCCGTATGGTGAAGGTAATCGCTTTCAAGTCAGCATATTTGTCCATTGCGTGAAGGCTTCGATCGCGGCCGAAGCCAGACTGCTTAAATCCTCCGAACGGCATGGTGATGTCGCAGCTGTCCCATCCATTCACCCACACCAATCCTGCCCGCAGCGCTCTGGCAACGCCAATTGCACGATCCACATTTGCCGTCCACAAACCCGCGGCGAGCCCGTAGACCGTATCGTTCGCGATGCGGATTGCATCGGCGGTGTCCTCGAAGGTCATGACGCCCAGGACCGGTCCGAACACTTCTTGGCGGGCGAGCGTGGACGACGGCGCCACATCGGCGAAGATGGTGGGCTCGACGAAATAACCGCCGCTGTCCTCGCGCACGCGATCCCCGCCAACGACGAGCCGCCCCCCCTCCTTTTTCGCCGCTTCGATAAACCGCATGGTCGAGTTAAGCTGCTCCTCGCTGACCATCGCGCCAAATCGCGTTGCAGGGTCCAGCGGATCGCCGACCTTGATGGTCGCGGCGACCGCGATAACCTTCGCCAGGAACTCGTCCCTGATCGATTCGTGCACCAGCAATCGTGACGCTGCCGTGCACACCTCGCCCTGATTGAAGAAGACGGCCCATGCCGCGGCCTCGGCAGCGGCCTGCAGATCGGGGCAGTCATCGAAGACGATTTGCGGCGACTTGCCTCCAAGCTCCAGGCTGACGCGCTTTAAATTGCTTTCGCCGGCGTAGCTCATCAGCTTTCGTCCGACCGCGCCCGAACCGGTGAAGGCAATCATGTCGACATCATCGTGGCGGGCCAGCGCCTGTCCCGCCGTCTCGCCGAAGCCGGTGACGACGTTGAACACGCCGGCAGGGATTCCGGCTTCGATCGCGAGCTGGGCAACGCGAAGCGCAGTCAGCGGGGTCTGCTCGGCCGGCTTGAGAACGACGCTGTTGCCCATCGCCAGGGCCGGGGCAGCCTTCCACATCGCCATGTGAAGCGGGAAATTCCACGGAGTGATCGCGCCGATCACGCCGAGCGGTTCGTGGACCGCCAACGAAAGCTTGGAATCGTTCGACGGTCCGACTTCGCCGTAAACCTTATCGATCGCCTCCCCATACCAGCGCACCGTCTGGATCGCGAGCGGGATATCGACTCCCAGCGCGTCAGAGATCGGCTTGCCGCTGTCGAGCGACTCCATCAGCGCCAGTTCCTGGAGCTCACCTTCCATCAGCTCGGCGAGTGCGAGCATCCGCGCCTTCTTTTCACGGGGCGCGAGCCCCCGCCACCGCCGGTCGTCGAACGCCGCGCGCGCAGACCGTACGGCTGCGTCGATCTCTGCGGCCCCGCCGCTCGCGACCTTGTTGAGCAAAGTGCCGTCGCGGGGCGACACGTTGTCGTAAGTGTCCCGAGCTGGCGTTTCCTTTCCGTCAACGATGCATCGGGTGGGAAGCGAAAGTGACCGGGCGCGAGCGATGACGTCGTCGAGGGTTTGCATAGATACTCTCTGCGATCACCAGGTCTGGGCTCTTGACCGTTATTGCTGCGGCTTGGCTGGGCCGTAATTCACGTGAACGATCTTCCACTCGCCCCTGCGCTTGAAGAGGACGTCGGTCTCCTGATTCCGCTCGACCGTGGCCTCAGGCTTGCCGTCCTTGCGAGGCGTGACTTCCAGAATGTAGGTGGCGACTGCCGCGTCGCCGGCTGGGTCAACCTGCACGCGCAGGTCCGTCACGACGGCGTTGCTGGTTCCTCCTCCGCCCGCCACCAGCTTGCGCCACATTGTCTCATAGGTTTTCAAGTCGACGCGGCCTTCCGGCCACCATTGCGTAAGCTGGGGGTCGAACACTGCGAAGTAGCGGTCAAGGTCGTTGGCCGCATAGTAGCCGTTGTATCGCAGGATGAAATCGCGAACTCCCTGCTCGGCTGCGTCGCGCGAATCGGCGTGCGGGGAACGAGCCGAGGAGGGTGTCGCGACTGGCGCGGACAACAGGGCGCAAAACGCGGCGGCGGACACGCTTCTCAACATGCTCACGCTCCGGCTCCGATGTCGCGGGCTCTTGCCATCAGCGGCTTCCTCACCGCCGGTAGCCAAGCGTGATGCCAATCGTCCGCGGCTGGATGGTGTTGAGGGTGAACAAGAGCGTATCCGTGTCCATGTGCGTCCGCGACCGGATCGGTGCCTTGTCGAACAGATTGTCGACAAACATCGAAATGCTGGTCGGGCCAACGTTTGTCCCGCCGCGGAGGTTCACCACGTTGAGCGCCTGGGGCGCGCGTAGCGCCGGATCGTAGCCGCGGTTGCGCGGGTTTTCATTCGGGACACGCCCGTTCCGCTTGCTGACATATTGATAATCACCGCGGATGTAGAAGTCCCTGCCCACGGCGGGGAAGTCGTACTGGACGCCGAGCGAGAAGGTCCACGGCGGAATACCAAGGGAATCTCCCTTGCTGACGATGATGCGGTCGGCTGCAAGCGCAGTGTCGCTGGTGTAGACGGCCTTGGTATAGCCGAGCGTCGTGTCGATGCTCAGCTGGCGAACCGGGCGGATGGTCGCCTGAACATCGAAGCCCTTGCTCTCGGCCTTGCCCAGATTGTCAGTGAACATGATCGCGCAGCTCGGCAGCAAGACGTTTTGCTGAATGCCGTCCCACCTAACCCGATAGATGCTCGTCGCGATCTGCAACATGTTGTTGAACAGGCGGTTCTTCGAACCCGCCTCGATGCTCTTGACGGTGTCGGCCGCGTAAGCGTCGGGGGCCTTCGAAAGCCCGAAGTCATCGAGACTCTCTTTGCAGGCATCGACCGGAACCGGTGGATTTGCGCCTCCGACGCGAAAGCCCTTCGAATAGGTTGCGTATAACAGATTACGCGGGTCCGCTTGAAACGACACGCCAACGCGCGGCGTGAACGGCTTTTCGGTGCTCTTTCCGCTGCCTTCCGTACGGCCGTAATTCTGCGAGCCGTCAGCAAAGTTGGTGAATGAGTAATCGGCTTTGGCATAGCGCGCGCCGGCAATCAGCTTGAGCCGCTCCGTCACACTCCACGTCACGTCCACGAAGCCGGCGAGCTGCGTCTCCTTGGCCTTTGTCTGGTTGATATAGCTATCGGCTCCGAACAGCGGATACTCGAAATAATCCTCGATGCTCATGCCGAATGCGAACGGAAACAGCGCTTCGACCGGCGGCTCGACCAGCTCTTCAATGCTCGTCTGGCGATTGCGCTGGTAGAAGACCCCGATCACCCAGCTCAGCGGCGCTTCCGAATTGCTCGACTGGAGGCGAACCTCTTGCGTGAAATTGCGCTGGCGGTTCGTGACGACCGACGGGCTGAGGTAGAAGGGCAGGTCCTGGTTGATCCCGGTCGGAGTCAGGAACGGATACAGCGGGCCGTCCGGGAAGGAGTCGAGATAGAGGCTCTGATAATAAGAGAGATCGTAGATCGTTCCGTCATATCCGGTGGTGTTGTTGCGATGGAAATAGCTGGTGTTGGACACCAGCGTCGCCGGTCCAAAATCATATTGGATGTTCAGCGACGGCAGATAGAATTTGTCCTTGGTGAGCCGGTATTCCGGGCTGCTCTTGCGGAAGTCTCCATTTTGGGGATCGGAGATCCCTTCGAAGAAGGTATCGTCGTCCCGCCTGTGACGCTTCTGATATTGCACGGACGGCGTTATCACGAGCCCCGGAGCGGGCTCGAACCGCAGCGCCCCGCGAACCACCGTAACGTTCCCGCTGTTCGCATTCTTGTCGGTGACAATGCCACGCGGATTAGCGGAATTGATGGTGAAGTTGTCCACGCGGTCGATCCAGCCGGCGTCGTGTCGATGCCAGGCGCTGACGCGGAAACCGATCTTGTCCGGGATCAGCGGCGCGCCCACGGCGACGCCCGCCTCATAGCTGTTCGAGCCGTGCGCCGTGTGCGACAATTCCGCCCGGCCCACCACCTCGAGATCGGTTAGGCTCGGCTCGGGCGTGATGTAGCGGATCGTGCCGCCTTCGGAGCCGGCGCCGAAAAGCGTTCCCTGCGGACCGCGAAGGATTTCCACGCGATCGAGGTCAAAAATGGCGGGCAGCGTGTCGTCGGCGCTGAACCCCAGAGAGCGCATCTGGATCGGCGTGTCGTCGATGTAGACGCCCGTCGTTCCCGCGCCGGCGCCCGACGAAATGCCGCGAATACTGATGCTGTTGTCGCTCGAGTCGAACTGCACGCCAGGCGTGAACTTGGCGACGTCCGCAATGGTTTTCACGCCTTTGCGGTCGAGCGTTTCCTGGGTGTACGCGCTGATGCTGATCGGCACCCGCGATGCAACCTGCGACGTCCTTTGCGCGGTGACGATGATGTCCTGCGTCGGCACGTCCGTCTGGGCATTTTGCGCGGTCGCGCCGGTCTGCACATCGCCCGTCGAAGGGCCTGGCTCGACCGCCTGCCCGCTTGGCGCGGGAACCGGCGCGGCATTTTCGGCCGGGGGATTGGCGGGATCGGTGGCCGACTGCCCATTGGCGGATGCCGCGCTCATGACGGCAACGAGCGACGCTCCGCACCGAAGCGGCAGCGCAAAGTTCATGCGTTTACGACGAGCAGCCATCTGATCTCTCCCCTGTCACGAGACAATCAGGACCCCAGTCGCTTTGCCCCGCGAGACCACATTTCTGTGATCGCACAGCGAAGCTAACCTGCTCGTGCCCATGCGGCAACCATCTATTTTGTTGGTGGCGCAACTGGCATCACGCATTAGAACGACTGCCTGAACAGGAGCGTATTTGATGGTGAAATCGGCTGCCGTTGCGCAGCGGGACATGGTGTTGGCGGATAGTGACGGCGCGGCTTCCGACGAGCCGCTGTTGCACGCAACCGTCTATGAGGATCTGCGGCAGCGGATGCTCACCGGAAAGATCGTTCCAGGTGTGAGCCTCTCCACGCGCAGCCTCGCTCTTGAGATGGGCGTGAGCCAGATGCCGATCCGGGACGCTCTGTCGCGATTGGCGGCCGAGGGAGCGGTGCAGATCCGCTCCAAACGCCGGATCGAGGTCGCGCCGATGACCGCCGAGCGCTTTGCCGACATTTTGTCATGCCGCCTGCTCCTCGAACCCGAGGCAGCAGTCCTGGCGCTGCCGCACATTTCGTCCGCGCTGACCCGGCAATTGCGCGAAATCGATGCGGCGCTCGATGCCTCAATCGAGAGCGGGGACGTGCTCGCTTACATGGAAAACAACTTTCGATTCCATTTCGCTATATATCGCGCGAACGGCCGGCCCGTCCTGAACCGGCTGATCGAAAGCCTGTGGCTCCAGTTCGGCCCTTTCATGCGCGTCGTCACCGGCCGCCTCGGCACCGCCAACCTGGTCGATCAGCACCGGCACGCAACGCAGGCCATAGCCGATGGGAACGCTGCGGAACTTCGTGACGCTATCGCAGCCGATATCACAGACGGCATGGAACTGTTGGCCCGCGATGCCTGGTAGCGCGCACCCCCGCGCTTAGGCTGCGGCCACCTCGTTGAGTTCGGCGAGCGTGTCGGCTGCCTCGTCAAGCGACTTGGCAACGATCCGGAAGATCTCGTCGATCTCATGCAGCGTGATGACGAGCGGTGGGCTCATGACCAGGCTGTCGCGTACCGCGCGGACCATCAGGCCGTTCTTGATGCACAGGTCGCGAACGATCACGCCCGCCTTCCCTTCGCGGCCTCCAAACCGTTCGTTGGTCCCGGGCCGCGAGACAATCTCGATCGCCCCGATCAGGCCTTCCGACCGTGCTTCGCCGACCAGCGGGTGAGCGGCGATTTCGCGCATCTTCTTGGCAAGGTACGGTCCGGTCTCCTCGCGCGTGCGGCGCACCAGGTCTTCATTTTCGATGATCTCGATATTCTTGAGCGCGACCGCGGCCGCCGTCGGGTGTCCCGAGTAGGTGTAGCCGTGGATGAAGTCGTCGCCGCAGCTGCGCAGCACCTCGACGATATGATCGGCGACGCCGACGGCGGATATCGGCAAATAGCCCGACGAGAGTCCCTTCGCCATCGTGACGAGGTCCGGCTTGAACCCGAAATGCTGGAAGCCGAACCAGTCTCCGAGACGGCCGAAACCGCAGATGACATCGTCGCTGATGAGAAGAATCTCGTGTTTGCGGCAGATTTCCTCGACCCGCGGCCAATAGGATTTCGGCGGGATGATCACGCCGCCGGCACCCTGCACCGGCTCGCCGATGAAGGCGGCGACCTTGTCGGGGCCGATCTCCAGGATCCGCGCCTCGAGCGCGTCGGCCCGGGCGCGGCCGAATTCTTCCGGATCGCCGGCAAAGCCTTCGTTGAAGAAATAGGGCTGCTGGATTCGGGCAATGCCCGGAAGCCAGGGCCCGCCCTGGCCCTGCATCGCTTTCATCCCGCCGACGCTTGCGCCGGCGATGGTTGAACCGTGATAGGCGTTCTCGCGCCCGATGATGACGTTGCGCTCGGGCGCCCCCTTCGATTGCCAGTAGAAGCGAGCCATCCGAATGGCGGTGTCGATCGCCTCGGACCCCGAGCTGTTGAAGAAGACGTGGGTCAGATCATTGCCCAGCAGGCCCGCGATCTTTGCCGCAAGCTCGATCGTCGGCGGCGACGCCGTCTTGAAGAAGGTGTTGTAATAAGGAAGCTCGAGCATCTGTTCATATGCCGCTTCAGCCAACTCCTTGCGGCCGTACCCGACCTGCACGCACCACAGGCCGGCCATCGCATCCAGGATCGCGTGCCCTTCGCCGTCGAAGATATAGCAGCCCTGCGCACGGGTGATGATCCTCGCCCCGCCGAGTTCGCGCATCAGCCCGTGATTCTGTTGCGGCGCCAGGTGATGCGCCACATCCAGCCGGCGGAGTTCGGGCACGTCGTAATTCTTCAGCGTCACCATGCGTTCCTCATGTCAGTTCGGTTAGCTCGCGCCGCAGCGCGCGGCCGAGCAGGCGGAAATAGGTCTGGCTTTCCGGGACGGAATCCACATCCCATTCGGGGTGCCATTGCACCGCTACGACCGGCGTGCCGTTGAGGCTCGCGGAAAATCCTTCGATCACCCCGTCCTCGGCAATCGCCTCGGCCCGCAAGTCGGCCGCGAGCTGTGAGACACCCTGATAATGGACGGAGTTCACACGCAGGCGATCGCGGCCGAAGGCCTTGCGGAGCAACCCGCCCTCAAGCAACTCGACATCGTGGCCATGACCGAACATGGTCGCCCAATCGACCGTGCCCGGCGCATGATGCGCAAGCAGCTCCTCGGACGTGCTGGTGTCGCGGCGGAGGGTCCCGCCGAAAATCACGTTGAGCTCCTGCAAGCCGCGGCAGATGCCGAACACCGGCTTTTGAAGTGCAATGCAGGCTTCGACCAAAGCCGTGGTCATATCGTCCCGAGCGGCATCGAAGGGACCCGCGGCATCATCCGCCTCATCGTCGCCGTAACGGCGCGGTTCGACATTCGACGGGCTGCCGGTCAACAGCAGGCCGTCGATGCGGGGCACGACCTCTCGCGCATCCATGAGCGAGGGCAGCGACGGGATGAGCAGCGCCGCGCTGTCGGCGTAGCTCATCGCCGCCGTGACGTAGCGGTTCATGACGACTTGCGCCGAATCCTCGCCGACGGTGCGCGTGCAGCAAATCACGCCAAGGACGGGCCGGGTCACCGACCGCGCTCGCATACTCGAAACGGGATCCTCTTCTTCCGGCATTGGCGCAACTCTATCTGTGATCACTGATGGAATCAATGCATCGCCCCATCAGGTCAGCAATTCCGAAACGGCGCGGTGCGCCTGGTCGATCGCCACGTCCGTGTACGCGCCGCCACCCGAATCCGAATTGGCGATGGTGATCGCCCCGAAGCGCGCCCGCGCCTTTTTGAGCGGTAAGCCTTCATCCGGGTCGATCAGCGAGTTGTTCTCGGGAGCATAGCCGTGCGGCCAGCGATTGACCGTGATCGCGGTAATGTCGCGGACCGGATCGAAGCCGCCCTCGCCGAGCGCCGCAGCAAGCTGCGCGCGGATATTGCGTTCAAAGGTCTCGAACGGGGTCGTCAGCAGCTCCATGCGGCCGGCTTTGTGCTGCTCGCGTTCGGGCAATCCCGGTTGCGCCGGTGTCCGCGTCATGTGCACTAGAATCGGCTCATCGGGCGATCCGTGGCTGCTGTAGCGGCCAAAGTGCTGCGGCTGGTTGAGCCGGAATTCCGAGTGATAGCCGCCGGGACAGTGCGCGCCCGAGATGCCAAGCTTCTTGAATGCCTGCCAGTTGCGCAGGGCGACGCTCGTGTACACGAGCGGCGTCTTGACGAGGTAATGAAGCGCCTCTTTCTGATCCGCCGGAAGCTCCGGACAGAGATAAGGGATCATCATGTTCCACGAGGCGAGCACGCAGTGGCGCGCGCGCACCGCGAAGGTCTTGCCGCCGCGCCGATAGAGTACCTGCACCCCATCGCGCCCCGCGGGCCCCTTATTGGCCACTCGGATGACGATGCTGGAAAGGCGAATCCGTACCGGCTGGTTCGGTCGATCGAGCTTGCTGTAGTCGGCGCGAGACGCGACGATGCTGCCGACTCCCGAACCCGGCATTGCGGTGGGCACCAGGTCGCGCACGAGCGAGCGCGCGATGGATGCGTTCCCGTCCGGGAAGTGGAAGTAATAGGAGCCGCCCGTCGCTGCGTACCCGCGCGGGGTATAGCCCATGCGGGGCGTAGAGCCGGGCGCAAGCTTGAGGCCCTCAAAGCCGGGCAAGCCGCTGCCCCAGCAATCGAGCGCCGAAACGGCATCGATGCCGCAGCCCCACAGGCCATCCGTCCGGCGCTGGTAATAAGGCACGACGCCGGGGTTTAGCTTGGCGACGTTGGTCAGATAATCCTTGTAGCTGATGCGGGACAGCGCATCCTTCTTCTGGTCCGACGACTTGCCGGCCATGTAGTCGACACTCCCCGTTTCGAACGACAGGATCGCTTCCTGGACCGGCTTGCTGAGCGGCGTCTGCGCCAGGAAGGCCGCGGTGGCCTGACGGTTCGAGACCGCATCCTCCGACGCGCCGGGGCGCTTCACGAGCTTGTCGGTTCCGAAGGTCGCCTTGTCGAAAAAGATGGCCGAGCCGAGCCCTGCCTCCTCGAAGAAGTTCGGCTCGTCGCAGGCCTTCGCCAGTTCCTCCGGATGGATCCCGAGCGTCTTCATCAGGCCGTCGGCAACGGCGCTGTAGGGAACCGGGCTTTCGATGCTCATCGTGCCGCCGTTCAACAAGTGCATCCGGCCGTTCAGGGTGAACTCGTTCCGCTTCGCGTGACCGCCGAAATCATCGTGATTGTCGAGGACAAGGATGCGCACGTTGTTCCCCAATGCCGCACAGTAGAAGTGCGCGGCCGACAGGCCGCTGATTCCGCCGCCGACGACAACCAGGTCATAGGCTTCGCCGGTGTCCGTGGGAGAGGCGGTCAGGTTCTCGCCGTCACGAACGGCGTGCGCATCCTCGAACGATCCGGGGTGGCTTCCGCGCATTCCTGTGAGGGCGGGCGGGTAATAACCTGGCTGGTCCTGGGCCGCCAACGCCGTTGCCTGCTCGGCGGTCAGCTCACCCTTGCAACCCGTCACCATCAAGGCGATCGCCGTCCCCTGGAGGAAGTCGCGCCGCTGGATCGGCATCCCCATTCCAAGATCGCGCGCCTCGCCGCCGTCGACGTCCTTGTCCTTGCCCACCTGGCCCTATGTCCTTCCAATCCTGGTCACGCGACCAATGCGTCGACATCCTCGAACGGCAGGCCGAGACTCTCCGCAACCGCGTCATTGTAGACACGGCCGCGATGAACGTTGAGCCCGGCCCGCAACCCGGGGCTCCGCGTGACCGCGCCGAGTCCATCGCGGGCGAGCTCGAGCACATAGGGGAGCGTCGCATTGTTGAGTGCATAGCTCGAAGTCAGCGGGACCGCGCCGGGCATGTTCGCGACACAATAATGGACGATGTCGTCGACGATGAACGTTGGATCGGCGTGCGTCGTAGGGCGCGAAGTTTGGAAGCAGCCGCCCTGGTCGATCGCGACGTCGACGATCACCGCTCCACGCTTCATCAGTGACAGCATTTCCCGCGTCACCAACTTCGGAGCGCTCGCTCCAGGAACGAGTACGGCGCCAACGACGACGTCTGCCGATGCGATTTCCTGCTCGACGACTTCGATGGTCGACAGGCGCGTTCGCACCCGCCCACCGAACAGCTCGTCGAGCTGTCGCAGGCGCGGAATGGATCTTTCGATCACCGTGACCTCCGCGCCCAGCCCGACGGCCATGCGGCTAGCGTGCGTTCCGACAACTCCGCCGCCCAGCACGACCACGCGCGCCGGCTGCACGCCGGGCACTCCGCCGAGCAGCAGGCCGCGGCCTCCCGAATGACGGCGCAGGCTCTGGCCGGCGGCTTCGATCGAAAGGCGTCCCGCGACCTCGCTCATCGGTGCAAGCAACGGTAAGCCCCCGCTCGCATCGACGACCGTTTCATAGGCAATCGAAGTCGCCCCGCTGTTGATCAGCCCTCGGGCCTGTTCGGGATCGGGCGCGAGATGCAAATAGGTGAACAGGATCTGGCCTTCGCGGAGCTGTGCCCACTCGCCTGGCTGCGGCTCCTTCACCTTCACGATCATGTCGGCGTCCGCGAAGACGTCTCGTGCGGACGCTGCGATCGTCGCCCCGGCCCGCTGATAATCTTCGTCGTCAGCCGAAATTCCGGCTCCGGCGCCATGCTCGACGGTGACCGAATGTCCAGCGGCCACCAACTCGCGGACGGAGGAGGGCACCAGGCCCACGCGATATTCCTCCGACTTGATCTCTTTCGGCACACCTACCCGCATCGATTCCCCGGCTCTGCCTCGGCATCTGTGATAGCAGCGGTTGACCATTTGTATAGCCTCTGATTAGGCGCCGCGGGGTCCATCGACGCCGAACGGAGAGCCCGTGGAGAGAATTGAACAGGGTTTGGAGGGAAGCGTCGGCGCCGGGCCTGGAGAAGCGCCTCCGGCAGCCGCGCGGCTCGCGCTCGGCGCGCCGGAGTTGCTTCGCGGTGCCGCCTATATCAATGGCGTTTGGCTGACGGGCGAACGGCGGATCGAGGTCGAGGATCCGGCCGACGGATCAGTGCTGGCGTCCGTTCCAAACCTCGGCGAGCAGGAAACTCGCGATGCGATTGCGGCGGCGCATGCCGCCCTGCCGGAATGGCGAAACCTTACATCCAAAGCGCGCGCGGAAATCCTGCGGGCCTGGCACGGTCTCATGGTCCGGCACCAGGAGGACCTTGCTCGCCTGCTGACGGCCGAGCAGGGCAAGCCTCTTGCCGAAGCCCGCGCCGAAGTTGCTTACGCAGCCGGATTCCTCGAGTGGTTCGCCGAAGAAGCGCGCCGAGTGAACGGCGAGCTGCTCTCGCCTCATTTGCGCGACAAGCGTCTGCTTGTGATGAAGCAGCCCGTCGGCGTTGTCGCGGCGATCACCCCGTGGAATTTCCCCTTGGCGATGATCACGCGTAAGGCGGGTCCCGCGCTCGCCGCCGGCTGCTCGATGATTGTCAAGCCGTCGGAGCTGACCCCGCTGTCTGCGTTGGCGCTTGCCTATCTTGGCGAACAAGCCGGGTTGCCCGCCGGAGTGTTCAATGTCGTCACTGGCGACCCCGCCCCGATCGGTGCGACGCTGGCCGACGATTCGCGTGTCCGGAAGCTCACGTTTACCGGCTCGACCGCGGTCGGCAAAATGCTTGCCGCGAGATGCATGGCCACCGTGAAGCGTGTCTCGCTCGAACTTGGCGGCAACGCCCCCTTCATCGTTTTCGAAGATGCCGACCTCGACGCGGCTGTCGAAGGGGCGATCGCATCGAAATTTCGCAACTCGGGCCAGACCTGCGTCTGTGCGAACCGATTGCTTGTGCAGAGCTCGATCCACGACGAGTTCGCGCATCGGCTCGCCAAACGCGCTGGCGCATTGCTGGTCGGCGCCGGACTTGGCGGCCCGACGGATCAGGGACCGCTGATCAGTGCCGCTGCCGTCGACAAGGCACGGGCGCATGTCGCCGACGCTGTCGCAGGCGGTGGACGTCTGCTTTGCGGGGGTACGCCGCTCGATGATCGCGGAAGGTTCTTCGCGCCGACGGTGATCGCGGACGTGGCCGCGGACGCGCTGCTGTGCCGTGAAGAGACCTTCGCGCCGGTTGCCGGCATCGTGCGCTTCGCTGACGAGGCGCAGGCGATCGAACTCGCCAACAACACCACCGCCGGCCTCGCCGCCTATGTCTATACCGCGGATCAGGCGCGGAGCTGGCGCGTCATCGAAGCGCTGGAATATGGCATGGTCGGCTTGAACACCGGGCTGATTTCGACCGAGGTTGCGCCGTTCGGCGGGATCAAGGAATCCGGCTTGGGCAGGGAGGGCTCGAGCCACGGCATCGACGAATATCTCGAGCTCAAGCTGGCCTGCATGCAGGTTCAGCCCTGAAAGGTCGTTGCGGCTCCGATCCGGCCTTGCCACTTGCCGAGTTTCGGCTAGCATCAGTGATCGCAGATTGCGGGGGAAGGCGATATGCTTGGCGATGTCACTCCGGTACGCCTGACCGCGCTTTGCGGCGCGGCCGTGCTTGCCCTCTGCAGCTTCGTGTCGGCACCGGCTGCGTCTTTGCCGACCAGCATCGCGATTCAGGCGGAGCGCTTTTTCCCGGAAAGCATTGATACCGACTCGAACGGAACGGTTTACGTCGGCAGCGCCGGGCGCGGCGGCGTGTGGAAGATCGGTGTCGGGGACACGGCGCCGAAGCCTTTTATCAGGCCAGGCGCAGCCCGCGGCCGGGCAATCTTCGGGGTCAAGGTCGACCGGGCGCACCGCACGATATGGGCCTGCTCGAACGAACTTGACGATTCGCTTCCCGGCCTGCCGTCCACCAAGGTTGGCTCGACTCTCGGGAAATTCGATTTGGCGAGTGGCCGGCCGATTGCCAGCATCGATCTGCCGCCCCACACCTTTTGCAATGACATCGCAGTCGCTGGGGACGGCACCGCCTACGCCAGCGACTCTGATGGCTTTCGTATCTTCCGCGTCCGGCCGGGCAGTCATACGGCGGAGACCTGGCTGAGGCCGAACCTGCTCTCCCGCTTCGGGAAGGTTGATATCGATGGGCTCGCCATCGGCCGTGACGGCCGGCTCTATTTCAATACGTATGAGCAGGGCGGCCTCTACCGCGTCCGGCTGACGCAGGGGAAGCCGCGCTCGGTCGAGCGCCTTTCCACGTCCCGGAAGATTACGAACGCGGATGGGATGCGCGCCGCTGCGGATGGCACGCTCTACATGGTCGAAGGCAGCGGCGCGCTGACTCGTCTCGAAGTTCGCGGGACGCGCGTCGTCATGCATGAAATCGGCGGCATGTTCGATCGTCCCGCGAGCCTCGCCCTGACCCGGAGCGGAATCTGGGTCGCGGAGACCCGGATCGGAGATCTCTTCACGACGCCGGTGACGGTGGACGGACGGCCATTCATGCTCCGTCGCGTGCCGTTCGAGCCCGGGCAGAAAGGGGAAGGCGGACAATGACCCTTCACAGACTGGTTGGTGCCAGCTTCGCAATCGCGCTGCTCCTCGTGACTGGCGGGTGTCAGCGTAGTCATGCCGGCCAAACCTCCGGCGAGCTCGGCACTGAGTCTCAGAATTGCGACCCCAACAGCGGCCTCGCGCTTCCGCCGGGTTTCTGCGCCACGATTTTCGCGGACGGGATCGGTCATGCGCGGCACCTGGCGGTCGGCCAGGATGGCACCCTCTTCGCCAACACCTGGAGCGGCGAATATTTCAATAATGACAAGCCTCGCGCCGGCGGCTTCCTCGTGGCGATGCGGGACACCGACGGAGACGGCAAGGCGGACGATGTGCGCCGTCTTGGCGAAACGTCCGAGTCGGGCGCGACCGGGGGGACCGGGGTCGCAATTTACCGCGGTGGAATCTTCGTCGAGCAAGGCACCCGGATCCTCCGCTACGCCATCGGGCAGGACGGCATTCCCGCCGGCAAGCCGGAAGTGGTGCTCGATGGACTCGCCACGGATGGCGAGCACAACATGCATCCGTTCGCGATCAGCGCGAACGGGGCGCTGTTCGTCAACACGGGTTCGGCAACCAATACCTGCCAGGTCAAGAACCGCATGCCCGAGTCGCCTGGCAAGTCGCCTTGTCCCGAAAAGCAACTCCGCGCCGGCATCTGGCGATACGACGCCAATGCCCGCAACCAGCATTATTCCGCCGATGGACGTTATACCTCCGGCCTGCGCAATACCGGCGGCCTGACCTTCGACGGCGGCGGGCGCCTGTACGGGACGCAGCATGGTCGCGATGAGCTCGGCCAGAACTGGAGGCGCCTCTACACCAACGAGCAGGGCGCCGAGCTTCCCGCCGAGGAGCTCGTCGAGATCGTTCAGGGCAAGGATTATGGCTGGCCCGAGTGCTACTTCGATCCCCGCAAGGGCCAGCTGGTGCTCGGCCCCGAATATGGCGGGGACGGCGCCAAGACCGGCATTTGTGCCGAACGTCAGGGGCCCGTCGCGGCCTTTCCGGCGCATTGGGCTCCGAACGATGTCGCTTACTATGGCGCGGCTTCGTTCCCCGCCGCGTACAAGGGGGGCATGTTCATCGCCTTCCACGGGTCGTGGAACCGGGCGCCGTTGCCCCAGGCCGGCTACAATGTCGTCTTTCAGCCCTTTGCCAAGGGGCGGCCATCCGGGCAGTACATCGTCTTTGCGGACGGGTTCGCCGGGGCCGAGCGATCGCCGGAGAAGGCCATGTTCCGCCCGGCTGGCCTCGCGGTGGATTCCCACGGCGCGCTTTACGTCGCCGATGACCAAAAGGGCCGCATCTGGCGGATCACTTATCGCGGACCGGCGGATGCGCCACTTGTAGCGGCCTCGCAGGCAGCCAGCGCCCCCACAGCTCCCGCGGCGCAAAAACCTGCTGCCGCAGCCGCGCTCCCGGCCGGGGCAACGGCCGAGCAGCTCGCGCTCGGCGCAGCCGTGTTCACCGGCCGGGCTGCCGGCGGCACCTGCGCCGGCTGCCACGGCACCTCCGGCGGCGGAACCTCCATGGGGCCGTCGTTGAGCAGTGGCACGTGGGCCTGGTCCGACGGAAGCCTCGAAGGCATCGAAGCGACCATTCGCAAGGGCGTGGCGAAGCCGAAGAACCACCGTGGCGCCATGCCGCCGATGGGCGGGAGCAATCTGTCGCAGCCTGAGCTGGATGCAGTTGCCGTCTATGTCTGGTCGCTCGGCCACACGGCCGCCAAGCCGGTGCAGTGAGCACCGTTCATTCTCCTCCCCCCGCAGCGACCGTGCGGACGGCACGCGCGCCTGTTGAGCAGCGCCCGCTATCACGCGTCGTAGCTGGTGCGGCCTCCGACGACGGTGCGCACGATAGTGATGTCCTTGAGCCGGTCCTGCGATATTGAGTGAGGATCGTCGGAAAGGACCACAAAATCGGCGAGCTTGCCGGGGGCGATCCGCGCGCAACCTTATGGCGGACTGGAGCGGCTGGATAGAAGATGGCGGAGAGGGTGGGATTCGAACCCACGGTACGGTTGCCCGTACGCCGCATTTCGAGTGCGGTGCTTTCGACCACTCAGCCACCTC
>Ga0207678_10001078_pt1 | contig 24989 bp, 27 predicted proteins | sample KBSC63metaG_FD_184319 | JGI IMG/M metagenome (GOLD analysis project Ga0207678, IMG submission 184319) | Corn rhizosphere microbial communities from Kellogg Biological Station, Michigan, USA - KBS C6-3 metaG (SPAdes) (version 2) | ecosystem: Host-associated > Plants > Roots > Rhizosphere > Soil ... | reverse complement strand
CATCATCTTGATCTCGGTCGGCTTGAACACGCGGCCGTACTTCTCGTGGTAGCAGTCCTGCACCTCGACGTCGGCCTGGGTGAAGAAGCGGAAGATCTGGGTCAGGAGGTTGCGCTCATGGTCGGTGAGCTTCTGCGCCCAGTCGCGGCAATCCTCGCCCAAGGGCACTTCCTCGGGCATCCAGTGGATCTGCTGCTGGCGCTTCCACAGGTCGAACGCCCACGGATATTCGAACGGCTTGTACTGCTTGCGGGCTTCGAGCAGCGGCATGGTCGGTTCTCCTTTAATTCGTCGGCGCCGCGCGAGCGGCGATCAAGGTGGATTCACGCGAAGGCGCGAAGAAGCAATCAAGGCGCGAAGCGGTCGCGCGGGGTCTTTGCGCCTTCCCTTCTCCTTCGTGCCTTGGCGTGCCACGCGAGCGCTGAGCCGCTGCGCGGCTCGGGGAAAATTCGAAGGGGCTGAGCATCATCCGCGCACCCTCACGACGCGGTCGCGGTAGACGGTGTGGCTGCGCTTGGCGCCGACGCCGAACACGACGATGCCGAGGAAATAGCCGAAGTCGTACCAGCCGCCGTTGTTGGGCACGGCGTAGACCGCGATGTTGGGCGCGAACAGCGAGACGATCCACGCGAGCGGGAAGATGAGGCCGTGCCACAGCCCGAGCCAGAAGCCGGGCGCGCCGGGGGCGACAGCGCCGGCCTGCTGGCTCGCCGCGCAGGCGGTCGCGAGGCAGGCGGGAAGGTGGATCGTCATTGGGCTCCTCCGGCGTTGAGGTCGAGCGGCGCGGCGTTCTGGTAGGCGATGGCGAAGCCGGCGATGATGATCCCGAACGCGGTCATCATCATCCCGCCGATGAGCATCGCCGCGTAGCGCGGCCGGCGCTCGTGCTGGTGGCGGATGGCGGTGACCAGCAGGCTGAGGCCGACGAGGGCGATGATCGCGCCGACGATGATGAAGCCGATCATCATTGCGCGCGGCCCCGGAGCATGTCGGCTTCGGCCGGGCTCGGGTGGTAATCGAGGCCGCCGAGCGCATGGATGGCGACGATCGCCGCGACGACCAGCAGGATCACCGCGCCCTGGTTGCCGTAACTGCTCGCGCCGACGTCCTCGGGCGCCGGCTTGCGGCGGTAGAAGAAGATGCCCGCGCCGAGCAGCAGCGCCGCGACGGCAAGCTCGATCATCCGCGCGCCGGTCATTTGAGCACCGCCACGCCCGCCGCGAGCGTGACTAGCGTCGCGACGAAGTCGAGCGCGATGAGCCCGACGACGACCGCGCCCGCGCCTTTGGCGAAGCGCCTGAGCCGCACCGTTCCGTCACCCCCATGCAGGCGGGGGTCCCGCTGCTCGCCACGGTTGACGCGCAAAGCGGGACTCCCGCGTTCGCGGGAATGACGAAGGAAGTTCACTGGCACGCCAGACATTCGTCGTAGTCGGTGGTGCTGGCGAGCTGGATTTCCTTGAGCTCAGGCGTGTTGTCGGCTTCGACGCCGCCGGCGAAACCGGCCCGCTGGACCGACTTCGAGCGCAGATAATAGAGGCTCTTGATGCCGAGCTCCCAGGCGCGGAAGTGAAGCATCATCAGGTCCCATTTGTCGCAGTCGGCGGGGATGAACAGGTTCAGCGACTGCGCCTGGTCGATGAAGGGCGTGCGATCGGCGGCGAGCTCCAGGAGCCAGCGCTGGTCGATCTCGAAGCTGGTCTTGAAGACGTCCTTTTCCTCCTGGGTAAGGAAGTCGAGATGCTGGACCGAGCCGCCGTGCTCGAGGATCGAGTTCCACACGTTGCTGCTGTCCTTGGACTTCGTTTCGAGGAGCTTCTCGAGATAGGCATTCTTGATCGAGAAGCTGCCCGACAGCGTCTTGTGGGTGTAGATGTTGGCGGGGATCGGCTCGATGCAGGCCGAGGTGCCGCCGGCGATGATCGAGATCGACGCGGTCGGCGCGATCGCCATCTTGCACGAAAAGCGCTCCATCACGCCCATGTCGGCGGCGTCGGGACAGGGACCCCGCTCCTTGGCGAGCATCATCGAGGCCTGGCCGACCTGCGCGCCGATGTGCTTGAAAATCTTGAGGTTCCAGCTCTTGGCCATCGCGCCTTCGAACGGGATCGAGCGCGCCTGGAGGAAGGAGTGGAAGCCCATCACCCCGAGACCGACGCTGCGCTCGCGCTCGGCGCTGTACTTGGCGCGCGCCATCTCGTCGGGGGCGCGGGCGATGTAGTCGCTGAGCACGTTGTCGAGGAAGCGCATGACGTCCTCGATGAACTGCTTGTCCTTGTTCCACTCGTCCCAGGTCTCGAGGTTCAGCGACGAGAGGCAGCACACCGCGGTGCGGTCCGCGCCCAAATGATCGCGGCCGGTCGGGAGGGTGATTTCCGAGCAGAGGTTGGAGGTCGAGACCTTGAGGCCCAGGTCGCGGTGATGCTTGGGCATCGACCGGTTCACCTGATCGATGAAGATGATGTAGGGCTCGCCGGTCGCCAGCCGCGTTTCGACCAGCTTCTGGAACAAGGAGCGCGCATCGACCGAGCCGCGCTCGGACCCGTCGCGGGGCGAGCGCAACGTGAACTCGGCGCCCTCGCGCACCGCTTCCATGAACTCGTCGCTGACGAGCACGCCATGATGGAGGTTCAGCGCCTTGCGGTTGAAGTCGCCGCTCGGTTTCCGGATCTCGAGGAACTCCTCGATCTCCGGGTGCGAGATGTCGAGATAGCAGGCGGCCGATCCGCGGCGGAGCGAACCCTGGCTGATCGCCAGCGTCAGGCTGTCCATGACGCGGACGAACGGGATGATGCCGCTGGTCTTGCCGTTGAGGCCGACCGGCTCGCCGATTCCGCGCACCCGGCCCCAATAGGTGCCGATGCCACCGCCGCGGCTCGCCAGCCAGACATTCTCGTTCCAGGTGCCGACGATGCCTTCGAGGCTGTCGTCAACGCTGTTCAAATAGCAGCTGATCGGCAGGCCGCGGCCGGTGCCGCCGTTCGACAGCACCGGGGTCGCCGGCATGAACCACAGGCGCGAGATATAATCATAGACACGCTGCGCGTGATCGGCGTCGTCGGCATAAGCCGCGGCGACGCGCGCAAACAGGTCCTGATAATTCTCGCCAGGAAGCAGGTAGCGGTCCTTCAGCGTCTCCTTGCCGAACTCGGTCAGGAGCGCGTCGCGGCTGCTGTCCGTCTTGACCGCGAAGCGCGGCGCATGGACAGCCTTCGAGCTGGATGTGACCGTCGAAACGTCGTCGCTCGTTACTTCTGAGCCGGTCGAAAAATCCATCGCGCTTCCCCGTCTTTCTTCGGCCCCGTCTCGGGCCGTTTGTTCCCGACTTGTTCGACTCGGAGCCATGGCTGGCATCCTAGCCTCTTTTGGCGCTTCTCGGGGGCTTTTCACGCCCGCCCCCTGTGGAAACCGGGGACGAGTGGGCCCGTCACCGGAATATAGGCCTTCCGGCGTCAGAACACCAGTAATTGAGTGTTCCCCCTCGATCGCTACTATCTATTGTGCCTCAACGGCCGTGGGACGCAAGCGGGTAAATCCGCTGTAACCAAAAAATCCTGTGGATTTGCCGCGCTGCAACAGCAGCGGCCACGGCTCCTCACCGCCGCGCTGGACACGCTCACCGCTCGCAGGCATCTTACCGGTTCCGGCGAGGGGCAAGCATGGCGGATCAGCCGAGTGAGCCGATAAAGGGCACAACCCTCTTTCTCAGCTATTCGCGCGCCGACGAACGGCGCGCGCGCAAGCTAGCCGCCGTGCTCCAGGCTCAAGGCTATGAGGTGTGGTGGGACGGGCTGATCGAAGGCGGCGCCACCTACGCGCAATCGATCGCGACCGCGCTCGACATGGCCGACGCGATCATCGTGCTGTGGTCCGCGCATTCGATCGAATCCGACTGGGTGCGGGACGAAGCGAGCCGGGGCCGGGAACGGCACCGGCTGATCCCGCTGTCGCTCGACGGGTGTGCGCCGCCGCTCGGATTCGGTCAGTACCAGGTGATCAACCTCGCGCATTGGCACGGACGCGCAAACTCCCCGGAAATATCGGCGATCGAACGCGCTATCGCGACGGTTACGCAACAGGCCGTTTCTCCATCTGGGCGGCATACCGAAACCACGCGCCGCGGCCTTCTGGCGGGCGGTGCGGCGGCGGCGGGGCTGGCAGTCGCCGGAGGCGGCGCCTGGTTCGCCTGGGATCGCGGGCTCTTTGGAAACGGCGCGGAGACGCCGCTCAGCATCGCCGTCCTGCCGTTCCGCAATCTCAGCGGCGACGCCGCGCAGAATTATTTCTCCGACGGGCTGACCGATGAAATCCGCGTGGCGTTGACGCGCATCAGCGCGCTCAATGTGCTCGCCGGGACATCCTCCGCCACAGCGAGCGAACAGGACAGCGACCCCAAAGCGATCGCACGGGCGCTCGACGTCGGCTATCTGCTCGGCGGATCGATCCAGCGGTCCGGCGACGAGGTCCGGATCGCGACGGATCTCACCGACGGCCGAACCGGCTTTTCGCGCTGGTCGCAAAGCTTCGACCGCAAGCTCACCGACATTTTCGCGGTGCAGAGCGACATCGCCCGCACCGTCGCGCAGGCGATGTCGGTGCAGGTCGCGACAAGCGACCCCGCGCCCGGCGGCACCGGCAGCGTCGAGGCCTATGAAGATTATCTCCGCGGGCGCGCGCTCTACGGCCTCGCCAAGGACGAAGCGACCGACCGCGCCGCGCTCGCCGATTTCGACGCGGCAATCGCCGCCGATCCCAAGTTCGCGCTCGCCCGCGCCGCCCGCTCGCGCTCGCTTGCGAGCCTGGCGGGCGAATATGCCAAGGCCTCCGAGCTCAAGCCGATGTACGACCAAGCGATCGCGGAAGCCCGGCGCGCGATCGACCTCGCGCCGAACCTGCCCGAGGCGCATCTCGCGATGGCGTACGACCTGTTCGCCGGCAGACTCGATATCGCCGCCGCGCGGCCCTTCTATGACCGCGCCTACGCGCTCGGCCGCGGCAATGCCGAAGTCGCCTTGCTGTTCGCGCTTTATTGTTCGCGGGCCGGTCGGGCAGCTGAGGCGACGGCCGCGGTTTCGCGCGCGGTTGCGCTCGATCCTCTCAATCCCCGCGCGTTTCGCGCGCAAGGGTCGGTGGCTTATGCCGCGCGCCGCTACGCCGATGCCCTGCCGCCGCTTCGCCACGCGCTGCAGCTCAATCCCAAGATGACGTTCGCGCATTCGCTGGCGGGCAGCGCGCTGCTGGGCCTTGGCCGGGTCGAGGAGGCGCGCAAGGAGTTCGCGGCCGAACCCGGAGAAGAGTTCAGGCAGTCGGGCCTCGCCATCGCCGAACACCGGCTGGGCAACGATGGTGCCGCGAAGCAGGCCTTCGCCGAGCTGGTTTCGAAGGTCGGCGATAGCGCTCTTTACCAGCAGGCGCAGGTGCTCGCCCAATGGGGGCGAACGGACGATGCGCTCGCGACGCTGGTTCGTGCGCGCGCCGTCGGCGACTCGGGCCTGACCTATGCCGCCACCGACCAGCTCCTCGACCCGCTCCGCAAGGACCCGCGATTCATCCGGTTCGTCAACGACTTGCACCTTGGCTGAGCCGTCCCGTTAGGAGCGCGGCGCGTTCCATGCGATAAGAGCCGCGGTCGCGAGAAGGGAGGCAGCCATGATTGTTGGTGGAAAGCCTGTCACGGACATCGACGAAGAGAATGCCGAAGGACTCGACAAGCAGCCGCCGGAGACCGGCAGCGCGGACGCGAGAGGCAGCGGCGATACCCGCGGTAGCGGTGACACTCGCAGCAGCGGCGATACCCGCGGGAGCGGCGACACGCGCGGTAGCGGCGACACCCGCTAATTGAGGCCGCTGACCCGGGGATCGGCGGCCATCGCGCGCTTGATCCAGTCGAGATAGTGATCGCGGTCGATCCGGACATAGACGCCCGGGTGGCCAGGCTCGGCGCAACCGTCGCCCCAGCTGACGATACCGACCAGCACCGGATCGCCTGAAGTCAGGATCAGCGGCCCGCCGCTGTCGCCCTGGCAGCTGTCCTCGCCGGGCGCCGCGGCGCAGAGCATCGTGTCGTTGGTTCGCCCGGCGTAAGCCGGAGCGGAGTCGCACGCGACCGATTTGAGGTCCGCCGCCATCAGTAATTGCGTCGAGCGGCCGTTCGGTCCTTCCGACGATTTTCCCCACCCGGTGACCGTCACCGGGACACCGCCGCCGATCGCCTGATCCGTTCGCCGTGAGCCGTTGAGCCGGATCGCCGCGATCCTGGCGGGATTGCTCCTCGCCGTTTCGGCGTCGGCGGTGAAGTGCACCAGAGCGATGTCGTTGACGTGACTGTCGGGGTCGTAGCGGCCGTGCCGGATCACCCGGTCGATGCGGTAGGTGATACCGCGCCCGCTGGCGAGATCGCGCGTTCCGAGGCGCACGCGCCAGCCCTTGTCGACCTGCTGCTGGTTGACGCAATGGGCAGCCGTCAGCACCCATTGCTCGGCAATTAGCGAGCCGCCGCAGCGATGCGCGAGCTCCCACAGTGGCTTGGCCTTGCGCTCATCGTCCGAATAGCCGGCGAAATTGGAGTAGATCTCGACCTGCCACGGCGCGCCATGAAGCAGCGCGGACTGCGCGGCCGCCGGCGGCTGCGGCGCAGTGCCCCCGAGGGCGAGCGCAAGCGCGGCGCTGAGTGGAACAATGCTGGACATCGGAAGCTCCCCCCGAAGCTCCAACGAATACCACAATCAGCGGTTTTGGGTCACTTGAGCCGGGTTAATTCGAACGGCTGGTGCAACGAAGCCGCGATTTGAGCGGTTAACCGGCGAGTTCCACAGTGCCGGAGGTCCGTCGTGCCCGACAGCATCTCAACCGAGCGCGGACGGGCGTTCCCGGTCCTCATGGCGATTCTTGTCGGCGTCCTCGGCTTGTGGCTGTTCGGTTTCGGCATCTACCTGGCCGCGCTCGGAGGCTCCGCTTATTATCTGATCGCCGGCATCGGGCTGCTGGCGACGACCGTGCTGCTGTTCCGGCGCAACTCGATGGCGCTCGCGCTTTACGCGCTGGTTCTGGTCGGAACCTTGATCTGGGCGATCGCCGAGGTCGGGTTCGATTTCTGGCAGCTCTCTCCGCGCGGCAATCTGCTGGTGCCGATCGCTGTCCTGCTGCTGCTGCCGTGGCTTACACGGACCTTGCGGCCGGTAACGAGTGCGTTGAGGGGGGGCGGGGCCGCGCTGTCACTGGCGCTCGCCGCCTCGGTGATCGTCCTTGTCATCGCGCTCTTCCAGAACCCGCACGACCGGCCCGGCACCCTCCCCGCCGCGGCCGGAGCGACGACGCCGGTGACCTATGCTGCCGCGAGCGGCGACTGGCCGGCCTATGCCGGCACCTGGGCGGGGCTCAAATGGTCGCCGCTGGCGCAGATCACGCCGGCCAATGCCGCCAAGCTCGACGTCGCCTGGCATTTCCACACCGGCGATCTCAAGCGGCCGGGAGATCCCGGCGAATTCACCTACGAGATGACGCCGATCAAGGTCGGCAATCTGCTCTACCTCTGCACGCCGCACGACATCGTCATTGCCCTCGACCCCGTCAGCGGCCAGCAACGCTGGCGTTTCGATCCGAAGGTCAACGTCACAGGCACGCAGCATATGAGCTGCCGCGGCGTGTCCTATTACGATTCCGCTGCCGCGCCGGGCGCTCCGCCGCAGGCGCCGCGCGCGCCCGATTGCAGCACGCGGATTTTCGTCGCCACCAACGATGCGCGGCTGATCGCATTGGATGCGCTGAGCGGCCGGCCCTGCGCCGACTTCGGGACGAACGGCGAAATCAACCTGACGCCGCAATATCCCGGCTATCACGAGGGGTGGTATCAGTTCACCTCGGCGCCGCTGGTGACGCGCGGCCTGGTCGTGCTCGCCGGCGCCATCTTCGACAATCGCGCGGTCAAGATGCCGTCGGGCGTCGTGCGCGCGTTCGATGCGAAGACCGGCAAGCTGGTGTGGAACTTCGACCCCGGCAACCCGGACCAGACGACGCCGCTCGCGCCCGGGCAGCATTACAGCCTGTCATCGCCCAACAGCTGGAGCACCTCGGCCGCCGACGAGCAGCTCGGCATGATTTACATTCCATTCGGGATGGGCGCGGTCGACCAATATGGCGCCAACCGTCCGCCGACGACCGAGAAGTTCGCGACCAGCATCGTCGCGCTCGATACCGCCACCGGCAAGCTCAAATGGGTCTATCAGACGGTCCACCACGATTTGTGGGACATGGACGTGCCCGCGCAGCCGGCGCTGCTCGACCTGCCGGTCGGCGGGCAGATGGTCCCAGCGCTCGTCCAGACCACGAAGACCGGCAACATCTTCGTACTTGATCGCCGCACCGGCCGGCCGGTCGTCCCGGTGACGGAGAGACGAGTGCCGGGCAACGCGGCGCCAGGGGACCATACGTCGCCGACGCAGCCCTATTCGGCGCTGACCCTGATGCCGAAGCAACGCGTCCGCGAAGCCGACATGTGGGGCGCGACGATGCTCGACCAGGTTTTGTGCCGGATCGACTTCCAGAAGCTGCGCTACGACGGGCCGTTCACGCCGCCCTCGGTGCAGGGAAGCCTCGTCTTTCCCGGCAACTTCGGGGTGATGGACTGGGGCGGGATGGCGATCGATCCGGTGCGCAAGATCGCCTTCGCCAACCCCAGCTACATGGCGTTCGTCGACAAGCTGACCGCCAAGCGGCCGGCCGACATGCAGAAGGCGGAGACGAACCGCGGGCTCAACCCGAATTATGGTGCGCCGTTCGCCGTCTTCCTCAATCCGTTCCTGTCGAAGATCGGGCTTCCCTGCCAGGCGCCGCCATGGGGCTATGTCGCCGGGCTCGACCTCGTCTCGGGGAAGGTCGCGTGGATGCACAAGAACGGCACGATCCGCGACCAGACCCCGGTTCCGCTGCCGTTCAAGATGGGCGTGCCCTCGCTCGGCGGCCCGATCATGACGGCAGGCGGCGTGGCCTTCATGAGCTCGACGCTCGACAATTACGTTCGCGCCTATGACGTGACGAACGGCCGGCAGCTGTGGGAGGCGCGGCTCCCCGCCGGCGGGCAGGCTACGCCGATGAGCTACCAGGGCGCGGACGGCCGGCAATATGTCGTGGTGGTCGCCGGCGGCCACGGGACGCTCGGCACCACGCCGGGCGACGACGTCATCGCGTACGCCTTGCCGAAGGCGGCTTAGCGCCTGCCAAATGATGGGCGCGCGATTCGTCAGCAGCGAATGGACCGCCAGGGGAAGATGGATTCCCGCCGCGCTGGTCGCGCTTGGGGTGGCCGCGCGGTTCGTCGCGCTCGCCTTGCATGGCGTCGACACCGCCGACGCCGAAGCGCATAACATCGCGGTCGATTTCGCGCGCACCGGGACGATTGGAAATGCGTTCGGCCACGGTACCGGTCCGACCGCCCATCTCAGTCCGGTTATGCCGGTACTCGCCGGCTCGGTTTACCGGCTGCTCGGCGTCGACAGCATGCCCGCGGAATTGCTGCTCACGGCCATTTCGATCGCCATGGCGATGGCCGCGGCGCTGCTTGTGTATCACGCGTTCGGTCGTCTCGGCATGGGGCGACGGAGCCGGCTCATCGCCCTCGCAGTGTTCTGTCTGGCACCGATCGATTTCAAGCTGGAGATGATCGAATTCCGCATCTGGGAAGGGACCCTCGCGGCCTTGCTGATGAGCTGCAGCTTTTGGCTCGTCACTTATGCCGATCGCGAGAACGCCGCGGACCTGAAAACGATCATCGTGATCGCGCTGGTTAGCGCCGCGGCGTTGTTCGTGAATCCAGCCGCGGGGCTCACGAGCTATGCGCTGGCGCTCGCGCTGCTCGTGCGGCGCGTTCCCCCGCAGCGATGGGGCAGGACGGCGGCGATCTGCGTCGCCGCGCTCCTCCTCATTCTGGGGCCGTGGACCGTGCGCAATTACATGGACTTCGGCCGGTTCATCCCACTGAGGAGCGATGCCGGCCTTGAGCTTGCGATCGCCTATCACCCGGGTCTTGAAACAAGCGAGGACGACCGAACGGTCTTCCGGCGTCGGATGGTAACGATCCATCCGAACGAAGCCCCCGATGCCGAGGCGGCGATCCGCGCCAGCGGCGGCGAGGCTCAATATGCCGACAGGCTCGGAAAGCAGGCGCTGCACTGGATCGCCGGACACCCGTGGCTTGCGGCACGAGCGACCGCGCGGCACCTCGCCGAATTCTATTTCCCGCCGCGCTGGCTGTACGATCTCTATTCTCCGGGAAGCGGCGCCAAGACCGTCAAGATGGGGATCGCCTGGGCGATTTCGCTGTTCGGCCTGGCGGGAACGGGGACAGCCCTGGCGCGCTGGCGCGGCCGATGGCTCTATGCGGCGATCGTGGCTCTGGTCCCCGCCGTCCCTTACATGTTCGTGCAGCCGATCCTGCGCTATCGGTACATCGTCTATGTGCCGCTGCTCTTCCTCGCCGTCGGCGCGGCCGCGGCGGCGATGCGCCAGTTGCGCAAATGGTACCGAACCAACGGCACCGATGTCCGTTTCGCCTGAATCGAGAAGGGACTCATCAAGATGAAATCGCTGCTGCTGCCTGCGCTGGCCCCGCTGTTGCTCGCCGCGGCGGCGGCGCCCTCGCCCACACCGAAGGTCGACATGCAACGGATGAGCGAGATCACGCGGGTACTTGCGTCCGACGCGTTCCAGGGCCGCGCGCCGGGGACGCCGGGCGAGGCGAAGACGATCCCGTACCTCATCGAGCAGTTCAAGGCGGCCGGGCTCGAGCCCGCTGGCGAGAATGGTGGCTGGACGCAGCAGGTGCCGATGATCCGGACCCAGCTCGAGGCGCCGGTCAGCGTTTCGGTGACGCAAGCGGGCCAGACGGTCCCGCTACGTTTTCCCGACGACATCTATCTCGGCACCGTGCGGCCGGTCGACCGCGTCAGCATCGCCAACGCGCCGATGGTGTTCGTCGGCTATGGAGTTAGCGCGCCCGAGCGCGGCTGGGACGATTTCAAGGGCGTCGACCTGCACGGCAAGGTCGCCGTGATGCTGGTCAACGATCCCGATTTCGAGGCGGCGCCGGGCGAGCCGGTCGCGGGCAAGTTCGGCGGCAAGACCATGACCTATTACGGCCGCTGGACCTACAAGTACGAGGAGGCCGCGCGGCGCGGCGCGATCGCGGCGCTGGTCGTGCACGAGACGGACGCGGCCGGCTACGGCTGGAACGTGGTCAAGAGTCCGGCGGGCGAGGCCTACAATATCGTGCTTGCGCCGGGCGCGCAGCAGCCGGTCCTGCTGCAGGGCTGGATCCAGCAGCCGGTCGCGGCCGCGCTGCTGAAGCGCGCGGGCTACGACTACGACGCGGTCAAGCGCGCGGCGCGCACGGCGGCGTTCAAGCCGATCGACTTGAAAGCGAAATTTTCGGCGAACATTCCCGTCAGCCTGTCGCGCATCACCAGCCATAACGTACTCGGCAAGCTGACCGGGTCGAAATATCCCAACGAAACGGTCAGCTACGGCACCCACTGGGACGCCTACGGGATTGGCCCCGCGGATGCGCAGGGGCGCACGATTCGGCCGGGCGCCGCCGACGATGCGCTGGGGATTGCCGCGATGCTCGAGGATGCGCGGCTGTTCGCGGCGGGGCCGCGGCCGCAACGCACCTTGCTGTTCGCGGCGTGGACGGGCGAGGAGCGCGGGCTGCTCGGCTCCGAATATTACGCGCAGCACCCGCTTTTCCCGATGGCGACAATGGTCGCCAACCTGACCTTCGACACGTTGCAGTGGAACGGGCCGGTCAAGGACGCGGTGCTGGTCGGCAAGGGACAGAGCGCCGACATGGAGGCGCTCTTCGCCGACGAGGCGCGGGCGCAAGGACGCTATGTCACGCCCGAGAACCATCCCGAGCGCGGCCTGTTTTATCGGGCCGACCATTTCTCCTTCGCCAAGCGCGGCGTGCCGGTTTTGCTCGATATGGCGCTTGCCGGTGCCTACGACATGGTCAACGGCGGCAGCCCGGCGGGCGAGCGCTGGCTCGATGAGTTCACGGCGCATTGCTACCACCAGACTTGCGACGCCTGGGCGCCAAGCTGGGATTTGCGCGGCGCCGCACAGGAGGCGGAACTGTTCTACGCAATCGGCGACAAGCTCGCGAACAGCCGCGCCTGGCCGCAATGGAATTCGACGTCGGAGTTCGCCAAGGTGCGTGCGGAGAGCGCCGGCCAGCGCGAGGGAAGCGCGCCGGTCGCGCCGCGCAAGGGCGAGCGCGGGCGCTAGGTCGCGATCACCGCGCTGGCGTCAGGGTGACGCGCGGCGCGGGCGTTTTCGATCCGGCCGGTCCGGACCATTCGACCCGGCTTCCATCGGCATAAAGCTGTGTCGCGCTCCACAGCAACTCGCTCGCGGCCGCGGGATTGCTCGCGAGCACACCGAATTCGGTGAATTGCATCGGCGCGAGCTTGCCACTCCAGCGCACGCCGACGATCGCTCCGGCGCTGTCGCGCAGCAGCTCGGTCGACCAGCCCGGCTTCTGCTCGAACGACGAGACTTTGAGCCCGGCTGGAAGGCGGACGTCGACTACGATGGTGTCGACCTGCTTTTCGTTCGGAACGCGGATTTCATATTTCTCGCGCGCGCCGGCGATACTCGCCTTCGGCCAGACCGTGACGTGCGCGGACGCCGGCGCGGCAAAGCCGACAAGCGCCACGCAAGTGATCAGCAATCGCATGTCGCTCACTCCTATAAATGCCAGTTGATCTCGGCCGTGAAGGTCCGGCCGGGGAATGGATGGAACAGAAAATAGCGCCGATCGGTGAGGTTCTCGACGCCAACCGCGAGGTTGAGGCGCGGCGATAGGCGGTACAGTGCGCGCGCGTCCGCGACGACGAAGCCTTCGAAGCCTTGGTAGGTGTGTCCGATGAGATCGCTGTTGTCGATCGTGCCGAACAAGCGGCTGGAGTAGCGAACCGCGCCCGTCAGCGAGAGCCGGTCGCTCGCGCGCCAGGTTGCCACGACCGTTGCCTTGCGCCGCGGGACCTGCGGGATCAATTTGCCCTCGGCGGCCGGCAGGGCCGGATCGGAGACGGTCCTGGGATCGGCCCATGTGACGCTCGCCGACACGTCCAGACGGGGCAGCAGATCGCGCTTGTCGACGACCAGCTCGATGCCGTGGGTGCGTGTTCGCCCGACATTCTGGACATAGTTGAACAGGGTCGTCGAGCCAGGGACCAGCGGCGCCGATTGCGAGATCAACGCGTCGCGGATCGTTTCGTGAAAGAGCGAGAGCCGGATGCGGCCGTCGGCAATCTTGCGCTCGACCGCGAGCTCGGCTGACAGCGCCCTCTCGGGCCTGAGGTCCGGGTTGGGAATTGTGATCGTCGGACCGGTAGCGATCGCCTGATAAAGCTCGCTTACCGTTGGGAAACGCAGCGCCCGGCCGCCCGACAAGCTGACCGTCCACGCCGACGAAGGCGTCCAGCGCAGTGAGGCCTTGGGCGAGAGGCCCTGCGCGCTGCGCGCCGGCTGATCGACATCGAGAGCCGGCGAGGCAGCGAAATTGCGGCCGCCGTAGGCGCGCCACCATTCGTACCGTGCGCCGAGCGTCAGCGTGAGCGTCGGAGCGATGTCGAACCGGTCCTGCGCCCAGGCAGCGAGCGTTCGCGTGTGTCCCTCGGCAAGCTGGACCAGCGGGCCGGGCGCGCCGCTGCGCCAGTCGTCGGTCGCGAAACGCCGATTGCGGAGCGTGAAGCCGTCATAATGCAGGCCGCCGCTCAGTTGCTGGCCGCCGAGCTTTGCCGCGGCCTTGAAGTCGAGCGTGCGCCAGCCGGTGCCGTTCATGCGCACGATCGAGCCCGGACCGTCCCGGGATGGCGGCGAGGCGTTGGACGGGAGACGCTGCTCGCTCTTTCCATAGCGATAGAGCGATCCGATCAGCGACCAACTTACCGGGCCGCCGTCCTGATCGATCGAGAGCGCGTGCATCCAGTGCCGCTCGTCGAAGCGATAGACCTGGTTGGAAAAGGTGCCCGTCATTGGGCCGATGTAGCTCTCGGCGTGCGCGTCGGTGTGGTTGAGGAACAGCCCGGTGCGCCAGGTGAGGCTGAGTGACGGCGACAGCTGCAGGCCGAGCTTGGCTTCGAGCGTGTCCTGTCGCTGATGCTCGAGACCGCCGGCGCCGATCACCGAAATCGGCTGGCCGAGACGGTTGCGGTCGGCAAAGGCGCCGGGCGGCACTGGCGCGGAGGCCGGGCGCGGGACGGTGATGTAAGCGAGCGGCTGGCCGCGGCTGTCGATATGGTTGGCCGAGACGAACCAGGAGAGATTCCCGGCCCGATCGCCGAGTGTCGCCGCGAGCCGATGGCTCGGATAATCGCCGTCGCTCCCGTACTGGCCGAGATGCTGCAGGCTCGCGCTCGCCGTCGCGGAGGCTTCCAGCTCATCGGGCATCCGCGTCGTGATGTTGACCACCGCGCCGATTGAATTGCCGGGATATTCCGCCGAAAAGGGGCCGTACAGCACGTCGACCCGCTCGATTTCCTGCGGAGCGACCATCCCCCAGCGGGGCGAGGCGAAGCTGTTGTTGTTGCCGATCAGGGCCGACAGCAAGACGCCGTCGGCATAAATCAGGCTGCGCGCGCTCGCGCCGACGCCGGACGTGCGCGTGGCGAGCGGCGCCTGGGTGTCGCCGATGTGGCGCTTGCGCACGAACAGACTGGGCAGATAGCGCAGCGCATCTTCGCTATTGTTGAGGGTCGTCGTGACGCGGAGTTGCGCCGCATCGACGCTCTCCGTGGTGTTCGGGACTTGATCTCCGGCCGCGCGGGTACCCACGATCACAATCGCGGGCGGCGGCGGCGCCTCGAGGGCTGGCATGTCGGATTCACCTGTGTTCGAGTTCGGATGAGAACTTGATCAGGCGAGTGCGGGCGGCCCTGTTGCGGGTGGAGGCGGCGCCGGCGGCCCCCGGGCAAAGCGGACGGCAACCGCCGCCTCCAAAATGTCTGACTGCTCAGTCGCGATCGGCGGGACGATGGTTGCCGCTTGGGCTTCGGCGAAGCTCAGGCTGATTGGCTGGAACGCGCAGTCGCCGGTGTGCGGCGCGGTGGATGACTTGTGATCGCCATCGTCGTGATGCCCTCCGCCCATGTGCATCATGGGCGCCGGTCCGGCGGCCGGGCAGGGTTCGACGGCGAACAGGCCGGCTCCCTCCGCCGGCATCCAGCCGGCCGGCACGACCACGCGCAGAAACAGCGCGCAGGCAAGCAGCGCGATCGTCAGCAGATGCCGGGGAGGCATGGCTGAAGCCCTAGGCGCGAAGGTCGGCGAATTCCACCCACGGCTGATTTGAGTCGGATCGTGCCGCGTGCGTTCCCGGGCGTGCGCTTTTGGGACAGGCGCGAAGCGGCCCCGAGGCAAGGGGCGCCGCGCGTGGTACGTCCAGAGCTGAGATACGCTAACTCAAGGGGCAAGCCATGAGCGAGACGAACAGCTTCGTTGTGCGCGACGACCGCCGGCCGGTGAACCTGCGCGGGTTCGCGATCAGCGATAGCCGCGACTGCGACATCACTGTCGCGGACCTGTCCTATGGTGGATGCCAAATCCACTGCGCCGATGCCCTCAATGCCGGCGAGGTCGTCGAGCTGCGCGTCCTCAAGCGCGGCTCGGTCCAGGCGGAGATCCGCTGGTCCGACGAGGGCCGCGCCGGCGCACAATTCCTCGGCTGACGGGCGGCGCGAGGAAAGATGAGGAGGACGGCCAAAGCCCGGCGCGCCAAGCGGCTGGCCGGCGCCGCGGCCTTCTTCCTGCTCGGGGGCACCGCCGCCGCGGCGCTGTCGTTTGCGCGCCAGCCGGGCGAAGCCGCGGCGCGGCCCGCGCAGAGTATCCAGGCAACGAGCGATCGCATCGCCGTTTCGCCGGCGAGCTTGCGCGCGGCCTATGCGGCGGGCCTTGTCGACCGGCCGATCAAAAGCGTCCTGAACGTGCCTGCGCGCATGCGTTACGGCGACTTCCGCTGGGACGACAAAGGCGTCCCCGCCGGGCCCATCTGGATCCGGGTCGACCTCAAGTCGCAGCTGGTCTCCGTATTCCGCTCCGGCCACGAGATCGGGACCGCGGTGATCCTTTACGGAGCCGACCAGGTGCCGACGCCGACGGGCAAATTCCCGATCCTCGCCAAGATGAAGGACCATCGCTCGGCGACCTATGACGCGCCGATGCCGTATACGCTGCGGCTGACCGCGGACGGCGTCTCGATCCACGCCAGCAATGTCCGCTGGGGCTATGCGACCCACGGGTGCATCGGCGTTCCCGACGGCTTCGCATCGAAGCTGTTCGCCGCCGCGAAGGTTGGCGACGAGGTTTTCATCGCGGGCTGAGCTCCGCACCCTCGCGCGGCCCAACGACGGCAACAATCAGGATGGAAATCAGGCGGTGAGCGTCTTCGCGGTGCGACGCTTGCCGCCGCGCAGGCGCCAGCCGACGAGCCCAAAGCCGAGCAGCATCATCGCCCAGGTCGCAGGTTCCGGAACCGGCGGCGGGGGCGGGGGCGGGGGTGGATTTTCGCCGGGCGGATTGGGGATGATGACTCCGCCGCCGCCTCCTCCGGGAGGCGTGGGGCCGCCGGGCCCACCGCCGCCGCCGGGCGGAACGACGATGTCGCCGAGCGACGGCTTTGGGCCGAATGCCAGCGGCGCGAGCGGCGCGGCATTGACGAGCGCCGGCTCGGGCGGGGCGAGGAGATGCGCGATCTCGGCCATATCCGGCTTGGACGGAAATGCCGGCTTCGCCGCGGCGCGCGCCTTTGGCAGCGCCCGCGCATGCTTGGTCTTGGTCAGCTCGGCTTGCGTGCGTTGGCCCGGCGAGCGGCCGTTCAAAAGGTCGGCGAGGCTTTGCGCCTGGCTGACCGCGGCGTGGACCACGTCGCCTCCGGTCATCGCGTCGAGCGACAGCGTTCCCGCGCCGGCGAGCGCGACCGCGAGCACGCCGGCGAGCGCCGCCCTGCGGCGGCGCCGCGACCGGAGCGCCGCGCGGGCGCTGCGCGAGCGCCGGACCGCACGGGCGATATCGGGTTTTCTGTCCACGCGATTCATTGCCCCGGCACTCACCCCTGTTGAGCGGGTCGGTTCAAGCGCGAGGTTCATGCCGCCCCGGGTTGGGACAGTGCCGCAAGCGCGGTTGCACCGTCGCGGGTGCTGCGGGAGCACGTCGCCGGACCGAGCCGAAGCGAGATGCAAGGCAGAGATCGACATGCGCGAAATCGGGATTGTCACATTGCTGAGCGTCGCCGCGACCGCCGCGGCACCGACTCCGCGCATCGCCGAGCCGGTCGCGGCGCCGAGCGCGACCAGCCGATATGCCGCGTGCCTCGCGAGTAGCGAGACTCCGACGGCGGCGCGCTGGTGGATCGTCGCGAATGAGCGTGGCGGCAGCATTGCGCTGCCGGCGGGCGCGCGGGTCCAGCATGCCTATCTCGTCGTGGTCGACGATCAGGGCGAACGGAGCGAGATGGCGCTCGAGCGCACCCAACAGCAAAGAGGGGAAAGTGGATGCAACTGACAGATTCGGACCGTCGGCTGATGCGGATCAGAGGTCGCGCCCGCGCCGGCAGCGAAGCCCCCATCCCTCCGGCCGTTCAGGCCTATTTGAACGGCGGGCCACTGCAGCCGAAAACGCCGGCATCGGCCGACGGTGAGCAGGGCCGCGAATCGGAACGCCGCCGCTCGGCGCGCGTGCCGGTGGCATCGGAAGTGCTGGTGCGGCGCGTCGGCGGGTTCAGTTTCGAGGTCGCGCTTCACGACGTGTCGAACGGCGGCTGCCGGGTCGAGCTGCTCGAGCCGTGCGAGGTCGGTGACCCGGTGATCGCGCGCTTTCCGCAGCTCGAGCCGTTGGGCTCGCGCGTCTGCTGGGCGGAGGGCACCACCGCGGGGATGCAGTTCCTGACGACGATCCACCCGGCAGTGTTCGATTCGCTGCTGACGCGGCTGGCCGACGAGCCGACCGCCGCATAGCCGGCCAAGACATGAACTTTGCCGTCCGGCTCTCGACGGAAACCGGGCGGAGGCGCATGATTTTTCCCGTGCGCGGGGCACTCATCATTTCAGGCGCCATGCTGCTTGGCATGAGCAGCGCCGCCGCGGCTGAGGAGCCGCCGATCTGCGCCGACCGGCCGGGAAAGGCGAACCCGACCTGCACGGTGCCGGCCGGCATGGTTCAGATCGAAACCGGGCTCGCCGACTGGGTGCACGATCGGTCCGACGGGGTGACGACCGATTCGCTCGCGATCGCAGCGACGGCGTTCAAATATGGTCTGACCGACCGCTGGAACCTCGAGCTGGATGTCGCTCCCTACAGCTGGCAGCGGGTTCGGGGAGAAGGGCTCAGCCAGTCGGATTCGGGATTCGGCGACATTTTCATCCGGTCGAAATACCGCTTCACCAGCGGCAACGGGGTTCAGGTGGCGATGAACCCCGCCATCAAGATCCCCACCGCCAGCCACAATGTCGGCAACGGCAAATGGGAAGCGGGCATTGCTTTCCCGATCGATTATTCGATCCCGCAGACGCCGATCGCGGTCACCCTCGGGCCGGAAATCGACTGGGTCGCCGATGCCGACGAGCACGGGCATCACGCCGCGATGGCGCAGGTGATCGGAATCGGTTGGCAGGCGAGCGAGAAGCTCAACCTTTCGGCCGAGCTGTGGGGCCAGTGGGACTGGGACCCAGCCGGGACGACCCGGCAGGCGACCGCCGACGTCGCCGCAGCCTATCTCGTCAACAAGGACGTGCAGCTCGACGCGGGGGCGAACTTCGGACTGAACAAGCAGACTCCCGACCTGGAGCTGTACAGCGGCGTTTCGGTCCGTTTCTGACGCTCATTTGCCGTAGGCGGGGAGCTTCCAGCCGCGCGCGATCGCGGCTCCGCGAAGGGCAAAGCCGGCGGCGATGGAGACCACGGCCGCGATCCACACCGGCGTGGCAACCAGGCTGAGGCCGACGAACAGACCGGCGGCAAGCGCGGCGGCCGTCACATAGAGTTCCGGCCGCATCAGGATCGATGGCTCGCTCGCCAGCACGTCGCGGATGATCCCGCCGACGCACGCGGTCATCACGCCCATTGCGAATGCGGGCACGGGCGCGACGCCGTAGCCGAGCGCCTTGGCCGCGCCATAGGTGGCGTAGGCCGCGACACCGGCAGCATCGAACCACAGCAGCGCCCGGCCGGCGAAGCGATGGCGGCTCGTCAACCAGACGAGGAGCGCAGCGCCGAAGCAGATCAGCAGCATCGCATTGGCGCGAACCCAGAAGACCGGCGCGCCGATCAACAGGTCGCGCAAGGTCCCGCCGCCCACGCCCGTCGCGACCGCGAAGAAGATGAAGGTGACGAGCGTCTGGCGTTTCTCGGCCGCGAGCAGTGCCCCCGACACCGCGAACACCGCGATCCCGAAATAATCGAGGATGACCAGCGCGTCGGACACATGCGGGACGATCGGTTCGGGCATCGGCCGGTCATGCGCATTGATTGAGCATCGCGCAATCGCTTCGCGCTGCGCCGACAGCGAGCCCATCTTCACCGCGCAGCGCGGGTCCGCTACGCGCGCTAGATGGGCGATATCACGGCGGTCATCGAGACTATGGAGCACCGCTGGATGCGGGCGTGGGTCAATCGCGACGCCAAGGCGCTCAAGAGCCTCACGGCGAGCAGCTTCATCCTGCTCACCGGGTCGAAGCCGCCGGCTATCCTCGACCGCCCAAGCTGGATCGAGGCCGCGACCAAGCGCTACGATTGCGTATCCTACCGCTTCGGCGACATTTATGCCCGCGACTGGGGCTCGGTCGCGCTGTTTGCGGCGCCGCTCGAGCTGAAAGCGACGATGGACGGGCAGGACTGGTCGGGAACCCTGTTCGTCACCGACATCTGGCGCAAGGGGCGGGTTCGTCGCGGGTGGAAAATGGCGCAGCGGGTTGTCAGCCGAACCGACGACAATGTCGAAACCGCGAAGGCAATTCGCTCGCTGCAGCTGTGGCGCTAGCCGCCGCCAATGGGCTATTGCGATAGAGTCGCTCAGGCGACAGGCGAAGGAGGATGAAATGGGCGCCGAACCGCAGCGCATGGACATTTATCGGATCGCGCCCGAGGCCTATCGCCACCTGTCGCAGCTCGAAGGCGTGATCGCGCAGCACGTCGAGAAGAAGCTGCTGCATCTCATCAAGCTGCGCGCGTCGCAGATCAACGGCTGCGCGTTCTGCATCGCGATGCACACCGACGAGGCGCTGCGCGACGGCGAAGCACCCGAGCGCCTGACCCTCCTCGACGCGTGGGAGGAAGCGATGGTCTATTCCGACAAGGAACGCGCCGCGCTGGCGTGGACAGAGGAAGTCACGCTGATCGCCGACAGCGGCGCGTCGACCGCGGCCTTCGAGCTGGTGACGGCGCAGTTCGGCGACGAGGACGTGGCCTGGCTGACGCTCGCGATCATGCAGATCAACAGCTGGAACCGGGTCGCGATCGCGTCGCGCGCGCAATATGACCGGGCGAAGTTCGCGCCCAGGGCAGCGGAGAAGGCACCCGAGCCCGCGTAACCTCGCAATCTATTGCTGTGATGCCGCCGGCTGGGCCTGTCGCGCGGCCGCGGTTGCGGAATCCTTGACGGCCTTGGCCTTGGCGGCCGCTTCCCTGGCCTCGCGCTCGCGCTTCGCCTCCTGGTAGAGCTGGTACTCGCTCGGGCTCGGCGCGGTTTCGAACAGACTGCCAATCTCCTTGCCCTCGGCAAGCCGTTTGGAGATTTCGGCAGCGGTCGCGGCGACCGCCAGCAGGTTGACCGCCGGCGCGCCGCGACAGCCCATTGGGCCGACATTTGCGCAGCTATGGTCGGCGAAGGTCTCGTGCGGACTGCGGGGCCGGCCGGCGTCGCCCTTCTTCTTGAGCCTTCTTGCCTCGAGCACGTCGGGATCGAGCCTGTAGCCTTGTGGCTTCACTGCGCAGATCACGATCGAGTTGCCGTCGGGATTGTGGTTTTGCTGGGCACATTCGCGCTCTCCGGCCTGCTCCGACGCTGCGGCCGCTTTCGGCGGATCGGGCGCCGCCGGGCCGTAAGCCGGATCAGCCGCGGCCTGGGCGAGGAGCGCGAGGGCAACGGTCAGGCCGGCGGGCATGGCTATATCCTGGGCCGGGCGAGGTTGCGCCGCCATGAACGCTCGTATGGGTAAACTTAACCATTGCAACGACGGCCCGCGACAGGCGTTTGTCACGCGTCCGGAACGGACTTGAAAGGAGCAGCCCCATGAACGGTGCGTTGCTTACCCTTGCCGCCGCCGCTGTGATCATCCCCTCGGCCCCCGCGTTTTCGCAGAGCCTTGCAGTCGCCGAGTTCAGCGGCTCGTCGAGTATTCGCGACATCCGCTTCGTCTCGCCGGCTCCCCCGGGCTCGGTCGTCGTGCCGCGCTTCGACGGACGACACGGCCGCCACATCCGCGTCGCGGACGCACTCGCGACCCAGGCCTATCCAGGCTATCTCGACCCGGGCGACTATGACGCCAACCGCAGCTTCGATCCCGACCGCTGGAACGACTGGTGGCATGACCGTCCCGACCGCGCCTACCCGCGCTGGATGAGCCGCAACCGCGATTGCGCGCGGCCGTGGTACAGCGGCGACGTCCTGACCTGTTAGCTCAGCGCGGAAGCAGCGCGTAGGTGCGCCGGAAGGCGTGGACTTCGGCGGCCGTGTAGGCGCTTGCCGGCGCCTTGGGCGCTGGGTCGGCGACCCCAGTGACGAAATAGGCCGTGCCGCGGCCGCGGGCGGGGTCGATCCACAATCCGCTCTTCATGCCGTAGGCATCGCCCGCGTGACCGATCAGGACCGCGCCTCGGGTGCCCATGTCATCCGCGCACCCGGACTGCCGGTTTGGAATCCGGTGAGTGCCGTTGCCCGCGCTGCAATAGAAACCGCCATCGGTCTGGCCGTTGCTGCCGTCGAAGCGCCACGTTTGCGTGAGCAGAGTCCGCACGGCCTGCGGTGACAGAATCCGCACTCCGTCGAGAGTCCCGCCGTTGAGCAGCATCCGCCCGACCCGGGCGAGCCCGCGCGCGGAGATGCGCAGGCCGCCCTGCGGCGCGAACAGCGAGCCGTTGCGGCCGAGCTGCCAGCGCGAGAGATTGCAGGCCTCGCCGTCCTTGACGAACACCGGGCAGGCAGGGCGAGACCCGTGCAGATCGTCCTTCAGCGGCTTGCCGGTGGGGGTGTCGAGCTCGACGGCGCGCGCGACCGCGGCGTCGCTGCAGGTCGGCCAGTTGAAGCAGGCGTCGAGCTTCATCGGGGCGAGCACATGCGCGTGCATCCACAAGTCGAAGCGCTCGCCCGTGGCCATCTCGATGATCGAACCGATGATCGGGTAGTTGAGATTGACGTAGGCGAAATAATTGTCGCCCGGTCCGTGCCGAGCGTCCCAGTTCCTCGGGTCGGCCATGACCTGCTCGAGCGAGCCGCCGAGCGGGATCACATAATCGTCGTCATGCTCGCGCACCGATCCGGTATGCGCGAGCAGCATGGCGAGCGTGATCGGCCGGTCGGGGAAATTGGGGTTGCGCAAGGGCCAGCCGAGCCAGCGCGACACGTCGGAATCGAGGTCGAGCTTGCCCGCGTCGACCAGCTGCATGACGCCGATGGCGGTCACCATTTTGCTGACCGAGGCGACGCGGACGGGATCGTCGACGGTGACCCGGCGGCCGGATTGCGGGTCGGCGACACCGTCCGCGAAGCTGGCGAGATCGCCGTTGCGGTCGAAGGCAATGCCGACCTCGGCGTGGACGGGAGGGGCCGGCGGCGGCACGGTCGCGCAAGCAGCGAGCGCGAGGAGAAACAGCGGCGCGCAGCGTGCCAGACCCGTCATTGCGAGGAGCGTAGCGACGAAGCATTCCACAGAAAAGCTGGATTGCTTCGCTTCGCTCGCAATGACGCCTAAATGAGGCGCATGCCCGAGGAGTCGAACACAAGCGCCTCAGCGATCCCGACGCTCGAGGACTGGCAGCACTGGACGCTGGTGATGGGTCGCGCGCAGCAGATGCTGATGGAATTCTGGGCCGAGCAGATGAAGGCCGGCCAGCCGATGCCGGCGTGGAATCCATCGGCGTTCGGCTTCGGCGACGCCGCCGGCGCGTCCGACCCGATGGCGCTGATGAGCGCCGGCGCGCAGGCGTGGGCGAAGGGGCTGGAGACCTGGGGCAAGATGCTCGGCGGCGTGACCGCCCCTCCGGCCGCGCAAGAGTCCGAGCGCAAGGACCGCCGCTTCGCCGCGCCGGAGTGGCGCGACAATCCGATCTTCGACACCATCCGCAAGACCTATTTGCAGATTTCCGACCAGCTGCTCGGCACCGTCGACCAGATCGACGACATCGATCCCGACATGCGCGAGAAGCTGCGGTTCGCGACCAGGAGCTTCGTCGACGCGATGAGCCCGTCGAACTTCGCGCTGACCAATCCCCAAGTGCTGAAGCGCACGCTCGAGACCCGCGGCGAGAATTTGCTGATGGGCCTGTCGAACATGTTGCGCGACATCGCGCAGGGTCAGCTGACCCAGACCAGGGCGGGCGTGTTCGAGGTCGGACGCAACCTCGCGACCACGCCGGGAAAGGTGATCAAACAGACGCCGCTCTACCAGCTGATCCAGTACACGCCGACCACGCCCGAGGTGCTGAAGACGCCGGTGGTGATCTTCCCGCCGTGGATCAACCGCTTCTACATTCTCGACCTCAGCCCTGAGAAAAGCTTCGTCAAATGGTGCGTCGACCACGGCATCAACCTGTTCATGGTAAGCTGGAAATCGGCCGACGAGAGCATCGCCGACGCGAGCCTCGACGATTATGTGCTCAAAGGGCAGGTCGACGCGATCGACACCGTCCGTGAGCTGCTCGACGTCGAGAGCGTCCATGCGATCGGCTATTGCGTCGCGGGCACGACGCTCGCGGCGACGCTTGCCTGGTTGCGGGCCACGGGTGAGGCGGACAAGGTCCGGTCGGCAACCTTCCTCACCGCGCAGGTCGATTTCACCGAAGCCGGCGACCTCAAACTGTTCACCGGGCCCGAGACGATGGGCCTGCTCGACCAGCTGACGCAGGAAAAAGGCTATCTCGACGGCCGCTACATGGCCGCGACCTTCAACCTGCTGCGCGGGCGCGACCTCATCTGGAGCTATGTCGTCAACAATTACCTGCTCGGCGAAGAGCCGCCGCCGTTCGACCTGCTGCACTGGAACAGTGACACGACGAACCTGCCGGCAGGCTGGCATCGCGACTATCTCGAGAGCCTCTACAAGGCGAATAAGCTGGCGGAGAAAGGCGGGATCAGCGTTGCCGGGACGCCGATCGATATCGACCAGGTGAGGACTCCGACCTACGTCCAGGCCGGGCGCGAGGATCATATCTCGCCGCCGCAGAGCGTGTGGAAGATCATGGACCATTTCGCCGGGCCGAAGCGGTTCGTGCTCGCCGGTTCGGGCCATATCGCCGGGGTGGTGAACCCGCCGGCGGCCGGGAAGTACCAATATTGGGTCAACGACCATCCGAGCGGCTCGCTCGAGGATTTCGTCGAGGGCGCAACCGAGCACAAGGGCAGCTGGTGGCCGGACTGGCTCAAATGGTTGAAGGCGCAGGACCCGGAGATGGTGAAGGCCGACGGCGCGCGCGTTCCGGGCAAGGGCAGGCTGAAGGCGCTCGAGGATGCGCCCGGGACCTATGTCAAATCTCGCTGACAATTTGACCCTGCGGCTCGCGCGGCCCGAGGAGCATGAGGCACTCGAGGCGCTGCAGCGGCGCGCGTCGATCGAGTTTCCCGAATATCGCGACCAGCTGATGCTCAATCCCGACGCGATCTATCTGCCTGCCGGGCAGATCGCCAACGGCCAGGTGATCGTCGCGATCATCGACAAGGAGATTGCCGGATTTGCGGCGTTGGTCGGCGGCGAGCTCGACGGCCTGTTCGTCGAGCCGGATCTGTGGGGG